>Ga0116220_10000320_pt1 | contig 19174 bp, 13 predicted proteins | sample Sb_taG_10_FD_88967 | JGI IMG/M metagenome (GOLD analysis project Ga0116220, IMG submission 88967) | Peat soil microbial communities from Weissenstadt, Germany - Sb_50d_7_NC metaG | ecosystem: Environmental > Terrestrial > Soil > Wetlands > Peat | place: Germany: Weissenstadt | collected 2010-09-21
ACGTCGAACATGCCCTCGGCCTCGTCGGGCGACCCGACCGGGTACTCGATCGGCCTGGTGCTGTGGAGGCCGTCGACGGCCAGGGCCGCCTCCCGGGACAGGCCGAAGCTCACCCAGCGCTGCCACCCGGGCCGGAAGGCGTCGACGGCGAGGACCTCCATGAAGGTGGTGAACGCCTCGTTCAGCCAGATCCCCTCCCACCAGCGCATGGTGACGAGGTCGCCGAACCACATGTGGGCGAGCTCGTGGGAGACGACGTCCGCGATCCGCTCGAGGTCGGCCCGGGCGGCGGCGGCGGCCTCGTCGACGAGCAGGGCGGTCTCCCGGAAGGTCACGCACCCGAGGTTCTCCATCGCCCCGTAGGCGAAGTCGGGCAGGGCGACGAGGTCGAGCTTCTCGGCCGGGTAGGCGATCCCGAAGTACTCGGCGAAGAACCGGAGCGCGTGGGCGGCCACCTCGAGCGCGTAGGGGGCGAGGTGGGCCTTGCCGGGGACATGGACGACTCGGACGGGGATCCCGTCGACATCGACCGGGTCCGTCGCCTCGAGGGGGCCGACGATCATGGCCACCAGGTAGCTCGACATGACCATGGTCGGAGCGAACCGGACCACCTTGCGGCCGGACTCCTCGATCGTCTCTTCCACCGCCGGCCCGTTCGAGTACGCGGCCATGGCCGGGTCGATCCCGAGGCTGATCTCGAACACCGCCTTGCGGTCGGGCTCGTCGAAGCAGGGGAACGCCCGCCGCGCGTCGGTCGACTCGCACTGGCTCGCCGCGATCGTCTGGGTGACCCCGTCCCCGTCCAGATAGGTGCTGCGGTAGAGCCCCCGCAGCTTGTCGTTGAGGACCCCGGCGAAGGCGCACCGCAGGACACCCGGCCCGGGTCCGGCGACCCGCCCGAGCGCGAACACCGCACGCTCTGACTCCTCGTCGAGCGCGACCGTCACAGCGAGCCGCTCGCCGCCGAGCTCGAGCGAGGCCTCGGCGATCTCGAGCTCGGCGGCGTTGAGGGTGATGGACTCGACTGGCTCCACCAGGTCGAGCGAGATCTCGACGGTGCCCTCGAACCGGGCGGCCTCGAGGTCGACGTCGAGGTGGATCCGGTAGTGGCCGGGGACGGCGGCGCGGGGCAGCCGGTGGGGCTCGTCGGGCGCGGCGGCGCCCGTCGATGCAGGCGGGGGGGACATCGCAGAGACAGTACCCCCGGCGACCGGCCGCTCAGCGGGCCGGTCGTTGGCGTCGCTCAGTGGCGCGCGGCGACGTCAGCGAGTCGAAGGCCAAGGCGACCAGAGCCTCGGCTTGGGATTCCCCAAGATTGTCCGTCCCAGACCCGCCGGCTCCAGGGTGCTCACATGCTCGCCCTTCCAGCTCCCCCTCACCGGCACCTCCAACTAGCCTCGGTCGCATGCGAACGCTGGTCACAGCTGTCCTGGTGGTCGTGGGGGTCGCCCTCATTGCGGTTGGAGTCGTCTACTTCACCGTGAAGGCCGGATCGCTCCCTTCCTTCTTCCCGGGGCACATTGCTCATTCCACGGGTCATCGAACCAAACACGGAATCGCCGCGGTTGTCCTCGGGGCAGTCGTGCTGGTGTTCTCCGCCGTGGCCGGGTCATTCATGCGGCGCCGCTGACCATCACGGCCCCAGATACGGCTCGACGACGCCCTCCCGGTGCCCCCCGGAAACTCCGCATCGGGATCCGTCGCCCCCTGCCGCTCCCGCCCGGAGGGAGAACGACGCCCCGGCACAAGCCCCGTCAAGAACATGCTGGCGATACCGCTAGGGCCTTACGGCCCTAGACGCCGACCCCCCACGGGTGCAAGCTGGCTCTACGCCTGGTCGGCTTGAGTCGGCAGGGCAGGGCGAGAACAGACCGAGAGGTCCGGTAGAACGGATCGAGGGGTCCGTTTGGAGCCCGACAGAAAGCGCCCCCAGGAGGGGCGCTTTCCTGTTTCAGCGCGCATTCGGGGTCCACTTCCCGAGCGCCTCACCCATTGCCCACCGAGGCGGTTCACCAACTCGGTCTCGGGCCGGGGCAGTCCGAGGTTCGAGGTGACTTCCTTTCTCTTCGGCGGGTGTCTCTGCGAGGTGAGTGAGCCGTACGGACCGTCCGGTATTCCGAGCGGGTTGCGCGGCTCGGACGCGGATCAGCCCGCCCACGACACGATCGCGACATCGGTTCTGGAGCGGCATCACCGTGGCCGTGGCGCCGGGAAGATCGACGCGAGCAAGGACGAACCTGCTTGTCCGCTCTCGTCTCTTTCGACCTACGCCCCGCACTCGGAGCGGTCGGTCATGGAATAGGGACCAGCCAGCCTGGAGATGTCCGAGCCCGTCGCGAACTCGGTCGGGCCGTGAACGGCGAACACCGATCCGGAGCTTCCGCCGTCCCATCTCCACACGGGGTGGACTCCTGTTCGAAGCCCTCTCGAAATGCATTGATCAGAGGCCAGTCTGCGAGGGCTGCGTCCACATCTCGATGCACGCGGGCTGCTGCCCGACCGGCGTCGAGAGCACACTCGATCATTTCCTCGAACTCGTCGACCTCATATCTGGTCACATTCGAAACGATATTTTGAGGGCGTCCCACGCACGTGTGCGGAGCGTCCCGGGTGCGGACCCGCAGGCGGGCGGACGGCGGGCTGGAACGCCCCGACGCTCCTATTGGTTTTGTCAAGAGAAATCTGCAGCCGCTGGACACCGGGCAGACCAATGACCAGCCGTTCGCGTGCGAGGCAAGCTCCTATGAAGCCACGGTGTCGAGCGGCTGCGGAGCCGGGCGGCGATCCGGCAGGTCGGGGCGAAGTCAGCGGCGACATGTACCCGGTCGCAGCGACATGTACCCGTGTGAGCCAGGATCGCCGCCGGCGATCTCAGGTGGCGCGCAGATAGGCGTAGATCTCGCGGGCCACGTAGCGCTTGAGCATCCGCATGGCCTCGCGGCGGGACTTGCCCTCCTTCGTGCGGCGCTCGACATAGCGCTGGGTCTCGGGGTCACAGGCGAGCCGCACCATCACGATCCGCCACAAAGCACTATTGGCCTGTCGGTCCCCACCCCGGTCCAGGCGGTGCCGGATCAACTTGCCTGAGGACGCCGGCAGCGGGGACACCCCACACAAGTGGGCCCAGGCGGCTTCGGAGCGGAGCCGTTCGGGGTGGTCACCGGCGGTGATGAGCAGCGTGGCGGCGGTGTCCGGCCCCACCCCGCGCACCGACAGCAGGGCCGGCGCGGCGGCTTCCAAGAGCGGCTGGAGGAGCTGCTCGAGCAGGCGCATTTCCTCGCCCAGGGCGTGCACCCGCCGAGCGAGGGAGCGCAGAGCGGCCTGGGTGGCGGCCATGACCGGATCGCCACAGCGCTTCGGACGAAGGGCGCTCGCCGTCGCGACCAGCTCGGTGATGCTCAGAGCCTTCAGCCGGAGCCGGAGCTCGTCGGGGGCGCTGTAGATGAGATGGCGCATCTGGTTGATCGCCCGCACCCGGGCCCCCCGGGCCGAACGCTTGGCCACCACCAGCACCCGGATCGCCTCGACGACCCCGTCCCGGCCCCGGGGATGGCCGTGGGCCCGACCTGAGAGCGCGGCCCGGGCTGCCTCGACGGCATCGAGCGGATCCGACTTGCCCTGGGTCCGGCGGGCCTGCCGGTTGGGCCGGTCCACCTCGATCACCTCGATCCCCTCCGAGGCCAGATGTCGGGCCAGGCCAGCGCCGTAGGCGCCGGCCCCCTCCACGCCCACCTTTGCGGGTGCCCCGAAGTGGCGCAGCCAGCGGGTCAGATCGACGTAACCGCTGGTGCAGGCAGGGAAGCTGTCGGTGCCCAACAGGGTCCCACCTCGTCCAGCACTGCGGCCACGTGCACATCGCCATGAGTGTCAACACCGCCGGTGACCGCGCGCGTCACGATGGTCATTGCCATCCCTTCCTCTCTTCAGTGGTTAAGGGGTGGCACGGCCGCCTCGTGAAGGAGTGACGGTGCGGATCAGCTGGTGCGAACAGCTGATCCATCACCCCTCTCAGCGGGGCGAGCCGCGCCTTTTGTCGGTGTCGGAAGCTATCGAGGGCTCACTGTGAGGTGGTGGACCGGGACGGCTTGGAAACCATCATTGGTACCCTGGGAAGCCCATGACCGCCTCCGACGCGCCTCTCGGCCGCCTGGATCCGGCCACCTCGAGCTACCTCCAGGCGCTGCGCGACCGGGTGGTGATCTTCGACGGGCCGGCCGGGACGACTTTCCAGGCCCTCGGCCTCGGCCCCGACGCGTTCGGCGGGCCGCAGCTTGAGGGCTGCTACGAGGTGCTGTCGGTGAGCGCCCCCGAGCTGGTCGAGGGCCTGCACCGGTCGTTCCTCGACGTCGGCGTCGACGCCATCGAGACGAACACTTTCGGGGCCTTCCGGGTCGTGCTCGCCGAATACGGGATCGCGGACCGGGCGACCGAGCTGAACCGGGCAGCCGCGGAGCTGGCCGTGCGGGTCGCGAAGGAGTACGCGACGCCGAACCGCCCGGTCTGGGTGGCCGGCAGCATGGGCCCGGGGACCAAGTTCGCGACGCTCGGCCAGATCACCTACGCGGACCTGCGCGACGCCTACGAGGAGCAGGCGATCGGGCTGCTCCAGGGCGGGGTCGACCTCCTCCTCATCGAGACCGTCTACGACCTGCTCGGAGCGAAGGCGGCGATCAACGGGGCCCGGCGCGCCATGGCCGCCCACGGCACCCAGGTCCCCCTCCAGGTCCAGGTCACGATCGAGCTCACCGGGCGCATGCTGCCGGGCACCGAGATCGCCGCCGCGCTCACCACGCTCGAGGCCATGCAGGTCGACGTGGTCGGGCTCAACTGCGCGACCGGTCCGGCCGAGATGGGCGAGGCCCTTCGCCACCTGTCGGCCAACAGCACGGTGCCGATCTCCTGCCAGCCCAACGCGGGGCTGCCGAGCGTGGTCGACGGCGCCATGCACTACGACCTCTCGCCGGACCAACTGGCCGAGCACCACCACCGCTTCATCACCGAGTTCGGCGTGCGGGCGGTCGGCGGGTGCTGCGGGACCACCCCGGCGCACCTGGCCAAGGTGGTCGAGCGCTGCGCGGGTGCGGTCCCGGCAGAGCGGCGCCCGATCCCCGAGCCCGCGGCGGCCTCGATCTACTCGGCCATGCCGTTCCACCAGGACACCTCGTTCCTCGTCGTCGGCGAGCGGGCCAATGCGAACGGCTCCAAGCAGTTCCGCGAGGCGATGCTGGCCGGCGACTGGGACACGTGCGTGGCGATCGCCCGGGACCAGGTGAAGGAGGGCTCACACGTCATCGACGTGTGCGTCGACTACACCGGCGCCGACGGCGTCGCCGACATGGGCGAGCTGATGGGTCGGCTGGCCACCCAGTCGAGCGTGCCGGTCATGGTGGACACGACCGAGGCCCCGGTGGCCGAGACGGCGCTGCAGTGGCTCGGAGGGCGCCCGATCATCAACTCGGTCAACCTCGAGGACGGCGACGGCCCGGGGACCCGGCTCGACTCGTTCCTCTCCCTCGCCCGCACGTTCGGCGCGGCGGTCGTCTGCACCTGCATCGACGGCGAGGGCCAGGCCCGCACGGCGGACTGGAAGGTGCGGGCGGCCAAGGAGATCGCGGCGATCGCGGTCGATCGCTACGGGCTCGCCCGCGAGGACCTCTTCTTCGACCCCCTGGCGCTGCCCCTGTCGACCGGGATGGAGGAGAGCCGGCGGGACGGCATCGAGACCCTGGAGGGCATCCGCCGGATCAAGGCGGAACTGCCCGGGGTCTCCACGATCATCGGCCTGTCCAACGTCTCGTTCGGGCTCAACCCGGCGGCCCGGCAGGTCCTGAACTCGGTGTTCCTCCACGAGTGCGTGGAAGCGGGGCTCGACGCGGCGATCGTGCACGCCTCGAAGATCCTGCCCCTGTCCAAGATCGACGAGCGGGCGAGGGAGGTCTGCCTCGACCTGGTCTACGACCGCCGGAAGGAGGGCTACGACCCGCTGCAGGAGCTCCTCGGCCTGTTCGAGGGGGTCACGGTGGCCTCGTCGTCCGTCGACGCCTACCTCGACATGCCGGTCGAAGGGCGGCTCGAGCAGCGGATCGTCGACGGCAACCGCAACGGCCTCGAGGCCGACCTGGACGAGGCGCTGTCGAGCGGCGTCGAGGCCCTCGACATCATCAACAGCTTCCTCCTGGCCGGGATGCGCACCGTCGGCGAGCTCTTCGCATCCGGCGAGATGCAGCTCCCCTTCGTGCTGTCCTCGGCCGAGACGATGAAGACGGCGGTCGCCTACCTCGAGCCGCACATGGCCAAGCTCGACCAGGGCGGAAAGGGCACCATCGTGCTCGCCACCGTGAAGGGCGACGTGCACGACATCGGCAAGAACCTGGTCGACATCATCTTCACCAACAACGGCTACGAGGTGGTCAACCTCGGGATCAAGGTCGGGATCGGCGAGATGATCGCGGCCGTCGAGGAGCGCAAGGCCGACGTGATCGGCATGAGCGGCCTGCTCGTCAAGTCGACCCTCATCATGCGGGACAACCTCGAGGAGCTGAACGACCGGCACCTGGCCGACATCCCGATCCTGCTCGGGGGGGCGGCCCTCACCCGGACCTACGTCGAGCGCGACCTTCGGACGATCTACGAGGGCCGGGTCTTCTACGGCCGCGACGCGTTCGAGGGACTGCGCACCATGGACCGGCTGATGGAGATCAAGGCCGGCACGGAGGACCCCGAGTTCGGCCGCGAGATCTCCGAGCGCAAGGTGCCGGCCCGCTCCGGGCTGGTCGTCAAACCGCGACCTGAGGGCGCCCCGGAGCGCTCCCCCGAGGTCGCGACCGACAACCCGCTCTTCAAGCCGCCGTTCCAAGGTTCCCGGGTGGCCAAGGGCATACCGCTCGACGACATCGCCGAGTACCTGAACCTCGCGTCGCTGTTCCGCAACCAGTGGGGGTTCCGGCCGGACAAGGCCACCGAGGAGACCGACCCCGAGTTCCGCATCCGCGTCTCGGCGGTGTTGCGCGAGCAGCTGGCCCGGGCGAAGGAGGCCGACCTCCTCCTCCCCCAGGTCGTCTACGGCCACTTCCCGGCGAACGCGGAGGGCGACGACCTCGTGATCTACGAGGACGAGGGGCGCGACCGCGAGCTCACCCGCTTCAGCTTCCCGCGCCAGACCAAGGAGCCGTGGCTCTGCATCGCCGACTTCTTCCGCCCGGTCGGTGCCAACGAGGGCGACTGGGCCAGCTTCCAGCTCGTCACCATGGGCAAGAGGGTCTCCGAGGAGGCGGCCCGCCTCTTCGCGGCCAACGAGTACCAGAACTACGTGTTCCTGCACGGGCTCGGGGTCGAGATGACCGAGGCCCTGGCCGAGTACTGGCACCGGCGCATCCGCGAGGAGCTCGGCTTCGCCGACGAGGACGGGCCGACCATGACCGGGCTGTTCCGCCAGCAATACCGGGGCGGCCGGTACTCGTGGGGCTACCCGGCCTGCCCGGACCTCACCGACAACGCCAAGGTGGTGGCGCTGCTCGACGCCGGGCGGATCGGCGTGAGCGTCTCGGAGGGCTTCCAGCTGGAGCCCGAGCAGACGACCGACGCCATCATCTGCAGCCACCCCCGGGCCAAGTACTTCATCACCTGAACCGGCCGACGAGGCTGTGAGGCGAGTCGGACCGGCCCCCTTGGCGTCCCGGCCGGCCCTCTCACCTGGGCCCGGGGCTCGCGCCGCTCCGGATATCCCCGTTTTCCCAGGGTCGGAGCGGTACCGTTCGCGTCGTGGGTACTCACCGGTTCTCGATGCTGGCGGCGATCTCGTCCAGCACGAAGATGATTGAAATCCTCATCCTGGCGGTCGTGGTCATCTTGCTCGGGACCATCCTCGTGCTCTACCGGCGCAACAGCCGGCCGGCCAAGGGCGGTCACGCGATGAGCACGCCGTCGGCGGCCTCCTACTACAGCGACGTGAGCACGCTGCAAGCGCCAACGGGGATGGGGAACTCGTTCGGCCAGTCCGACCCCTTCGCGGGGTTCGGCGGGGGAGGCCAGTTCGGCGGGGCCCCGGCCGCGCCACCGCCCCCACCGCCCCCTCCGGCGCCGGCCGCTCCCTCGATGCCGCCGCCCGGCACGCCGGCGAGCTGGCTGCCCGACCCGGCCGGGGCCCCCGACACGTTGCGCTACTGGGACGGCATGAACTGGACCCAGCACGTGGCGAAGCGCAACTGAAAGCTGTCCGGTCACACCCTCTCAGTAGCGTGAACCACACCGCGTGAGCCGTCGGTGCCCTGGTAGGGGGCTGCGAGAAACTGGTCTCCGGACCTGCCGAAAAGTTCGCAGAGGGTCGAGGTGACCCACTACCCGGAACTGAGTCAACCCGACCGGCCCCAAGCCGGTCGAGGGTCGCCATTGTGCACCCGCCGATTCAGGCCGGGGCCACCCCCAACTCGGACGTGGCCCCCGCGCGCGCAGCGTCGGCGGCGTCGCGGGCGTGGTACGAGGACCGGGTGAGCGGCGAGGCCTCGACGTGAGCAAGGCCGAAGGCGAGGCCGACCGCTCGTAGGCGGTCGAACTCCTCGGGCCGCCACCACCGCGCCACCGGCAGGTGCCCGGCGCTCGGGCGCAGGTACTGGCCGACCGTGGCGATCTGCACCCCCACCGCGGCCAGGTCGGCCAGCGTTGCGACCACCTCGTCCTCCTCCTCGCCGAGGCCCACCATCAGCCCGGACTTGACGACGAGGCCGGCGTCGGCCGCCCGCGCCAGCACCGAGAGGCTCCGGGCGTAGCCGGCGGAGGGCCGCACCGCCCGCTGCAGCCTGGCCACCGTCTCGATGTTGTGGTTGAGCACGTCGGGGCGGGCGTCGAACACGAGCGCCAGCGCGGCGGCGTCGCCCTTGCAGTCAGAGATCAGCGTCTCGACCGTGGTCCCGGGCCGGCGGCGCCGGATGGCCGCCACCGTCTCGGCGATGGCGCCGGCCCCACCGTCGGCCAGGTCGTCGCGGGCCACGCACGTCACCACGGCGTGGACGAGACCCATCCTCTCGACCGCCTCGGCCACTCGCTCGGGCTCGCCCGGATCGAGCGGCAGCGGGTGGCGCGTGTCGACCTTGCAGAACCCGCAGGCCCGGGTGCAGCGTGACCCGTTGACCATGAAGGTCGCGGTGCCGTCGGCCCAGCACTCGTAGATGTTCGGGCAGCCGGCCTCCTGGCACACCGTGACCAACGAGAGCGAGCCGATCGTCCAGGCCACCGCCCGGTAGTCCTCCCCCATCCGGGCCGGGACCCGCAGCCAGGCCGGCTTGCGATCGGAGACCCCGAGCCCGGCCGACGGGTCCACCCCGGCCTGCCGGAGCCGTCGCAGCGCCGGGCGCTCGACCGGGACGCCGGGGCCGGTGGCGGTCGGACGCCGCGGGGTCACGGCTCGGTCGTCGGCGGCGCCCGGCCCCCACTCGGCGACGGCCCTCCCGACCACCGCGTCGGCGACTTCGTCAATGGTGAACGAGAGGCCCTGCTCGGCGAGCGAGGTGACCGGACGGTCGCTGATCCCGCACGGGATGATCTGGGCGAACATCGAGAGGTCGGGCGCGACGTTCAGCGCGACCCCGTGCAGGGTCCGCCGACCGGCGACGCCCCGAAGGGTGCGCACCCCGATCGCGGCGACCTTGGCCGGGGACGGCCCGAGCGGACCGAGCCAGATCCCGGGATAGCCCGGGAGTCGCCCGGCGTCGCCCACCCCGAGCGAGCCGAGCGCGTCGATCACCACCTGCTCGAGTCGGTGCACGTGGTCCGGCCCGGCCGACGGCCGGTCCGGCACGGTCAGGATCGGGTAGACGACGAGCTGGCCCGGCCCGTGGTAGGTGACATCGCCCCCGCGGTCGGTCCACACGACCGAGGCCCCGAGCACGGCCGGGTCGCCCAGGATGTGGGCGGGGTCGGCCCGCACGCCCATCGTGAAGACGTGCGGATGCTCGAGGACGACGAGATAGTCGTCGCGGGCCCGCATCGCCAACGCGCGCTGGAGTGCGTAGGCCTCCTCGTAGGGGACGGTGCCGAGCCGGCGGACCCGCAACACGGGACGCTCAGAGCTCGGCGGCCCAGTCGCGGCTGGCGAGGATCTCGCCGACCTTGCGCAGGTACGAGGAGACGTAGGCCCCGTCGACCGCGCGGTGGTCCCACGACACGCCGAGCACGCCGATCGAGTGGATGGCGATCGACTCGCTTTCGTCGGTGGTCGTGACCACCACCGGGCGGCGCTTGATCCCGTCGGTGGCGAGGATCGCCACTTGGGGTTGGTTGATGATCGGCACCGTGAAGTAGGTGCCGAACGGCCCGTCGTTGGTGATCGAGAACGTGCCGCCGGTGATGTCGTCGGCGCTCAGTTGCCGCGTTCGGGCCCGGTCGGCGAGGTCCCGCACCCGGCGAGCGATCCCGCGCAGCGTGACCTCCTCGGCGCGGTGGATCACCGGGACGATCAGACCCTCGTAGTCGAGGTCGACCGCGATCCCGAGGTTGACCTCGCTGTGCACGACGAGGGCGTCGTCGGCGACCGAGGCGTTCAGGTTGGGAAAGTCGCGCAACCCCTCCACGGCGGCACGGGCCACGAACGGGAGATAGGTGAGGGAGAACCCCTCCTCGGCCCGGAACCGCTCCCCGTGGGCACGGCGGACCCGCTCGACATTCTCAAAGTCGGTCTCGGCCGCGATAAACGCGTGGGGCGATGTGGCCTTGGACCGCACCATGTGCTCGGCGGTGCGGCGGCGGACGTTGGAGAACGGGACGACCTGGTCGCCTGCCCTCGGCACCGGCGTCCGGGCGGCACTCGCCGGGAGCTGGCTGGGCGTCGCCTGGGCGGGCGGTGCGGCCGGGGGCGCAGTCGCCGCCTGGGGGGCGGCGACGGGCCCGCCGTTTGGGTGCTGGGCGTCGATGTAGTCGAGCACGTCCTCACGGGTGATCCGGCCCCCGAGGCCGGTCCCCCGGATCTGTGCGGCGTTGATCCCATTCTCGGCCAGCAGCCGGCGGACCATCGGTGACAACAACATCGCGTTGTCGGCCGGGGCGCCGTCGGGGATGCCGGGCCCGCTGGCGGCAAAGCCCGGGGGCGGCGGCGGGGGCACCGGTGCAGCCGTAGCCGGGGGCGCCGGCGGTGGTGGTTGTGGGGCTTCGGCTGCCGGCGGAGGTGGTGCCGGTGCGGGCGCGAAGGCTTCGGCTGCCGGCTGCGGCGCGACCGGGACTTCAGCGACCGGCGGCGGCGGGGCGACCGGAGCAGCGGCGGCGGCCTGGCCGTCCCCGATCACGGCCAGACGGGTGCCGACGTCGACCGTTTCACCCTCGGCGACCACGATCTCGGTGAGAACGCCGGAGGCCGGTGACGGGACTTCCGTGTCGACCTTGTCGGTCGAGACTTCGAAGAGGGGCTCGTCCCGGTCGACTTGGTCGCCGACGGACTTCATCCATCGGGTGATCGTGCCCTCGGTCACGGTCTCTCCGAGTTGCGGCATCGTCACGTCAGCCAAGGTGGAGCCCCCTTCCGGTGAGAGCGAGCACCGTTTCCCCGAAGGTCTCGGACAGCGAGGGGTGCGGCTGGATGAACTGCGCGACCTCGGCCGCGGTCGCCTCCCAGTTGACGGCCAGGTAGCCGGCGCCGAGCTGCTCGGTGACCCACGGACCGACCATGTGCACCCCGACGATCCGTCCCGCGCCGCCGTCGGGCGCCTTCTCGGCGACGACCTTCACGAGGCCCTCGGTGTCACCCAGGATCTGGGCCCGGCTGTTTCCCCCGAAGGGGTCCTTCTTGACGACCACCTCAAGGCCGCGCGCCTTGGCCTGGTCCTCGGTGAGTCCGGCGAACGCGACCTCGGGATGGCAGTAGATGGCCCACGGCACCCGGTCGTAGTCGACCGGCACCACGGGCTCGCCGAGCATGCACTTCACCGCGACGATCGCTTCGGCGAACCCGACGTGGGCCAGCTGGGGGGTCCCTCCGACAACGTCGCCCACCGCCCACACGCTCGGCTCGTGGGTCCGCTGGTAGCGGTCGGCCACGACGAACCCGCGCTCGTCGATCACCACGGCCGTCCCCTCGGCGACCAGGCCCTCGGTGCGGGGCCGTCGCCCGACCGACACCACCACCATGTCCGTCTCGATCTCGGGTCCCTCGGCGAGATGCAGCACGCCGCCCGGCCCGGTCGGGCGCGGAACGAACCCCTTCACCTGTGCGCCGAGGCGGAATTCGATGCCCCGCTTGCGGAACGACCGGTGGACCACGGCGGCCACGTCGGCGTCGCAGCCGGTGAGAATCGCGTCGAGGGCCTCGACCAGCGTCACGCGGGCCCCGAGGTCGGAGAGGAGCGAAGCGAACTCGCAGCCGATCGCCCCGGCGCCGATGACGGCCACCGACTCCGGGAGGCGGTCGAGATCGAGGAACTCGTCGGAGGTCACCACGCTCCGCCCGTCAACGGGCAGACCGGGCAGCGTCCGGGGCACCGAACCGGCGGCCAGCACCACCGCCCTCCCGACGATCTCGGTTCCTGCGTCGACACCCTCGGTCACCCGAACCCGCCGACCCGGGAGAAGGGTCCCGTTGCCGGCCAGCACTGTCACCTTCCGGCCCTTCAACAGCCCGGCCAGGCCCCGGAACAGACGGTCGACGACCGCGTTCTTGCGCGACTGGCTCACCGAGAACTCGAGGGTCGGCTCACCGACCGTGATGCCGAACTCGGCCGATCCTCTGACGCTTCGGTACACCGAGGCGGTCTCGAGGAACTCCTTCGCCGGCACGCACCCCCGATGCAGGCAGGTCCCGCCGACCTTGTCGCGCTCGACGATCGCCACCGAGAGCCCGGCGGCGGCCGCATACAGCGCGGTGGCGTAGCCGCCCGGGCCGCCTCCGATGACGACGACGTCGAACTGTGCCCCCGTGGTCGTCACCTTCCCGCTCCTCTGTCGGCCTCGCCCCTCCCCGGTCCGGGGTCCCGAAGCTCAGGTCTCGACCTCGACCCCGAAACACCTCGCGACCGCGTCGGCCGCGTTCGCCCACCCTACCGGGGTCGGTCGGCGGATCCTGCGGACTAAGCGCGCAGTCCGGCCGCGATGCCCTTCACGCGGCCGCCGAGCCGCTCGGCCGCCCGTCGGGCGATGGTCTGGACCGCTTCTGTGCGCGGGACCGGCTCGTACGCGTCCGACGCCGCGGTCAGCTCCGCCTGCTCGTCGTCGCTCAACTCGAGGTCGCCCGCCGCCGCGTTCGACTCGGCCTGTTCGACCGAGGACGCCCCGGGGATGACCACCACGTTGGGCCGGTGCAGGCACCAGGCGAGCGCGACTTGGGCCGGGGTTGCGCCGTGAGCCTCGGCCACCCGCCTGAGGACCCCGAGCAACGGCTCGAGGCGCCGGAGGTTCTCCGGCAGGAACTCCGGGCTGTTGGCCCGCATCCCGCTGGGCAGGTGGTCCGGGTCGTAGCGGCCCGAAAGCAGGCCCTGCTGCAGCGGGCTGTAGGCGATGACCACCCGGCCATGCTCCTCTGCCCAGGGGAGGACGTCGCGCTCGATGCGCCGTTGCAGGAGGTTGTAGCGCACCTGGTTGGAGAGGACCGGCCCCGCGAGGAGCTCCTCGGCCCGTTGCCACTGGCCAAGCGAGAAGTTCGACACCCCGACATGGCGGATGAGGCCCTCGCGCTGCAGCCGCCCGAGCGGCGGCATCGTCGCCGACAACGGCACCACCGGGTTCGGCCAGTGGACCTGGTAGAGGTCGATCCATTCGACCCGGAGCCGTCCCGCGCTCAGGCGGGCCCGACGGGTCACGACCGGGTCGATGGGGAGGATCGGGAACAGCTTGGTGGCAACGAACGCCTCGCCCCGGCGATCGCCCAATGCCTCGCCCACGATCCGCTCGGAGCGGCCGAACGCGTAGATCTCGGCGGTGTCGATCAGGTTCACGCCGAGGTCGAGGGAGCGCCCCAGGATCTCGGGTGCGGTCACCGTCGCGTACGAAGCCCCGTATCCCCACTCGCGGGACCCGAACTGCCAGGTGCCGAGGCCGACCGCCGAGAGGCGGACCCCGCCCAACTCCCGGTACCTCATCGGCCGGTCCTCACTTGGGCGGCATCCGGAGGCCGCCGTCGAGCCGTATGACCTCGCCGTTCAGGTAGCGGTTGGAGACGATGTCGACCACCAGCTGCCCGTACTGGGCCGGGGCGCCGAGCAACTTGGGGAAGAGCACCGACTCACCGAGGGCCTTGCGATGCTCCTCGGGGAGCGTGCCGAGGAGCGGGGTGTCGAACAGGCCGGGCGCGATCGTCATCACCCGGATCCCGACGACGGAGAGGTCGCGGGCGGCCGGCAGCGTCATGGCGACCACGGCCCCCTTCGACGCCGAATAGGCGAGCTGACCGATCTGGCCGTCGAACGCCGCCACCGACGCAGTGTTCACGATGACCCCGCGCTCGCCGTCCTCGGTGGGCTCGGTCTTCGCCATCGCGGCGGCGGCCCGCGTCATGACGTTGAACGTCCCGATGACGTTGAGCCTGAGGATGAACTCGAAGGCCGTCGGGTCGTGCGGGGTGCCGTCGCGGTTGATGGTGCGGCCCACCCAGCCGGTGCCGGCGCAGTTGACCGCGACCCGGAGCGTTCCCCCCTCGACGGCCAGGTCGACCGCCTTCTGGCAGTCGTCGGGGTCGGTGACGTCGCCGGCGAAGGCCTCGCCACCGATCTCACCGGCGACCTGCTTGGCACCGTCACCGTTGCGGTCGAAGACGACGACCCTCGCCCCGTGCTCGGCGAGCGCCCGAGCCGTCGCCGCCCCCAGTCCCGAGGCCCCACCGGTGACGAGGGCGGAGTTGTGGGTCAGTTCCATGCGTCGGATGGTACGGGCCAGGCTGGTGGCCCTCCACTCGGCACGCCGGTCCGCCTACCCGATGCCCCGCATCTGGGTGGCGGCGGCCACCGCCAGCTCGTCGACGAAGTCGTTCCAACGGTCGCCGCTGTGCCCCTTCACCCACCGGAACGAGATCTGCCGGTCGGACTCGAGGGTCAACGAGAAGAGCGGCTCCCAGAGGTCCCGGTTCGCCACCGGTTTGCCGGCCGAGTTGCGCCAGCCGCGGCGGCGCCACCCCTCCCACCAGCGATCCTGGAAGCACTTGACGACATAGGTCGAGTCGCTCATGACCACGACCTCGGGGACCTCGTGGAGGGGGCCGAGGGCACCGAGGGCCTCGAGCACAGCGGTGATCTCCATCCGCTGGTTGGTGGTCCGGAGGTCGCCCCCGCTGTCGAACCGCCCGTCGGGGATGGCCCAGGCCCACCCGCCCGGCCCGGGGTTCCCCAGGCAGGAGCCGTCGGTGTAGACGACGGTCGGCTCTCCGCTTTCCCGCATCAGGCCCATTGCCTACTACGGAGGACTCCGAGGCCCGGGCGATGGGACGGGCCCTGCGCTCCGTGTTCGGCGCCGGCGGGCAGGGCGCGAACATGGGGACATGCTCTTCGACGGGATCTCGCACCAAGTCCCCGACATCGACCCGGCCGAGACCGACGAATGGCTCGACTCCTTCGACGCCGTGGTGGACACCCACGGCCGGACCCGTGCCCGCTACCTGCTGATGAAGCTCCTGCAGCGGGCCCGCAGCCTCCAGGTCGACTTCCCGGCCACGGTGTCGACGCCGTACGTGAACACGATCCCGGCCACCGACGAGCCGTGGTTCCCGGGCGATGAGCACGTGGAGCGCCGGATCCGGGCGTTCATCCGTTGGAACGCCGCCGTCATGGTGACCCGGGCCAACGCCCGCACCGAGGGGATCGGCGGCCATCTCTCCACCTACGCGAGCTCCGCCTCCCTCTACGAGGTCGGGTTCAACCACTTCTTCCGGGGCAAGGCCAGCGGCGCGGCCGGCGACCAGGTGTACATCCAGGGCCACGCCTCCCCGGGCATCTACGCACGCGCCTACGTCGAGGGCCGCCTGAGCGAGGAACAGCTGGACAACTTCCGCCACGAGGTCGGGGGCAACGGCCTGCCGAGCTACCCGCACCCGCGGCTCCTGCCGGACTTCTGGGAGTTCCCGACGGTGTCGATGGGGCTGGGCGCGATCGGGGCCATCTACCAGGCCCACATCAACCGGTACCTGCACCTGCGCGAGCTGGTCGACACGAGCGAGAGCCGGGTGTGGTGTTTCGTGGGCGACGGCGAGATGGACGAGCCCGAGTCGATCGGCGCTCTCGGGGTCGCCGGCCGCGAGCACCTCGACAACCTGGTCTTCGTCGTGAACTGCAACCTCCAGCGGCTCGACGGGCCCGTGCGAGGCAACGGGAAGATCATCCAGGAGCTCGAAGCGGTCTTCCGCGGCGCCGGGTGGAACGTGATCAAGGTGATCTGGGGTTCGCGTTGGGACGAGCTGCTCGCCCGAGACGTCGATGGCGTCCTGCTCGACCGGATGAACACGACGGTCGACGGCGAGTTCCAGAAGTACGCGACCGAGTCCGGCGCCTACATCCGGGACCACTTCTTCGGTCCGGACCCGCGGCTCCGGCGCCTCGTCGAGCACCTGAGCGACGACGAGCTGCGCACGCTCCCGCGCGGCGGGCACGACTACCACAAGCTCTACGCGGCCTACAAGCTCGCCACCGAGCAGCGCGGCGCGCCCACCGTCATCCTGGCCAAGACGATCAAGGGGTGGACCCTCGGGCCCGAGATCGAGGCCCGGAACGCGACCCACCAGATCAAGAAGATGTCCCGGGCCCAGCTGCTGGCCCTGCGCGACCGGCTCTACCTCGCCGAGGAGATCCCCGACTCCCTGCTCGAGCCGGACCTCCCCCCCTACTACCGGCCGCCCGACGGGTCCGAGGAGCACCAGTACCTGATGGCCCGGCGCCAGATCCTGAACGGTCCGGTGCCCTCCCGAGTGGTGCGACCCAGCCCCCCGAGGGTCCCCGACCCGAAGGTCTTCGCCGACCTGCTGGCCGGGTCCGGCGGTCAGGCGGTGTCCACGACGATGGCCTTCGCGCGGCTGCTGAGGAACCTGGTCCGGGACCCCGCGGTCGGGCCGGCGATCGCGCCGATCGTCGCCGACGAGGCCCGGACCTTCGGCCTCGAGGCGATCATCGCCGAGAAGAAGATCTACGCCCCCGAGGGGCAGCGCTACACCCCCGTCGACGCCGACCTCCCGCTCCGCTACGCCGAGAGCACGAAGGGACAGGTGCTCCAGGAGGGCATCACCGAGGCGGGCGCGATGTCGAGCTTCATCGCCCTCGCCACCTCCTACTCGACCTGGGGACGGCCGATGGTCCCGGTCTACCTCTTCTATTCCATGTTCGGGTTCCAGCGGGTGGGCGATCTGGCCTGGGCACTCGGCGACATGCGCGGCCGCGGGATCCTGGCCGGGTGTACCGCCGGCCGCACCACCCTGCAGGGTGAGGGCCTCCAGCACGACGACGGCCAATCCCCCTTGCTCGCCTCGACCAACCCGGCGGCCCGCGTCTACGACCCGGCGTTCGCCTACGAGCTCGCGATCGTGGTCGACGAGGCACTGTCGCGGATCATCGGGCCCGACCCCGAAGACCGGTTCTTCTACATCACCCTGTACAACGAGACCTACCCGATGCCGGCCCTGCCCGAGGGCACAGAGGGCGACGCGGTGAAGGCTGGGGTGCTGCGCGGCCTCTACCGATTCCGGGCCGCCGATGAGTCGCACCAGCGGCGGGCCACCATCGTGTTCTCGGGCCCGATGTGGCAGGCCGCCGAGGAGGCCCGTTCGCTGCTCGCCGAGCACTGGGGCGTGGGGTGCGACACGTGGTCGGCCACCTCGTGGTCGGCGCTGCGGCACGAGGCGATCGCCGTCGAGCGGGCCAATCGGCTCCACCCCCACGCCGAGCGCCGCGAGCCGTTCGTCACCGCCGAGCTCGGATCGGCCGACTGGCCGGTGGTCGCCGTCACCGACTACATGCGGGCCGTCCCCGACCAGATCGCGCGCTGGATACCGCGGCCGTTCGTCTCGCTCGGCACCGATGGCTTCGGCCGCTCCGACGCCCGCCCCGCCCTCCGCCACTACTTCGAGGTGGACGCCGGGCACGTGGTGGTCGCCGTCTTGTCGGCGCTGTGCGAGCAGGGCAAGGCCGGCCCCGACGAGGTGGCCGACGCGATCGGACGCTTCGGGATCGATCCCGACGTCGTCGAGCCCTTCCGCACCTGAGGTGGGGAAACGCCGGAGGACGATCTTCTAGCATTTCCCGTGTGAACCCTCCCTCTGCCCTGCTGCGGCGCGCTCGGCGGTGCACGTGAAGGGCCCGGGCCCCGACTTCGAGGAGGTGGCCGACCGGGTCTTCGTCCACCGTTCGGCGAGGGTCGACGCCGGTACCTTCGAGGCCGGGCCCGGGACGGTGGTCAACGCGCACGCCCGGGTGTTCGGAACCGAGGTGCGGATCGGCCGCGAGGGGTGGATCGACGAGCACGCCACCGTCGGCGGGGGCAGCGCCTTCGACCCGGACGCCCACCTGCACGCCGGGCACTGGTTGCACCTGGGCAACTTCAGCCAGCTGAACATCGCCCGCGGCGTCACGGTGGGCGACGAGGTGGGCATCGGGATCGGCACCCGGGTCTTCACCCACGGGGCCTATCTCTCCGAGTGGGACGGATTCCCAGTGACCTTCGCGCCGGTCGTGATCGGTTCGCGGGTGTGGCTCCCCCACGCCCAGGTGAACCCCGGGGTGGTGATTGGCGACGACGTCGTGGCGGCGGCCGGCTCGGTCATCGTGGGCGAGGTGCCGCCGAACTCCTTCGTCGCCGGTGTCCCGGCCGTGGTGCGCGGCGAGGCGCGGCGGCAGCTCGACGCCACCGCCCGGGGCAAGGTGCTGGCCTCCTTGGCCGCCGAGATCGAGGGGCTGACCGGCCGACGGCCGGCCGTCGACGACCCGCAGGGCACGCTCGGGCTCGACGAGGCGGTCTTCCACCTCAGTGAGCGGCGGATCGAAGGGGCGGTCTCCGAGCGCACCGAGACGGCCCGCAACCAGCTCCGCCGGCACGGGATCCGATTCCGCTACGAGGTCGCCGACGGCGTCTACCGGCCGTGGCCGGAGGAGCAACGATGATCCCGCTCGGTCCGGGGCTCGGCGCGTTGGCCATCGGGGCGCACCCCGATGACGTCGAGTTCGGTTGCTTCGGCACCCTGCAGCGCTTCGATCGGCGGGCCATCGTGGTCATGTCGGCCGGCGAGGCC
>Ga0116220_10000326_pt1 | contig 18930 bp, 11 predicted proteins | sample Sb_taG_10_FD_88967 | JGI IMG/M metagenome (GOLD analysis project Ga0116220, IMG submission 88967) | Peat soil microbial communities from Weissenstadt, Germany - Sb_50d_7_NC metaG | ecosystem: Environmental > Terrestrial > Soil > Wetlands > Peat | place: Germany: Weissenstadt | collected 2010-09-21
CAATCAGGCGATTTTCCGCGCTGGCATCGCCAAGGTGCTGGCCGTAGAAGACGAAATGCGCATTGTGGCCCAGGCGCAAACTGCCGAGCAGATGTTCATGGCGCTCGACAAGTTTCGCGCCGCGGTGCTCATCATTGCCGGAGGTTTTCACTCCGACTTCAACTCCGTCCTCTCGGCTGCCAACAAGAACAAGACCCGCGTCGTCGTCCTCGCCGACACCGGCGAGAGCGCGCAGCGCTACATGGCGGCGGGCTCCCACGGCGTGGTGTATCGCAACGTGACCAGCCCGGCGCTGGTCGACTGTGTCCGCAAAATCGCGCGCGGCGAAAACTGGGTGCAGGACATGGCGGTGCCGAGCGAGCTCACCGAAAACGATATGGTCGGGCTGCGCGTCCGTGACCGCTTGACGGCCAAGGAATTGCGCATCGTGGCGCTCATTGTGCAGGGCTACAAGAACAAGGAAATCGCCACCCAGTTGGGCACGACCGAGCAGGTGATCAAGAACTACCTGCGCAACGTCTACGACAAGATCGGCGTGTCGGACCGGTTGGAACTGGCGTTGTTCACCATTCACCACCGCATCTTGAACGAAGCCGCGGCCGCTACCGCAGCGGCGGCGGTGCCGCAATCCTCGCACAGCGCGGGGATCAGCAACTAGACGGTTCCACTGGAATTTACAGAAGGCCGCCCGCGGGCGGCCTTCTGAATTTCCATCCGCAGGAGCATGTGTGGGGGCGGGTCCTCGACGCGCCCTGGACAGGGCAGGGGCCCGTCCCCACCCGTTCATTACGAAACGATCTTCTCGCCGACGCTCTTGGCTTGCGTGAACAGATACAGGTAATCCGGGCCGCCCGATTTCGAATCGGTGCCCGACATATTGAAGCCGCCGAAGGGGTGCGCGCCCACCATCGCTCCCGTACACTTGCGGTTCAGGTAGAGGTTGCCCACGTGGAACTCGCGCACGGCGCGATCGAGTTTTTCGCGCGAGCTGGAGTAAACGGCGCCGGTCAGGCCGAACTCGGTGTCGTTGGCGATCTCCAGCGCATGGTCGAAGTTGCGCGACTTGATCACCACCAGCACCGGTCCAAAGATTTCTTCCTGCTCCAGCGTCGACTTCGCCGCGATGTCGGCAAGCACCGTCGGCTGAATGAAGTAGCCGTCGCCAGCGCTGGTGTCGCGCGCGCCGCCGGTGATCAGGCGTCCTTCTTTTTTGCCGATCTCGATGTAGCGGAGGATGTCGTTCATCGAACCTTCGTTGATCACCGCAGCCATGTTCGGGTTCTCGGCAGGATCGCCGACGGTAATGCGCTCGGCGCGGGATCTCAGTTTCTCGAGAAACTTGTCGTAGATGCGCTCGTCGACGATGGCGCGCGAGCAGGCCGAGCACTTCTGGCCCTGAAAGCCGAAAGCTGACGCCGCGACGCCTTCGACGGCGGAGTCAATATCGGCGTCGGCATCGACGATGATGGCGTCTTTGCCGCCCATTTCGAGGATCGTGCGCTTGATCCAGATCTGACCCGGCTGCTGATGCGCTGCGGTCTGGTTGATGTGCAGTCCAACCTCGCGCGAGCCGGTGAAAGCGATGTAGCGAATCTTCGGATGCGCCACCAGCGCATCGCCAAAGCTAGCCCCGCCGCCGGGACAGAAGTTCACGACGCCATCGGGCATTCCGCATTCTTCAAGCAATTCCACAAACTTCGCCGCAATCGTCGGCGAATCGCTCGACGGCTTCAGGACGACGGTGTTGCCACTGACGATCGAAGCCAGCGTCATGCCGGCCATGATGGCACTGGCGAAGTTCCACGGCGGAATCACGGCGCCGACGCCGAGCGGGATGTAGGCCAGAGTGTCGCGCTCACCCGGCAGTTGCACAGGCGGTTCAGCTTTGGCGAAACGCAGGGCCTCGCGCCCGTAGAACTCGCAGAAATCGATGGTCTCGGAGATGTCGGCGTCGGCCTCGAACCAGTTCTTGGAGACTTCAAACACCAGCCAGGCCATGAATTCGAGCTTGCGCTCGCGCATCACATCGGCGACTCGGAATAAGAGCGACGCACGCTCCTCGGCCGAAGTGCGGCTCCAGTGGGTAAACGCGCTCAGAGCGGCTTGCACTGCGGGCTCGACGTGTTCCTTGCCAGATTTCTGGTGAACCCCGACCACCTCCGAAGGCTTGGCGGGATTGATGGAACGGATCTTGTCAGAGGTCTTGAAGCGCTTGCCGCCGACGATCAGGTCATACTCGCGACCCAGTTGGCCACGCGCTTTACCGATGGCGGAGCGCATCTTGCGGACGTTGTCTTCTTTGCTGAAATCGACAAACGACTCATTCTTGAACGCACCTTCATGAAGGCGAACTTGCAGACGGGGTGGGGCTTCCATGGTTGCCATAGGAGATCCTTTCCAGGACGGAACTTTGGACATTAGCGCGGATAGTCGCGACCTATGATTTTACACCGGGTTCGGGAAGCTGGCAGGCTGCGGAAAGCCAGGTGAGCGACAAGTCCTACCTTCGCGGACTTCGGCCTTGAGTGGGGACTCCGGCATCCTATTTACTCGGCGGTTACTAACCACTTAGTACGGGTACCCCCCTCCCCCCCTCCCTATTGGAATCATGGGGTTAGGGAGGAAAAACGAACTTGGTCTTTGATTCTAAAGGACTTACAGCTAAAGTCTTTGAGAACAAACGACTTAGGTTGTCGAAGAGCGCTGAAAATGGGTTTGGGGCAGTTTCGAGGTCCGTCTTGGGAGACGTGGACACCTCTGGACTGTCCCAGTCAGATGGCTATTGTCGCATTGGGCGGGCTGGAGGTATGTGATGGCGCTCACTGGCTGGTTGTGATGAAAAAAGTCAAAGGCCCGGCCTAGGCGAAGGCTTGGGCACGCTACTCGTCCAGTTTCAGCCGCTGCGCTCAACCAATATCGGCCGGTAAGGAAGCAAAGCCGAACCTAGCACGGTGGGGGGTTCTGAGCGCTATCGCCTGGCTTCAGCAACTATCCATTTTTCTTCTCTGACCCAGCCTGTTTTTTCGTTGCGGTGGATTGGTTCGTGGACTGGGATGACGCGGAACCGGAACAGCTAACAGCGAAACTCATCGGAAGCAGATTCGAAACGCCATCTGACTACTTCATCCCTTCCACCAGGTAAAGGTCGGAAAGTGTGCGATGGTATCCGTAAACGTAGGTCTTGCCATCCGGTGTAATCAGAATAGGACCAATGGTTTCGATGCCCGCAGGATCGACCGGCATTAGTTCCTTCCAAACTGTTTGCTGGCCGCTGGACAAGTCGACACGGTAGACCTTGGCTGGGAGTTCGCCGGGGCGGTCGGCATATAGCGCACGCCCATCCTGGCTCCATGCGATGGGTTCTTCGCCAACCGAAAATCCTAGGATCACGCGCGCTTCTCCCCCGGCCACGGGATACAAGTATCCTTTCTGATCCGGGCCTATGCCAGCTACGAACTGGCCGTCGCCGGAAACAGCGAACGCCATAGCGGACACACCCTCCGGGGAGATAGGTCGGGGATTGCCTCCGCGTACCTCTTGCACGTAAAGCCGCACTCCCTTACCCGGCTCGTTCCCGGAGAATACCAGCCGCTTTGCGTCAGGCAGCCAGCGGGCCCAGATGTGGTTAATATCGTCGTGGGTGAGCGCCTGGGATTCCCCGGCTTTTGTCGGCAGCAGCGAAAATTGCGCTGGAGCTCCAGGCGGTTGGGCAACCACCCATTTTTGGTCCGGGGACAGCGCTATGGCAGTGCCTTCCCCGAGTCGAACGCCCGGTGATCCATCGGTGCCACGAAGATAGACGGCATAGGTCCACTCGCCGGTTCCCCGGCTCAAGACCGCACCTTCGCCTTCTTCGTCGAACAATATGGTCTTACCGTCGGTTGAAATGTCAGCACAGTAGGAATAATCGAGCCAGGAAAGGTCGTGCTCCTTGGGCTGGTCGCTGGAATTTCCAACCAGTTCCCTTCGCCAACTGGCACGGGTTAGCAGGACGCGGCCGTCTTTCCAGATGTCGAGTAAGGTCAGCGTCCCCGGCATCCGTGCCACCAGTCGCTCACTACCTGAAAGCGAGACCGCATAGAGAGCACGATCGATGCCGATGCGAGTGGCGGTAAACCAAATTTCGTCTCCACCGCTGGACCACGCCATCCCCTGCAGGCTTAACCAACTGCTGGAGAGAGTTCTCTTGTGTCCAGCCAAATCGACAACTGCCACCGAACCGCTATCGTCCCCCTGAATCGGGTGGTCCAAAAAAGCGACTTGGTCGCCCTTGGCCGAGACCCGTGGGTGGCTAATCCAGCCGCCGGTTTCGTACAGCACTTTTCCCACCGGATACTCCAGCCGGTTCCTGCCTCCCCAGTCACGCACCACCGCAAGACTGTCCCCGTCCGGCCCCCAATCAGCCGCTTGCACGTTTTCGAGGATCTCGCGGGGAGCGCCTCCCACTAGAGGCGCGCGGGCGAGCGTGCCCACGTTTACCCACGTCCCCACGGGATTGTTGGAGAGTGCAACGGCCATTTCCCCCGTGGACGATACCGCGAGAAGCTGACTGCGACTCAGGCCGACCGAACGGGAATCGGGCGCTTCCGGACGAGTCGTAAACACCTCCACGGGGTTACCCTGCCAAGCCGCGCTATAGAGGATGGTGTGTCCATCGGGGCCGAACCGGGCCGAGCGGATTGCACCACGTCGGAAGGTCAGTTGCCGGTATTGCAGTGGAGGCGCCACGTGCTGCCACAGCAGCCTTCCAAACACCGCGCCCAGAGCGAAGCTGCCGAGAAAGCCGAATGCCAGCAAAGCGCCGCGAGTCCGGTGCCCAAGCGATTTGGGTTCGGCTTTCGCAGAAGTGCCGCTCCCATCGACGGCTCCACTGCTCGCGGCAATTCCCGACGCGCCACGCTGCCGGACACGTTTCAGATCGGTGCGAATCTCTGCCGCAGATTGATAGCGAAGGTCGAGATCTTTCTCCAGAGCCTTCTCGATGACCTCGCCCAACTTCGGCGGTAGTAGCGGATTCAGTTGTCCGGGCGCGGACGGAACCCGGTTGAGTATGGCCTCGAAAATCACGCCCGACGTGTTCCCCGAAAAGGGTTGGCGGCCAGTCGACATCTCGTAGAGCACAACCCCGAGCGAGAACAGATCGGTGCGCGGATCCAGTTCTTCTCCCCGAGTCTGCTCCGGCGACATATAAGCAACCGTGCCCACGGCGGAGCCCGGACTGGTGAGCTGATCTTCCGGTGCTGCTGTGACCGTGTCAGCTCCCTCTGTGGTCTGGTGGGTTCTCCGCACTTTGGCGAGCCCGAAGTCGAGTATTTTTGCCTGGCCCCGCTTGGTCACGAAAATATTTGCCGGCTTTACATCGCGATGAATGATGCCCTTGGCGTGCGCTGCATCCAAGGCGTCGGCAATCTGGATTCCCAGATCCAAAACCTGGTCAGCTTTCAGTGCCTTGCCCTCGATACGATGCTTCAGGGTCTCGCCCTCGAGCAGCTCCATCGCGATGAAAGCCTTGCCTTCTTCTTCGCCGATGTCGTGAATCGTGCAGATGTTGGGATGATTGAGGGCCGAGGCGGCCTGAGCTTCGCGCCGAAAACGGCTCAAAGTTTGGGGATCTCGGGCTACTTCATCGGGGAGAAACTTGAGCGCGACAAAACGGTGCAAGCGGACATCTTCTGCCTTGTAGACGACGCCCATCCCGCCACCGCCGAGTTTCTCGATGACGCGGTAGTGCGAGATGGTCTGGCCGATCATGCGTGGCAAATCTTACGTGGATGAAACAGGCAAGTCAATGAAAGCTGTGGAGTTGGCGGCATCTCAGAAGGGTTGTTGACGTAAAATCGCCATACACTAACAATCGGTCATTAGCGTAAAGGCCTCTTTGCGTCAACTGTCCCCGCTGTCTTCAAACAGGTGACCCGCATGCCACGTCAGTAAGAGAGTCTGCGTATCGACCTAACCGCGCTTGAAAGGTTGCGTGTGGCTCACCATGAGGAGCACGGTCTGCGCCAGACGCTCCAGAACCGCGAGATCGCCCTCGTCAAAAGCAAAGGACTGCGGAGAGAAAACCTCCAGCACTCCGAGGACCTCACGCTCGTAGCGGATGGGTGCGGCCACTATCGAGCGAATACCGAGTCGCCGACAGATCACGGCTTCGATGCGGGAATCGGTCTCGGCGTCGTCGCAACGCAGGGTTTTTCCTGTACGTATGCACTCCCCGGAAAAACCCGAGTTGACATCTACATGGGTTCCGAGCGGTGGTCCGCCAGTTCCGACGCTGGCCCGGCACATCATAGGACCTCTGTCGACGATCGCGATGGCGGCGCCAGTGCCGCGTAAGAGCGTCCGCGCGCGTTCGCTGATCACCCGCAGCGCCGTATTCAGATCCGACCCAAGCGAGTTGAACTCGTACTGAATTGAGGTCGAAACCGGTGGTCGACCATGGATCCCTGCTGTGCCAGCTTCCGCCTCCAAACTAATGGATCGCGGCTCGCAAGTTCCATTGCCTGGAGACTTGCCGCCCAAGTCCGGCCCAGACACTCGGTCGAGGGTAAGCTTCGGCGCCTTGCGACTGGGCGCTGTGTCATTGAGTGCCAGCCACTCATCCAAGCGCTGGCGCGCCTCCACGGGAAGCTCGGAGAATCGCACCCCGGCGCGACCCAGAGCATCCGCCCATGCGATATAGCCCGTCGTCTCCAGGTGGGTGTCCGAATCCGGCAGATCGAGGCTGATTTGAAATTGGCGGCCAGCTTCCAGGGGGACGACCGTTTGCATGGACAGGCCCTGTTCGCTGAGATCCAGAATCATGCCGCCCGTGACCCCATCGAAACTGGCAAAGATTGGCCCATGCACCTTATGCCGCAGGCAACTACGTCTGTCTGTAATCATCTTCCAGCCCCCAGCTCGCAGTTTTCTCGCCATCAACACACGGGATCATCAGTTCGAAAGAAACGATGCGTGCGGGCCTTAATCCGCTAGTGTGGAGAGTCTCCGGCGATTGTGCTGTTCCGATGATCGGAGCAAAGACCTGTAAAAGGAAGTGCATGACAGGATTCCCCGCATTCGCAGCAGCAAGTCCATATGAAACATGGAACAAGTCAAATCAGCCCTACGTGGAATGAAGGCTTCGACAGTTGACTCTTTTTGGGCGTAGAAGATAATCACGAAGGACAGAGCAGCACCACCCAAGGGCAGCGAAGCTTTGGTTCATCCGTGCCGCAACTCTTGTTGTTGTAACATCGCGATTTTCACCAACAATTCCCAGCACAGGTGACCGGCGTCAGTCATTATTTGGCGTGGACTGGCGGCGATATCTCCGCAACAAATATAGGATCACGGCGACGGCGACAATCAAAACCGCGAGGTTGAAACGCTGCATGGCCCGCAGCAAGTGGCGCCAGTGTTGCCCGAACAGATATCCGGCGCTGGCGATGAAGGTGACCCAGACCGCCGCACCCAGGAAGTTGAAGAGAGTAAAAGCTCGCCAGCGCATGCGCAGGACGCCAGCCAGCGGTCCGGCGAAAACACGCATGCCGAAGACGAAGCGGGCAAAGAAAATAGCGGCTGCTCCGTAGCGGGCGAATATTTCCTCGCCGCGTTTCAGCGTGGCCGGCGAAATCCGAAACACACTTTGATAACGATCGAGCAGCGGACGCCCGCCATACTGGCCCACGGCATAGCCCAGATTGCCGCCAAGCGTGGCGGCGCAGGTGGCAACCACGATGATCCAGCCGAGATGGAGTTGGTGTTCGGAACAGGCCAGAAAACTAGCCAGCAGGAGCGTGATCTCACCGGGAACGGGGATGCCGGCGCTCTCCGTTAGCAAGGCCAGAGCCACGGCCCAGTAGCCGTAGTCGGCGACGAATGCGCGCAGCGAGTGAAACGTCGTGGGGTGCATGAATTAAAAAAACAAGTTCCCAGTTCTCAGTTCTCAGTCAAAGCCGGTCTTCTGAGAACTGGGAACTGGGAACTGAGAACTGGTGAGGAAATCAATCAGCGCGCGGTTGAAGTCCTCGGGCGCTTCTTCGTAGGGCAGGTGGCCTACGCCCTCGAATGCCACCAGACGCGCATCGCGGAAATTCTGGCGCAACGGCTCGGCGGAATGAAAATCGACGGCGCGGTCTTTCGTTCCCCAGACGAGGAGCGTGGGGTAATCGCGAATCTTGGGGAGCCCTCTTTCCAGTTCCGCGAGGTCTGCCGTCCAAGCCCTGACGATGTGCGAGGCATGACGGAAGCCGTGATTGTTTTGTACGGGTATGCGATAGCCCGCGAGCGAATCGGGCGGAATTCTTGCGCCGTCGCCGAACAGACGGCGCAGCCATAGGTAGTCGAGGGAGCGCCAGCGCTCGATGGTGTTGCGGAAGAGCAGGGAGCCAAAAGCACTACCCAGAAACGGCGCGAACCGCTTGCCATGCGGTGACCAGGGGTTGACGGGCGCCACCAGCACCAGGCGCTGCAGGCGGGCGTCTTTTCGCTCCGCACAGAGAGCTGCGACCATGATGGCGACGCCGCCGCCGTGCGAAGTACCCAGCAGATCGAAATCTGTGATGCCGAGCGCGTCTGCGAACTGCAGGACGCGCTCGGCGGTGGCACGAACGGTGCAGCCCATGCCCTCAGTAGCTGGCGACAACCCAGCGCCCAGATTGTCGATGGCATAAACGGTCGCATGGGGCGCCAGCGCGGGGATGGTGAATCTCCAGGAAAACGAATATCCCATCATCCCATGAATCAGGATGAGCGCCCGGCCTGACCCGGCCTTGAGGTAGCGCATGCGTCCGTCGGCGAGTTCGAGCCAGTGCTCTTCAACTCTAAACCCCGCCGTGCCCGGGCTGGTCGGGCGCTCGGCGGCGGGAATGAATTTTTCTCCGGGATTTTGCGTTTCGATGGGCAACGAAATCCTCACAGGCAGCGTCTTAATAAGTGATATCGCCTCTATCGCTTTCGGGGAGCTGCCTCCTGGCTCCCCTTCTTTTTTGGCTCCGAACCCTGCAGCAGTTCGTCAGCGCGGCAACGCCAGTGTGTGCGTGCGAACTGGGTCGTCCCTCCGGGACTTCGCTGATTTCTTCCATCCTACCCCGCGCTGAAGCGCGGGGCTAAGTTGGTTCGCCCCTACCGGGGCTGGATTCTCTGTGCTTCGAAAACGAGTTCTCACGCGCCGACGGCAGCTACGCTCTGTGCTTTCTTCCGTTTCTTGCCCAGCAACTTCTTCAGCACTCTGATGCCTTTATCCACGTGCTTTTCTTCCAGCAGGAACGGCGGCAGGAAGCGCAGGACCGTGTCCTGGGTCGAGTTGAAGAGCACGTCCTCCGCCAGAGCCTGCTCGACCAATGGCCGTGCGGGAATGTCGAGCACGAGGCCCTGAATGAATCCGCGGCCGCGTGCTTCGCGGGCAGCGGCGTACTTGTCGACCAGTTCCTGGATTTGTTGATGCAGGTAGCCGCCAACTTTCACGACGTTTTCGAGCAGATGCTCTTCTTCGACGATCGCCAGATATTCGAGCCCGACGCGGCAGGCCAGCGGACCGCCGCCAAAGGTGGTGCCGTGCTGTCCGGGCGAAATCGCGGAGGCGAAGTGTGCTTTGGACAGGAATGCGCCGAGCGGCACTCCAGCGGCGATCGGCTTGGCGATGGCGACGATGTCGGGCACCACACCGAAACCTTGGAAGGCGAAGATGTTGCCGGTACGGCCGAGGCCGCACTGGATTTCGTCGAAGATGAGCGCGGCCTGGTGCTGGTCGGCAAGCGTACGGCACGCGCGAAGGAAATCTTCGGAACATTCGAGGATGCCGCCTTCGCCAAGGATGGGCTCCAGCACGATGGCGCAGGTGTTGGCATTGACGGCAGCGTGCAGCGCTTCGACGTCGTTCTGCGCCACAAAGGTCACGTTTTCGAGCAGAGGCTCAAAGCCTTTGCGGTACTTTTCCTGGCCGGTCAGGGACATGGCGCCAAACGTACGGCCGTGATACGAACCCTGCAGCGCCACCAGTTGAGACTTGGCCTCGCCGCCTGCCTTGTGTCCGGCGAGACGCGCCAGTTTGATGGCGCCTTCCATCGCCTCGGTGCCGCTGTTCGAAAAGAAGACGCGGTCAAGGCCCGAAAGCTGGCAGAGGCGCTCGGCGAGCTGTCCCTGGTATTCGTTGTAATAGAGATTCGAAAGGTGAATGGCCCGGGCAGCCTGCTCGCGGATGGTCTTCACGATGCGAGGATGAGCATGCCCGAGGGCGTTCACCCCCAGCCCGGCCACGAAGTCGAGATACTTCTTGCCCTCGAAGTCGAAGAGGAAAACACCTTTGCCGCGCTCAAAGCCCACGGGATAGCGGTTGTAGGTGGGGAGAAGAAAGCGCTTTTCAAGATCGGCAATCTGATCGAGGCGGGACATGGGTTAATTGTAGAACGAACGGTCGCGGCATACTGTCCGCAGCCTGAGACGGGGCGAGCCGCGTCTCTAGACTTAGCAGGCGACAACCACAAAATCCGCTAGCTCCCTCAATCTTACCCAGCGCCCAGACCCTCTTCCCGCGGCCAAGTTGATCGAGTTCGGCATCCCAAAAAGCAGACGCTACCTTCCATAATTCATAGCCGCCATTCCGAATCCTCTCTATAATTGTGGAAGTCGCTCTATGCAAGCGACTTATAGCACTGGGCGAGATGGGAGGGTGGCAGTGAAGTTGCTTAGATCAGATGGGCGTCGAATGTCTGGCCGCGCCGCCGCACCACCGTCCCAGCCCATGAACCGCGAATTTGAGGCCCGGTTTACCGCCATCCTACTGGCTCTGCTGACAGTTGTGGCCATTCTGTTCGCAGGATTCAATTACAAAATCGAGCACCAGTCGGCGATTCCCGACGACGGCGCGTGGTGGATGGAGCGGAACGGCCACTTGGTCGCGGATCGACTGGAGAGGAACGGTCCGGCAGAACGGGCCGGAATCCGGCGCGGGGACGAAGTGGTCAGTGTCAACGGGCACGCGGTTGACACATCAGCGGCGGTGACGCGGCAGCTCTACTATTCCGGCGTCTGGTCGAAGGCAACCTACTCGCTGATCCGCGGCTCGGTTCCGCTGCCTGTGGTAGTGGTGCTGGTTCCGGCTGAGCGCTCCATGAACGATTGGCTGCGGCTGATCGCGCTCATTTACCTGGGCATTGGGCTTTATGTACTGCTGCGGCGCTGGACGGCGGTCGGTTCCACGCACTTTTACATTTTCTGCCTGGTATCGTTCGTTTTTTACTCGCTGCACTATACCGGCAAGTTCAACGCTTTTGACTGGTCCGTCCTGTGGGCCAATGAAGTCGCGTGGTTATTGCAGCCGGCGCTCTTTCTGCACTTTGTATTGACCTTCCCGGAACGGCGGGAGTTTGTCAGCAAGCATCGCTGGGCGATTCCGCTGCTCTACCTGCCGGGAGCAGCGCTGCTCGGGATCCAAGTCCTGGCTTTCGAGTACTTGAAGGCCAGCGCCCGGCTGCTCTTCAATCTGAACCGGGTGCACTGGGCTTATCTGACAATCTTCTTTGTTTCGGCGGCGGCGGTTCTGTGGAATAACTCCCGCCAGGCCACGACTCCGATTCTCCGGCAGCAGCTCAAGTGGATTACTCGCGGCACCATCCTTGCCATAACGCCGTTCACGCTTTTTTATGTTGTGCCCTATCTGTTCGGAGTGATGCCTTCGCTCACCATGAAGGTGTCGGTGCTATCGCTCGGATTGCTGCCGCTGACTTTTGGATACGCCATTTTCCGCTACCGGTTGATGGACGTGGATCTGATCTTCAAGCGCGGCATGGCGTATACGCTGGCGGCGGCGGCCATCGTGGGAGTTTACTTCGCTGGCGTGGCTGCGATTGCAGAGCTGGTGCATACGCGTGTGCCCAGTTCCGGACCTTACGGGTTGATGATGGCCGTCGTGGTCACCGCGCTGCTGTTTGATCCGGTACGGAAATGGATTCAAGAGAAGCTTGACCAGTTCTTCTTCCACACCGGCTACGACTACCGGCGCACGCTGATCGAGTTTGGACGCGAGTTGAGTTCGGAGACCGACCTCGACAAAATGCTTTCCTCGCTGGTTGACCGGGTAGCACGCACACTGCTGGTGGACCGCATCGCTATCTTCCTCGGCAACAGCGACTCTTCGCGCTTTGAACTGTCGAAGTCGTTTGGCATCGCGCACGTCACCGGCCTCGACTTGTCGTTCCTCGCGAAGCCGCGAATCGAGGACGCTGCCGGGCATATCTTCTTCGAAAATACGCACCAGTTGCCGCGTGAAAATGCCGCCGCGCAAGAAGCCATCGCACGCCTGGATCTGAACTACTACATTCCCTGCCACGCGCGGCAAAAAACCATCGCCTTCCTCGGACTGGGCAAGACGATGCAAGGCGATTTCCTCTCCAGCGAAGATGTGGAGTTGCTGCAGGCGCTGGCGGGATACATCGGCATCGCCATCCAGAACGGGCGGCTCTATGCCTCGCTCGAGCAAAAGGTCAGCGAGTACGAGCGGCTCAAGGATTTCAACGAGAATATTGTTGAATCCATCAACGTCGGCGTGATGGCCGTGGATTTGCAAGACCGCATCGAGTCCTGGAACTCGCAGATGGAAGTCATGTACGCCCAGCCGCGTTGGCAGGTGGTGGGGCGTTCCTTGAGCGAGGTTTTTCCGGCGGCCTTCGTCGAGGAGTTCTACCGCGTTCGGCAGAATCCGGGCATCCACAATCTTTATAAGTTCCGGCTGGCGACTCCCACCGGCGAATCGCGCATTGTGAATGTTGCGATGGCGCCGCTCGTAACCCGCAAGTTCAACGTGGTGGGGCGGCTGGTGATCATGGACGACATCACGGAACGGATCGAACTGGAAGTCCAGCTCACCCAGGCCGACAAGCTCTCTTCGATCGGACTGCTGGCCGCCGGCGTGGCGCACGAAGTGAATACGCCGTTAGCGGTGATCTCCTCCTACACCCAGATGCTGGCGAAGCAGTTGCAGTCGGATCCGCAGAAAGCGGGGGTGCTCGAGAAAATCACCAAGCAGACGTTCCGCGCTTCGGAGATTGTCAATAATCTGCTGAACTTCTCCCGCACCACGGGCACGGAATTGACGGAAGTCAGTCTGAACAAGGTGATCGCAGATACGCTGGCTTTGCTCGAGCACCAGCTCAAGGTGGCTCACATCAAGGTGCAGACCGAGCTCTGTGAGAACCTTCCTTTGATTCAGGGCAACGCCGGGCGCCTGCAACAAGTGTTTCTGAATTTGTTCTTGAATGCCAAGGACGCGATGGCCGGGGGCGGAGTCCTGAACGTATCCACGCTGAACGGCGAATTCGTGAGCGTGCGCGTCTCTGATACCGGTTCTGGCATTGCGCAGGAACACATTCACCGCATCTACGATCCATTTTTCACCACCAAGACGTCGCCCGCGGACGGCCAGAATCGCGGTACCGGTCTTGGGCTTTCGGTCACCTACGGCATCATCCAGGAACACGCGGGCAATATCCGCGTGGAGAGCCGCCCGGGCGAAGGCACCACCTTCACCCTGGATTTTCCGTTGATATCGACCAGGAAGGCAATCCATGTCTGAAGTAACGACGCCTGAAGTTGCCATGTCTGAAGCCGCGGCTGTGTCGCGCCGGAACCCACCGCAAAGCACACCGCCAAGCGCGGGCAGAATCCTCATCATTGACGACGAAGTGGAAATTCGGGAGTCGCTGGAGACCCTTCTTCAACTCGAAGGCTACACCGTCGTGGTTGCGGGAAGCGGAGGGGAAGGTCTGGCGCACATTGGACAGCGCGCTTTTGACGTGGTTTTGCTCGACCTGGCGCTGCCCGACAAGAATGGGATGGATGTGCTCTCGGAGATTCGCCTGCTGCATCCGCAGCAGGCGGTGATCATGATCACCGCCTACGGAACGGTGGAGAACGCGGTCCGTGCCATGCAATCCGGCGCCACCAACTTCATCCAGAAACCGTGGGACAACGAGAAACTGCTGGCCGACGTGCGCGCCGCTGTCGCCCGCCAGAAGGCGGAAGAAGAAAACATTCAACTGAAGCGCGCTCTTAAGCAACGCTACAACTTTGAAAACATCGTGGGCAAGAGCGAGCCCATGCTGAAGATTTTCGATCTGGTCGCGCAGGTGGCGCCCAGCCGCTCAACCGTGCTGCTGCAAGGCGAAAGCGGGACGGGCAAGGAACTGATCGCCAAGGCGATTCATCTGAATTCCACGCGGCGCGACCGGCCCTTCGTGCCCGTCAACTCCGGGTCCACCCCGCCCGACCTGCTCGAATCCACGCTGTTCGGGCACGTCAAGGGCGCCTTTACCAGCGCGGTTAGCTCGAAGAAGGGGCTGTTCGAAGTCGCCGACCGGGGCACGATCTTCCTCGACGAGATCGGCACCATGAGCATGGACACGCAGAGCAAGATTCTGCGCGTGTTGCAGGACCGTAAGTTCATGCATCTGGGAGGGGTGCAGGAAATTCAAGTGGACGTGCGCGTCATCGCCGCTACCAACGTGGATCTTCGCCAGATGGTGCGCGAAGGCCGCTTCCGCGAGGACCTGTTCTACCGCCTCAACGTAATCAGCGTTGATCTGCCGCCGCTCCGCCAGCGCCGCGAAGATATTCCGCTGCTGGTGCAGCACTTCCTCCAGAAGTATTCCGAGGAAAATGAGCGGCCCCGGCGCCGCATTACCACCGAGGCGTTGCGCCCGCTGGTGACCTACTCCTGGCCAGGCAATGTCCGCGAACTGGAGAACGCGATCGAACGCGCCGTGGTGCTATCTTCCGACAGCGACATTGGGATCGATCTGCTCCCCGACCACATCGTGGGCCAGGGCAGATCGATTCCGGCTTTGGACGCGAGTGCGGGGGCCACGCTGTTCAGCATCATGGAAGACTGCGAGCGGCGGACCATCATTGACATGCTGGAGAAGTGCGGCTGGAACCAGACCGAAGCGGCGGAACGCTTCCACGTCCCGCTCTCCACGCTGAATCAGAAAATCAAACGGCTGGCCATCGAGATCAAGAAGAAGAACCGGGAGTAGATCGGGTCATCGAGCGATCGGATCACCTGATGCTGCCGCTGAATTGGCATGTTCGATGTTTGGTTTCTCGATCGCCCGATGACCCGATCACCAGATCACCCGATGATTTCTCTCTCTGCTATAGTTCCCTGAGCAGAAGTTCCCCGACGAGACATGGCGTTCGAACTCGAACTGATATCGCCCGTTGAAGTCGCCAAGGGATATGTGCTGGCGGTTCAGGAATACACCCTGCTCTCGGCGCAATCCCTCGCGAACTTCTTCCGCCGTCCTCTATACATGGGCGACATGCTGCAGCAGGCGGACCTGATCGGCGTCGGCTCCCTGCCCATCGTGATTCTGACGGGACTCTCCGTCGGTGCGCTGTTGGCGCTGAACTCAGCCAGCACATTGCAGCGATTCGGCGGGGTCACGCTCATCGGCCAACTCGTGTCGCTCGGCATGGTCACCGAACTGGGACCGCTCATCACCGGGCTGATGGTGGCCGGGCGAAATTCGTCAGGCATGGCCAGCGAACTGGGCTCGATGATCGTGACCGAACAGATTGACGCCATGCGTGCCCTGGGCACCGACCCCACCAAGAAGCTGGTTACGCCACGAGTCGGGGCCACCTCCTTCATGCTGTTTTTCCTGACCATCATCGCCGACCTGCTCGGACTGATCGGCGGCTATGGGGTCGCACACCTGCTGTTCGGGCTCGACACACAGCAGTATTGGACCTCCGTGTGGCAGATCCTCGTCTTCCGCGACGTGTTCACCGGCCTCATCAAGCCCGTGTTGTTCGGGTTCATCATCGCGACGGTAGGCTGCTATTACGGGATGTCCACGCGGGGCGGTACGCAGGGTGTGGGCCGTTCCACCACTCAGGCCGTGGTCGCTGCTTCGGTGTTGATTCTGATAACGGATTTCTTTGTTACCAAGTTGATCTTCGCAATTTTCGGTTACAGGTAAGCCATGCCGGCTCCCACTCTGCCCAGCGAAAATCCAGCGGCCGCGGTGGCAAGCGTTTCCGGCTACGCCATCGAGTTCGACAAGGTGGCAATCGCGTTCGATGAAAAAGTTGTGCTCGACGGCATTTCGTTCCAGCTTCCGCACGGCGAAACCAAGGCGCTGTTTGGCGTCGCCGGTTCGGGCAAGAGCACTCTGCTCAAGCTTGCCATGGGACTGCTGCGGCCCGATAGCGGCCGCATCTTCGTGCTGGGAGAGGAAGTCACGCGCATGTCGGAACAGGAACTGTTCCAGTTGCGCCGGCGCGTGGGCATCGTGTTCCAGGAAAGCGCGCTCTTCGACTCGCTCAAAGTATACGAAAACGTCGCTTTCCGCCTGATGGAAGAGCGGATCTCCGCCGAGGAAGTCGAGCGGCGGGTGCGCGAGGTGCTGCGCTTCGTGGAGTTGGAACAAACCTACGACATGTTTCCATCCGAACTCTCGGGTGGCATGCGGCGGCGCGTGGCCATCGCTCGCGCCATCATCACCGAGCCCGAGGTGCTGCTCTACGACTCGGCCACCGGCGGACTCGATCCGGTAACCTCGAACACGATCATCGAACTTATCGTGAAACAACGTGACGTCTACAAAACCAGCGCCCTCATGGCGACCCACCGCCTTCAGGATGCCTTCACCATGGCAACTCACCAGTTCGATAAGGCCACCAACCAGATGGTTGTCCTACCCAAAGGCCAGCGTGGCGACGTGCCCATGAGCTTTCTGATTCTGCGCGACGGCAAAGTCATCTTCGATGGCGACGGTCACGAACTCGCCGCTTCGCGCGACGAATATATTCGCGAATATATTTCGTAGGGTCGTTTTCACGGTTTCTTTTCGTTGCGCGTCTCTCCGCTGTTCTTTTCTCGGCTTCTCTTGCCCGGCAACGCTGCCGGATTTTCGTGGATGCGCTCGCGGAATCCGCCCTTCATCCCTCTGGCCAGTCCGATCGACGCTTCGCCAAATTTGTCGCGCAGATGGTCCGCAGCCGCCAACGCCTTCTGCCAGCGCTCGTTCTGCGAAGGCTCCAGCAGATCGAGCTGAGTGGAACCCGATTCGAAATTCGACGCTTGCACTCCCAGCAATCGCACCGGCGCGCCCGGCTTCCAGTTGGCGAAAAACAGACGCCGCGCGTGATCGAAAATCTGGTTATCCATCTGCGTCGGCTGCTCCAGCGATTGCGCTCGCGTGATGGTGGTGAAATCTTTGTAGCGCAATTTCAACTGCAGGGTGCGGGCAAAATATCCGCCCTCGCGCAGTCGCCGTCCCACCATCTCGCTGAGCCGCATCAGCGTGGACTGCAAGCGCTCGGCGTCCCCCGAGTCCTCGTCGAACGTATGCTCGTGGCTGATCGATTTGGGATCGATGTGTTCTCCCACTTCGTTGTCGAACCATCCACCCGCATCCTCACCCCGCGACTTCCCTGCCAGCGCCAGCCCCCATTTTCCGAAGCGATGTTCCAGATCGCGGTCTTCGAGGCGTGCGAGGTCGCCGACTTTCTGAATACCGAGCGCGTGCAACTTCTGCTTCATCACCTTGCCCACGCCGGGGATGTCGCCGACTGCGAGCGGCGCCAGAAACTTTGCCTCTTGTCCGGGAAGCACCCAGAGCACGCCGTTCGGCTTGGCCTTGGCGGAGGAAACTTTCGCGATTAGACGCGAGGTGCCGATTCCGATCGAGCAGTTCAACTGTGTAGCCGACTTCATCGCCGCATGAAGCTGATGCGCCGAATGCAGCGGCCGGCCGTGCAATCGCTCGGTCCCCGTCATGTCGAGGTAAGCCTCGTCCACCGAAGCCATCTCAACCAGCGGAGAAAAGTGGCCGAGCACCTCGTGCACCTTCGCGGAATACTCGCGATAGCGCTCCGGATGCCCATTGACAAAAATCGCCTGCGGACAGAGTTTCGCCGCCGTCCGCAGCGGCATGGCCGAGTGCACGCCAAACTTCCGCGCCGCGTAAGAAGCGGCCGAGACCACTCCCCGTTCGTCGCGCTGCCCGCCCACCACCACCGGCTTGCCTTTCAGCGACGGGTCAAATAATTCCTCGACGGAGACGAAGAAGGCGTCCATATCGACGTGAAAGATGGTGCGTGGGGAGGGGGTGCTCATCGGGGTGCAGAATTGTCCTGCTGAAGTGTACCGCGAGAGCCACCTTGGCCCGGCTTCCGAGTCGAGGTACCCCCCCTCCCCCCCTGTTTTTTCGCAAAATATTCAAAAATAAGGACTTATCTCCAAAATATTCAGGAATAAGGACTTAGGTTGTCAAAGAGCGCTGAAAATGGGTTTGGGGCAGGTTCGAGGTCCGTCTTGGGAGACGACACACTCATACACTGCCCCAATCAGATGGCTATTGTCGCACTGGATCGGTGAGCGTGTCTGTGACGGGGTGCACCGCTGGTTTGTGATGAAAAAAGGTCAAAGACCCCGCCCAAGCAGAGCTTGGACGGGCCACCCTCTACAGTTGGATCGGTGGTGCGGGCCACCCGCCGTCCCTACATTAACGCCAGGCTAGCTGCTGTCCCCGCCGGCACGTTTCCACGAGATCAAGTCGCCGATGGTGGTGCTGTTTGAGGAGGAGGAGGATGCCGGGTGCTTGTAGGACTCGACTTCCTGGCGTGACGCTTCTTCGCCGACCGCCCGGATGCTCAGGCCCACTTTTTTCTCTTCCTGATTCATCTTGATGATCTTGAATTCGAACTCATTGCCAGGTTCAAGATGCATCGGCTGTCCGTTCGCATCGACGGCTTCCGAGTTGTGACACAGGCCTTCGATGCCTTCGGCAATCTCGACAAATGCGCCGAAGTTGGCCACGCGCAGGATCTTGCCATGCACGATGTCGCCGACGCGGTGCTGCGCGAAGAACGAATCCCAAACGTCGGGCTGCATCTGCTTCACGCCGAGCGAAAGGCGCCGCTTGTCCGGTTCAATGGCCAGGATGA
>Ga0116220_10000327_pt1 | contig 18870 bp, 16 predicted proteins | sample Sb_taG_10_FD_88967 | JGI IMG/M metagenome (GOLD analysis project Ga0116220, IMG submission 88967) | Peat soil microbial communities from Weissenstadt, Germany - Sb_50d_7_NC metaG | ecosystem: Environmental > Terrestrial > Soil > Wetlands > Peat | place: Germany: Weissenstadt | collected 2010-09-21
CAGCGCCGTGGACAGGTGGTGGTGGAACTCGCGCCGCGCGTCAGCGACCCGGGCGTGCGCCCGGGCGACCTTGATCCGGGCCTTGTCCCGGTTCCGGCTGCCGTCCTGCTTGCGGGACAGGTTCCGCTGCGCCCGCCTGAGCTTCTTCTCCGCCCGCCGCAGGAACCGGGGGGAGGCGATCTTGGTCCCGTCGGACAGGATCGCGAAATGGGCCAGGCCAAGGTCGATGCCGGCCACCCGCTCTGCCGGCGGGAGCGGCTCGTGCCCGGTCTCCACGGCAAATGACGCGAAGTACCGGCCTGCGCAGTCCATGATCACGGTGACGGACGACGGGGCACAGGGCAGGGGCCGGGACCAGCGCACGGGCACGTCGCCGATCTTCGGCAGCCGCAGCCGCCCGTTCGGGAGCACCCGGAACCGGGAGTTGGCGGTGAACCGGGCGGCCTGCCGCCGGTCCTTACGGGACTTGAACCTCGGCAGGCCCACCTCCCGCGGCCTGGGTCCTTTCCGCCCGGCCGCCTTCCATTCCCGCAGCGCCTTGCGGGACTCGAAGAACCGCCGGTACGCGGTGTTCAGGTCCGCGAGAGACTGCTGCAGGACCACGGCGGACACCTCACCCAGCCAGGCCCGCTGCGGGGTGCCCTTGACCGCGGTCAGCCGGGCCGACAGAGCGGCATCGGCAGGGTACGGCAGCCCCGCCTCGTGCGCGGCTTGCCGGGCGGCCAGCCCGTCGTTGAACACGACCCGGGCGCAGCCGAACGCCCTGGCCAGCGCGGACCGCTGACCGGGGCCCGGGTAGAGGCGGTAGTTGTACCGGAGTTGCACGTCACAATTATAATTGGTTTCATGGTCGGATACGGGGACATACGCACTGGCAGGCATTGCGTGTTCCTTCTGCACGCGCACTTGGTTTTCCTCACCAAGTACCGGCACCCGGTGTTCACCGCCCCGCACCTGGACCGCATGGAGGAGATCATGCGGGCGGTGTGCGCCGGCTTCGGGACCGAACTGGTCGAGTTCAACGGCGAAGCCAGCCACGTCCACCTGCTGGTGAACTTCCCGCCCACCGTCACGATCTCCCGCCTCGTCAACAGCTTGAAGGGCGTGTCCTCCCGCCGGCTGCGGCAGGAGTTCCCCGACCTGGTACAGCACTACTGGCGGGCGAACCGGCTATGGTCCGGGTCCTACTTCGCCGGATCGGCCGACCGCGCCCCCACCGCCCTGCGCCAGTACATCGAACAGCAAAACCGCCCCACCTGGCCGGCAGGGCTTCCCGCAACTACCCCGCCTTCACCACCGGCCTGAAGGCCGACGCCAGCGGACATCTTGGTAGCAGTTGATCCAGACCGTGCCGGCGAGGATCTTCTTGGCCAGGGCGTGTCCTTGGTCCGGATCCCGGCGCCGAGTCCGTATACCGTGTCGTTGGCCTTGGCGGCGATCTCGTCCAGGTCGCTGAACGGGGCGGCGACCACGACCGGGCCGAAGATCTCCTCCTTCACGACCTTCATGTCGCCGTGCGTGTTGGTGAGCACGGTCGGCTCGATGAAGAAGCCCCGGTCACCGAACCGGCCGCCGCCGACCACGGCGGTAGGGCCCTCGGCCCGGCCGGATTCCAGGTAGCCGCTGACCCGCTGGGACTGCTCCTCGGACACCAGACCGTGTCCCTGGGGATCCCGGTGCGCGGGGTGCCCACGATCGTGCACCAGGCCGGCAGTTCGGACCCGGCCGGGGACCTGATCATCCCGCTGTCCGGCACGGTGTCCCAGCTGTACGCCCAGGGCATGGTATGAGCGATCCAGTAGTGGCGCCGCTCTCGCGGGGGGCGGCGCAACCGAGACCGGAAGGGATTCCTCATGAACTCATCTTCCGCCCCGGAAGGCTCCTGCTCCGCCCAGGGGAGCTAGCTCTATGTCGACCAGCAATCGGAACCGAACCGAGGAGATCCGCATGTCTGCCACGATCGAAAACTCGGCGGGCGCCACAGCGATCCGGCCGTTCACGATCCCCGAGGTCCCCGAGGCGGAACTCGAGGCGCTGCGTGCGCGCATCGCGGCTACCCGCTGGCCCGACCAGGAGACCGTCACAGATAACTCGCAAGGTGTGCCCCTCGCGATGCTTCGGGAACTCGCGCGCCACTGGGCGGCAGATTACGACTGGCGCAAGTGCGAGGCGACGCTGAACGCCCTGCCGCACTTCATGACCGAGATCGACGGGCTCGATATTCATTTCATTCACGTCCGCTCAAACCATGACCATGCGCTGCCGCTCATCGTCACGCACGGCTGGCCCGGCTCGATCATCGAGCAGCTCAAGATCATCGGCCCCCTCACCAATCCCACCGCCCACGGCGCGACCGCCTCGGACGCCTTCCACCTGGTGATCCCGTCGCTGCCGGGCTACGGGTATTCCGGCCAGCCGCGGGAGGCCGGCTGGGATCCCGCCCGCATCGCCCGCGCCTGGGTCGTGCTCATGAAGCGCCTCGGCTATCCGCGATTCGCGTCGCAAGGCGGCGACTGGGGCGGGGCGGTCACGAACGTGATGGCACAGCAGGCGCCTCCGGAGTTGCTCGGCATTCACGTCAACTTCCCCGCCACGGTTCCGCCCGACGTCGCCAAGGCGCTCCAGTGCGGCGGCCCGCCGCCAGCGGGTCTGTCGGCCGAAGAAAGGCACGCGTACGAGCAGCTGAACACGTTGTATACGAGGCGGCGCGCCTACGCAGCCATGATGGGGACACGCCCGCAGACGCTGTACGGACTGGCGGACTCACCCGTCGGCCTGGCCGCCTGGCTTTTGGACCACGGTGACGGCTGGGGCCAGCCGGCGGCGCCGGTCACCTCCGCCGTGCTCGGGCACACCAGCCACGGACATCCCGCAGGCGCTCTCACCCGAGACGACGTCCTGGACAACATCACGCTCTACTGGCTGACGAACACGGCAGTGTCTTCGGCCCGCCTGTACTGGGAGAATAAGGCCAGCCTCTACAACGCCGCCGATATCTCCGTCCCGGCCGCCGTGAGCGCCTTTCCCGGCGAGAACTACCAGGCCCCGCGCAGCTGGGCACAGCGGGCGTATCACAACCTCATCTATTACAGCAAGCCCGACCAAGGCGGCCACTTCGCGGCCTGGGAACAGCCGCAGCTCTTCTCGGAAGAGGTCCGCGCCGGCCTCAGGCCACTGCGCGAATAGCAGTTCCCGCCGGGAGCCGATGCCGCCACGACTGGCATCATGCTGAGTGATGAAGGAGGTCGACCCATCGTGGAGATCGGGCTCGTGGTCATGGACGAGAATCCCGCCGACGCGCTGAAGATCGTCCGGGCGGCTGACCGCGCTGGGGTGCACTCGCTGTGGACGATCGACTACTACAACCGCAGCAGCCTGGCGCGGGCGTCGGCATTCGCGGCCGTCACTGAGACTGCCATCGTCGGCACCAGCATCACCCCGCTGTTCGCCCGCTCGCCGCTGGCCCTGGCGGCTGCCGCGGCTGATATCCAGGCGATCGCGGGCGGCCGGTTCGTGCTGGGGGTGGGCAGCAGCACGCGCCGGATGAACCAGGACTGGTACGGGACCGCGCTGCAGCACCCCGCGCCTCAGGTCCGGGAGCGGATCGACCTGATCCGGCGGCTGATCGCGCATCGCAGCGGCCCGTTCAGCTACGAAGGCACCTTCGACCGCGTCTCGATGGCGCACTACGACCGCACCGCGCTGCCCGACACCATGACGATTCTGGCCGCGGGCGTCGGCGAGCACATGGTGGCCGCGGTCGGCCAGAGCGCGGACGGGTTCGTCGGGCACACGATCGCCTCGGCCGGTTACCTGCGCGAGGTCGCCCGGCCGCTGCTGGCCAAGGGCGCCGCCGTGGCAGGCCGGGACGCGTCCGAGCTCCGGATGACCACGCAGATCGTCGCCGCGGCCAGCACCGACCCGGTCGCTGCCCGCCGCGACGCCGCGGCGCAGGTCGGCTTCTACGCCACCCCGAAGGGCTACGATGCGCTCTTCCCAGACGGCCGGTTCGCCGCCGAGCGCGCCGCGGCCCGCGAGGCCGTAGCCCGCGGCGACGTGGCCGGCGTGATCGCCGCGGGCCAGCCGATGGCCGACGACCGGGCCGTGTCCGGCACCCCGGAAGACGTGGCCGGCCAGCTGCGCCGCTACGCCGATGTGGTGGACTGGGCCCTGCTCTACCCGCCGCACTTTGGAGTCGAATCCGAGCGCGTCCACGCCAACGAGCTGAGCCTGATCGAGGTCGCCGCCGGCTGGACATCCTGACCACCGGCTCCCCGGTCATGGCGTGTCCTTGGCCCGGGTTGCCAGGTCGAAGATGGTGATGATCTCACGCGAGTAATTGTCGATGTCGAAATCAGGGTCACGGACGAGCCGGTGCGGCACTACATCGATGGTGGCTCGGATCGCCACCGCCATGACACCTGGGTCGAAGTCACTTCGGAGTTCTCCTTCGGCCTGGAGGCGCGCGAGCTGCTCTTCGAGGAGGTGAGTCGCGACGTCGACGTCCCGGCCATCGACGCGGCGTCCGCCGTCGGTCGTGAAGGCGCCGTTTCGGAGGATCTCGACGACGGCGACCATGTAGTTCCGGTGCTCGCGCATAAACGCGAGGTTCGACTCGATGTAGGCGCGAAGCATGGCCCGTCCGGTTGATTGGGCAAAGACGCGCGGAACGATGTAGGCCCTGCCAGCTTCGAGGACGTCGATCACGACCTGTTTGATGAGGTCGTCCTTGCCGGCGAAGTGGTAGCTGATGAGACCCCGGCTGATCCGCGCTCGCTCAGCGATGCGGGCGAAGGACGCTTGTGCGTAGCCCGCCTCGGCGATCGTGTCGATCGCCGCGGCCACGATCTGCGCCCGCCGGGCGGTCTCGATGAACGTGCGCTCGGCCGCTGCCTCTCCTGGCTGCATGACCAAGAAACTAGCAGGCTGACCAGCCGGCCGGCTACAGTCGGGCTATGTGCGCCAGGACTGGTGTCGCACATCTGCGATGAGACGTGGAGGTCGATGGGCGATGGCCCGCCGGGCGCCGAGCCGACCGGGACATGACGAGGCCCGCCCGTCGCGGAGCGCTGGTGCGTTCCGGCGGCCGTGCGAGGTGCCTGTGACCCCGCAGCCGGCAACTCATGCGGCTGGTGGCGCTGAACCGGTCAGTGCTGCCTCGAGCCGGGACGGCTCGAAAGATGGGTCCGCGCTCGTCGTCGAGCACCTGACCAAGCGCTTCAGCGATCGCGTCGCGTTCGATGACGTTTCGTTCGAGGTCGGCTACGGCGAGGTTTTCGGTTTCCTGGGTCCCAACGGTGCGGGCAAGACGACGACCATGCGGACGCTCGGGACGCTGATCGCGCCAAGCTCAGGGTCGGCGATCGTCGCCGGGATTCCGTTGAGCGCGAAGAACGGTTCTGCGATCCGCTCGCGGATCTCGATGATGCCGGAGTCGCCGGGTCTGTATCTGCGCCTGACGGTGACCGAGAACCTTCAGTGCTTCGCCGGGCTGTACGAGCTCGGCAATGTTCACGGGCGCATCGAACGTGCCCTGGGCGCGGTCAATCTCGAAGATCGTGCCCGTGACCTGTGCGGGTCGCTGTCCAAAGGGCTACGCCAGCGGGTCGCGCTCGCCCGGGCACTGCTCAACGACCCGGCGGTGCTGTTTCTCGACGAGCCGACCTCGGGCCTTGACCCCGTGGCGACCCGCGAGGTCCACGAACTCATCGCGTCCTTGCGCGAGCGCGGGGTGACGATCTTCCTCACCACGCACCGGCTGGAGGAGGCCGAACGGCTGTGCGATCGAGTGGCGATCCTGAACACGACGTTGCGAATGATCGGCCGTCCCGACGAGCTGCGTGAGCAACTGTTCAGACGCTCCCTGGACGTACGGCTGCGCGCGCCACTGGACGACCCCAAGGCGGTGTTCGGCGCTGTGCCCGAGATCGAGGGATGGGAGCAGACGCCATCGGGCTACACGCTGACCGTCTCGGACCCTGACCTTGCAGCTCCAGCCCTCGCGCGAGCGCTCGTCGGAGCCGGCGCCGACATCCTGTCGATCGCCGAGTCCCGCCACTCGCTGGAGGACGTCTATCTCGAGTTGATCGACGAGGACGTGGAGGCCAAGGCCCGATGAGCTTCAGCTGGACCCGGGTCGGCGCGCTCCTCCGCAAGGAGCTGCGGGACTACCGCCGCAACCGCTTCGTGATCGGCACGATGGCGGCGGTGCCGGTGCTGTTCATCACCCTGCCGATGATCCAGCTGATCGACGCCGATGTCACGGGGAACACCGCCCACCTCAGCCTTCGCATCGGGCTCTCCCTCCTCTACATGCTCGTGATCCCGGTGACCATGCCGTCTGTCGTCTGCGCCTACTCGGTCGTCGGCGAGCGCGAGCAGGGCACGCTGGAGCCGGTCCTGACCACCCCGATCCGTCGCGAGGAGTTCCTCATCGCCAAGGCGCTGGCCGCCTTCGTTCCGACGCTCGTGATCGCGTACGCGGTCTTCGGGATCTTTCTCGCCGTCGCGGCGCTGTTCGCCCATCCGGTGATCGTTTCGGCGATCTACGCGGGACCGCACATACTGGTCCAGTCCCTGTTCACGCCGCTGCTGGCGGGCTGGGCGATCTGGGTTGGGATCGCGGTCTCCGCCCGGTCGACCGATGTGCGCGTCGCGCAGCAGCTGAGCGTGCTGGGTAGCGTTCCGCCGCTCGTCATCCTCGCCTTGATGTCGCTCAATGTGATCACCGAGTCGACCGCTCTCGCGATCGGGCTCGCCGCAGCCCTGCTGGCGTTCGACTTGCTCGCCTGGCGCGTCGTGGCCGCGATGTTCGACCGCGAACGGCTCGTAATTGGCAGGCGCGGATGACCAACGCTGGCACGGCACCCGAACTGCCTTTATTCATCGTGTCGAGAAAGGACACCAATGTCAGTAATCAGAATCTTCAGGCCGAAGCAACACTGGTCGGTGTCGCCCAGGACTGTGCTCCCTACCGGCCTGCTGTTTCGCCTGTTTAAGCCTCAATCGAACTACACGGTGGTTCTCGACGACCACCCAGCGGGCAAGATCGGGAACGACCAGGTGAGGGTCTTCGAGGTGGAACCAGGGGAACATCGCCTGTATATGCGGTTTGTCGGGCTGCGCAGGTCCGAGGAGCTGCGAATGTCCCTAAAGGAGGACGAGGAGCGGCAGTTCCTCTGCGGTACCAGCGGGCTCGGCTGGCCCACCCTCCGGGAGGCATCGCCTGAGGATGTCGCTGAGATCCGGGGAACGTCCACCAGCGAGCCGCCAAAGCCAGGGGATCCCGTTCCGCCGAACTAGCGCAGAATGCCGGTTCAGGCTCATGACGATCACACGCCGTCCGCGTCAGCCAAGGACTGACGACAGATCAAGCGGGGCCGCTCACACGGAATCCGCCACTTTAAGCTGGACGACTGACGGCCCAAGCGTCCATCTATACCTGGCGAGGCGTAGGCCAACGTGCTCGCCATCGACATGATGCACTGGACGGGACAGTGGGTCCCGCCAGCGCTGATACAGGTGGCTGGCCAGATCGAGGCTGCTGCGGGGATCACCGCGCATGATCAGGTACCGGGCCTCTTTTCTGGCCAGCTCGCGTAGGTCCGGGTTGCTGGTGGCGGCGAGGTCCAGGACCAGCAGGTGGGGCAGCAGCCGCGCCCACGCGGGCCAGGTGCCGGGTATGTCGGTGTCGCCCGGCTGGCTGGCGGCCAGGACCGCTTCGGCCAGGTCCCGGGCGGCTTCGGCCTGGTCCGGCGGCAGGCTGATGCGGATGATGGCCTGGGTGAGGCGGTGCATCAACAGCCCGCTGCTGTCGACGCGGGCTAGTGCGCTGCGACCCAAGCTCGCCAGCAGTTGCCGCCAGGCCACCGGGTCCGCGGCAGGTCCAGCCAGCGCCACGGGCAGCACTGCGGCTGCGGCCGGGAACCACTCCGGGGGAACCGGCTCGGGAGCCAGGAATGCGCACACCCCGGCCAGCTCGGCCGCGGCCGGGTCCTGGCCGCGCAGCCGATCCGGCGCCAGCACCGTCACCGCCGCCAGCGGCCGTGGATACGACGACGGCTGCCCTTCACCCATCAGCTGCGCCGCGCACGACCCCAGCAAGGCCGCGTCCTGCCCTGCCCTGCTTCTACGCGCGGGCGTTGCATGCGGTGCGAACGCTTACGGCTCCGGAGAGAGCGAGAATTTAAGTCTCTGACCAAGAAAAATGCCGGTAAGCAAGCAATCTTGGAGCGCTGTGGGCGCGCGGCCCCCTCGGGGCGTAGGCAATCCAGGCGGAGGATGCGAGGTCCTGATTCAGCCTGGGAGGCGCTACCGGGCTTTAGGTCAGGCTGTCTTGTCTTGCGGGTCGATGCCGTGCTCGCGGAGCAGGGCGCGGAGCCGCTCGATTTCGTCGGCGAGCTGCTGGACCCGCTCGGCCAGAAGCGGCAGCGCCGAGTGCCCGGCGACCCACTGCTCCTGCCGCGCGGCCTTGGCGGCCAGCAATTCCTTCTCCCGGTTACGCCGCGCCGCGGCCTGCTCATAGTCCCGGGCGTCGACGGCGGATTCCTTCTCGCGGCGAACCTGAGCGATCTGCTCGTCCAGGTCACTGGTGTCCGGCCCGGTTCCTACCCGGTGCTCAAGTACCGCGAGTCGGATCTCGACCACGTCCAGGCGAGCCTGTACCTCGGGCCCCGGTGCGCCCTCCCGGAGCGGCCGACTGGCGATGAGCTGGATGACCTGGTGGCGGACCCGGTTCAGGTCGGCGCCCAACCTGACCAGTACCTGCGCGGCCACCCCGTCGCCCTCACGGATCAGGCCGAGCAGGATGTGCTCGGTGCCGATGTAGTTGTGGCCAAGTTGCAGCGACTCACGCAGCGACAGCTCGAGCACCTTCTTGGCCCGGGGCGTGAACGGGATGTGCCCGGACGGCGCCTCCTGGCCCTGGCCGACGATCTCCTCGACCTGCTGCCGGACCGCGTCCAGGCTGATCCCCAGCGACTCCAGCGCCTCGGCCGCGACACCTTCGCCCTCGCGGATGAGGCCGAGCAGCATGTGCTCGGTGCCGATGTAGTTGTGATTGAGCATCCTGGCTTCTTCTTGCGCCAGCACAACCACCCGCCGCGCCCGGTCGGTAAACCGCTCGAACATCGTCCGCCTCGCGCCACTGAGCAGAACCTGGCCGCCCGCCCAGAGCACCGGCCGGACGGAATCTGCCCGGGCACGCCAGTGATGACCCATCCACGGTACGCGCCCGCGGCCAGGACCAGAACCATACGTGTTCGTGGAGCAGCCCGCTCGCTCGGCGGCTCCAGGCTCGAGGGCAGCGCTGGCGGTCGCCGGAACGGTGAGCAGCAGACAGGGACTTCACGATCTCCGAAGGGCGATGGACGTGGACATGGCTGTGAGTTCGCCGAACTCGGGCTGTGGCGACCGGTGGCAGGTGACTGCGCTATTCGCTCAACTCGCCGATCTGATCCGCAGCCGGTTACCGTCCGGGTCGCGAAGTTCGAGCTCGCACCCATACGGCGGTTCACCCTCAGGCCTGCCGAACTCGGCCACGACCGCGTCGACGTCGCTCACTGTCAGACCGACCAGGGTGTCGGGCCGGGCATCACCCCGGTGCTCGGACAAGAACAGCCGCGCCCCGCCACACGCGATCGACACGAACGCAGGGCAGCCGGGATCGAAGCGATATTCCCACTGCTTGGTGAAGCCCAGGCGCTCATACCACCTGACCGCCGCGTCGGCGTCAGCCACGCGCAGGATCGGGACGGCTTCCACCTCCATGCGGGCATGATCTCACGGCCTGCGGTGAGGCGGTCGTCAGCGAGCAGGCTGGCGGACCAGCTTGCGCCCGCCGACCAGGCGCGACAAGCCGCGACGCCGCCGTGGCAGCGGCACGTCCCTGGTGAACTGGCCCGCCAGGTCAGCCTCGGCGGGAACCGCGAGCTGATCCATCAGCTGGCCGGCCACCCGGACTGGCACACCGGTGACCGCGGCCATGGCCAGCGCGTACCCGAGACGCACCGGCATCTGCCCGGGCTCGGCGGTACCCGCCGCGGTCCAATCGATCCGCGCGCTCGCCTGCGCGATCTTGCGCCCGCGCCGTGGCCCGGTGGTCAGCGCGGGGTCCAGCTCGTCGATGTCCACGCCGGTCACCGTCACGCCAGCGGCGCGAAGCAGGTCCGCGGTGATCTCCTCGGCGGACCCGGGGTAGGCGTGATCATCATCGCGGCCCCGGAACAGGCCATGCCCTTCCGGCCCGTTCAGCCACACTGGGAGTGCCCGGCCGCCGGAGTCATCGGCGAGCACCACGAGCATCGAGAAGCCGAACCCGCGACCGCCCACCCGCTTGCCCGGCCACGGCTCGGGGCGCGGGCGTTCACGGCCGTTTTTCGAGTTCAATCTCGTCGCGAATCGGAATGCCGTAGGCGCCCGCCGCCGGGATCTCGGGCTTCAGCCTGCTGCGGCTGTCATCGACGGCGCGCCGGTGGATGGCGGCCAGCTGGAAGCCGCGGCGCTGGTAAAAGCGCAGCGCGTCGGCGTTGTCGTTGGTGGTAATGAGCCACAGCCGGGCGCACCCGTGCCCGGCCGCCATCTGCTCCACCGCCTCGATGAGCGCGGTGCCCACCCCGTGCCACTGCTCGGTGGCGTGCAAGGTCAGGACTTCGCACTGCTGGCCGCTGACGAGCTGGATGACCTGCTGGCGTATCCGGTTCTGCTCGGCGCCCAGCTTGAGCAGCACAAGCACGGCCACGCCGTCGCCCTCGCAGATCAGGCTGAGCAGGATGCGCTCAGTGCCGACGTAGTTGCCCGGGCCCTCGTGCTCGGAATGCTCAGCCGGCGGCAGATGTACGGGCATCAGGTCCTGCGGGAAGCCGGACCTCGAGAGGACCGAGTAGGCAGGGATCTCGCCGGGCTCCCTGTACGGGGTGCTCGGCCGCCTGGGCGACGTAGGGCTCATCCCGGCGATCTGCACCGGGCAGGAGGGTCGGCGGCCCGCCCGCGGGCACACCGAACTCGGCGGACAGCTGCGACATTGGCGGGCCGGCCCCGGCTGGTGTCTGATCAAGCCTCGGCGCGGTAATAGTGGTTCAAATTTTTTCCGGCTTCGCGCCGCGGGGGTGTCCTCTCCGGGCGGGCCCGTCCGTCCTTCTCACGGGTGGCGCTCGCCACCACGCGGAGAGAAACGAGGAGACCGATGACCAGCAAGACCACCACGTCCGCTGTCACCTCGGCCGACGGCACCGGCATCGCCTACCAGACCGTCGGCGAGGGAAGAGGGCTGATCGTCGTCGGCGGCGCCCTTCGAACCGGCGGGGACTATCTTCCCCTCGCCCGGGAGCTGGCCGGGACCTTCGCCGTCCATGTCATGGACCGGCGCGGCAGAGGAGCCAGCGGCCCCCAGGGCCCGGACTACAGCGTCGAGAAGGAGTGTGACGACCTGGCCGCTGTCCAGGCGGCCACCGGAGCGACGGCCGTGTTCGGGCACAGCTACGGCGGTTTCGTCGCGCTGGAGGCGGCTCGGAGACTGGCCGTGTTCTCGCACGTCGCGGTGTACGAACCCGGAGTGTCGATCGCGGGTTCGATCCCCGTGGCCTGGGTGCCCCGCTATCGGCAACTGCTGGCTGCCGGGGACACGCGAGGAGCCTTCGCCGTCTTCGTCCGCGGCAGCGGGGCAGCACCCGGGCCGGTCACCAGGCTGCCGTTCTGGTATCTGCGCGCGGTGCTGCGTTTGATGGTGCGCGGCGAGCAGTGGCGGCGCATGGAACCTCTTCTCGAGGCAAGCGCTGCCGAGCATGAGCAGGAGGCACGGCTAGACGATGGCACCGCCGAGCGCTACCACTCGATCCAGGCTCGCGTGCTGCTCCTCGGCGGCGGCAAGAGCCCGGCCTTCTTGACGGCACAGCTATTTTCAGCCCTCCAGCAGGTGGTCCCCGATGCAACAGTGGAAATACTGGACGGCCTCGACCACTTCGCGCCGGACGAGAAGGCGCCAGCCCTCGTCGCCGAGCGCGTGCGGAACTTCCTGAGCTAACGCCCCGCCGTGTCCGCTGGAGGAACCCCAACCGCACACCCGGCGGCCCTGGAACCGGCCAGGAGTGGTCTGCAGCTGCGGTGTCGCAGATACCCCTCCGGTGAAAATCTCGATTGTCGGGGGCTATCCGTACGCTCCCGGTCATGACCCAGACCTTGATCGGCTACGCCCGCTGCTCCACCGACGCCCAGGACCTCACCGCCCAGCGCGACCGGCTGCGCGAGCTCGGCGTCCCGGAAGAACGCGCCTATCTGAGGTGCAGCCAAGGTAAGCCCAGAACCCGCCATGGGTCTTGGGTGGGGGTTGATTCCGGTCGGCCAGGGTAGGTCAGCCGGAGACCCGCGTTACAGACAGTGACTAATAGGCGCTCGCGCCGCGTGCGATATCCGCCGATCGGCGCGTCTAGCGGCTTCTCGGTACTCATGAGCTGAAGCCTGCATATCAGTTCGATCTGGCGTGCCGCGTCAACTGGCCAGCGGTGGCAGACGAGCACGTACCTGCTCGTCCGCGCCCATTGCAGGCAGTGCGCTGCTGGTTATGGTCTGGGACACTGGCTTCGTGGTGTTCGTTGCTGACGACCTTGCCGCGTGGTTGATCTCGCTGCTCGCCGATCGGGGCCGCAAGGGGTTGGCCACCGTGCTGCTCGGCAGCGAGCAGGAACGGGCACTGCGCTCGGCTGCCTCAACCGCGGTCCGGCAGACTGCCCAAGAGCTGTGCCCAGACGACGATGAGCAGGCCGAGCATGTCGCGCTGGTTATCAGCCAGGTCTTCGGCAAGCCGATCCCGCGAGCGGCCCTGGCCAAGCACCCGACAATGCTGGAGGCGCTGCAGGCAGGCATTGCCGCCCAACTTGCGGTCCTGGACGATCCAAGCCTAACCGGGACGGGGCTATCCTCCAGCGACCTCCTGGAGTTGCCTGATGTCGTTCTTGCGGAGAAGGTGACCGCCCACCTGCTGCGGGAGATCCTCGTCCGAGGATCACGGGAAGGGGCACTGTTCCCGCTGGCCTCTCAGCTGAACCACGACCAGTCACGTCTGGACAACCAACAACTCAAGAGCATGATCAGCGACCTGGCCCGGCCAGAAGGTGCCCATCCCGTGGCGCCCCCGACCGCGCTGGCCCCGCCGTCAGCGTATCTGGAGCAGGTGAGGCGGATCGCCCCGCAGGATCCACCGGGCCTGCTGGGCAGGGAGACAGAACTCGCCGAACTGGCTCGGTTCTGCTTGGAGCCGGACCGAGGCCCGTATGTCTGGTGGCGGGCCGATGCTTTGTATGGAAAGTCGGCGCTGCTGTCCACATTTGTGCTCCGGCCACCCAGCGACGTGTCCCAACAGGTGCGCATAGTGTCCTTCTTCATCACAGCACGGCTCGCAGGCCAGGACACGCGGGAAGCATTCACTCAGGTGTTGCTTGAGCAACTGGCCGACTTGCTGGGCCAGCCGCTGCCGCCGGCACTACCAGAGGCCACGCGGGAGGCGCACCTGCTCAGCCTCCTGCGCCAGGCGGCGACCGCCTGCCAAGACGGCGGAAGACGGCTGGTGCTCGTGGTGGACGGGCTGGACGAAGACCGCGGGGCAGGCCCGGACGCCCACAGCATCGCCGCCCTGCTGCCTGCCAGTCCGCCGGCCGGAATGCGAGTGGTCGTGGCCGGGCGGCCCGACCCGCCAATTCCCGACGACGTGCCGGGCGGGCACCCGCTGCGTGACCCGGGGATCGTGCGCCCGCTCGCCAGATCTCCTCACGCGAAGGAAATAGGTCAGCTGGCTCGCACGGAACTCGCCCGCCTGCTGCGCGGCGGCGAACCCGGTCGGCAGCTACTCGGGCTACTGGCCGCTGCCAGAGGTGGCTTGTCAGCCGCTGACCTGGAAGAACTGACCGACATTCCACTCTGGGAGATCGATGAGATCCTCAATGGCGTGTCCGGGCGGACGTTTTCCCGGCGCGCCGGGCAGTCGGCCACAGGTGCCGCTTCGGAGCTCTACCTGCTGGGGCACCAGAGCCTCCAGGACGCGGCCGTCCAGACGTTCGGCAGGCGACTGGCGGACTACCGAGCAAAACTGGAAGCCTGGGCCGCTTCCTACCATGCACGCAGATGGCCGCCCGGAACCCCGGAGTACCTGCTGAGCGGATACTTCAACCTTCTGGACGAGGTCGGCGACGTGTCCCGGATGACCGAGTACGCGACCGACCTAGCGCGCCATGACCGGATGCTCGACCTGACCGGAGGCGACGCTGCCGCCATTGAAGAGGTGCGCGCCACGCTGAAGCGCATCACCGCATGCGAGAGCCCGGATCTGGGGAGCGCGCTGATGCTGGCCTGGCATCGCGATCATCTCACCGAACGGAATGACAACACCCCTGTGGCGCTGCCCGCGGTATGGGCCAATCTCGGTCATCAGAGACGGGCCGAAGCACTCGCGGCCTCGCCCGCCGATCCGCGGCGGCGGGCGGAGTCCCTGGCCCGAGTGGCGGAATCGCTGGCGGAGACGAGGGAGGCCGACCTGGCCGCCGCCGCCGGGTGGAAGGCGGAAACGGCTGCGCAGTCGATCGCCGACCCGTCCGAGGCGGTACCCGTCCTCGCCCGTGCAGCGACGGCGCTCGCGGCAGCCGGGCAAGTCAATGAGGCAACCGATATAGCGAATTCGATCATTGGCCGCTACGGCGCGGCAGAGGCCCTGGCCAAGATCGCGGCGGCGCTGGCCCGAGCCGGCTACCGCGAGCACGCGGACGCCGTCGCCGGGCAAGCGCAGGTGTCTGCCGTGTCGGACAACCAAGCGCGCTGGCAGGCGCTGCACTTGATCGAGGTTTCGAAGGCACTCGCCGAAGGCGGGCTGCATGAGCATGCGGTCACCGCAGCCAGGAAAGCACTTACCGTGGCTGAAGCGAACCACGATTGGGATCACAAGAACCCCGCCGTGACCGAAATCGCGAGGACGCTCGCGGCTATGGGACAACTTGAGCAAGCGGTCGATGAAGCCAGATCGTTCTACCACGCCTCCGACCAGGCAACTGCCCTGGCCAAAGTAGCGGAGGTCCTGGCGCAGACCAAACGCCACGAGCAGGCGGTCGCCACAGCCCAGCTGGCGCGGGACATGGCCCAGTCAGTTCCTGACCCCTCTCGTAAGGCGATGACACTGTCGCGGATCGCGAAGACGCTCACTGGGGCCGGGCTTTACGAGCAGGCAATCGGGGTGGCGGGGGAGGCTGAGGCGGCGGCTGGATTGACCACCGTGCCTATCTGGAAAGCTCAGGCCCTGGCCGCGGGTGCAGCGGCGCTGGCAGCGTCCGGGCAATCTGAGCTGGCGGTCGCCAAGGCCCGAGAGGCGCAAGGACTAATCTTGTCGCTGGCCGAGGACTGGCAGCGGCTGCTGCTGGATGAGGTCGCAAGAACATTCGCCGCGACGGGGCGGCCCAAGGAGGCCACGGCGGCCGCCGAGGCAATCACCAACGACTCCGGACGGGCATACGCTCTGCACGCGGTCGCGATAACACTCGCCGACGCCGGGCGGCACGAGCAGGCGATAACGACGGCCCGATCGATCAGCAAAGAGGATGTGCGAGCAGATGCCCTGACGCGAGTGGCGGTCGCGTTGGCGGTAGCCGGGCAACTCGGCGAGGCCGAGGAGACGGTCGAGTGGATCAGCAAGCCTTCCGAGCGCGCGAGCGCGCTGGCCGAGGTCGCGGAGGCGCTGGTCAGAGTGGGACGCCGCGAGGAGGCGATGATCACGGCCGGGCATGCGGAGGCGACAGCTCGGGCGATAACGAACCCGCGTCGCCAGCGCGACGCCCTCGTCGCGATAGCGGGCGCCCTCGCAGACGCAGATGAGCCCGAGCACGCGGAAGCGGTAGCCCAGTTGATCGCGGACCCCGTCTTCAAGGAACTCAAGCTGGATGGGGCTGCAGCGAGCTACGCGCGGGCCGGCCGGGCCGACGAGGCTGAAGCCACAGCAAGGTCCATTACCGACCCCAAGCGGCAAGCCCAAGCCCTGATGTGGGTCGCGGCTGCCCTCGCAGGAGCTGGATCTCATGAGCGCGCCGAGGCAATCGCCTGGTCCATCCCTGATCCGGGGACTCAGGGGGGCGCACTGCTCAAGGTGGCGGCTGCCATGGCACGCGCCGGGCGATACGAGCCAGCCGAAGTAATCGCTCAGTCCGTCTCGGACCCCAGCCGACGGGCCTATGCCGTGATGTGGGTCGCTGAAGCGGCGGCCGAGGCTGGGAAGCACGAGACGGCGAAAGCTGCGGCCCGGTCCATCGCCGACCCGGCTATGCGGGACAGCGCCCTAGCGCGGGTGGTGGTCGCGCTCGCGAGGCGCGGGAACCACGAGGAGGCCGAGCCCATCGCCCGGTCGATCATCGACCCAGACGCCAGGTCATACGCCCTGACCCAGGTAGCCACGGTGCTGGTGACGGCAGGCCAACCAGCGCGGGCGGCTGACGCGGCCAGCGAGGCGGAAGCGGCGGCGGGGTTGATCGATGGCCTATCCCAGCGGGCGGCCGCCCTTGTCCGAGTCGCCGAGGCCTTCGAAAGGGCTGGATTGCACGCGCAGGCGGACGCCGCGGTTAACCGAGCGGAAGCGGTGGCCCGGTCTATCACCGAACCAGACGAACAGGATGACGCGCTAGCCTCGGCCACGACGGAACTCGTCAGGGTCGGCCAGTACGAGCGTGCGGAGGCCATGGCCCGGTCCATTGCTAGCCCAGTCAGGCAGAAATGGGCGATTGGGGAGGTCGCCGTGGCTCTCGTCGCAGCCGGCCACCACGAGCAGGCAGAGACTACCGCCCGGTCTATCGCTGATGTATCTGATCAGAACACCGCCTTGTGGAGTGTGGCGGCGGAGCTCGCGCGAGTCGGCTGCAGCGAGCAGGCCATGACGGTGGTGCGGTCCATCACCGACCCAGCCCAGCGGTCGCAGGCACGGGCATGGGTCGCGGAGATTCTCCTTAAGGCCGGAGACGTAGTGTCTGCACGGCGGCTGGCTGCGGAGGCGTGCCTCGCAGGCACGTGGGAGGCCGCCGCGCGCCCTGTCCTGCTGGTCGACCCGTCCGCGTTTAACGCACTGGCACCCATGCTGCAGCCTTAACCATCCGCTGCTAACGGACGCGCCGGTCAGCCAAGCGAACGGCCAGCAACATATCCCCGTACCGTGCGCTCGGCCGCCTTATAGAGCGGGCCATCGGCAGCTGGCGAGCACTCGCTATGTCGCAGAACTGGACATTCCGCGCGCAGACCTTGGCAAATGTCTATCATATTAGTAGGCATCCCTATTCGGCGATCTGAATTAGTGGCGGCGGACAAATGGTCGCATTGCGTGATGTCCTGCCGGATCGGTTGGAATGAGCTGTCGCTTGCCGGGCCGGGAGGGTCCGGTCATCAGTGATGCGGAGCTGGGTGGTGCGGGCCTTTGGCGGAGGTCTCGGGCTGGTGCGGGGTTAGGTTGCTGTGAAGAGCTCGTCCATGATCTCGGCGCCGGTGGTGATGACGGGTCGCAGTTCGCGCCGGTAGACGATCTCGGTGGTACGGGTGGAGGCGTGCCCGGCCAGCCGGGCGATCTCCTCGATGCTGACGCCGCGGTGGCTCAGCAGGCTGACGAAGGTGGTGCGCAGCTCGCGCGGCGTCCAGCCGTCGCCGACGCCGGCCGCGGTGCAGATGCGTTTGAACATCTTCCGGACGTTCCCGGCGTCCAGCGCGGCGCCCAGATGGTTCGTAAACACCAGCCCGGTGTCCTGCCAGCCGTCCCCGGCCGCCAGCTGCTCGCCGGCCTGGCGGTCCGCCCAGGCGCGCAGCGCCTCGACCGCCACCGCGGGGAGGCCGAGGGTGCGGCGAGACCGTTCGGTCTTGGTTTCGCCGTGTACCCGCACCGATCGCCACACGGCCACGTGCGGCGGCACCGGGGGCCTGGCGGCCAGGTCGCCGTCCAGGTCGACGTGAGCCCAGCGCAGCGCCCGGGCCTCCTCGGTGCGGATCCCGGTCAGCAGGCTGAGCACGATGTAGGCGTGCATGAGTTCGGCGGGCCGGCGGACGTCTTTCAGGCCGGGCCGCAGTTCCATCACCGGCAGGGTCCGGGCGGCGGTGATCACCGCCACGGCTTGGTCCAGGGTCAGCGAGTTGGACGGCCGGCCGTCCTGGCCTTTGGGAGTGTCGGCTAGGGCGGCGACGTTGCGGCTGACCAGGTCGTTGGCTTCGGCGTGCCGGATGGCCCGCTTGAGCGCCAGATGCCCCATGCTCACCGCCGCGGTAGAGTATCCGGCGGCCATCTCAGATAGCGCCCGCCGGACGTCCGTGGCGGTCAGCTCGCGGAGCTTGCGGGCGCCGATGACTTTGAGGATCGGCTCCAGGACGTTCTGGTTCTTGGTGACCGTCTTGGGGGAGCGGCCGTCCAGGCCGTGAGCGAGCCAGTCCTCGGCGGCTTGCCGGAGCGTGTAGTGGACGTAGCCGGCCTTGGGGGTGATGCCCTTGTCGAGCTGGTTGTGCAGGTCGCGCAGCTTGTCGATGACGCTGGCCTTGGTCTGGCCGCTGACCTTGCGGCGGGTGCGCTTGCCGTCGCCGGTGTATCCGAGGGTGATCTCGCCGCGCCACAGGCCGGGGCAGTTCCGGTGGCGTTGCGGGTCACGGCAGGGGCCGCGGTGTTCGAATGAGATGCCGTCTTCGCCGCGCCTGCGCCGGGTCGCCATGCCCTCAGGATACCCTTGTGGGGACTAGCAGTGGTGACAACGGCCGTACACGCCCAGGCACTCTCAGACCCTTCAGGGTCAGGAATAGCAGGTGGGATATTAGATCGTCCCAGGTCGGTGCTGACCAGCGCATGGCAGGCTGTCCATGGTAAGGAGAAGGTCTACGGTTCGATTC
>Ga0116220_10000357_pt1 | contig 18010 bp, 15 predicted proteins | sample Sb_taG_10_FD_88967 | JGI IMG/M metagenome (GOLD analysis project Ga0116220, IMG submission 88967) | Peat soil microbial communities from Weissenstadt, Germany - Sb_50d_7_NC metaG | ecosystem: Environmental > Terrestrial > Soil > Wetlands > Peat | place: Germany: Weissenstadt | collected 2010-09-21
GACCGGCGTGGGAAGCGGTCCTGCGCACCCGCCGGGCCGGCCGGCCAGGCGCCGCCGACCTGATCCGCCTGGCCGCCACCGACGTCACATCGCTGCACCAGGCGGGACTCATCCTGGCCCTGGCCCGCATCGGCGGCTACCCGTGCGTGCTCATCGCCCAGGACCGCCACGGGCCGCCGCCCGGCCCTGCCGCCCTGCGCCAGGCCAGACGCGGCGCCCGCCTGGCAGCCGGGCTACGGCTGCCGCTGGTCTCGGTGATCGACACGCCGGGCGCCGAACTGTCTGCCCGGGCCGAGGAGGACGGCCTGGCCAGCGAGATCGCCGGGTGCCTGGCCGACCTCACGACCCTCCCGGTCCCCACCGTCTCGCTCCTGCTCGGGCAGGGAGCCGGCGGCGCGGCACTGGCCCTGCTGCCCGCTGACCGCGTCCTGGCCGCCGAGCACGCCTGGCTCGCCCCGCTGGCGCCCGAAGGCGCCAGCGCCATCGTCTACCGCGACACCGGCCACGCCCCAGAACTCGCCGCCCGCCAGGGCATCCGTTCCGCCGACCTCGCCGCCGACGGCATCGTCGACCAGGTGATCCCCGAGACGCCCGCAGACCCGGGCCGGTTCTGCCGCGACCTCGGGCACGCGCTGCACCGGGCGCTCGAGGACTTGGCACACCAGGGCGACGACACACGCCTGGCCGGGCGCCTGCGCCGCTACCGCCGCCTTGGGATGTCACCCCATCGGCGGCCGTTACCCGCGCTGCCACAACCTGGCAGCAGGCCATGCCGCCGCAGCCCGTATGGCTGAGGCAGCCGCGGCCCGAGCGACAAGCGGAAACCCGGCCCACGGTTCCCTGGCCCGCTACGCGACGTCACGATTCATCGCGACCGGCGGGCCGCACCTCAACCGGGAAACACTCCTCCCTGCCGATTTTGCGTGGCTCGTGGTCGCGCTGGATCGACCGCGAGTCGAGCACAGTGCGCCCGGTTATGGGCCTGCGCATCGGGGGTTAGGAAAGCGTTCCGCTGCGATCCGGTTTCCGGCCGGTAATCCGGTGGGGCAGCCGTCGACCCGCGGCCCGGCGAGTCGGGCCTGGCGGCGTGCTGGTGCGGGGTGCTCCCTGATCCTGTTCAGCGTCCTTGCCCATGGGCTGCGGGCAATGCGTCAGGTTGCCCTGGGGCTTGGCTGGCGATTATGGCGTGGCATGGGCCAAGGTGGGTGTTCTTCCGGTGAGGACCGCGGCCACGTCCTGGCGGCGGCTGACGCCCATCTTGCCGAACATCGTCTTGAGGTGGTCGCGGACGGTATGCACGGAGATGAACAGCGCTGTCGCGATGTCCTCTGTGGACAGTCCGTCGATCACCAGCCGCGCCACCTCCCGCTCGCGGCGGGTGAGTCCCCAGGCCCGCATGAGCAGCGGTGCCAGGTCATCGGCGGGGGCGGCCTCCAGGGTGACGGCGTAACCAGCCGCGACATCAGATCCGGTGGTGAGCGCCGCGGCCCGGATGACCACCCAGGTCCCGTCCGCCGCCCGGGCGCGCACCCGGGCGGACCGCCGTTCCGGCGAGGCCGCCACGTGCGTGGCGAGGACGTAGACGTGCGGGGGTAGCGGCTCGGCGGGGTTGGGCCCGCGGATGCCCAGGCGGTCGATCCAGCGCCACGCCTGCTCGGTGGCGGCGACCACGGACTGGTCCTGGTCCAGGATGATCGTGCCCGGCTCCGCGGCGGGGGCAACGCCACGCGGGGCCGGGGTACGCAGGTCGGCCCTGACCCGGGGTGCCAGCAGCGGCGCCACGTCGGCCACGAACTTTACGTCCTCTTCGCTGTAATGCCTGCGTGCGCTCTCGCGGTGCAGGTGCACCAGCGCCCAGCACGCCCCGCCCGCGTTGAGCTGGACGCGCATCTTGTCGCCGACGCCCGCAGGACCCCACACCTCCCGCCAGCTCAGATCGCGGCGCAGGTCGCCCCCGGTCATCGCGGCGAGCGTGGTGACCGGACCGCTGGTCGCGAACCCCTGCCGAGGAGGCTGGCTCCCTGGCCCGCCTGGCTCATTCCAGGCCTGGGGCAGCATCCGGAAGAAACGGCGCAGGGCCTGGTCAACGACCCGGTTCTCGCCGGAAACGCGGACGGGCAACCGGGCGCCTGGATCGGTGAGCAGCCAGCCCCACCCGTCGACGCCGATCGCGCGATGCAGAAGGACGATGGCCTCATGGCGGAACGAATCGTTGTCGGGCGTGCCCCCGGCGAGGCTGACCAGGGCCGCACGCGCCCGGTCCCGCGCCGTATAGGTCCCCATGACCGTAGGTTACGTACAGTTGCCCGCCGCGAATACCCCTCAGATGTGGGGTACCGGCCGGCTGATCCCTGCGGTGATCGTTGGGGCATGACCGTAGATCACGCGACCGAAGCGCCGGCCGCCGCCGGCGCCAGGGTCCTGCTGGAGATCACGTGGGCCACGTGGCGGTTCGCCGCCATCAGCGGGCTGCTCAGCATCGGCGTCTTTGAGCAGCTGGCCGACGGCCCGCTGACTATTGACGAGCTTGCCGGACGGTGCGGCGCCAACCCCGAGATCCTGCGACGCGTGCTCCGCTGCGTCGCGGCGACCGGGCTACTGCATTCGGTCGGCCCGCAGCGGTATGAGCTGACCGACGCGTGCCGCGCGGCGATGGACGGATTCGCGTTCGGCGGCTTCCGGTTCAACGCCGATCCCGAGATATGGAATGCGCTCGGCGAGATCACCGAGACGATCCGCACCGGCAAGGCGCCCCTCATCGACAGATACGGCGGCCTGTACGGCTACCTCGCGACCCAGCCGGTGACCGCCGCCGGGTTCGACATTCTGATCAAGGGCATGTTCGCCGCTGCCGCCAGGGCACTGGCGCAGGCGATCGACTTCGCCGGCCTGGGCACCGTCGTCGATGTAGGCGGCGGGCACGGCGGATTCATTACGGCCATCCTGCAGGCACACCCCGGCGTGCGCGGCATCCTGACCGAACTCGACCGAGCCCTTCCGGGGGCGAGAATGCACCTGGCCGCCAACGGCCTCGCGGATCGCTGCGACGTCGTGGCCTGCGACTTCTTCGCCGACCCGCTGCCGCCAGGCGCCGGCGGCTACCTGCTCGCGCACGTCATCCACAACTGGAATGACGAGCAGGCACTCGCCATCCTGCGCGCCGTCCGCGCCGCGATCCCTGGTAATGGCCGGCTACTGCTGGTCGAGGCGATCATTCCCGACGACGACTCACCGCACCTCGCGAAGGACCTGGACATCCGGCTGCTCACCATTCTCCCGGGCGGCGAGCGCACCGAGTCAGAGTACGCGCGGCTGCTCGCCACGGCTGGCTTCCGCCCCGAGCCGGCATCAAGCCTCGCGGGCACCGACTCCGTAATGGTGGCCATCCCGGCCAGCTAAAGCTCTCAAGTCGGCGTACACCGAAGATGACCGGGTTGTGCAGCTCCTCACCTGCTACGGCACCCACCAGGGCGAGTTCCCCGGCATCCGGCCCACCGGCCAGCAGGTGACGTTCTAGGTCATCGAGATCAGCGGGGCCGACGCAGACGGGAAGTTCACCGAGCACTGGTCCTCGATCGACGTGCCGACCGTGCTGCGCCTGCTCAGTGCGCCACCTCAAACCTGACCTGCACCTTCACCAGGAGAACCAGATGGCCGACCGGTGGCTGGTACTCGGCTTCCTGCTGGTCGGCGGAATCCAGATCTTCCTGGCCGACCTGGGCATATTCAGCTTCCGCGACCAGGACGCGGCCGTCGGCAGCAGCGCCTTCGACGCGCACTAGACGCTCGGCTTCACCGTGGGCGGTATCGCGGTCGTCATGTTGATCGTCGCGCTGATCGCCCGGCCTGGCGTCCTGCCGGCATGCTTGACTGGGGTGCTGGTCGTGCAGACCTGCCTGGTGCAGAGCCTGCTGGCCAGCCTGGCGACAACACTGCCCTGTACGGCGGCCTGCATGCCCTGGATGGCCTTCTCGCACTGGGCATCGCCGGCTTCCTGTGCGTAACGGCCCGCAGGTGGCGGGCATGAAGGCTGCCGTCACCGTGGCCCGGCGGGTCGGGTCCGCGGATCACGTCCCGGCCGGGCGGCGGGCGGCCCGGATCAGCGCCGGGGTGGGCGCGGCGGTCGTCCTGGCCGCGGTGGCCGGGGTGGCCCTGACCTTTTTGGCGCGGGCTGCCTTCAAGGGCAACGACCTGGTCTTTAACCTGGCCCCGCTGGCCGCGGCGGTGGCCTACGCCGCGCTCGGCGCTCTGGTCGTCCTCCGCGCGGGAAACCCCATCGGCTGGCTCATGCTGGCCGAGAGCGCCGGCCTGGTCATTATGACGCTGGCTTCCACCTACTGTCTGCTGGGGTCACCACCTTCCCCGGGGACCTGCCGGCGGCCAGACAGGCGGGCACGCTCGCGGAAAGCGGTTTCGCCAGCGTCGTGTTCATCATCGTGTTGATGTTCTTGCTGTTCCCGACCGGGAAACTGCCGTCCCGGCGGTGGCGGCCGGTCGCGGCGGCGGGCATCGCGGCGACCGCGCTGAGCACGATCGGCCTGGTCCTCGGGCCGCGCCTAGTGGAGATTCCCGCTCCTGGCGGGATCTCGGCGACCTTCGCCAACCCGTTCGGCACTCCGCGGCTACCGTCCGTACTGATCGGCACGATCATTGGGCTGGGCGTCGTGGTCGTCCCGTTCCTGGCGGCCTCGTTCGTCTCGCTGGCCGTGCGGTACCGGGCCGGGTCCTGGCTCCTGCGGCAGCAGATAAAGTGGCTGGTCCTCGTGGCGGGCGCATTTCTGGCCAGCCTGCTCGCCTTGCTGTCCACCGGGGTCGGCCAGCCCGGCCTGAACGCCGCAGCCAGCGCCGTGTCGGCGGTTGTCCCGCTGTTCGGTATCCCGGCCGCGATCGGCGCCGCCATCCTCAGGTACCAGCTCTACGACATCGACCGGATCATCAGCCGGACCCTGTCCTACGCCATCGTGACCGGGCTGCTGGTCGGGGTGTACGTCGGCCTGGTACTGCTCGCCACCCAGGTGCTGTCGTTTTCCTCCCCGGTGGCGGTCGCGATATCCGCGCTGACCGCCGCGGCGCTGTTCAGCCCGCTGCGCAGCCGGGTCCAGCAGGCCGCCGACCGCAGGTTCAACCGGGCCCGCTACGACGCCGACCGGACGGTCACCGCCTTCGCCGCACGGCTGCAGGGGGAGACCGACATCGGCGCGGTCCGCGCCGACCTGCTCGGCACCGTGAACCGGACCCTGGAACCGGTCCAGCTCTCGCTCTGGCTGAGCCCTGGTCCTGACCACGGCATCCAGACTGATCATCAGCGCGATCGCCAGATTGGCGGCCAACGGGGCGTGCCCGGGGAATCCTCGTGAACGTGACCGCCAAGCAGACCGCGCCCAACACCCACCAGATGGTGGTCATCCACCGGATCTTCCGCCGGGAGTTCCCGCTGCTCGCCGGGGTTGTCCCGCGCGCCTCGGACGGTGATGCCCGGCGGTTCGCGCACATCGACTTCTGCGTCAGCAGCCCGCACAATGACCACCGCCGAGGACGAGTCCTGTGGCCGACCCTGCTCGGACGCGCACAGCCGCACGCTCAACTGGTGCACGGGTTGGAAGTCCAACAGGCGGAACGCTCGAGGACCGCGCCCTGATCCGCGGCAAGGCGCAGGCGCCTGCCCGGATGATGTGTCGCCTCGGGGGCAGGCGGAAGTACGAGCGTTACATCGGCCGCGTCCTTGGAGCAGGCCGGTGACCGCTGCCATCAGCTGCGCGGCGTCAGCCAGAGGGTCGGCGCGACGGGGCGCTCACCGACATCGATCTTTACCTCGTCCCCGGCGTCACCGGTCTTCTCGGCCCGAACGGAGCGAGCAACCACCCTGCTCCGGCTGTTTGCGACCGCGCTGGCGCCGACGGGGGGCCTCCCTCGAGGACGCCTACCTCCTGCTGCTGCACGGAGCCAGCACGGCACCGGATCGCGGCCGCGACGGGGAGGTCCTGACGTGACGGCGAGCATCACCGCGGCCTAGCCCGTGGCGGCGGCCGACCTGATCACGCTGACCCGCTGCGTGGCCCGCCGGTTCGCCCGTAACCCGATCTTCCTCGCTGCCGCCGCGCTCACCGCCTACGTACTGTGGGACGGCAGAGCCGCGCTGTGTACGAGCACCGTCTACCCGGCGATCTTCCTCTGCGGCTCCGGAATGGTGAGGACGTTCTGGCTCACCCGGTCGATGGACCGCAATGCGGAGGCCCTCGACGTGTCGCCGACGACCCCGCCAGCTCGCACCGCCGCGCTCCTCCTGGCCGCGATTGTGCCCTTGCCGTGCGGTTGCTGATCAGCCAACCGAACCGCCAGTTCTGCGCGCAAGACTTGTCGCGTGCAAAGCAGCTGCTCGACGCACCGAACGGCGGGAGTGTGCGCGTCATCCCGGGGAAAAGGGCTGGTCACGCACTGTCGTGTGCAGCGTCTCCACCTTCGGGACCCGATCGGGCCATCGCGTTTGGTCAGGCCGAGGTCCTGGCGGCCGCGTCGTCTGCCGTGGGCCGGTAAACCTCAGGCAGGCATCAGGTACGTCCGAATCGGCGGGTCACCCTGGGCCTGCGCACCGGCGTGCTCCGGCCAGGCCGCCCGGCTCTCGCAGGGTACTACCTGGCCGATAGGCAGAAATTTTCGCGGTTGCGTGTCGAGGCCCGCCGGCTGGCTCCGACTGCTGGGTACCGGCGGCCACCCGGGCCGCCCCCACGGGAGGAGCAATGATGACCAAGGTCACCGCCCAGATGTCCGTTTCGCTCGACGGCTACTACGCCGGGCCCCGCGCCTCGACCGACCCCCACGACACGGCGGCCTGGCTGGAAGGCCCCGAAGGACCCGGGTTCTTCCGGGTCACCCGCTGGGTCATCGACGCCATGGGGTGGCGGGCGCGGCAGGGCTACGCCGGCGGCGAGCGGTCGGTCAACTCACAGATCATCGAGGAGACGTTCGCCGCCGCCGGCGCCTACGTCATGGGCCGGCGCATGTTCGACGGCGGCGAGATCCCGTGGGGTGATACCCCGCCGTTCCGGGCGCCGGTGTTCGTGGTGACCCACCGCCCCCGGGAGGTCCTCCAACGGCAGGGCGGGACCAGTTTCACGTTCGTGACCGACGGGGTCGAGCGGGCCGTCGCACTGGCGAAGAGCGCCGCCGGCGGCAGGGACGTCGCCGTCGCCGGAGGCGGCACGCTGCTGCGTCAGGTGCTGGCGGCCGGGCTGCTGGATGGACTCGAGCTGCACATCGCCCCGGTGCTGCTCGGCGACGGCATGCGGCTGTTCGACGCCAGCCTCGGGCTGGACACCCGCGAGGGCATCGAGCTCACCCCGGGCCGCGTGATCGAGACACCCGAGGTGACCCACATCCGCTACATGGTCGGTCCCCGGGTCAAGCTAGAACTCGATGATCGCGGCGCCGGCAGCAGCTGACAGGGACGGCCCGCCAGCACACGCTGCTGATCTGCCGCGGTGAGGAGCCGTTCAGCCCGGCTGGCCCGCAGACCTTCGCCGAGATCGCGCGGGAAGACAGACGTGCTCAGCCGGAGCTGTCCGGATCGGGCGAGCTGGCCCCACGGCTTCGCCGGCCAGCCCGGCGCCCAGGTGATACGGGCGGCCGACGGTTCCCGGCGGTAACGGCTCCCCCGCGCCGAGGCCGGGAATCCAGGGGTCTGGGGCACCGCGATGCCCAGACCCTGGATCGCCTCCGTACGTCCGGCACATAACACGCGGTCACCCGGGCTTGCAGGTTCGCGTCGTGGTAGCGGCGCCGCCTGTCAGGCGCACGGTGATCCGACATGCCTCAACACCGCCAGAGGAGGATACTTTGCGTCGCGGAGGCTCCCGTGCTGAGGCTGGTGTTCCAGCCCCGGGGATTTTTGGGTCGGCGGGGGATCACCTGCGGCTGTGTCCGTCTCACCCCGGCGTTGGCCCGGTGGTGCCGCCCTGAGGGGTGATTAGGCCGGTCTCGTAGGCGTAGACGACGGCCTGGATCCGGTCGCGCAGGCCGAGCTTGGCCATGATGTGGCTGACGTGGGTCTTGACGGTGGCCTCGGAGATGTGCAGCAGCGTGGCGATCTCCGCGTTGGAAAGGCCGGAGCCGACCTGGGCCAGCACCTGGCGTTCCCGGGCGGTGAGCTCGGCGAGGCCTTCGCGGTCCGGGGCGCCGGTGGCAGGCAGGTGCGGCAGGAAGCGGCCGATCAGGCGGCGCGTGGTGGAGGGCGCCACCACCGAGTCGCCGTTGTGCACGTTGCGGATGGCGTATAGCAGCTCCTCCGGCGGCGCCGACTTCAGCAGGAATCCACTGGCCCCGGCCCGCAGAGCGGCGAATGCGTACTCGTCCAGGTCGAACGTGGTGAGGATGAGGACCCGGGGGCGTTCGGCGGCCTGGCAGATCTCCCGGGTCGCGGCCACGCCGTCCAGCCCGGGCATGCGCGCGTCCATGACCATCACGTCGGCCGGGACCTCGCGCGCCAGCCGGACCGCAGCAGCCCCGTCGGCTGCCTCGCCGACGACGGTGAGGTCGGACTGGCTGCCGAGCACCATGGCGAATCCGGCCCGGACCAGGTCCTGGTCGTCGACGAGCAGCACCCGGATCGTCATGCCGCCCCCCGCGACAGGGTGCCGCAGGGGTCGGCCGTCGCGGCCGTGGCCGGGAGCGGCAGGCGGGCCGTTACCTCGAAACCGCCGCCGGGGCGCGGCCCGGCCTGGACCGTTCCGCCGTACATCGCCGCCCGCTCTCGCATCCCGGCCAGCCCGTGACCCACCAGGTCCGCTGTCGGAACTGCACCATAGCCGGGCAGCCCGGCGGAGCCGCGGCCGTCATCAGTCACGCGGACCAGTAGCTCGTCTTGGCCGTAGCGGAGCGTCACCTCCGCCGCTGTCTCCGGGCCGGTGTGCTTGCGGACGTTGGTGAGCGCCTCCTGCACGATGCGGTACGCCGCGAGCGACAGCCCGGCGGGCAGGCGCCGGGCGGCGCCTTCCACGGTGTAGCTGGCGCGCATGCCGGCCTCGCGGGCCTGGGTCACCAGCTGCGCGATCTCGTCCGCCGCGGGGGCTGGGGCAAGCGGTGCCGCCTCCGAGCCGGTCCGCAGCACCCCGAGCAGGCTGCTCATCTCCGACAGGGCCTGCCGGCCGGTGCGGCCGATCTCGGCCAGGGCCTGACGCGACTGCTCGGGTGCGGCGTCAAAGGCGTAGGCGCCCCCGTCGGCCTGCGCCACCATGACGCTGAGGTTATGGGCGATCACGTCATGCAGCTCCCGGGCAATGCGAGCGCGCTCCGCTGCGGCGGCGACCTGAGCCTGGGCGTCCCGCTCCCGTTCGGCCCGGACAGCACGCTCCTCCAGCGAGACGGCGTAGGCCCGCCGGTAGCCCATCGAGTCCCCGAGTACCCAGGCGCTCACCGGGGCCAGCAGGTAGAGCAAGGCCGTCACGAGGAAGAACTCCACCTGGTGCCGGGGCTGGCCCGTGTTCCCGCCCGGGTTATACCGCACCACCACGGCCGCGAACAGTACCATGCACGCCGCTAGGGCCGGCAGCGAGATGCGCCTGGGCCGTTCGGCCGCGACAGTGTAGAGCAGGACCAGGATGGCGACATCGGCGAACGTGGGCTGCAGCGGGCTGTCGGTGAACTTGGACCCGATCCCGACGGCGACCTGAGCGGCGCCGACGGCGAGCACGGTCGCATAGGCCGCCACCGGGAAGCGCCGACGCACCGCCACCGCGCCGACCAGCGCAAGGCTGGCCGGCAGAACGGCGGCGTTGAGGAGATAGGCGTTGGCGGCGCCGGCCAGCACGACGACCGCCAGCGTCCCGTCTATAAGCCATGGGTGACGCCGCAGCCAGGCGTAGAGCCATTCCACGGACCCAGGGTAACCAGCCTGATCCTGCGCCGTCGTGTCACGCATCGCGGCGGATGAACAACCAGGCGCCGAGGGCGAGCAGGACCGCCGCGTAACCGGAGAACACGGCGAACTCGCCCCAGGCGGAGAACAGGTGGTTGGAGACGGATGGCGAGGAGCTGGCGATGGGCATCAGTGCCTGGCCGCCGGGCAGCCACCGGACCACGTCCGCAAACCAGCTGTTCGGCAGCGCTTCGGCCAGCGCAGGGATCAGGAAGATCACCCCGAGGATCGAGGTGATCGCCCCCGCGCTGTGCCGGATGATCGCCCCCGCACCGTAGGCGAGCAGCCCGAACACGGCCATGATCGCCGCCGACAGCAGCACCGCGCGCAGCACGCCGGGCGCGCCCAGCGTGGTGTTGTAATGCTTGCTGGACAAGATGGCCTGCCCGACGAAGAAGTCGACAAAGCTGGCGACCAGGGAGATCGACAGCGTGACGGCCGCGAACACCATCGCCTTGGCTGCGTATAGCACGCCGCGGCGCGGCATCACCGCCAGCGAGGTGCGGATCATCCCAGTGGAGTACTCCGAGGTGATAACCAGCGCCCCAAGCACCACGATGATCAGCTCGCCGAGCGCGACCTGTCCCGTCAGGCTCGCTTGCGCCGCGTTGAAGCCCGGGCCGATCCCGTGCGAGACAATACCCGCGCAGTTTATGACCGCCCAGCCGATGCTGGCCACCACCTGGGCCAGCAGTGTCCAGTAGGTGGAGCGGACCGAGAGAATCTTGGTCAGTTCCGAACGCAGCGTGCCGGGCAGGCCAGCCCTTCTTGTCGCGGCGGGTACGGCCCGGATCCGCGCCGGAGTGGCAGGTATTGCTGCCGTGGTCATTTCTGTGCTCCCGTCTTTGCTTGGTACTCGACGCTGTCGGCGGTCAGTTCCATGAACGCCTCCTCCAGGGACACCCTGGCCGGGGCGAGATAGTGCAGCAGGATGCCGTTAGTAAGAGCGAGTTGCCCGACCTCCTCGGCGGACAGGCCGCGGACCGTGAGCTCGTCGGCCTCGCCCCGTTCCAGCGCGCCGCCGGCCGCCGTCACCACCCCGGCCAGCCGCGGGTCATCCGGGGTCTTCACGGTCGCGGCCTGCGCCGCCCCGTCGGCGGTGAACTCGGCTATCGGGCAGTCCGCGATCAGCTTGCCGCGGCCGATCACGATGAGATGGTCCGCGGTGTTCTCCATCTCCGACATCAGGTGACTGGAGACGAACACCGTGCGGCCCTCGGCGGCCAGGGACCGCATGAGCAGCCGGATCCACCGGATCCCCTCCGGATCCAGGCCGTTGACCGGCTCGTCGAACATGAGCACGTCCGGGTCGCCGAGCAGGGCCGCGGCGATGCCCAGGCGCTGGCTCATGCCGAGCGAGAAGCCCTTGGACCGTTTCCCCGCCACGTCCTCGAGCCCGACGATGCCGATGACCTCGTCGACCCGGCTGCGCGGGATGCTGTTGGTCTGCGCCAGGCACAGCAGGTGTTTGTATGCGCTGCGGCCGCCGTGCACGGCTTTGGCGTCCAGCAGCGCGCCGACCTCGCGCATCGCGCTGTACAGTTCGGCGTACGGTTTGCGGTTGACCGTGACCGATCCGGCGGCCGGGCGGTCGAGCCCGAGGATCATCCGCATGGTCGTGGTCTTGCCCGCGCCGTTCGGCCCGAGGAAGCCGGTCACCCGGCCGGGCCGGACCGTAAACGACAGGTCGTCGACGGCTACCTTGTCCCCGTAACGTTTCGTTAGGCCCCGTGCCTCGATCATCCCCGATTCCCTCCTTGGTTCCTGGGTGTTCCCAGGGTCCAGGTAACCCGGAAGGCACCAGGACGCGCGTCGGCCTGAGCGGTGATTTTCAGCTACGACCGGCGGCGGAGCGGGTCATCCCCACGGATGACGGCACAGGGCTCCTTTTGCAGGATCGGCAGCGGGAACCGCCGGCCTTCCGTTGCTCCTGCTCGATGTGGGCCATGAGCGCTAACGGAACGCCGCGAACAACCTGTGAACAATCGGCTGTAATTCACGCCTCCCTGCCGAATAGGAGCAGAAGAGAATTGCGTCGGCCGCGGGCACGTCGGCACCCAGATTAACTAGTTCTGCACGGCCTTCGGCCTACTGCACGATCGGCGTCAGGAGGGCATGCGCCGCTGGCCGGCCTTGAGACCAGCAGCTCGCCCGTCACGGATCGCGGCCACTTGTGTGCTGAGGGCAGCGGCGCGTGTCGGCTGGGCGGGTGGGCCTACAGGGCGGATGCGGGGAGCGCGTCGAGCGTGCCGATGGTCTGGGCGAGGGCGAGGATCTGGCCGTACATCAGGCGCTGGTCGAGCTTGTCCAGGTCGAGCAGCTGCGGCTGCTGCGTGTCCCCGGCCTGCAGCAGGTAGGTGGGCGAGGGGCACAGCGAGACGGTGCCGAGCCCGGCCGCGTACAGCGATGATCCCTCACCGAAGTAGGCCGGGATCGTTCCCGGCCGGACGGTGGCCACGGGATAGTCCGGCCAGCCGCTGACGTTGACCGCGCGGACCGCGGACAGGTAGGCGTCCTGCTCGGCGTTGACCAGGCTCAGAATGTCCCGCGGCATGGTGTAGGTGGTGCTCCACTCCGATCCGCCGGCGGGCACGTACTGTCCGGTCTCGGGGTCGTCGGTCCACATCGTGGCGCCGAGGTGCTCGACGGTCACGCCGAGCACGGCGGCCTGGTAGATGTCCGGGTGGTCGGCCATCCATGTGCTGGCGGCGCCCTGGCCGACCTCGGGGTGGGCGAGGTTCAGGATGGTGCGGCTGAACTGCGGCAGCTGGAAATGCCCCGTGACCAGCGCGAAATACATGTCGCGGTGGCGCGAGGGCAGGGCCGCCAGGTGCCGGGCCAGTGCGAGGAGCCCGAGGCCGCCGTTCTCCTCGGCCGCGTTCGGCCCGTCGGTGTGGGTGTTGATGATGATGTTCTGGCCGGTGTCCCCTGAGCCTTTCAGCCAGCCCCAGACCGTCTCGGTCGCCGCGCCTGTGGTGATGTCGGCGGTGAGCACGAGCGTGGCGGTGGCCTGGCCGCCCGCGGCCAGTCCGGCCAGCTCGGTGCCGGTTGAGTCGCCGACCCAGACGGCGGGGCAGCCGGGATCGCCGGGGGCCGGCAGGCCGGATGCGGCCGGATAGGACGTGGTGAACGGGTTGTACTGGTTGACGACCTCCTCGTCGGGCAGCCCTGTCCAGGCGACGACCACGCCGAGCACTCCGGCGTTCTTCGCGTCGAGCAGCGGAACCGGCTCGAATATGCCCTGAAAGAGAGGATTGGTCAGCGCGGCAGCGTACGCGGCGTAATCGATGGCCGCCAGGGCGGAGATCTGGCCCGGCACGTAGCCGCCGGTCGCCGTCTGGGCCAGATCCAGCGAGAACTCTGGCGGCACGGCCCGGATCAGGGCGATCCCGCCCCGGGCCGGTGCCCAGAACGCCTCGGTGTAGCCGCTGACGACCGGGTTGCCGGCCGGGTACAGGCCCAGATCGACCAGGCGGCCGGTCACCCCGCCGGGCGGTGTCTGCCCGGAGTAGGGATAGTAATAGGTCAGCGGGACCGGGCCCGAGCGGCCCGCGGAGGCGGGGACGCTGACCGTCAGGGCGAACTCACGGGCCAGCCAGCGGCTGAAAATCAGCCGGTCGGTCCGCATCTGGAAGCCGGGCACCGCAGACAGCTGCCCGGCAAGCCAGTCCACGTAGGCCGCATGACCGCTGCTCCCCGTGTAACGGGTCCCGAACCCGACGAGCTGCTCCTGCCACTGCCACACTTCCGGCAGGCCGGGCATGCCCGCGACCGCGCCGCCAGTTGTCACGTTCATTCTCGATCCTCAGCTCTCTGCGTCGTTGAATCCCCGGTGGGGCCTGCCACCGCTCACGTTCGGCGGTCAGGTTTCTTCGTTGCGCGGAATGCATCGTGAGCATGGTTGGCAGCGCCGGATCCGGGCCCTGGCTTCCCCCTTTAGGCAGCGTCCTGCGCCCAGCTGAGGGAGATATGGCCTTGGTCGGCCCGTTACAACACCTTCATCTGAGCTCACCCTCTGTGACACTGCTCAGATCCGGCGCATCTGGCCCCGGACTCCGTTACTCACTCTCGGCGAGAAGGCCACGCGAGAGTCAGGGACAAAGGTCACCGATGTTCAAGGCCGAAGCCAGGGCACACGATCACTGCTCATGACCGTGGCGATCTATGACCGAAGCATCGACGCTCCACAGTTGGAGCGCACCGAGCCAAGGCTCATCCTGGGTGAGCGCCCGGCGCTGGAAGCCTGGCTGGACCGCCATTACTACGCTGCGGCATAAGTGCGCCGGCCTGACTGCCAGCGAGCTCAACTCTGGGCCTCGAGTAATGCTCGGCCCTTATCTGCGACTTCCCGCACCTTATCTCCGGCTCGATCGTCCTAGCCTCGCACTCCTACGATGGCGCGAGGCAAGGCTGTCATCCGCCAGCGTCATGGGGGACTGTAATTTCAACGGTGTAACTTCCGACACAGGAGGAGACACCAGATGACTGACGTGACAGAGGACCGGGACCAGGTCGGCGCAGGGCTGTCGGCGGCCGATGAGCAGCTGCTGCGGGAGCTCACCGGGCGGGCCCGGGCCGGCGGGCTGAAGCTGACCGGCGAGGGCGGGCTGCTGGGCAAGCTGACCAAGATGGTCATAGAGGGCGCGCTGGAAGGCGAGCTGGATGACCATCTCGGCTATGCCAGGCACGACCCGGAAGGCCGCAATGGCGGCAATTCCCGCAATGGCTACCGGGCCAAGACTCTGCTTACCGAGGCCGGGCCGGCGGAAATCAGCGTCCCGCGGGACCGGGATTCCAGCTTCGAGCCGAAAATCGTCGCTAAAAGGCAGCGGCGGCTGACCGGAGTCGAGGACATGGTGATTTCCCTGCCGGCGAAAGGGCTGACCCACGGGGAGATCAGCGCGCACCTGGCCGAGGTGTACGGCGCCGAGGTCTCCAAGCAGACGATCACGGCGATTACCGACCGGGTCATGGACGGCCTGGCGGGCTGGCAGAGCCGGCCCCTGGATCCCGTGTACGCGGTCGTGTTCATCGACGCGATCAACGTCAAGATCCGCGAGGGCCAGGTCGCCAGCCGGCCCATCTACCTGGTCCTGGGCGTCACCGTCGACGGCGAGCGCGACATGCTGGGCCTGTGGGCCGGGGAGCACGGCGACGGCGAGGGCGCCAAATACTGGCTGCGGGTCCTGACCGAGATCAAGAACCGCGGCGTGCGGGACGTGTGCATGCTGGTCTGCGACGGGCTGAAGGGCCTGCCCGACGCGGTGAGTACGGTGTGGGAGAAGACGATCGTGCAGACCTGTATTGTGCATCTCCTGCGGAATTCATTCAAGTACGCCTCGAAGCGGGACTGGGCGCAGATCGCGAAAGACCTCAAGCCCGTTTACACCGCGGCGTCCGAGGCCGAAGCGCTGGACCGGTTCGCTGAATTCTCCGGCAAATGGGAAAAGCGCTACCCCGCTGTCATACGGCTCTGGGAGAACGCATGGGCTGAATTCGTGCCATTCCTGCGGTTCGACCGGGAAATCAGAACGGTGATCTGCACGACGAACGCAATCGAGTCGATCAACGCGCGGCTGCGGCGGGCGGTGAACGCTCGCGGCCACTTCCCGGCTGAGCAGGCCGCCCTGAAGTGCCTGTACCTGGCGATCATGAGCCTGGACCCGACCGGCCGCGGCCGCCAGCGGTGGACCAACCGGTGGAAGGCCGCCCTGAACGCCTTCGACATCACCTTTGACGGCCGCCTCAGCGCGGGACGCAAGTAACAACAGAGAAAGAAGTTACGCTGAGTAGGCCCGGGGCGCGGTTCCGGGATTGCTCCCGGCCCGTCTCCCCGGACCTCTCGCCGAACCCGCCGTGCGCCTCTCAACGCAACGGGCTCTCCACGGTTCCTGCCGTCAGGCTGCTGCTGTCAGGGTCCAGGGATTGGGGATCTTGGTGCCGCGGTAGCGGTACCGGGTGACCGGGATCGCCGCGATCCGCCGCATTTCGATCTCGCCCGCCGTGATGGGCAGCCACCGCCCGGTGCGGTCGGTGAACTGCCGGCGGACGTCTGTCCATCTCCAGCGGTGCCGCTGCCTCAGCATGCGGATCACCCGCCACCAGGCGAAGTTATCCAGCATGGCGAAGACGTTCTTGGCCACCGCGTGCCGGAAATAGTGAGCCCAGCCGTGCATGGCCTGGTTCAGCCGGGTCAGCACGTATCCCAGGTCCAGCTGTGATGTCCTGCGGGTCAGGGCACGGATCTTCGCCTTCACCGACCGGATCGGCCGGTCATCGATGAAGGTGTAGACGTACCACTTGGCCGTTCCCGGCTTGCGGCGCCGCTGGATGCGGAACCCCAGGAACGGGAATCCCTCGCTGAGGTGCACCACGCGAGTCTTGGACTCCGACAGGCGGAGCCCGAGCGTGGCCAGCACGTCCGCGATCTGCTCGCGCAACGCCTCGGTGTCCTGCCTGGTGCCGTCGATCAGCACGGCGAAATCGTCCGCATAACGGACAAATCGCCAGTTCGGCAGTCCCTTGTGGCGGCGGGCCGCGCGCCTGCCCTCGGTCGACATCACCCCGCCCGGCTTCCACGGCGCCATCAGGTGCTCATCGAGCGTGCTGAGGGCTATGTTGAAGATGAGCGGGGACAAGATACCGCCTTGTGGCGTGCCGGTGAGGGTGTCGCGGTGCTCGCCGAGCTCGGTGAGCACCCCGGCTTTGAGGAACGCCTTCACCAGCGCCAGCACGCGCTTGTCCTTGACCCTGGCCCGCACCCGGTCCATCACGGCCGAGTGCGAGCAGTTGTCGAAGGCCGCCTCGATGTCCGCGTCCAGCACCCACTCATATCCCCGGGTGCCGTAGAAGTGGATCTCGGCGATCGCGTCCTGGGCGCGCCGCATCGGCCGGAACCCGTACGAGCACGGCTCGAAGTCCGCCTCGAAGATCGGCTCCAGCACTAGCTTCAGCGCGGCCTGGACGACCCTGTCCGCGATGCGAGGTATGCCCAGCTTGCGGAGCTTCCCCGACCCGCCCGGCTTGGGAATCAGCCGTTCCCGCACCGGCAGCGGCCGGAACGAGCCGTCCTTCAGGACGGCCCGCAGGTCCTCCAGGAACCCGGGCACGCCCACCTCTTGCTCGACCCAGGCGGCAGTGATGCCGTCCACGCCGGGGGTGTTCGCGCCCTTGTTACCCGCGACCCGCTCGAACGCCATCAGCAGCGTCGCCGGGTCATGCACGAGGTTGTACAGGTCATCAAACCGGCGGCCCGGATCAGCCGCCGCCCAACGGTGAAGCTTGGCCTGCATCCCCGCTACCCGCGACCACGGCCCCTCCGGGACCGGATCTTGGGCGCTGCCATTCGGCGGCGCATCTTGCGGCATTGCAGCCTCCTTCCCTCCTCGAAACCGCTGCCGCCCTTCCCCATGTGCGCGGGCTTTCCCCGGCTCGGAGTACTACGGCGGCTCCGCCCCGCCCGGCCCGTTCAGCGGTCGGCGCGCCTATCCCGGCGCCGGGCCGGATGCCCGCCGCCGGGAGCCGCAGCCGGGCGGTTCCCGTGTTCACTGTCATTCGCTCGGCGGAGGAGGAGCCCGGCTGTATCCCGGCGGCCTCGCCACAGGTACGCCGCAGACTTTCCCTGTGGCCTCCCGGGCCTGCTCAAGTACCCTGCCCGGAAGTTCCCGCCGCAACGGTAAACGGCGGGACGCGCCGCGCCCGGCCCACATCCGCCAGGTTCGAGCCGGTGTCAAAGTCAAGGACGTAAAGCGCCGGTTCCTCGCGTACTCCTTTCCGCCACGCTCGCCGGACCCGCCCCATCTGGCAGTACTGGGACGTCCCGGCTTTGTCAGGGCTGCTCCCGCCCTCCCCGGCACCACCCGGCTCAGGCTGCCCTCAGCTACACCGCCCTGCTGCGACAGGACGGCGGCGAAGGTCTCTCACCTCCACTCGAATGACAGCGCCTCACGGCGCAGACCGTTAAGTTGACAGACCCAATGAGAACCTCAGCAGGACCGCAGCTCAACTCAGCTTCAGGCGACATCAGACGTGAGAACCTATACGTACTAAACGGATATAACGGATATAACGGGACGCGCATAGGTGTCCCGTGACAGTTGA
>Ga0116220_10000361_pt1 | contig 17860 bp, 4 predicted proteins | sample Sb_taG_10_FD_88967 | JGI IMG/M metagenome (GOLD analysis project Ga0116220, IMG submission 88967) | Peat soil microbial communities from Weissenstadt, Germany - Sb_50d_7_NC metaG | ecosystem: Environmental > Terrestrial > Soil > Wetlands > Peat | place: Germany: Weissenstadt | collected 2010-09-21
CACCGCACTCTCGCGATTCTCGCTGGTCATGAAGGCGAGGTGACGCGCGTGGCGTTTCTGCCCGGTGACAGGTTGGTGAGCGCCGGCGGTGCCGGGGATGGCAGCGTGCGCATCTGGGACTGGAGGCACCCGACGACCTGGTTGGACTGGACCCGTCCCTCGGCTGAGGATCTCACGCTGCCCGAGGGAGTTCGGATCAACGCCATGGCCCTCAGTCCCGATCGCGGCCAAGTTGTCGTGGGCCGAGAGAACGGCAGGCTCGAGCGGTACGCGACCACCAACCTCCGCGACAGCATGTTGCTCAATCCCAACGACGCGGGCCAGCACCGCGCGGTCGAGGCGCTGGCGTTCAGTTCCGATGGCACATCCCTGGCCACCAGCATCCTCAAGGAGAAACCGAGTTACGAGCCTGGGATCCTCACTCGGACTGACTGCGTGGTGAGCATCCGGCCGATGCCGGCCGGCCAGCCCAAGAGCGAAGTGCTTACTCGAGGGGATCGTGTGAAAGCCCTGGCGTTCAGTCCCCGCGACCCACGCTTGCTGGCAATCGGTGGGGGCGAAGCTCATGCCGTCATCGTCAAGGATCTCGGAGCAGCGGCGGACCAGCCCGTGCTGGAGATGCCCGGGCCGGGAACCGTGATCTGGAATGTCGCGTTTGTGGACAACAAGCCGGCCGTGGCCTTGGCACGGCAGCGTCCGCCGGGAAAGGCTGCCTGGAAGTGGGAGGCATTCGATCTTCCCGCCCGGTCGTTCAAGCCGGTCGAAAATCCTGCCGGCCTGTCCCAGGCGATTACCGGCTATCAAGGATGGTCGATCGCGACAGTCCCGAAGAGCCGGGAGGACTTTCTCTTCACCCTGATCGCCGTTTCCCCACAAGGCCGGCGGATCTCACTCGGGTTGCTCCCGATAGAGGATAGGCGCTGGACCAGTTACACGTTCATTCCGCCCAACCCGGATGCGGGGCACACCAAGTTGACGGTTGCGATCGGTTGCCTGGGGGGAACCGTTGTCATGTATAGTCTGCCCGACGGTCCAAAGACACGTGTCTACCTGGGACACGCCGAAGCCGTCTACGGCCTCGCACCGTCGGCAGATGGGCGCTGGCTGGCCACCGCTTCGGCCGACGAGACGGTCCGGCTCTGGTCGCTTGCGGGATGCGATGCGCGGCCGGCATTGGGGGCGACCGTGGTGCCGGATCCCCAGGGGGGGCTGACCGTCACGGACGTCGGCATGCGGAGCTTCGCACGGGAGATGGGGCTCCAGCGGGGTGATCGAATTATCAAGTGTACCACTGGGCGCCAGCGCACCCCGCTTTCCGTCGGCACTCTCGACGCCCTCCGTCCATCGATGGAATCGGTCGAGCCGGGCGTCCCCGTCTACTTCGACATCGTGCGGAACGGCAGACCCGACCAATTCCAGACCTCGCGTCGCGATTCTCCGGCCCTGAGCCTGTTCCTGGGGAACAATCAAGAATGGATCGTTTGGATGCCCGAGGGTTACTACCATAGCTCGATCGCCGGGGACCGAGAGCTTCTGGGCTGGCACGTGAACAAGGAGCCCAATGTCGCCACGACCACGGCGTTCTATCCCATGTCCCGATACGAGGCACAGCTCCGCAAACGCGAGGTTATCGACAGACTTCTGACCACGGGTGACGTCGCCGCCGCGCTGACGCTGGGCCAGGGACCACCCAGGATCGTCCCTCCGCCCAGCATCCGGATCGTCGAGCCGGCCGGCCAGCCGGGCAGGGAGATCGTTGCTCAGAACCCGAGCCAGCGCATCCGGATCGAGGCGACACCTGGCGCCGAAGACCGCCGCATTCGCTCCCTGGTCGTGCGGAATGGCACCAGGCGATACAGCCCTCACCCGTACGATCCGGGCGTGACCAAGGCCGACCTGCAGGAGGTGATCTCGCTCCAGCCGGAGACCAACTCGTTGAGCGTCGTGGCCACGGATGACCAAGGGGTTACGGCGATCGAGAACCTGGAGATCCGCCTGCAGCGCCCGGTCAAGCCGCTTCGGCTCGCAGTGCCTCGCCTGGTGATTCGATCGATCGGGATCGAGTCATTCATGGGTCGGGGGATACCCCCGATCCGCTTTGCCACCGAAGACGCTCGTCGATTGGCGGACTTTCTGAAGGCCCCCGCGGACCAGAAGCGCTTCCCCGACGATCGCATCGATGTGCAGACCGTCACCGGCTCGACGGTGACGTCCCGGCAGATCCTCCAGGTGTTCGATGACCTCTCCGCCGATCTCAAGAAAGGCAGGCTTCGCGCGGGCGACACCGTCTTCCTGGTGCTCGAGTCGCATGTCGTGAACCTGAGCTCGGCGAACTCGCTGATCCTTGGCGTTGATACTCAGAACGAGCCGGAACTCCAGCCTTCGGTCCCCTCGCGGACCATCACAGAACGGCTGGAAGAGGTCGCCTCGCAGGGGTGCCTGGTCGTACTTTTGCTTGACGGCTTGCACGACCTGGATCACTTGCCGCCCCAGAGCCCGATCTACCTTCACGATTGGATTCGCGATCTCACGAGGCGTGGCGTGATCGTGCTCCTGGCCTCGAAGCAGGCGCCAAGTGAACCACTTTATGCTCGACAGCTCGGTGCACTTGCCCAGGCGGTTCTCGATTCCGTGACCGTCGCTGGGCAGTTGGATACACAGGCCAGCCCCGGACGCTCACCGACACTCGAGAATTTCCAGGCTGCCGTGTTGCGCCGGGTGCTGGAGCTGACCCAACGCCGGCAATTCGCCGGGTTCTTCACGCCGGAGGTTCTCCCGCGCGCCGACCGGGCACGGATCCGGATCTTCGAACCCCAGTCGCCTCCGGTCGAGGATCTGGCCGGTCGCTGACCAAGGACTCCCGGGCTGGCAAATCGCAGATCGGGGTCGTGAGAATGAGGTCGAAAAGGCCGGCAACGATTGCGATCGTACCTGCGAAGATCAAGGCGAGGGAGCCTCGATCAGCGGGAACGAGAACGATGCCTCGGAGTCCTGAGAGAGCGCTGCCCGGGGATTCGCGTTGGTTGTTCCTCGGGGCCCGCGGAGAACGAGCTCAGGGAATTTGTCGATGATCGCCGGCACGGTCATCTCCGCGTACTGCCGCAGTTCTCCGGTCGCCACCCAGCCGTCCTTGTCGAGGTCGGCGGTCGGATACTGGATGAAGACGGGCAGTTCGGGTTGGAGCTTGCGCAGGCCCGTTTCGCCCATGCCCCGAAGCAGAACGTAAGTCAGCAAACCATGCTCAAGGAGTTCCGACTCCGCTGCCTGTTCACGCTCGCCGCGCCTGGTGGCCAGGATATACGACGTGCGCGCCGTGTGAGCCTCCCGTTCGGCGAGGTTCCGCAGCGTGCGGCGGACCTTGGCACGCACGCGAGGATCATCGAAGAGAGCCTCGGCCTGGCAGGCGTCGACAATCACCAGCCGATTCAGGGCGTCGAGAAACGACAGGTTGTTGTGAATCATGCCGTAGGGTAGGACGCTGGGATCGTTGATCGGGGGCTTGTCTCGAGGCGCTCGCGCCTGGTTGCCCGCGGGACCGCGGAGGGCAACGATGGGCGGTCCGTCCGGCAAAATCGCGGTGGGGAGCAACAAGCAGAAGAGTCCCTGGCGGACGTCGCTATGCCCCGCCAGGAAGACGACCACCGTGTCCTCGGGACGCCCTCGGACGCGTCGTCCCAAGTCCTCGAAGCCCTTGCTGACGCTCTCCCAGGACACGTCCTCGTTGACCAGAACGATGGGTTGATTCGCTGGAGGGGGGTTTCCCGCCAGCTTCCTCTGCTGCAGGAATCCGGCCACCGCCTGAGCATCCTTGTCAGCGAATTGCAGAGCTTGGGTCTGGTACTTGCTGACTCCCAGGGCGAGGATGTGAGTCCGGCCGGGAGTCGGCCCATCGTAGACCAGGTCGAGCTGGTTCGATCGGCCATCGATGCTGCCGGGCCGTCCCGCCAGGGCGTAGATCCGGTTTGGGCCACTCACCAGCACCACGCTCGTTTCCAGGATTTTTCCCTTGCGCCTGAGATCGCCTGCCACGGCCACGCCGTTCTGATACAGCCGGAGGTCGGAGAGCCCTTCCTCACTGACGCGGATTCTGAGATCGACTCGTCTCTGCTTCGGGCTGGGAGGGGAAATCGGCTCAACGATGATCTGCGGAGGACTGGTCTGAGGAACCACTGCCGGCTCCTTGGGTTCCTCGCCGCGACTGAGTGAGTCCACCAGGTCGAAGACGTGTCGCTGCTCTCGGTACTGTTCGAGCCGCGCCGGCAGTGCGTCTCCCACTCCGGCCTGTCGTTCCTGCCGCCAGGTGACGCGAGTTTCACCCTCGGTCGAGGCGTCGAACAACCCCTCGGGAGTGAAGGCAACCCAGTCGGCGCCATCGCCCGCTGCCGACAGGGTCCCGATCAACTTGGGTCGAGCCAGTCGCCACAGGTGGATCGTGCCGTCATCGCTGGCACTGGCCAGCAACCGCCCGCTCGGCCAGAAGACCAGGCTATTGATCATCTCGAAGTGTCTGGGACCTGCGCCCAGGGGGATCGGCTGGCCAGGCTGACTGACAGCGCGAAGCACAAGCTGTCGGGGATCATCTCCACCGGCGGCGAGCAGGTTTCCGTCAGCCGAAAAGGCCGCGGTTCGCACGTGCCCATCCAGCGTCGCGATGACTGTGGGCTGGGTGGCCTCGGGTTTCCAGACCTCGAGATGCCCATCCTGCCGGCCCAGAGCGATCGGTCCCAGAGCCACGGGAGAGACCGCCGCGGCCGTCACCGGCGAGAGGGGGGTGGTCGCGTCCGGGTTCTCCGGACCGAGCACGCGCTGGATTCTTGGCTCTGCGCCGGTGATGTCCCAGAGCTTGGCCAGGCCATCGTCCCCGGCGGTGAGCAAGGATCGGCCATCACCCGAAAAGCTCAGGGCGGTGATCCCGCCCCGATGGTCCCGGATCGGCTTGCTCAGGGTGAGACGGCCGTCGGTGGACGACCAGACGCAGGCGAGCGCGCCCTCCCGGCTTGCCCCGGCGACGCGGCCATCGGAGGCGATCGCGAGACTGTGGAACGGCCAGCCCGATCGCCGTTTGCTGTTCTCGGCCAGGGGGCGCTCGAACACCGTGGGACGCCGGACCAGGGTCGCCCGGTCATGGAGGACAACGTCGCCCTCCCGTTCAATGAGCACCAGATCGCCCGCGGGCAAGAAGCCACCGGCCGGCGTGTACAAGCCGGGAATCCGTCGCGTCCCCCGTCCGGCCTCGAACTCCCAGATCAGGGCGATGCCATCTTCCGTTACCTGGAGCAGCCTCTTCTCGTCGGGCGAGACAGCCAAGTGCCGGACCCGCCCTCGACTGGCCGTGATCGCAGGTCGCGCCTGTCCGCCGGGCAGTTCCCAGGATCGAATTCCTCCGTCACCATCGCCCGAAACGAGTCTGTCCCCACCGGGAGAGAAGGCGAGAGAGAGCGTTTTCCCTCGTGTTTTCTGGTCGAGGTCCACAACGCGGGCCGAGGCGCAGTCGCCGTCAAGCTCCCAGGTTCGAAGTGTTCCATCGGACGGGTCGCAGGCCGCGAGCCGCCGCCCATCGGCTGAGACAGCCAGCCGTGCGATCGGTTGGTCCATCCCTAACTCCAGTCCCCGACCGTCTCGATTCAGGGGCAGCACATGGATGATATGCCCGGCCGCGACGACCAGCGCCGAGGGCGCCGCCACCAGGTCCGAGACGGCTCCGTGAAAATCTCGCTGGGGCCGTTGGTTGCCCTTCTCCAGATCGAACTCCGTCAGAATCCCTTTCTCGGTGGCTACCCACAAACGGCTGCCGTCATCGGAAAGGCACGTAGCCGAGATCCGTCCTGGAGGAGGCGGAAATTCCTTGAGTTGCTCGCCACGGAAATCAAAGGTCCGGATCGATTCGTTGCCGGCCCTGTCAGGGACCACCAGGGCGAAGGCGGCGCGGCCGGCGCGTGTCGCCACCGCCGGCAGCCTGCCCCCTCGATTTGAGGGCTGGCTGATGCGCCGGGGGGTGGCCTCACTCGCATCCCAGACCAGTGACTGGCCCTTGTTGTCGACAGTCAAGACGTGGTACACGACCTTCTGATCGGGTGGTTCAGGCAAGGACGGGGTGGGCAAGATCGCCACCTGATCGACGCTTCCGGAGTGGGGGATCTCGCCCGGCAATGCTTTGATGGACTCGTGATGGAGGTCGAAGAACAGGACATTCCCGTTTCCTCCACCGGCGACCAGGAGACCGCCGTCGTTGCTGAGAGTCAGACACTGAACGCCGTTGGTCACCGACGGCAGGACCCTGAGTAACATCCCACTCGCGGTATGCCAGGTTCGGACTGTGGAGTCGATGCTCGCGGTCATCATCCGGCTGCCATCGGCGGTGAAAGCGATGGCCGTGACCCGATCAGCATGGCCACGTTGCAGGATGGGTGGGTCCCTGCGCGGTCTGGATATGGCTCTGGCTGGCCAGAGCGTCAAGTTCGGCTCGAATCCCCCCGCGGTTTGAAATCCCTGTTTCGTCAACGACGGCTCGCGCCGGAGGTGATGAAGGCAGGCCGACAAGTTGCGTGGCTCTCGTATGGTGCCCAGGGCCCCGAGCAACGACTTGGTCAGCAATCCCTCGCCGCTCTCGGTCTGACCGGATGGCTTCTCGGTCGCGGCGATCCAGGAGGTCACTCCTTGCCAGCGGCTGATTCCTTTCAACATACGCTCGCCTGTCGCCACCCGGGGCGGTTCTCCCAAGACAACAGGGTATCGGACCCTACCGGCCGGCGAGGTGTCCAGTAGGCAAACGATCGAGTTGCTCCCTCGCGCCGCCAGTTCCTCGATGGCGTCGCCCAGGCTCCAGCCCGTCGCATCCACATCGGCAGCACGCGCATCGACCGGCAGCAGGTAGTCGCGATGCGGCCGCCCGGGGGGCTCATCCGAGCGGGGCAAGAGCCCCACCGCATGACCGGCGAAGAAGACTACGACCACGTCGCCTGGCTTGGCTCTCTGTGCCAGCCACTGGCGAGCTCCCCAATCCAGATTGGCCTTGGTCGGGCGCCGATACTGGGGCTGGCGGGCCGGAGTCCTGAATCCGAGCGACGCCAGGTCGCGATCGCTCAAGAGCAGGACGTGATCCGGTCCCCAGCCTGCCGTATCGATCAGCCACTGGGCCAGCGCGGCCGCGTCCGTGGCGGCTCCCCGGCAGCGGGCGAAAGCCAGAACCTCCTCGTATTGCTGGATCCCGACCAGCATGGCCCACAACTGAGGTCCAGCTCCTGGGTTCGCCGCCTGTTGACCCACGGACGACGGAGGTGCAAACAACGGCAAGGCCAGCAACAGTGGCCATGCAAGTCGTGGAATCGCCAGTCGCCTTGCTTTCATGGGGAAGACTCCCTTAAATTTACCGTCTCGGATCCCCCCGCCCTGCCCAGACGCTCGGTCACCAGCACCTCGAGCACGACCCGGAAACCCACATCGGGAAACGCATCTTCGTTCTTGCCTTTCCATGCCAGGTCCTGGGCGTCCTTGCGATATGTCACGCGAGCATATTCGCCCGGCGTGTCGTAGGAGCCACCCCGGATGACGTAATCCGGATCGGTCTCGCCATCGTCGGGGCCTCGAACGGGATCGACGAAAGGCCCGGAGTCAGTGTAGGGCTTCCAGACATCCCGGCACCATTCGCGCACGTTCCCGGCGAGGTCGCGGATCCCTTGCTCGGTGCGATCGCCGCTTACCGTTTTGACCTCGCAGGTGTTGACCTGGCCATCGGCGTTGTTATCGAGGTTGGCCTTACGGTTCCGCGGATTTGCTCCCGGTTCGTTGCCCCAGACATAAAGGCACTGCAGTCTCCCGCCGGAACGCGCCGCGAATTCCCATTGCGCCTCGGATGGGAGCTCGCCTCCCACGCTCTGGGCGTACAGGACGGCCAGCTTGCGCGAGACCCCGGAGGCCGGGTGGTTGGGGCACTCGCGCTCGTTGGTTTTCTGGAGAACAGAATTCCGCGCCTCGTTGTAGATCTTCAGCTCGGGATCGTTCGGCCTGCGGTCGGTCTCCTTGCAGAATCGATCAAACTCCGCGATCGTGGTCTCTGTCTCCTGCATGTAGAACGTGGAGAGAGTGACGTGGTGGCTCGGCTTCTCGGTGTCCGTGAACGTATCGCTGTTGTCGAAGGCCCCCATCATGAACGAGTTCCCCGGGACCTGGATGAACCGGACGCCGTTCTGACTCTTCACGACGCGAGGCAGACCGTCGTCGCTTCCCTCGGATTCCGGCTCATAGCCTTGGGGAAGGTAGAGCCTTCCGTGGAGAGTCAGGGTGCGGTGGTCGTCTCCCGTGCGAATGATGGTCATCGGCCACCTGTCCTGGGCGATCCTGGTCTCCTTGGCGGGCTCGAACCCGCGCTTGGCAAGGAACTTCTTGATCTCGGGAGGGATCGGCTCGGGCCAATTCCTACGATCCATCAGATACCAGGCGATCGAGCCCAGGGCCAGAAGCAGGGCGATGGCGAGAACGGCTGCCCTTCGTCGGGTGAACCAGGCGAGACGTGGTCTGGCCAATGATTCTGCCCTGGGCAAGGTCGGAACCGGGGATTCGAGCAAGAGGGCCGGAGTCGGCTCCCAGTTCGCTGGGATGGGTGTTACTCGCTCCTCCCGCGTGATCATCTCCTCGATCGCGCGGCTGAGCTCGTCGTACAGTTCGCGAGCGGACTGGGGCCGCTTGTCCGGGCTTTTCTCGAGGCAACGCCGCACGACGGCTTCCACGGCCGGCGGGATGTCGCGTTCGGGTGCGATTTCCTTGAAGCGGGGCGGTTCAACCTGCGCATGCTGGTAGAGAAGTTGAGCGTGTCTTCCCTTGAAGGGTCGGGAGCCGGTCAGCATCTCGAACAGGATCACTCCCAGCGAGTAGATATCGCTTCGCCCGTCGATCGCCCGGCGATGATTGGTCTCGGGTTCGATATCGTTCTGCTCCGGGCTGGAATAGGCTGGGGTGCCCAGCAGTCCTTCCGTGTTGAGGGTCAAGCCGGGGCCGCCGTCGTCTTCCACCTGCACAATCTTGGCGATCCCGAAGTCGAGAACCTTGAGCTCGGGCTTGCCACTCAGCGGCTCGCTGCTGATCATGATGTTCTCAGGCTTCAAGTCGCGATGCACGATTCCCAGGGCGTGGGCCCTGGCGAGAACCTCGCAGACCTCCTTGAGCAACCACATGATCGTGGCGATCGGGATCGGCTTGCCGGGTGCGAGCAGCTCCCGCAGGGTCTGACCCTCGAGATACTCCATCTCGATGAAGGCGACCTGACCCACGATTCCGGTATCGTGAACGATCACGGCGTTGGGGTGTTTCAGCTTCGCGAGGATCTTGGCCTCTTGCTCGAACCGAGCGCGAACCCGGCGATCAGACGCGACGACCGCATGGATCACCTTGAGCGCGCGTTTCTCTCCGAAACCCAGGTGCTCCACAAGCCAGACCGCACCCATCCCGCCGCGGCCGATCTCCTCGAGGACGCGATACTTGTTGAGCAAGACGACACCAGGCTCGATCACGCTGGGTAACTCGAACCCATGCTCACTCAGGGGCGAAGGGATGGGAACCGGCGAGCGATTCTGCGTCGATTCTTCCAACGGGCCACCCGTCTCGTCAAGCGACCGCTCGGTCGCGGAGACCCCGAAAACGGGAACCGTCCTGTGAACTTCATCCCTCTGGTCATTCCGTCGGTCAGAACCCATGGGTGCTCCCTACAGAGCGGATGACTTACATCGGCGAGTCGGCCTGATGGCAGCCAGTCGCCCCGGAAGCGTCCTGCCACCCCCAAGCCTCTTCGGGCATGCCCGCATTTTCAAAATAATATGATCTATTCTTTTGGTTTTACCGTTTCCCGCTCGATTCGCCCCGTCCACGGCAATCTTCGGGTGTCTCGGGCCGGGTGATGAAAGATAATCCACCTATCTGGCCAGAGTAAGTAATCGTCGGATAATATCGCTTTCGAGCCGTTAATCGTGCACTCGAGCTCGCTGGCGCGAATGGGCTCAGTAACTGGGTCGTCCTTCTTGCGGCGAAAGTAGACCAGAAAGCAGGGTTCCGGGGGCTTACCTGGTTCGTGGACGAAGGCATTGTCGAACTCTTCCTCAATTTTCATGTATCTTTCGATTGTGACTTGCTGGAACGTGACCTCAAGAGGTTTTGCCAGTGGCTTTCTCTCCGCGTCGAGTACCGTGACGCGGAGTTTCTTCGGTTTGCCGAGCGGCACGTCGAGAGAGGTGATCGTGTGCTGCAAAGAAATAGGCTCCTTGGGCTTTAACGTTGTCGCGACTGGCAAATCGTCGAGTTTCTTGTAGATGGCCCCGGCATCGTCGAGAAGTTCACGCTGATACTGGATGTCCAGATTGCGGAAGGTGAGATTCTCGATGGTCACGACATACGGAAGATCCTTGTCTTTGTGCATGCAGCCTTCATTCTCGTGGACCGTGAATTGGTCCAAGATCTGCTCGCCGACTTTCTCGCCGTACTCATTCTTGAGCTTCTGCCGATCCTGCTGGATCTTGACGAGGATCTTGTCCGCGAAGTTCTTGGGGATCACGTCGAGCGGGACCGAGCAAGTCTGGTCGACACGCCCGCGATAGAAGAGCTTGGCCTCGAGTTTGAGAACGTTCGTCTCTTTTGTGGTAATTAACTGACGAACAAGGAAGTCCAGAGGCGGTGTCGAAGCCGTGGGTACTGGCACCAGACAGCCTGGGATGTCGCCGTGCTGCTTTGTACAGGAAATCTCCATACTCTTCTCACGAGCGATAACGCCGACAAAGGCTTGCCCCGTGGGGACTGGTTGGGTCTGATCGAGTCCTTCATCAGGCGTGCTCACCTTGAGCTTGAACCGCGTTTGGCCGTCCTCTCCGATGGACAGTCGGTGGATTCCTTCCCCTGGCGAGAGTCCACTTCCTGCTCCCGCTTCCTCGCCTCCGGGTCTTGATTGTGTGGCAGTTTCGACGTCAATTCGCAGTGATTGCATGAGTTTCTGCCGGCGTGGGGCCTGTGTGATGCGCAGGGACTTCCCGACGGAGTCGATCAGTTTTCGCAAGTCGCTCAGGGATGGGGCGAAATCCTCTGCAAGCCGGTTCGCATGAAAGATCAGGCTTTTATATTCAGCGAACCTGTCAAGATCGCTCACCGCGCGATCAAGGCTAGCCGCGCCTTGTCGCCCGATCTCGCCCGCGGAAAGAAACCGAACCACGTTGTCCGCTGCACTTAGATCGGATTCGATGTCGTCAGCGAGCCGCTCTCGGTCAGCCAGAGACTCCAACTCCTGCTTCCGAAGAGTCCGCACCGCCTCGGTGATGTCGGTGAACTGGGTTACGCCCTTCCCGGCACTTTCCGCGCTATCCGGGGATTTCTGAATGGACGACCAGATTCCGGTGAGGAGGTTTTGTGCCGGCTCCTGCTGGTGGCGATCGCCCCCTCCGGTTGAACTCAGGTCGAGAGCGAGTTGCGCCAGCCCCGCGGCACGGAGCCAGAAGCCCCGATCGGTTTGATTTCCCACTCCGAGATCTGCTGGCTTCGAGTCCTCGGGTGAAAGCCCCGGGATGGCCTCCTCCAAATTGAGGATTCTCTCGATCAGGATCTTTCTCTCCTCCGATGGGACGAGCGGAGTGCGCAGCACCGGATCAAGGGCTAACCAGTCACGGGCTCGTTCCGGACTCGAAGCTGCGAGGAATTCCCGTTCGAGAGCCTCAAACGAAGCTTGAGCGTCCTGGGTCGCTTGCTCCAGGTCGACGAAGGGCTCCTCGAGGATCTTCTTGAGAAACGCTTCGCCTCGCTCTTTGGACAAGTCCTTATGGAGCGCCTGAGCAAGTTTTCGTACGTCTCGGAATGCCGCGTCAACGGATCGGGGGATCCGGAGACCCAGCGAGGCTGAGGCGCTGGCCGTGGAGTACGACCCGCTCCTGATGGCCCATTCCGCCAGGTAAGGTAGATCGGCGCCGATTTGTTCCCAGGTGTTGCGGGCATCGTGAAACGTGTTGATGACCTTGAAGGCTGCCTCGTAGTTCCGAGCGATCCCATTAAGCTCGTTGCTGTATTCCCGGGCTTCTTCCACTCCGTTTCCCGAGAGTCCAAAGAGTCGGTCTTGCACCTCTCGGCGGCGTCCATCTCCCAGTTCGATGATCGGCTCAATCCACCTCAGTCCGCGCCGATCCCGGGCCAGCGACTGTTCGGCCCGAGATCGCACTTCGACCAGTCGACGTAGGATCGAGCCACGAAATTCGTTCTTGAAAAAATCAGGGACCGAGAATTCATCGGTGAAACGATACGTCCAGACAGGCAGTTGCAACTCGAGGTAATGTTCGGGAGATCCTCCTTGAACATCGGTCAACCAGCGCGGTGGTTCTGGCTCGTTCTTCTCTTTAGCGGCACCGTCTTTGCTTTTTTGGGGTTGAACCGGCGGAGGCGTGAAATCGTCGGGACCTTTTCCGGTCAGGAAAACGAGTGATTCTCCGACCTCCTTTTTTCCGTCCGCGTCGTCCTCCGCGGGCGAGAATGGGAAGTTTTTCTCCGCCTTGATGCGGTTCTTGAGCTCGTCCTCGACCACACCTCTCAATCGCGCGGCCTCATCGAGGGCCACCTTTGCCTCCTCCAGCGAGCCAGGTTCACGCCAGGTGGCACGGAGCGTGCGCTCGGCTCGAAGGAGAGCGGCTTGGTACGATCGCCATCCGCAGGGCAGATAACGATAGGGACGTGGAGAATTCTCCCTCAGCATGCCATCGTGCTTTTGCCATTCTGCGAGCAGAGCATTCCGTCGCTCGTCGCGGGGGCTGATTGTCGGCGACTGAGACGCGATCCTTTCCTTGTCCTCAGCGACGGTTAACCCCTCGCTGGCTTTGGACTCCGCCTTGTCCTGGGCCTTGGACGGAGTAGGTATCATACCTTCTCTTAGTTCAGGACCCTTCGTGGTCGCGATTCTGAGAGGGGGCATGGGGGGCAACAGAAAATCGCGCGACCCCCCAACTTTAAGGAGCATAGGGGTCTGGAAGGCTCGGCGATGCACTTGCGCCCACTTGGACACATGAGTCAGGACGAAACGATGCAGCCCTTCCACACTAACTGCTTGATCGGCTTTCCGAGGGGCCCAGCCCCCGGCTCCTTCCTTGCGGTCTTGAAGTCCCTTTCGGAGGTAATAGGCGAAGACTGACTCCCCCAGTCCTTCAGCGATCCAGGTCTTCTGTGCAGGCGCGGCGGATGTTAGAACCCAGACGCTCTTGTCGCCCGACGACAGACTGGAAACAAATCCCTCCAGCCCTGCGTAGGGCGCATTCCCAAAGATGCCGAGATCGCGGTCGCTGTCAAGCTGGGCGACGTCGAGTGCCAGAACGACATCCCGTTGAGTCGCTTTGGCCACGTCCTGGATGAGGGTCTGAAGGCTTTGGGTCTCGCCGATTCTGGCCTCCTTGCCTCTGCCAACCGCGGCGGCCGAGACGTAAACGACCACAGCTCCTGCTCCAGGCTGGCCGACGACATCGAGAATCCTTGCACTGAGGCCCTCCGGCTTGACCTCCCCGCCGTCAGCACATCGCAGCATGCGGACGTCGGTAGCCTGAATTGGCCTCTCCTCGGGCCCGATCGTCTGGGAAGCCACGAAGAAAGCCTGAACCGGCTCTTCGGTGACGACCTGCCTGATGAACCACAGCAGGAGCCAGGCGACCAGAACGAGAGCAATGGTGCCTGCCGTACTTTCCAGGACCAAAGCCGAGATCCTTGGCTTGGTAAGCTGAGTCCCTGTTGCGGTGGCCATCGCGAAAAGCCCTCTGTCCCCACAAGGTGCCAGCACGAGCATCACTGCATGATTTCTTACTGTCTAACATACCCTTGGCACGACGATCGGCTCAAGCACAAATCACCAGCCCTGCTGAGCTTACGGGAGCGGTGAGCCTGCTCTGTTAGTCAGTACGAACAGTACAGCACCGAAACTCTTTTGAGAAAGGACGTGAACACCCCTTTCGCAAGGAGTGATCACCGGGAGAGGATGACGTCTGCCGAATTGGCTGCCTTTGTGCCCTACTTCACTCCAAGTGATACTGAAAGGCGCCGCCCTCATCGACCGTGACATGGGCTTGCGACAGAACCAAACCCTGGGCCATCCGGGTCAGGACCTGCTGGGAAATCTCCGGGAGCAAGGAGCGGGTCAGGATGTGGTCGACGTTGCGCGCGCCGCTCTCGACCTCATGACACCGGCCGGCGATGCAGTCGACCAGCTCATCGGTGTAGGTGAACTCGGCGTTGTGGTTCTCGCGCATCCGCCGGCCGACGCGGTCGAGCTGGAGCCGGATGATCTGGCGCATCACCGAATCGAAGATCGGGAAATAGGGGACGACGATCAGCCGACCGAGAAACGCGGGTTTGAAGATCGTGCTGCCCCGTTCTGTGACAGCCCCCAGCAGATCGGGCCGGATGGCCTCGGCCAGCTCCTCCGCGGTGGGAGTGGCCTCGGGGTTGCGGCAAAGCTGCATGATGGTGTCGGTGCCGACGTTGGAAGTCAGGAGAATGATCGTGTTCTTGAAGTCAATCTCGCGTCCTTCGCCGTCCTCGAGCGTACCCTTGTCAAAGACCTGGAAGAAGAGCTCGAGCACGTCGGGATGTGCCTTCTCGACCTCATCGAGCAGCACGACACTGTAGGGCCGCCTCCGGACTGCCTCGGTGAGAACGCCTCCCTCGCCATAGCCGACATATCCGGGAGGTGAGCCCTTCAGACCGGAGACAGTGTGCGACTCCTGGTACTCCGACATATTGATCGTGATCACATTGTGCTCACCGCCATAGAGGGCGTCGGCCAGCGCCAGGGCGGTCTCGGTCTTGCCCACGCCGCTGGGCCCGACCAGGAGGAACACACCGATCGGCCGACGCGGGTCGGTGAGGTTGGCCCGTGACGTGCGTATCCGCTGGCTGATCGCCTCCAGCGCGTGCGACTGGCCAAGTACTCGCTCCTCGAGCTTGGCCCGGAGATTGAGCACTTTCTGGATCTCGTCGGTGAGCATTTTTCCCACGGGAATACCGGTCCAGCCGGCGATGACCTCGGCAATGGTCTGCGAGTCAACACAGACCTGCATCAGTGGCGACTCGCCTTGAATTCCCCGCAGATCGCTGTTCTTGGCCTCGAGGTCAACCTGCATGGCGGCCAGCTCGGCCGAAGGCTGGAAGGGAGACTTTCCGCCACTCTCGGCGTGAGTCTTTTTCTCCATGCTGTACCGCTGCTCGATCGTCGTGGAAAGGGTGCGGATCGCCTCGACGCAAGCCACTTCCTGTTTCCACCTCGTTTCGAGTGCCGCAAGGCGAGCACGCGCCTGCTCCAGCTCCTGGTTCGCTTCCGCCAGCCGCAGGTCGTGCCGGCCGCCGGTGGCTGTCTCGCGCTCGAGGATGCCGATCTCGACCTCGAGGTGCTCGATCTGCCGCCTGCAATCCTCGATCTCCGGGGGGATGGCACCCTGCCCGATCGCCACCCGCGCGCAGCCGGTATCAAGAAGGCTGACAGACTTGTCCGGGAGCTGGCGCGCCGGAATGTAGCGGTGGGAGAGCCTCACCGCGCTTTCCAAGGCCTCGTCGAGAACCCGGACGGAGTGGTGCTTCTCGAGGTTGCCAACCAGGCCGCGCATCATTCGAATCGCCTGGTCCTCGGTCGGTTCCTCGATCTTGATGACCTGGAACCTCCGCGCCAGGGCGGCGTCCTTCTCGAAGTATTTCTTGTAATCGGCCCAGGTTGTCGCGGCGATCGTGCGCAGCTCGCCGCGAGCCAGGGCCGGCTTGAGCAAGTTGGCCGCGTCGCTCTGCCCCGCGGCGCCTCCGGCGCCGATCATGGTGTGCGCTTCGTCGATGAAAAGCACGATAGGCACGGGTGACGCCTTGACCTCGGTGATAACCTGCTTGAGACGATTCTCGAACTCCCCCTTGACTCCCGCACCAGCCTGCAGGAGGCCCAGGTCAAGGGTTCGGATCATCACGTTCTTGAGCGCAGGTGGGACATCTCCCTGCGAGATTCGGAGCGCCAGTCCCTCAACGACAGCCGTCTTGCCCACCCCGGCCTCACCGGTCAGGATCGGGTTGTTCTGACGGCGGCGGATCAGAACGTCGATCATCTGGCGGACTTCGGCCTCGCGACTGATGACCGGGTCGATCTCCCCCTTCCTGGCCCGCTCCGTGAGGTTGATCGTGTACTGATCGAGTGCGGGGGTCTTGCTCACACCGGAGCCAGCAAGAGACGTTGCACCCGCGTCAGCGGAGGGAGTTAACCCGGCGGCGGCGGACATCTCCGCGTCCTCGCTCGAGCCACTCACGAGTTTCGCCAGGTTCGCCTGGAGCACGTCAACATTGATCTTGGCCAGCTCGCGCGACATCTCCTTGGCCAGCCGGCTCAATCGCTGGTGATCGAGCAGGCCAAGCAGGAGGGCCCCCGAGCGAACCAGCGGCCATTGATACTGCAGCGAGGCCAGGATCCAGGCATGTTGGATCAGCTCGTCGAGGTCTCTCGAAAGCATCGGCAGACGGTCATTCCCGCGCTTGAACGAATCAATAGCACGTGTCAAGTCTCTCAACAATCGCGAGGTATCGACGTCAAAATGCCGGAAGACCCGAGTCAGGTCTGTGTCGGAAGACTCGGCGAGCTTGGTCAGCCAGTGCTCCAGCTCGACGTTGTGATTGGTACGCGATTGGCACAACCCGGCCGCCCCTTGCAGGGCATTTATGCACGTCGGGTTCAGCGTTTTGATCAAGGCTCGCGAGTCGATACCCATGATGGAATCCTCGCCGCTGTGATTTGCTCAGGTCCGGAGTTGGTACGGAAAGCACAACAGACGACGTGACGACGATTTTATGACGTCTTTTGTTATGATGCAATCAAGTAGGAAACCCAGGCGAGCGGTTTGCGTTCCGCTCGCCTGGGACCATGAGAGTGATTGGACTTCGACTCTTTTTTTCCTCTCGCTGAACACCGGCCATTCTCACTCGCAGGCTCGGGTCGGATTCTGGCATTTTGACGACGACGGCGTCCCGGATTTTTGCCGGAGACGCCGCCTTGCCGATTCAGCAGTGGGTTGAGAGCTACTTCGTCAAATCCCAGGCCCGAGGGGGCGGAATTGTGACTTTTCCGCCAGTTCGGGTCACCTTGACATCCCCTGATTGGGCTGGCGGTTGAGACTCAGTGCCCCAACTCGTACCACCTGGTGTACTCGTCGCAGGGATAGGTGGGCTAGTTGAGCTGCTCGGGCCACCCGGTCTTGCCTGGGTCTTTTCGCTCCCGCCTGGCGTCGTTCTGGTATCGGGCGCGGGTCCGCCGGGGCTTACTCCAGTACCGCCGGGTGGAGGAGCAACAGCTTGCACCGGCTCCGGAATTGGCTTGAGGTATTGCGGGCAGGTCATGTTGTTGGCGATTTCGTCAAGCTGCCGGAAGGTCATCACGCCGTTGAAGAAGACCAGGCCATAGAGCGGGCCCGGGATGGAGGAACTAGCAGCACCCCGAGCCGGGCCACCTGGAATGGACCCGTCAGGACCGCCGAAGCCCGGGCCATCTGGGATGGACCCGTCAGGACCGCCGAAGCTCGGGCTCTTGGAACCGCGGGCACAATTCGGGTCGGCTCCGATCGGGTTGCCGCCACCGAGGGCGGAGAAGCCGACGTAGCGCCAGCCCTTGAGGTACTTCTTCCCGCAGGCGGTGTCGAATACCGCCTCGTACAAGCCGATCGGCACGTTGCTGGCCGCGACCACGTATTCGGGGACTTTCATCGGGTCGACAGGGGCCGCGGGTGGCGGCGCCTCATCAGGCTTTTCGGGCGGAGCAGGGCCGCCGACTGCAACCAGGTTCCACCCGTCCTTGAGCTGGACCTGCGGCGGTTTCTTGCCCTGGGGATGGACCGAGTACTCCTCG
>Ga0116220_10000363_pt1 | contig 17806 bp, 15 predicted proteins | sample Sb_taG_10_FD_88967 | JGI IMG/M metagenome (GOLD analysis project Ga0116220, IMG submission 88967) | Peat soil microbial communities from Weissenstadt, Germany - Sb_50d_7_NC metaG | ecosystem: Environmental > Terrestrial > Soil > Wetlands > Peat | place: Germany: Weissenstadt | collected 2010-09-21
CCCGCCAACGTGGCGTACGGCGCGGCCAAGGCCGACCAGGCGCACCAGGTGCGGCTGCTGGCGGCCGAACTGGGCGGCGACGGGATCCGGGTCAACGGCATCAACCCGGACGGGGTGGTCCGCGGCTCGGGCATCTTCGCCGGCGGCTGGGGCGCCCAGCGGGCCGCGGTCTACGGCGTGGAGGAGAAGGACCTGGGCGCCTACTACGCCCAGCGCACCCTGCTGAAGAAGGAGGTCCTGCCCGAGCACGTCGCCGCCGCCGTCTTCGCGCTGATCGGCGGGGACCTGGCTCAGACCACCGGGCTGCACATCCCGGTCGACTCCGGGGTGGCCGCCGGGTTCCTCTGAAGGAGACCAGATCACCTTGCGCCGTGCCGCGAACCGTTCCGCCCTCGATGCTCACCTCCAGCTGGTCCTGTGCCATCGTTTTCTCCTTCCACTCCGCTGCTGTTCCGGGGGGTGATGAACACCGGCCCTTGGTTCGTCAGTTCATTCAGCTGACCACGGCCTGCCCGCGGTCGCATCATCCAGAGTGAGTGAAGCTGGGGCCAGGTGGTGCCACCTGAGGGTGACGCCTCGTCCCGGGACCGGCCGCCGCCGGGAGATCTTTGAGGAGGTCATCCGGGCGCGACCCTGCTGCGTATGTTGCTGGCGTAGCAGGTCAACAGGACCCTGGTGCACGTGCCTGATTCGTGGTCTGCCGCCGCGGCAAATGGCCAGGAAACCTGGGCTTAACACAGGTGACCAGGCACTATCCAGCTCGGCTGGAAATGTCAATCCGCCGTGCCCGGGTGTTATCGTCGTGATAGCGGACAGGCTGCTCCAGACCGCGCCAGCGCCGGAGCTACCGCCTGGCGGCGGGTTGGGGCAGTGCCGGAGCTACCTTGGGGCGGTGAGTTCGGTAAGCAATCCTGGCGGCCCTGACAGCGCGACCGGCACCGTACCGGCTGTCTGTCCGGCCGGGCCTGTTGCCAGGATTGACCTGGTCAAAGGTTCCACAAGACCGTGGAACGGCAGACCTTTGCGGGGGTGTGCGGCCAGGGCATGAGCGTGAGTAATCTGCGCCGGCAGGGTGGCGGCCGGTCACCGGATGGGAGCAGGCCGGGTTTTGACCTGGTGGCGTCGAAGCTGCGTCGTCCGCTGATGCGGCCCGGGACGGTGCCTCGTCCGCTGCTGATCGAACGGCTCAGGGGAGGCGTCGGCTGTCCGATCGTCTCGGTGGTCGCCCCGGCTGGCTACGGGAAGACGACGCTGTTGTCGGAGTGGGCCGAGCGCAACGGCCAGTCGTTCGCGTGGGTCTCGGTGGACGAGGCTGACAACGACCCGAAGGTCCTGCTCAGCTACGTCGCGGAGGCGCTCGATGCGGTCGAGCCGATCGGCGAGCGGGTGTTCGACGCGCTGGCCTCGGCGGGCAGTTCGGTGCCCGGCTCGGTCGTCCCCCGGCTCAGTTCGGCGTTCTCGTCGATGACCTCGCCGGTCGCGCTGGTCCTGGACGATGTCCACGTGTTGCGCAACCGGGAATGCCGCAGCGCGCTGTCGGTGCTAGCCGATCACGTGCCGGGCGGCTCCCGGCTGGCGCTGGCGGGCCGGGCCGAGCCGCCGCTGCGGATCGCGCGGCTGCGCGCCGAGGGCAAGGTCCTGGAGATCGGGCCCGGCGATCTGTCGCTGACCCCCGAGGAGGCGTCCTCGCTGCTGCGCAACGTGCTCCCCGCCGTGGGCCAGGATGACGTGACCGAACTGCACCGGCGGACCGAGGGGTGGCCGGCGGGACTGTATCTGGCGGCACTGTACCTCAAGGAGGGCGGCTCGCTGCCGCGCGCGGCTGCCTCGTTCGGCGGGGATGACCGGTTTGTCAGCGACTATATGGAGTCGGAGTTCTTCACCCGGATCTCCCGCCGGCAGCGGGCGTTCCTGACCCGGACCGCGGTGCTGGAGCGGATGTGCGGGCCGCTGTGCGATGCGGTGCTCGAAGACAGCGGGTCCGCGGCGACCCTGGCGGCGCTGGAGCGGTCGAACCTGCTGCTGGTGCCGCTGGACCGGCGGGCGGAGTGGTACCGCTACCATCACCTGTTCCGCGACATGCTGCTGGCCGAGCTGCACCGGCTGGAGCCCGGCCTAATGCCCGTCCTTGCCCGGCGGGCCGCGCAGTGGAATGAGCGCAACGGCACGCCCGAGCAGGCACTAGAATATTGGATGCAGGCAGGCGAGGTGGATGCCGCCGCTCGCCTGATCGGCACGCTGGCATTTCCCGCCTACCAGCGCGGCAGGGTCACGACCCTCGAGCGATGGTTCGGGTGGCTCGAAAACCACGCGGCCATAGAAAACTACCCGGCGGTCGCCGTCCTGGCGGCGATGCTGCACACCTGGACCGGCAAGCCGGCCGACGCCGAACGGTGGGCCAACGTCGTCGAGCGGGCAGCCGCCGGGGCGAGCCTGCCAGACGGAAGTCCTTCGATCCAGCCGTGGCTGGCGGGGCTGCGGGCGATGCTGTGCCGGGACGGGGTCGACCAGATGCGGGCCGACGCGCAGCTCGGGGCCGAGACGATGGCCGCCGGGAGCTTCTGGCGGACCGCGTCGATCCTGCAGCTGGCGACGGCGCACCTGATGGCCGGCGACCCGGTCCGGGCCAGTGTGCTGTTCGAGGACGCGGCCGCCGAGGGCCGGGTCGGCGGGGCAACGATCGGTGCCTGCATCGCGCTGTCCGAGCGGTCGCTGCTGGCGATCGCCGACGGCGACTGGACCCTGGCCCGCCGGCACCTGGCCGAGGCGCGGTCGGCGGCCCGCCAGGCCAACGTCGAGGACTACCCCCCGATGACGATCCTGCATGCCGTGGCCGCGCGGATGGCACTGCACGACGCCGACCAGCCGCGCGCCCGTGACGAACTGACCCGGGCGCAGCGCCTCCGGCCAGACCTGACCTACTCCCTGCCACACCTCGCCGTCCAGGCCAGGATCGAGCTCGCCCGGTGCCACCTGGCCCTGTTGGACTCCGCCGCGGCGCGGACCCTGCTGCGGGAGGTCGACGCGATCCTGATCCGGCGCCCCGGCCTTGGTGTCTTCGTCCAGCAGGCCGAGGACCTGCGGGCCGAGCTTTCCCGGGCCCGGGGTTCGTCCGCCCTCGGAGCCTCGGCCCTGACCGCCGCCGAGCTGCGCCTGCTGCCGATGCTCTCCACCCACCTGCGGTTCCCGGAGATCGCCGGGGAAATGTTCCTCTCCCGGCACACCATCAGGTCGCAGGCGAACTCGCTCTACCGCAAGCTCGGCGCCTCCTCCCGCACCCAGGCGGTCACCCTGGCCCGCGAGCTGGGTCTCCTGGACAGCTGATCACCCGTCTTTCATGCAAACAAGGCGATGGAACTCGTCCCGGCACGAGGTGAAATGGTGCGGTGGACGGCGAACGGAGTGCAGGCCAGACAGCAAGGTTCCGGGAGACTCTGCGCAGGCTGGCGATGATCGATGAAGGCTTCGTCGAAGACGAGGCCCGGCTCGGGCTTGGCCCGGTCAGCAGATCGACCCTGGACCCTAAGACCGCGGCGCTGCTTCACCTGGCGGCGTCGGTCGCCAGCGGAACGGGCGCGGTCTGCCTGGAATGGAGCGCGGCCAGGGCGATGGCGGCGGGCGCGACCGACGACGAGATCGCCGATGTACTGCTGGTGATCGCTCCGGTCGTCGGGCTCGGCCGGATCGTCTGCGCCGCCCCTGATGTGGCGACGGCGCTCGGATATGACATCACGGCCGCGATGGAGGAACCGGACGGTTACTGACGACTCCTCAGCGGGTCGTGGCAGCTGAGACGCCAGCACGGCCGTCGGCAACACCTGCGCCGAGCCCTTCGTGTGCCAGATCAGCTAACTCTGTCAGCCTGCGGGTGGCGAACGTGTTGCAAAGCCTGAACGGCGACGCCCGCGCCGTGTTCGACACCGTGTACCCGTCGACGGCCACGCAGGCCGCCACCGCGGCCGAGGCCATCCAATCGCTGCGCGACAGGCCGGTCATCCAGACCGTGCGCAACGCGCCCGTCGGGTCGGTGCTGGTGGCACGTGACCGGGCCCGTCTGGTGAAGCTCGCCACGAGCCACGACGCGGTGATCGAGTTGGTGCATGCGGTCCGGCCGCCTCCTGAAATGCGGTCGCCGAGCGCACCTCGTCCTCACCTGACTGGCGGAACGGCACCTTCACCGCCCAGCTGCCCTCTGCCGTGTCAAGCCGCCACACCAATCCCTGCTTTCCTCGCGCGACCGGCCCATCCGACAGCCTCGCCGGCCCGCCGAGGCCGAAACGCCGGGCCAGGTCGACGGCATCCACCACACCACCCACCACACGTGCGCGCGCCATGCCAGCACAGACGCCGGCCAGATCCGCCCCTGTACCAATGACCGGCGATCTGACCGGCGGACCACTCGCGGAGCGCGCAGTTCCGCCGTCCAGCTGTCCCTGCTTCGGGCTTGGCGAAGACTGCCTCGTCGGCGCGTGCCACTCGCGCGCCGGTGTGGGCTGCCATTCACAGCCCACACCGATCACCCTGTTCGGCGCGGGCCGAGCTGAAGATGGTTAATTGGCGACCGGCGCACCGAACGGCGGCAGTGTGCGCCTCTTCTGGATGAGGGCCGATTACATGGCGTGAGCCAGAGCATCCGCCTTCGGGTTCGTTGCCGACTGTGTGCTGGCCTGGTGCTAGCGGGCTGGCCGGAGTGGGAGGATGCAGGCCCGCCGGTTCTGGCGTGGACTGCAGAGCTGTCCGGACCGTGATGTGGGCGTCCCGTCGGCGGGGCCTGCCAGGATCTGGCGGCCGCGGGCCACCTGGGCGAGCGTGAGGGCGCCTGCGTGGCTGGTCACGAGGCCGTTGCTGGTGGCGGGCCGGCGCAGAACCGCCCGTAACGTGCTGGCCGCCACATCGCGTTCCCCGGCCATGGCGGCGCCTGCCTGGGCGGTCGGCGGGTCGCCATGTGGATCACCGGGCCGGGCTGTCTTGGGCCGGGTTCACGGGGTGGTGAACTGATAGCCCTCGTCGAGCAGCCGGGGTAGCCAGATCTTCAGTGCCGCCACGGTCTGCGACCGGTTCCCGCCGCCGTCGTGCTCCAAGATGATCGAGCCGGTGCGGGTGTCCGACTCGATGTCGCGGATGATCGCGCGGACGCCGGGGCGCGACCAGTCGCGCGGGTCGACCGACCAGGCCAGCGGGGTCAGCCCGGCGTGCGCGCAGCAGCTGAACACGGTCGGCGGCCACACCCCGTACGGCGCGCGGAACATGCCGGGGTGTTCCCCGGTGGCGGCGTGGATCGCGTCGGTTGCCCGGGAGATCTCGTCCTGCACGGCCACGGACGGCATGTAGCCCAGGTTGTAATGATTCCAGGTGTGGTTGATGACCATGTGGCCGGCCGCCGCCACCTCCCGCGCCACCCCGGGGAACACGGCCACGTTCCGCCCGATCATCGAGAACGACGCGGTGACCCCGTACCGGCGCAGAATCTTAAGGACCTGCGGCGTGTACACCGGGCTCGGGCCGTCGTCGATAGTCAGCGCGACGACCTTCGGCCCGTCCGTGACGGTGTACATCGGCTCGCCGTAGGCCAGCCTCGGCTGCCCGCGCCGCGGCGGCCGCGCCGCGTGCCGGGACGGCTCAGGGTGCTGCCGGGCCGGCGGGGAGGTGGCGGGATGGGTCTTGCCTGGTCTGGCCGGGGCGCCGGCTCGCGCGCTGGCCGGGCCCGCCGTGCCGTCCGCCGTGGGACGGGGCTGCGTCCCCGCGCTGTGTGCCCGCGCGTCCGCGGCCACCGCTGCCGCCGTGCCGGTCAGCAGCACGGCACCGCCGACGGCAAGCAGTACCCGCCGTGTCACCGGGGGACATTCCGCGCCCCGCCGGTCACCGCCGTCGCGCATCGCGTGTCCCGTTCCGTCGCCGCTCCTGCCCGTTAGTCCGACATTAACCGGTTACGGCCTGTTCCGCACACGACGCGCCCAGGGATCCGGCCGGCCCGGGCTGTCGCGGCGCGCCCGCCCGGGGAACCTGTCCGCGATCACGTCGCCGCGCCGCCAGCCGGGGTGCCAGGCGAGCGCCGTGAAGCCTGCCCCGCCGAGCAGCCGACCGGCCTGGCTGCGGGCTCGCGCCCTTTCCGCTCTGGCCGCCGGCCAGCGCGGGATGAGCATCAGACGGCGGGCCGCCAGCCACCCCACACCGGCCCCGGCCATCAATGCCCGCCGAACGGGAACGGCGAAACCCGCAACCCAGCCCGGCAATCCCTGCCGCACCGCCTCCTCCGCGCGCATAACGCCCGCATCCGGGCCACCCTCGTCCTGATCCGACTCGCCCCGGCGTCCGCTCATATCGGCGGATCCCGCGCGGCGGTCGCGACCAGCGACCGGTACACAGCGCGACCATCATTCGAGCGTGCGAGCACCCTTGCCCATTTATTTTCTGCTTGCTCCTGGGTTGATGCAGGCTGCTGGCGAGCGCATATGAGCCGGTTATGTGCGGCATCAGGCAATCGCCTTGGCGATCAGGTCGCCGACCAGATCGGCGGTTACCGCGCAGGTGGTTCTGGCTCAGGGTGACAGCGAGGGGGGCGGGGCCACGTCTGCGCGCGGTTACCGCTGCGGCCGCCAGGGGGCGCCCTCGGGGCCGGCTAGGCCGACGGTGTGGAACCTGGCGCTGACCTGGGCCATCTCATCCGGGCTGGCTTGCGGGCTGAGCGCGCCGATCTCCAGGAACATCTCCTCGTTGCCCGAGGGAGTGCAGACGAACAGCACTCGCCCGCCGGTGGCGGTGGTGAACGTGTGCTGGCTGCCCTTCGGTACTCGTACCAGGCTGCCCGGTCCGCCGCAGAACGTGGCCTCGCCGACCCGGAACTCGTACTGGCCGTCCAGGATGTAAAGGACCCTGGCGAAGTCCTGGTGCGCGTGTGGCGGGTTTTCGGTGATGGAGGCGTGGTGGAACACGAACGCGCCGAACTGTCAGTCCGATTGGGCGCCGCCGAGCAAGACCTCCAGCCAGGACTCGCCCAAGTCCACCCTGGCTCCCGCATTGGCGGTGGTGATCTGCCCGTTACGGCCCCACTGGCTCATGTTCAGCCCTCCTGCCTGCGGCGGGTGACTGCGGCTGTCATGAGGGGTACGCCGCCGTGGAGGCAGCTGGATCAGCCTAGGGCGTCTTCCGCGCCGCCGCCGAAGCCCACGCCCGCTGGCCCGATGACCACAAGCGGCGCCGCGACACCAGGTTGGAGGGTATGTAGGCCTGTCCGCTGATGGTCGCGAGGACCTCAGCCGGCGACCCGGTCTGGGCAGGGGACGAGCACGGGAGATGTCCGTCCCACCAGTGATCCAGGGACCATCCCCGCGACGTACAAGGATCGGGCAGGTGCCACAGCCTGCCCTACGGATCGCTGAGTCAGGGGAGAGCTCATGGCCATCGGTGTGATTTTTAACTTTCCCGGCGGAACCACGCAGCAGTACGACGAGGTCTGCCGGGGGCTGAACAACGGCCAGCTGATGCGCTCGCTGGCGGACTGGCCGGGTGGCGGCTGCCTTTCCCACGTCGCTGGCAGTACACCCGACGGTCTGTGCGTGCTGGACGTCTGGGAGTCAGCGGAGAAGTTCCAGGCATTCGGCGAGCATCTGATGCCGCTCATCCAGCAGGCGGGCCTCAAGCCAGACGAGCCGATCATCTTCCCAGCGCACAACTTTGTCGACCAGTAGACGGCAAGGGACCTGCCCCGCAGGTCCTGGGCGCGGCGCGCGGCGATCCTTCAACTAGGCGAAGGCCGCGCCACGCTTACGGGGCTTTACCACCAGTTCCCGTTCGTATGCGTTCTGATCTCGCTCGCCGGATCCGCACCGCCAGGACAACCACCCCTAGCGCGTTGTCCTATTACTACGGCGGGTACGCGTACATCTTTAGGTCTCGGTGCGGCGCGATCTGACGAGGTGCGGGTCAGCATGATCGACGGCTCGCGTGACGGAGTTGCCTCTCCACTGGGTCTGCGCCCCCCCTGATCTCGCGCGTTCCCGCACCCCCGTTCGATCAGGTGCGGGAACGCCGCGAGTCGATGACGGTCCGGTGCCTGAGGCGCGGCCGGGCGCCTACGCGGGCGGCGGGGTGAAGACGCCGAAGTGGTTGCCCGCCGGGTCGTGCACGTCGGCGAAGACGAGCCGGTCCTTGCTGGTGGTAGGCGGCACCAGCACCTTCCCGCCGAGTCGCTCGACCTGGGCGCAGACGGCTGTTGCTGGGTAACAACGCCTGCGGGCAGGCCAGCCGACCAGCACCGCCATGCAAGGAGGCGGCCCTGCGCGCATGCAGTCGCTGTTGACCGGCTGCCTTCGTGACCGTCTGACGATCTTCGCTGTCCCTCCGGCGAGATCGCTCCGAGCCCGAGCCGCGCGGCACCGAGGCTGGCGGCACAAAGGTGACCACGCCCTGCGGACCGGATGGGTTTCCGGGGCCTGAGATTCCTGCCGGCTATCGGCTCTGGCTGATCAGGGGACCATCACCGGCGGCGAGTCGAGGAAGGGGCCGGGGATGTGCGAGGCGCTCCATGCACGGATGGAATAGACGTAGCCGGTCTCGCCACTCGGTGGCGGCGTGGTGTCGACCCACATCGTGGCGCGCAAGGCGAAGCTCCAGGCGGGGGCGCCAGCCTCGGTGACCGTCGGCACCGGTGAGATCGTGGTCTTGTTCCGCTGCACCTCGAAGTAGAAGAAGCTGTAGTAGCGCGGGTCGCTTGGATCGAAGCTCGGGTCGTCCGGGTCGATGGGCGGATACGCCCACCTGATCACGACGTTGTTCCCGATCAAGGTGGCGATCGGGATCGGGATGGGCGGCCCGCTGGGCGGCGTGTAGGAGGCTGGAACCGGCGCCGCCGGCGTGACCTTGGGGTTGGTCATGGTGTTGTCTTCGTAGGGGGTGATCCAGAACACCGTGGCGGAGTACGGTTCGAAGTCAATCGCTGCCGGACTTTCCCACACGCCGTTCGTCACCGAGACGTTTTTCATGTACTGAACGAGCCCGAGTTCCTGGTTCATCCGGACCTGGCCGGCGTTGAATCCGGAGAGGCTCAGCTGCGTGCCCGTCCCGGAACCATCTGAGACGTAGTACTCCCAGATCCCCCCGCTCTGCACGGGGCTCGGGACGGTCTCGGAATTGCCTCCAGCGGCCGTGAAGCTGTTGCGGTCGGGAAGGTTCTCGCCTGCCTGGCCGATCTGGAACTGTACCCAGTTGACGCTTGGCCAGCTTCCGGGGAGGCCGATCACCTCCACGTAACTAGACCAGTCGGCTGGCGGTTTAAAGGGGTTGTTCACCGGGTCGGTCGGATTCGGGATATTGGTCGGATAGACGCAGAATACCCAGCAGACATGGGTGAGCTCCCCGGACGGCGCGCCGACGGTGATGGCCGAGAACAGGCTGGAGCTCGGGTCCGTCGGGTAGAAGTTGTTCTGGCCGCTGATGAACACGCCGTGCTGATCCCCGAGCAGGCGCACGAGTTCGTAGAAGTTGTAGACCGGAACCTTCACCAGGTCTTGCGGGCAGACCGGGGCTTCCGGAGTGCCTGCCGCCCAGCTCGACGCGGCCGTCATGATGGACCGCTGCTGCCCGAAGGTGTACTCACCGCTCATGGAACCGGAACCGGTGGGCGGGGGTGGGGATGGTTCCTGCCAGCCGACGAGTTCGGGATGGGCATTGTCCGAGGCGCTGACGAATTGCACGCCGTTGGCTGCGTATTCCGAGGAGAGGGAGTCGCTGGCGATCATCAGGGCGGTCAGCCACGCGGGATACTGCGACGTCATGCGGGGCCAGAAGGGCACCTGGAAGCCGACCCGCATGTCGGCTTCGTTGTTCACGATCGGCTTGCCGTCAAAATAGCCGTTGTATTTCGCTTGGGAGGTGAATTGGCTGACGACCGATTCGACCGTGTAGACGACTCCCACGCCGCCGACCGCGTTCAGGTCGGGTAGCTCAGCTTCGGTCCAATCCCCCTTTGCGTGCACCGAGATAAAGTCGCACGGGAGCGGCGGCACGGGCGGGCTCTGCGGAACAGCATGACCGCCGTTGTAGACGAAGTCCAGGAAGGCAGGCAGAGCCGTCTGCAAGTCGGTCGGAGTTCCTGTTGAAAAGATCTGAAATTGGCCATCTTCCAAAAATGTGCTGTTGGCCATGACGGCCGGCCCGCCCACGCTGACCTGAACACCGGCGGGAAGACCGGCGCCGGCGATGGCCTGCACCGTTTCCTGGTAGAGCTGGCAGTAATAGGAAAGCGGGTTGACGTTGTTATAGGCATCAGGAGCCCAGAGGTAGGGGTTGTCGGGCTCATTCCACACCTCGAACCACCAGCCATTGATAGCGTCCCCGAACGTCGCGTACAGCGCCTGGAAGAACGCCTGGACCAGGGTGCTCCAGTTCGCCTTGATCGTGTTCCAGTCTGGTTGACTCACCGGACTGGGACCGTATGCGTAAGGGGCTTCCGCCGTGTTCGCCGACAACCCCGCCTGAGTGCCGCTGTACACCCCCGCGGGGAAGAAACCGAGCACCACGTACGGCACGAGCCCGCGCTGGGTCAGCTGGGTCAGCCCGCTGATGGTCGCATCGAACGCTCCGGCGGGTATCGGCACCGGTCCCGCTGCGTTATACGCCCAGACGGTGTCCGTGACGGGGGTCAGGCCATAGATCCCGAGCTCCGCGGTCCCGCTGTTGAGGACCTTCATGACCCGCACCGTCTTGAACGCGCCCGGGGACGCTGCCAGGTGGTCCAGCAGCACCTGGTACTCGGGCGTGTTCAGCCAGTCGATGTCGAAGCTGCCCACCATGGCATAGTTGCCCGGGTTCACCGGTCCCGACGGCCCGGCGTGCGGCACCTTCCAGTCGGCTATGATGCGCAGCCTCGGCTTGCCGTCCCTGCCGGAGCCGCCGTGCGAGCGGCCCGGGGATCTCCCAGCGCCGTAGGGCCCGGGTTCGCGCCAGGGGCTCCCAGCGCCGGCTTCGTGCTCGATCAACCCGCTGACCTCGGCGATGAGCTCAGCGATCTCGCCCGGAAGATGCAGGAAACCCTCGCAGCCCCGATAGGTGCGGTCCCCCCAGGCGTACAGTCCCAGCTCGACCGCGAAGGCGGCGTTCAGCTGCGCAACCGTCCCGGATACGATGATCTCGTCCAGGGCGCTCGTGCGGTCGACACGGAAACCCTGCGTGCGCGCGAAAGCGGCGACCCGGTCACAGCCCGGCTCCCCGGCGGCCGGGGTGACGCGGATCGTCACCGACAGCGCCTTGGCCGGGTCTTCCGCCCCGATCCGCCGTGCCTCGGCGGCAGGGCGGCATTCGCTGCCTTCAAGGCGACGGTAGCCCCGCGGAATAGCCATGAACGTACCCCCAGATCAACGATGATGAATGCCGGCCGGGTTCTGCGCGACAGGCATCAGCCCGATCGGCAGGAGCGGGCGTGGCGCCGGGACCGGCCCGGCCTGCGGCTGGCAGGCTGCATGATGGTTAAGACGCGGACGCCACGGACCCGCAGCCGCGCCGATCGCGGCTTACGACATGCGGTCCGCTGGGGCGCAAAGCCGGTCGCAGTTCCCTTCCGGAGCTGATTTGCTCGCAAGCGTGCGGCATCGGAATCCTCCCGTCCTTCGTGCGGACACTAAGACGGTGCGCGGGCGATGACCGTTGATACGTACTGAGCTACGGCCATTGCCACGCATGCCTTGCCTGCGCGTATCGAGGGACATGGTCCGCCCCGGCGAGTCTAGAGGCCCTCATGTCTGCGAGCTGGTGCCCAGTTTACCAGACGCCAGTGCTTTATAGTAGATTTCTTCGTACATTTTCGGCGGCATATCGCCGCTGTAAGAATGGATACGCACCTCGTTATACCACCGCACCCAGTCTGCCGTGGCGACCATCACATCATCAGCCCCTTGCCAATCGCCACGGAGATCGATAAGCTCCCTTTTGTACAAGCTGTTCAGCGATTCCGCCGCAGCATTATCATAGGAGTCACCTTTCCTCCCGACCGAACGCACCGCACCGGCGTCCTCTAGCCGCTTGGTGTAACGGATCGACGTGTACTGCACGCCGCGATCGGAATGGTGGACCAGCCCGTCAATGCTCTCGTGCCGCCGCGTCCAGATCGCCATTTCCAGCGCATCGAGGGCAAGATCTGCCTGCAAGTGATCAGTGACCTGCCAGCCCAGAATGCGGCGGGCGAACAGGTCCATCACGAACGCGGTATACACGAAATCCGCGGCGACGACGGGCACATACGTGATGTCCGCCACCCAGCGGCGATTCGGCGCGGTTCCGTAGAAGCCGCGTTCCAGCAGGTCCTGCGGCATGCCCGCGGGGTCGCCGGGCACCGTGGTGCGGGGCCGCTTGCGGCGCCCCCTGGCGCCGTGTATCCCCAGGTCCCGCATTAGCCGCTCGACCGTGCACCGCGCCACCACGATGCCCTGCCGGTTCAGCTCCAGCCATGTCTTCCGCGCGCCGTAAACCTCCCTGCCCTCCTCGCCTTTCCACACTTGCATGATCTTCTCTTTCAGCATGGCATCACGGGTATCCCGCGCCGCCGGCTCAGCCGCGCGTTTCTTCGCGTAGTAATACGACGGCACGGGAAAGCCCAGGACCGCACAGACCGGCTCGATGCCGAACCGGTCCCGGTGCGAGTCAATGAACTCGACTAGCGCGGCAGCCTCGGGTCGAGTTCCCTCGCGAAATAAGCACTGGCGGCCTTCAGGATCTCATTCGCGCGGCGGAGCTCACGCACTTCCCGTTCCAGCTCGGAGATGCGCTGCTTATCCCCGGTGGTGGTGCCCGGCCGCTCGCCGCGGTCAATTTCCGTCTGCTTCATCCAGGACCGCAGCGCCTCCGGGTGAACACCCAGCTGCCTGCCCACCCGGGCCAGCTCCCCGTGCCCCTTCCCCTCCCGCTCCCGGACCTCAAGCACCATCTTCACCGCGCGTTCACGCAGCTCCTCCGGATACTTCCGCTGTGCCACCATGACCCTGCATCCTCCCAGGTTTCACAGCCTCTAGGATTCCCGGGGTGGTCCACGCTGAGTAATCGGCCTGTGCTATGACCCAGACTCCGGAAGACTGGCTTGGGCACCCTTCTGCACCAGCGGCAGACCAGGATGACATAACCAACTCGGGAAGCGCGCCTGGTAAAACTGTCGGGCGGCCGGACGTCAACCTGACTGGATCGCGCGGGCAGTGGCCAGCGCGGCGGCGGTCTCCGTTATGGCGCTGTCCGGTTCGGGCAGGACGACCCGCTGGTGCCACGGCAGTTCGGCGCGTACTTGCCCGGCGGTCAGCTTGCCGCCCATCAGGCCGCCCACGAGCGCGGCGACGGTGTCGGTGTCGCCGCCGATCTGGACCGCGCTTACCAGCCCGCTGCGCAGGGAGGTGGCCCGGGTCGCGCACCACAGAACTGCTGCCACCGTCTCGTACGGATCCAGGCTGATGCCGTCGGCGGGCGGTTCCCACGTTCCCGCGGATACCTGGGTCAACGTCTCGGCAAGCCGCGCGTCGGTGGCGATCGCCTGGGCGGCCTCGCGCGCTTCGCCGGTGGCGGCCTCCAGGAGCATGGGCGGGCTGGCGCCCTCCAGTGCCCATGATGCGCACGTTGCGATCACGCACGCCGCGACCAGTGCGGCAGGGTCGGGGTGGGTGGCCCGGGACATCGCGATCGTGACTTGCCGGCGTCGTTCGGCTTGGTCGTGGGGCAGGACCCAGCCGATGGGCAGGGCGCGCATCGCCGCCCCGTTCGTGGCTCTTGCGGGGGAGGCGGCGGCCTGGTCGCCGCGGCGGAATCGCTCGATGGCTGCTGTGGTGGTCGGGCCGAGGCCTCTGATAGCCGGTTCCTGGCCGGCCAGGTCGGCGAGGAAGGCGGCCGGATCGCCGTCGCCGTCCTGTGCGTGCCGAGAATCCCGTCCACGGCTCTGACCAGCAGAGTTGCTCTCCCGGCCGTCCGGCCGTGATGATCACCGGTCATGTGCCTGCGGTTCGTCTTCCTCCTGATCACGCAGGTGGCCTCATGGCTTCGGCTGTCCCGGCACGAGGAAGCGTGGCAGACCGCAGAGATCTTGATCCTGCGCCACCAGCTCGCCGTCCTGCAACGGCAGCAGCCGCGCCGCCCGAACCTGAACTGGGCGGACCGGGCCCTGCTCGCGACCCTGCACGGCGTGATACCCAAAGCCCGGCGCCAGGGGCTGCGGCTGCTGGTCACCCCGGACACGATCCTGCGCTGGCACCGCGACATCATCCGCCGCCGCTGGGCCGCCAGGTCCATGCGCGGAAGGACCGGCCGCCCGGCGACCCGCAGGAACATCAGGGCCCTGGTCCTCCGGCTGGCCCGCGAGAACCCTGAATGGGGGTACCGCAGGATCCACGGCGAGCTGGCCGGCCTGGGAGTGACGATGGCGGCGTCGACGGCGTGGGAAATCCTGAACAAGGCCGGCATCGACCCCGCGCCGCGACGGACAGGTCCTACCTGGCCGCAGTTCCTGCGCTCCCAGGCCGAGGCGATCCTTGCGTGCGACTTCTTCACAGTCGGCCTGCTGGACGGCACCCACGCCTATGTCCTGGCCGTGATAGAGCACGCCACCAGGCGCATCCGTATCCTCGGAGTCACCGTGCATCCAACTGGGGAGTGGACGGCCCAGCAGGCCCGGAACCTGCTGATGGATCTCGGCGAGCAGGCGCACCGGGTCAAGTTCATGATCCGGGACCGCGGCTCGAACTACACCGCCGCGTTCGACGCGGTCCTTGCCGATGCCGGGATCCGGACCGTGCTGTGCAACGTCCGGACGCCCCGGATGAACGCCATCGCCGAACGCTGGATCGGGGGATGCCGCCGCGAGCTCCTGGACCGCACCCTGATCTGGAACCAGGCCCACCTGCAGCGGATCTTGCGCGAGTACGAGACCCACCACAATCGGCACAGGCCGCACCGGTCGCTGGATTCTGCTGCCCCGCTGAAACCGCTACCCGAACCGGTCGATCTTGAGCAATACCGCGTCCGGAAGCAGACCCGCGTCAGCGGCCTGGTCAACGAATACCGCCTGGTCGCGTGACGTGGATGAGGTTTTCGGCACTCACAGGCTGAGCTGGCCCGGCTGCGCAGGGAGAACGCCGAGCTCGCGATGAGGTGCGACGTGCTCAAGCGCAGTGTGGCCCTCTGGGTTCAGGACGCGATGGGCCGGTAGCCGTGGCCGCCTTCATCGTGTCCCAGAGGGCAGATCACGGCGTGCCGTATGCGGTCTCCTGCCGGGCGCTGGAGATGTCCCCGTCCTGGTTCTACAAGTGGAAAGACGGCGACCGGTCAGCCCGGGGGACGAGGCGGGACCGGCTCAAAGCCGAGATCGCCCGGCTGTTCGCCGCGCGTAAGGGCAAGGACGGGTCGCCGCGGATCACCGCCGCGCTGCGGGACGCCGGCTGGGCGGTGAGCAAGAACACGGTCGCGGTGCTGATGCCGCGAGATGGGTCTGGCCGCCCGGCGCAAGAGCGGCCGTAAGGCTACCCGGCCGGGGAAGGGCCGGTGGCGGGCGCCGGACCTGGTCAAGCGGTCGTTCGCGGCGGCCGCGGTCAACCGCAAGTGGTACGGCGACGGCACCGAGATCCCCACCGGTGAGGGCAAGCTGCACCTGGCCAGTGTGCTGGACATGGGATCACGGCGGATCCTGGGGTTCGGCCTGTCTGAGCACCCGGACGCAGAACTGTCCTACGGCGCGCTGGCCATGGCGGTCGCGGTGCGCGGCGGCCAGGTGCCCGGCGTGATCATGCATACCGATCAGGGCAGCGAGTACACCGCGGGCCGGTTCCGGCGGGCCTGCGAGCGGCTGGGTATCCGCCAGTCGATGGGCCGGCCGGGCTCGGCGCTGGACAACGCGGTCATCGAGTCCTGGCACTCCACCGTGGAGTTCGAGCTGCGCCGCATCGAGCAGTTCCCCGGCAAGGCGGCGGCCCGGGCCGGGGTCGCAGCGTGGATCGAGGACTACAACCACGACCGCAGGCATTCGGCGCTGGGCATGCTGTCCCCGGTCGCCTACGAGCTGGCCCTGGCCGCAAAGGACGCCGCGTGACCGCGGCGGGCCCCGCTGCGCGGGCCAGGCAAGAACCAGAAGGAGGCGGCTGCGCCGCCGCTGATTTCCCGGGCGCCGCGCAGGCTACGGGGCCGCCCCTCCGGCGTCAAGGGTGCTGCGCATCGCGCTGCGCGCGGCGGCCTGCGGCCGCCCTGGACACCGGAGCCTCTACGGCCCCTGGGAGCAGGGAAGCGCGGGCAGGCCAGGGCCTGCCCCGCCGGGCGCACGGCGCAAAGCCGGCTGCCAGCGGGGCCGCCAGCGAAGAATGAACTGGCGTTCGATAACGTCAACAAGACGAAAAATTACAAGAAACTGGTAAGAGGAAGTCTCCACACTTTCAGGGGATTGCCAGGCCTCACCCGTCGCCCGCAAAGCCCGCTTGTGTGTCAGGCTCTGCGCGCCCTCGGAGCCGGTGGGTCTGTGTCGTTCACAAGGCGGCGCCGCTGCCGTCAGCGTTGGCTGCCTGGGCATTCACCTGAACCTTGTCGTGCAGTTCCGTCAGCACCTTGCCGAGTGGCACGTCAGGCGGCTCGTCCGGGCCTGTGTCTGTTGCAGCGTCCAGTCGCGTGACCTGCCGGATTCTTGCCAGCATGGGCAACGGAATTGGCTCGCCAAAGTGCTGGAGCATGAGAGCGGCGAGCAGACTGCCGAGGTAGTCGGGATGGTCCGGCTGACCGGAGCTTGCCGAGGACCGGTTTCGCCTGATGGCGTTCCGGACGACGCTCCAGGCTGCTTTCTGTTCCGTCCACCATTGTGGCGGGTCCAAGAAGCCCAGCCAGTACCCGCGCTGCCAGCAAGCCCGGACAAGAAGACTGTACAGAGGCAGGAGCAGGGACACGACGCCCACGACGGCGGCGATGACCAGCGTCGGACGCATGTTCGCCAGCTGCCCTCCCTTGACAAAATGCAGTGTGCTTACGAGGCCGACCGTCGCTACGGCGGCGAACAGCGCAAACCAGGTCGTCAAGAGCGCTTGCACAGCTGCTCCCGCATGTGAACCCCAAGGGACCCGTCTGCGCAGCAGGCTCGGCACGACGATCAAGAAGGCCGGGATCAGGAAGTCAAAGCCGATCGCCGCCCGGTCGGCCCACCCGCCGACCCGGCCGACGTTGAGGATGCTCAAGTCTCCGTTGGTAGCCAGGAATACGACAGACACGGGAATCGCGGCCAGGAACGCGCCGAACAAGGCGAGGCCGACGGAGATCTTGACACCCTGGAAGAAGGTATCCGCTTTCCAGATCGAGCGGACGATGATCAAGGAAATCGCCGCTAGCACGGCGGGCCTCTCGCCGAAGAAACGCAGTATGTCACCGATGATGTTCATTCCATCTCCCCTCCCAGGTCACGGTCGATGGACAGACCGGACACCGCTCTGAGAGGTGATGCCCCACGCTGATAGCGCACGTAAGGACGCTGTTACTTTTCCGGCGCCGGGTATCCAGGCGGCGGAGGCACCCCCCCGCAGCAATGATGCGCTTCGTACAGTCGGTTTGCAATGCCCAGGCCTAAGATGTCCGCCATGGCGGACGAAGTTCGGCTCAACGGACGTGACGCGGCCAACATTGGTCAATACCTGACTTCGCTTGCAAATCTCATCGATCCTGAGCTAGGGCCGCCGTACGCGGCGTTTCAGCTCTCAGAACAGCAGAGGCGTCTGCTTGCTGACGGCCGCGCAATAGGAGATCGTCCGGGTCAGCTTGCAGAACTGCTTAGCCTCGATCCACCGGTCCAATAGGGGTGCTTTCGGGCGTGTCAACG
>Ga0116220_10000368_pt1 | contig 17565 bp, 18 predicted proteins | sample Sb_taG_10_FD_88967 | JGI IMG/M metagenome (GOLD analysis project Ga0116220, IMG submission 88967) | Peat soil microbial communities from Weissenstadt, Germany - Sb_50d_7_NC metaG | ecosystem: Environmental > Terrestrial > Soil > Wetlands > Peat | place: Germany: Weissenstadt | collected 2010-09-21
CAGTGCCGGTATTTCCATAGATGCCGCCGCCGGAGGTCGCGCCGTACAGGTTTCCCGCCGGGTCAAAAATGACGCCGGCAAAGGGGTAGTAGCCGTCTGTGTGGTTATCGCTGAAGCTGTGCAGCACTGTCTCTGTCCATGCGCCCCCGGCACCAGGCGTCAATTCGAACACGGTGCCATAGCCGCCCTTAGCGCCGCCGAATACGGTTGTGCCGTACAGGTTGCCGGACGAGTCAAATATCAGGGCGGCCGCTGGGGACCCGCCATCAACTCCTCCCGTGAACGTGTACAGGATCTTCTCGGCCCATGTGCCGTGGCTCAACTCAAACACGGTGCCCATATTGTTGACGCCTCCCGCCACGGTTGTGCCGTACAAATTCCCAGTGGTGTCGCGGATCAGGCCGGCCATCGGCGCGCGCCCGTCAGCGCCGTTATCCTTGAAGCTGTACAGCACCTTCACTTTACTGGCGGCGAGGGCGGGCGTTGCGGTGAGAAATCCGCATATCACGGCTAAGACCGCGATCATCGAAGCCAGGGTTTTCTTGTTCGGCATAGAGCCTCCTCGGTGCTGCATACAATCGCGACAAGGCCTTCGGAACGGGCCCGACTTGGGGAGGACAAGAACTCGGGGACAGGAAGCTGTGAAAAAATTGCTTCTGCCCATTTCTTAGACTTTCTTGGCTGATCGAAAATGTATACGCGGACGCCAAAGATCGCTTGTAGAGCGTTTAATCGCGAAGTTTTTCCGCGTACGAATTCGGCTTCTCCCAAAAGTCGATTTTTTCACAGCTTCCAGACGGGACGTTCCCCGGTTTCTTGCGACCAATATGGGAATCCCGGCCAAGCGCAATCCGGAAACGAGCGATGCCGAGTCCCAGACCTTAGTCATTTCTGATATTTTCTGCAAATGGCTCGCTTTTCTCGCGTAGTGGTCGTCGACGTTGCCCATCACGTTACGCAGCGCGGCAACGCCCGGCAAGTGATCCTGGCGAACGACGCGGATCGCGTCGCGTACCTGGACTTGTTGCGGCAATCTTCTGAGCTTTACCGCCTCTCTTTGCTGGGCTATTGCCTGATGTCCAATCACGTGCATTTGATCGTCGTTCCCCACACCGCAGGGGCTATGTCGCAAACTCTCAAGCACACCCACGGACGCTACGCATCTTACTGGAACGCCCGCCAGCCGTCCACTGGACACGTGTGGCAGGGACGCTTCTATTCCTGTCCGCTGGACGATTCGCATCTGTGGGCCGGGCTGCGTTATGTGGAGTTGAATCCGGTGCGGGCGGGCATGGTGTCCGCGGCGCAGGAGTGGCCATGGTCAAGCGCCACCGCACACTGTAACCCCGAGGTTGCGGACGAAATGCTGGAAATGGAGCGCTGGCAAAAGCGGTGGACGGTGGCAGGATGGAGGGAGTATCTGGCCGCGAGAGAATCGCCAACTGAGATAAGCGCGCTGCGCCAGAGCACGCACACGGGACGACCGCTGGGAAGCAGCGAATTCGTTGCTGCGCTCGAACAGACGACTTTGAGGCGTCTGGCTCCGCGCCAGGGAGGACGGCCGAAAAAGCCTGTGGCTGACTCCCGGCAGGACCGCCTTCCTTTTGTTGCCTAGTTTTTCGGAAACTGGGGAACGTCCCGTCTGTCCCCGGGTTAGGACCCCGGGTTAGGACCCCCGGGTTAGGACCATCCAAAACCTGGTTTTCATCGGCTAAGGTCCGGGCCGCCCATCCCACAGATGCCGACCCTTGATTACGGGTCATTCCGGCGAAGAGTGTATTTTTTTCGCGTCGGAAGATGCCCCGTGCTACAAAAAGGTTGCATTTTCTGAGTACTGAAGTAATATGTTACTTAGGACGCGGCGGTAAGCGTCCGATCCAATCGTGGTACCGCCCTTTCTTCCAGGTTCAAGAGCCGTAACCAACTGTCTCGTCACGAGGTGGACACTACTGCCTCGGACCAGGTTCGGAGAAACCTTTTATGGCGTGGTACGCTTATTGCCTCACTGAGCAACAGAACCTAAATAATGGAGTACGCACGCGGCGCCCTTTCCTCCTCGAGGGAATTCAAGGTGTGAATGGAGCCCCAGTCCTGAGCTATCCCAGCGGCGAGTTTGCTGTGGTAGTCAGCGAGTACGACCGCACCGCCGAGGGCGGCGAGAAGCTGGAAGACAAGACCGTTCTGGAACACGCGCGGGTCGTGAGTGTGTGTTTTCGGCAGGGCACCGTTCTTCCTTTCCGTTTCGGAACCATTTTCGACAGCGATGATGCCCTCCGGCAAGCGGTACGAACCAACCGCCGCGCTTTTGGCATGAGCGTTGCGCGGCTGCGCGGGAAAGCCGAGATGCACCTGAAGGTGCTGGTCAAGGATGGTTCGCTGCGAGCTGCCATCGCCGACGTAGTGCTACCGGATACCGTGGGCGGCGACTACCTGATCAAGCTGCGGGAAAAGGCCTCCAAGGATCGCGAACGTCAGACCAAAGCACGCGGGCTGGCAGTCCAGGTCCACAAGATGTTCAATCCCCTCGAAGAAGAGATTAGTTGCAAACGAGTAAACACCGACGGGATGATGATCGACATCGCCCACTTGATTGATTCGAAGTCGGTGGAGAAGTATCAGAACCGTTATAGCAGTGCGGCGAAGCAATTGAAGAATTGTGAGCTGGTTATCAGCGGACCCTGGCCACCCTATCACTTCCTGCCAGGCAAGCTGCGCACGGTCGCGGGCAATTCGTAGTTCGTAGCTCACGGACGCGACCTTGATGTGATTGCAACGGACTGATTTCCAAGTGGCATTTCCTGTTTGGAGTAGTGTCCTGCAGCCAATGTGCAGGAATGTGCATTGTATTGCCCCGGCCTTGGGGTCAGAAGACGTTGGTTGTGAAATCCGGACCATCGCTAAGGTGCATGTTTACATAGGTTTGAACGTGCACTGCGAGATTGGCTTGGGAACCTCCTTTTTTGGCGTGGCAAGTGCTCCTCTAGCAAGTAAGAAAAGAGGCCGCGCTTGACCTTCACTCTCCGTTCTCGACTTCTCACTCTTAGCCGGTCCGGCTGGCGGATCGGTCCTTTGCATCGCCTTTCCTGACATTTCCTACCTCTTGCCTCTTTTGAACTGTGGCCCCAGAAATGGGGCCGCTTTTTTTGTGGTCGAGTTACACAGCCAATCGCAGTTTCGAGATGTGACCGGGAATCCTTTTCGTTCGGAGCACATTCAAATACACTAGCCATCGACATGCGCCTGCAAATTGCCGCTGTACTCTTGTTCGCCACCACAGTTGTCATCCAGTGTGAGCCCGAAATCTTGAAGTCCGGGCTGGTAACGCCTGCATCGGCCGAGAGGGCTGATTCGTCGCAATCCTCGCAGATGGCAAGCGAGCTGCGGGAATTGCGCGATGCCGCGCTCACCGATGACTACGCCTATCAGGAAGTTGCGCATCTGACCGATAACATCGGCCCGCGAGCCATTGGCTCGCCCCAGGCCGCTGCCGCCGTGCAGTATGTTGCCGACGAATTGCGGAAACTTGGACTTGAGGTGCGGTTGGAAGAAGTCAAAGTTCCCCACTGGATGCGTGGAGTTGAGACGGCGGAGTTGGTGGAGTATCCCGGGCAGGCTCCCGGAGCGGGCCAGAAGATTGTACTGACGGCTTTAGGCGGAAACACGCCTACCCCTGCCGACGGAATCACGGCCGACGTTGTGGTCGTGACCAGCTTCGACGAGTTGAAGACGCTGGGCCACGAGAAAGTGGCGGGTAAGATTGTGCTGTTCAACGTTGCCTTCGACAAGCAGAAGGCGGCGAATGGAATGGCGGGTGAAGCCTATGGCGAAGCCGTAGCGTATCGCGGAGGCGGAGCGAAAGCGGCCGCGGAACTCGGCGCGGTTGCTTCGCTGGTGCGGTCGGTCGGCAATGCGGATTATCGTCTCCCGCATACTGGAGCGAGCACGTCCGCGGGGATTCCAGCCGGAGCCGTTACCAGCGAAGACGCTGGCTTGATCTCGCGACTTGCGGCTGAGGGTAAGGTTCGCATGCGGCTCACGTTGACGGCTCAGACTGGGCCGGAGGTTTTGAGCTACAACGTGGTCGCGGATCTTAAGGGGTCGGGGCATCCGGAGCAGGTGGTAATGGTTTCTGGGCATCGGGATTCCTGGGACCTCGGAACCGGCGCGATAGATGACGGTGCGGGAGTCGCGATTGCTATGGAAACTGCGGAGTTGGCGCAGCGGCTGCATCTGCATCCCAAACGCACGATCCGCGTGATTGCCTGGATGGATGAAGAAAACGGCGGGCGCGGTCACGACGCTTACGCCAGGGATCATGCAGCAGAACTTCCGAATCACGTGGCCGCCATCGAGAGCGACAACGGCGCGGCGCACCCTCTGGGTTTTTATGCCCGCATCAATCCCAAAGCTTTGCCGCTGTTGAAGCCGGTGCAGGATGTCCTGCAGTCGTTCGGAGCGAACCTGATCGAGTTGACAGAGCGCAGTCCGGGTTCCGACATCGCGCCGCTGGCGAAAGCTGGCGTGCCCGCGCTGGGAATTTTTCAGGACGCGCGTACGTATTTCAATTACCACCACACTGCCGCCGACACCTTGGACAAGATCGTCCCACAAGAGCTGCGCGAGAACGCGGCAGCCATGGCGGTCATGGGATGGGCGCTGGCGAACTTGCCGGAGCCCTTGCCGCGCTGAACTAGTCGCTCCCAGGTTTCGCAAAACCGGCGAGACCTGGGGCACCTGCACTCACGATCTTTTCCACATCCACGGTATTTAAGACACTACCGAATCCCCGAGGCTAGTTGACGCATCTCAATTTAGGCGCATATCATCTTCGTTTGGCCTTATGGGCGCAAACGAGCTAGGAAGGGCCATCAGCGGTGCAGTTATTATCCATGGATAAAAAGAAACTGGAATCATTCAAGAAGAGGCTGGAGACGCGGCAACATGAGTTGCGGCGCATGGTCTCGCGCACGGAGCAGGACGGGCGTACGGTCGATGAGGACTCGGCGCAGGATATTGCCGACCGCGCCGCCAGCTCCTACACGAAAGAATTTCTCTTTCACCAGAGCAACAACGACCGCCAACTGCTGCAGATGGTCGAGGGTGCTTTGTCGCGCATCCGGGAAGGCAGCTTTGGCGAATGTATTTCCTGCGGTAAAGAGATCAACGCCAAACGGCTCGAAGCCGTGCCTTGGACTCGTCATTGCATCGAGTGCCAGGAGAAGGCGGAGCAGGGATTGCTGGAAGAGTCTCAGAAGTAGGCGTCCGCGGAGTGACGGCGCATCGGTCGAATGAGTTTTAAGTACTGCGCGCGAGATCCCTCGCCCCGCTGGGAGAAAGCGCGGGGCTTCAGGATGACGCCGTCATTAAGACAAGCCAAAGCCTTTGACGCTCCTGAATTTTGCCTGTTAGACTGAGTGATTGTCAGTCCCACGCTGACATATTCAGAAGGGAAGTCCGTGCGCGCAGAAACCCGTCATCAAATGAAGCAGGACCGGTTCAGCCGAGTCACCATCGACGCGGCGGAGAGAACCGCTCACTGGTCGGTTGAGCACAAGAGCAAATTGATTATTGCGGCGGTTGTGGTCGCGGTGGCGGCGGCGGCGGTCGTCGGGGGCTGGTATTACCTGGGTCAGCAGGATCAAAAGGCCAGTCTGGAGATGAGCCAGGCAGTGCGAACCCTGGATACGCCTGTGCGTCCTCCTAACATGCCGGCACAGCCGGACGCGCCGAGTTTTGCGAGTTCCGCAGAGCGGGCTACCGCGGCACACAAGCAGTTTCAGGCCATCGTCGACAAGTACCCTCATACCCACGCGGCTGAGTTCGCCCACTATTTTGTCGGCCTGACGGCGGCCGATCTCGGGGACAATGCCTCGGCTGAGCGGGAACTCCAGAAGGTAATTTCGTCGGCTGGCAGCGACGTTGCGGCGTTGGCCAGGATGGCGCTGGCTTCCGTTTACCGCAACACAGGCCGCGATAAGCAAGCGATTGATCTCTACAAACAGCTGGCGGCGAAGCCTACCAGCACGGTGGGTAAGGTGGCGGCTCAAATTGAACTTGCCGCTACGTATCGGACGGACAATCAGCCGCTCGAAGCCAAACGAATCTACGAAACCATCCAGAAAGAAAATCCTGCCAGCGAAGCCGCGCAGATGGCCTCGGCAAAACTGCAAGAGTTGAAGTAGGAGACTGTTCGCTCTCAGTTTTCGGACCACGCATCGGTTCTGGCCAGTGGTCATGGTATAATGACTATGGTCATTTGGGGTGGTCATGAAGAAATGCCGGCGGGACAGTTCAAAGCGCGATGCCTGAAAGTCATGGACGATGTGCAATCCACTCGTGAGCCAGTGGTGATCACGAAAAAGGGCCGTCCGGTGGCGAAGCTCGTGCCGGCGGAAGAAGCTTCGGATGAGTTTCTGGGCAAGCTTTCCGGTACGATGAAGATCGTGGGTGACATCACGCAGCCTATAGAAGACCCCGAGACTTGGGACGCTCTGCGGTGATCTTGTTAGACACGCACGTAGTGGTTTGGGCGGCGATCGAACCTAAGCGCCTTTCACGAGCAGCTAACTCCGCGCTGCTGCGGGCCCGCCGGGGCGATGGATTAGCAATGGCCTCTATCAGCCTGTGGGAGATGGCCTCGCTATTCGCACGACGCCGAATCGAAACCTACGGAACCATAGAGGCATCGATGCGTCAGGTCTTAGAGACCGTTGGCATTATCGTGAAACCCATCACGCAAGAGATCGCAGCCCTTGCCACACAGTTTCCGGAGAGTTATCCGCGCGATCCAGCCGATCGGCTCATCGGCGCAACCGCCCGTGCAGAAGGATTGGTTCTGGTCACACACGATGAAAAGATACGAAGCAGTCCACTGCTGAAAACAATCTGGTAAGTCCTTGGGGACGGCGCCCTCCGCACCACAGCTCCCGGGCCACAGTGCCTCATTTCCCTTTTCCTCGCTGGTTGAGTACGATGCTGTCCATATCCTGAAGCGCTACGAACATGGCAGTCATTACTCTGCGTATCAACGGCAGTGAGCGCAAGGCAGAAGTCGCGCCGGAGACTCCTTTGCTCTGGGTACTTCGCGACACCTTGGGATTGACGGGCACGAAATTTGGCTGTGGCGCTGGCCTGTGCGGCGCGTGCACGGTCCACATGGATGGAGCGCCTGTGCGTTCCTGTTCCACGCCGGTCTCGCAAGCTGCAACGAAGAACATCATTACCATTGAGGGATTATCCGCGAGCGGGCTGCATCCTTTGCAGGAGGCGTGGATCGCGGAGCAGGTTCCTCAGTGCGGCTATTGCCAGACCGGCCAGATCATGACTGCCGCGGCTTTGCTGGCAAAGACTCCTCAACCCTCTGATGAGCAAATTACCCAGGCGATGTTCGGCAACCTGTGCCGCTGCGGAACCTACGACCGGATTCGGCGCGCGATCCATCGGGCGGCGGCAGCCACGGGAGGTGGACGATGAGTCCGCTCTCGCGCCGCGAATTTCTTACGGCCGGCGTGGCGGCTGGCGCTGGACTTGTTATTGGATTTTATTTGCCCCACGGGAGTTCGCGTGGGACATTCGCACCCAACGCTTATCTGAAGGTTGCGCCGAACGGAAAGATCACTGTTGTGGTTGCGCGTTCGGAGATGGGACAGGGCGTGCGCACGTCGCTCCCCATGATTCTGGCGGAAGAACTTGAGGCGGACTGGAAACAGATCACAATCGAACAGGCAGGCGCGAGTACGCTCTATGGCGATCAGACGACGGGTGGCAGCGCGAGCGTGCGTACGACCTGGGATCCCATGCGGAAGGCTGGTGCGGCTGCCCGCGAAATGCTGATCAGCGCCGCTGCGTTGGAGTGGGGCGTTCCACGATCGGGCTGCAAGGCGAAGAAAAGCTTCGTGATTCACGATGCGTCCAGTCGGCGCCTGGCCTACGGGCGGTTGGTGGCCAGGGCTGCTAGGCTGCCGATCCCGACCGATGTGCCGTTGAAGCAAGCCCAGGATTACAAAATCGTCGGCAAGCCGCTTTTGCGGATCGATGTGCCTTCCAAGGTCGACGGCACGGCTGAGTTTGGCATTGATTTTCGTCTTCCTGGGATGAAGTACGCCGTGCTGGCGCGTTGTCCTGTGATTGGAGGCAAGGTCGCGAGTTTCGATGACAGGGAAACCAAAAAAATCTCCGGCGTCGGCTACGTGGGAAAGATCGGCGATTCGGCCGTAGCGGTTGTGGCTGACAGCGTTTGGAGTGCGATGGAAGGCCGGCGCAATCTGAATGTGCAATGGGACGAAGGGCCGAACAAGGATCTGAATTCGGCCGCGATCTTCGACTCGTTGAAGAAATCTGCTGCCAACAAGGCTGTGACTCTGTACTCCGCCGGAGATGTGTCGAAAGCGTCTGGACGCCGGATCGAAGCGGAATATCAGCTTCCTCTGATGGCGCATGCTGCGATGGAACCCGGCAATTGCACGGCGCAATTCCGCGGATCGAAGTGCGAACTCTGGGCTCCAACGCAGGTACCTCAGGACGTTCGCGACTCGGTAGCGCAGGCGATCGGGCTGGATCCCGATTGGGTGAAGGTCAATGTCACATTGATGGGCGGCGGATTTGGCCGACGGCTGGAGCACGACTATGGAGTCGAGGCAGCGCTGGTGTCGAAGGCGGCGAATGTTCCGGTGAAAGTGCTCTGGACGCGGGAAGACGATATGCGGAATTCGACCTATCGTCCGGCGAGCTTCCACAAACTAAGCGCGGTGCTGGATGGACAAGGCTGGCCGGTGGCGTTCACCCATCGCATCGTCGCGCCCTCGATCAGTGGACAAAAGGGAATGCCGACACCCAACGGAGTTGATCCCGATCTGCCCGATGAAGCCGCGCTCATCTATTCTTTTCCCGCAGCGTTGCTGGAATACGTGATGACTGAGACGCCCGTCCCCCTCGGCTGGATGCGCTCGGTGTATGCGCTGCAGGCCGGGTTTGCCAGCGAATCCTTTATCGATGAACTCGCAGCGGTCGCGAAAAAAGATCCATTCGAATATCGAATGCACTTGCTGTCGAAAGATGAGGACATCAAGTATTTCGATACCGTCTGGCATACGGCGAGAATGCGGGGCGTGTTGCAGTTAGCCGCGGAAAAAGCAGGCTGGGGAAAGGCGCTGCCCGCTGGCCACTATCAGGGGATTGCCTGTTTCGGCTGCTTCAGCACCTATATGGCGGAGGTGGTGGAGATCTCGATGGAGAATGACCAGCCGCGCGTACACCGTGTCGTCGCCGCGATGGATTGTGGTCAAGTCGTGAACCCCAGCATTCTCGAACAGCAAATCAAGGGCGGAGTGATTTACGCGCTGACGAACGCTTTGCGCGCGCAGATCACGATTTACAAAGGGCGCGTGGTGCAGGGCAACTTCGACGACTATGCTCCCGTTCGCATGAACGAGGCTCCGCTGGTGGAAGCGTATTCGGTTCCGAGCACTGAGGTGCCAACTGGTGCCGGCGAGCCTCCAGTGCCTCCACTGGCGCCTGCTTTGTGCAATGCGATTTTCGCTGCGACCAGGAAGCGCATGCGGGCGTTGCCGATCCTGAGCTGATGCTTCGGAATCGAACTCTCATCACTGAGACGCGTTCCCGCCTGCTGCCTCAGAAATGACATACAGGATCAAAATTCCCAGTTCCGGTTCGATGGGATGCCTGTAGCGTGGATGAGGAAAGACGAAGTAATACACCAGCGGATAAAAGACAACCAGCCAAAAGAAGAGCCATGCGCCCGGCCTGTGCTGGCGTAGCGCCCGTCCCAGTCCCCAGAAAGCCAACACTGAAGAAGCAAGGAATAGAGACTTCCTGAAGAATGCCGAGACAGGATTCTCCCCTGCTTTCGGAAGCCCAGCCCAGTAGTAGATAAAACGTTTCACACTGAGGGCGGCAAACCGCGCGTAGTCCTCGCGAATGTAGGCCACCGCTTCTCGTTTACGTTCGGCTACGTAAGCAAGTTCGCCCAGGTCGCGATAGCGCCGCATCTCGAGAACATTCTTGGTGGGGTGGAGATAATCCATCCAGGTGCCGTCGGCACCGGGGCCGTTGCCCAGTCGCAGTTCAGCGCCAAAGTTCGAGCGGATGAAAACAAATTTCCCAAATACACCGTGGTTGCGCACCAGCCATGGTGTTGCGCAAGCAGCAAAAATGACGGATGCCAGAACTACTCCGGCGAGCGAACGTTTGCCGAGTCTCGCGCGCTGATACCAAACCCACAACCCGGAAACTGGCAGAAAAGACAGCAGAGCGGTGTTGGTTAGCGCGGCCACGCCCCACAGCAGGCCAAACTGTAGCCACGGCTTCATTCCGTCCCGCTCGGCCATTTCAAGCGCAAGCAAGAAAATGATGGCCAGCAAAAGTGCCGCAAGGCTGGTCTCCCACACCCAGCGGGTGCACCAGAAAATCACGGACGGCAGCAGAGCCCACGTCCAGGACGTCCACACGGCAACTCTTTCGTCGAAGCATCTTTTCGCGATTAGAAAAATGGGAATGCAGGTGAGAGCGGAGAAAATACTGTTGAGACTCAGCAGTACGAGAGCCGAGGTGCGGCTGTAAATTCCAAACAAGCGAAAAACGCAAGCGATCAGAAAAGGATAAAGCGGGGGTTCCCATGCGGTAGGACCGGTCGTGTCATTGAAGGGACTACTAAATCCCTGGCCTTCGGCAAGCGAGCGCCCGATGCGTCCCATTTCAAAGCCAAAATCGAAATCTTTTTCGCTAGCTTGAACTGCAAGGCCTTTTTTATCGGAGCGGAATCTATAGGTATGTCCAATGACGATGTAGCCGAAGCGCACCGCGAAAGCGATAATCACTATCCAGAAAAAAGAGGTGCGCGCGTTTGCCCACCAACGCCGACGGGCGCTCAATAGTGCCGGCATTGGAGTCGTTGCAGCATCCATCGTTCTTAGGTTACCGCGAGCGAGCGTTCTAGCGCGGCCACAGCCAGCCGAAGGTCCCGGCGGTCAGCAAGCCGTAAACCAGCCCGTCGACAACCTCCTTGATGGTCATCGACCAAGGCTGGCCTTTCCAAATGCCGTCGCTCACGTGGCCCAAACCGTAGGCGAGGAAGGCCGCGGTCCCGACAACACGGAACACCACCAGATAGTTCGCTCCGAACGGAACCGTATGCGCGGTGAGATAGGCGACGAAGAAACCGATCAACAGGCAATAAACGAACCATTGCATCAGAAACTTCGGCATGGCAGGCGGCCCGCTGGGCATGACGGTCATAAACCCGACCGGCCCCTGCTTGTACCTTTCGATTGCCGCGGGCGACTTCATGTCCTTGTGTGTGTGGTAGGGGAAAACGTAGAAGCCCCGTTTCAGGTTGGCAGGCCGCAGCAAGGCGAGGAACTTGTCCTCGTCGGGGATCTGGTGGCAGTCGCTCTGATGGTATTTCAGCACGACGTGCATGATCGAGCTAGCGACAAAGACGATGACTGCCGACAGAACGATAGGCAGCCAAAGAGCGGCGAGAGAAACCATGAACAGCCTCCTCGATCGCGAAAGGTGAATGTCGGAATTCGCAGGCGACGTTACGCTGCTGCGCAGCGGAAGTCAAGCAAGACTGTTGCTGGTAGCGTCTGCTTGACACTCCGCTCCTGCGGCCTTTATCCTTAACTTTCGCTCCCTGGAGAAGTTACGCCTCTGAGCGTGCTTCCGCGTTCCTTCGCGGTGTCGGTTAGGGGTGCGGGGGACCTCGATGCTCATCGAAATCAAAGAGTTAGAACTCCATCCGATCGATTTTGAGGAGGAGTATCGCCCCGGCGTGCTGGATTTAGGGCCGGATCTTCGGCAGAGCACTCCGCTGCACGCTGGTGGACGTGCCCAACTGATCGAGGAGCACCACGGAAAGCATCAGCGGATCAAGGACATACGGCTCAGCGGAGAACTTTCGACAAAACTTGAGTTGCCTTGCGCCCGTTGCCTGGAGCCGGTGATTCAGGATGTAAGGCGCAACTTTGATCTGTTGTACCGGCCGCTCGGGGTCGATAGTGGCCGGGAGGAAATGTCGGTGACCGGCGCCGAGGCCGAGATCAGCTATTATCAGGGTGAGGGTTTGCTGCTGGAAGACGCGGTGCGGGAGCAGGTCCTGTTAGCCGTTCCCTTGAAAGTTATTTGCCGCGAGGATTGCAAGGGTCTTTGTCCGCATTGCGGCGCGAATCTGAACTTGGAGCAGTGTTCTTGCTCTGAGCCGATGGAAGATCCGCGGTGGACCGCGCTCAAAGATCTGCGCAGCAAGTTGGAAGACTGATCTTTATCGTTTAGTCTTTATCGCTATCGAAAGCGCACGAGCGAGGACGCTCGCGCCACATTAGTCCAAAGGAATCTAAATGCCAAATCCAAAACGGCGACACTCCAAAGCGCGCACCGGAAGCCGGCGCGCCCATGATTCTCTCAAGAGTCATGCACTCTCTGAATGTCCGAATTGCCACGAGCGCAAGATGCCGCATCGGGCTTGCCCCAAGTGCGGCTACTACAAAGGCCGCGAAGTTCTGGAAGTCAAGGAAGCCAGCTAGCGCCGCCGCCCCATGCCAAGCGTCATAGCCTTGGACGCGATGGGCTCGGACCGCAGGCCGAAGCCTGAGATCGAAGGCGCGATCCAGGCGACACGGCATTACGATGTCCACGTTCTCCTAGTGGGTCCGGAACCGGCTCTCCGGGCCGAGCTGGCGCGTTATCCCTCCGCAGCCGGACTTCCCATTGACGTCGTGCATGCCAGCGAAGTCATCCACATGGAAGACAAAGCGGTGCAGGCTGTGCGCGCCAAGCGGGATTCTTCCATGCGGGTTGGCCTGCGCCTGGTGCGCGACCGCCGCGCCTCGGGCTTCATCACGGCGGGCAAAACTGGAGCCGCGATGGCTACGGCGAAGATGGTGCTGGGCGCGATCCCCGGCGTGGATCGGCCCGCCCTGGCCGCCATATTTCCCACCGCGATTGGCACCGTCGCCAGCCTTTTGGATGTCGGCGCTAATGTCGACAGCAAGGCGCACAATCTCGAGCAATTCGCGGTCATGGGGGAAATTTATTTTCGCACCATGTTTGGGACCAAGCGTCCGCGCGTTGGCTTGCTCTCCATCGGCGAGGAAGAAACCAAGGGAAACGAACTGACGCGGGAAGCGTTTCAACTTCTGAAAAAACTTCCCCTGAATTTCGTCGGCAACGTGGAAGGCCGCGATCTGTATAACGGCAAAGTGGACGTAATTGTCGCCGACGGATTTGTCGGCAATGTCGCGCTGAAGATTTCAGAAGGCGTGGCCAATCTGGTTCGATCGACGCTGAAGGAATCACTGAAAGCCACCATCACGCGTCAGGTGGGGTATTTGCTTTCGCGCAGCGCGTTTGCTGATTTCAAGAAGCGTCTTGACCACACCGAATATGGCGGCGCGCCGTTGCTTGGCGTTAGGGGCGTTTGCTTTATTACCCACGGATCGTCGAATTCCAATGCGATCAAGAACGCGATCCGCGTCGCGGCGGAGTTTGCCGAGCATCCGATTAACGTGGAGATTGAAAGAACGTTGACCGGGATTAGAGCGGCGAGGTCGGCTCGCGCTGGTACAAAAGACGTTGCCAGCAGCGTCTCTACAGTCGTCTCATGACTATGACAACTGCTTCACAAATTCTCACAGGTAGTCCCATCGCGTTTCTTTTTCCCGGCCAGGGGTCGCAAGCCGTCGGCATGGGCAAAGAACTCGCCGAAAACTATTCGATTGCGCGTCAGACATTTGAAGAAGCTGACGAAGCCCTTGGCTACAAGCTCTCACAACTTTGCATTGAAGGTCCCGAGGATCAACTTCGCCTGACTGAGATCACGCAGCCGGCGATCCTAACTGCGTCCGTCGCGGCTTGGCGCGTTGTGAACGCAAATGGCCTCAAGCCTCGTTTTGTCGCGGGACATAGCCTGGGAGAATACTCGGCGCACGTTGCGGCGGGAACGTTGAGCTTCGCCGATGCGGTGCGCACCGTACGGCATCGCGGTAAATACATGCAGGATGCAGTTCCCATTGGTGTTGGCACGATGGCGGCGATTCTCGGCATGGAATTCCAGAAAGTCGCCGCAGTTTGCCGCGACGCCGCGCAGGGTGAGGTTTGCGAACCCGCCAATATCAATTCGCCGGAGCAGATTGTTATTTCTGGTCACACAGCAGCAGTGGAGCGTGCTACCAAGCTGGCCGACGATCGCGGTGCCAAACGCGCCAAGGTCCTGCCAGTCAGCGCCCCATTTCATTGCTCCCTGATGAAGCCGGCGCAGGATCGGCTGGCCGCAGATCTGTCCGCCGTCACCTTCAATAATCCTGCAATCCGAGTCGTCTGCAACGCCGACGCCGCATTGCTTGAACACGCAGAGCCCAGCCGCGATGCGCTGATCCGCCAAGTTACAAGCGCCGTCAAATGGGAGCAGTCAATGCGTGTGCTCATCGCCCAGGGCGTGCAGACTTTCATGGAGGTGGGTCCGGGGAAAGTGCTTTGCGGCTTGATGCGTCAGATCGACCGCTCGAAAACCTGCCTCAACGTGGCGGACGAAGCATCGCTGCAGAAGACGCTGGAACAGCTTGTGGTCAAGGCTTAGGCAGGCGTCGCTACCTGCCGCGAATCACTCCGTGACCCAGGTCCACCAGTTGCCGCACTCTATTTCGCTGGGGGAGAACGATAACGTCTTGCCGGCTTTTTCCACCCACACGTACGCGTGCTCGGCGCGAGAATTTATCGTGACCTGAATGATGACGCCGCTTCCTCCGCTTGGGCTGAGAGAACAATCCACCGAATACGACTTCACTTGACCCCATTCTCCTCCCGGGCCCCAGTCACGATAAAAGTCGTTGAACTCGTACTTGGAATATTGGCTCGGATGTTGCTTCCAGTTGGAATCGCGGAACCACACTGCATAAGCGCCTTCGTAATTCTGACTTTGCAGCGCCGCAAAGAAGTTGCTCGCCGCTTTCCGCTCGGGGTAGTTGCGATAGTGATAAAGCACCCACGCCGCAACGAGAACAAAAATGACAACAACGACGATACGCCTCCGGCGACGACGGTCGCGCGCAGGATCGTATTGTTCGGCGTCCATCAGTGTCATAGCTTGTATAAGCATAACGGAAACCGGCGAAGAACAAAAAGTTACCGGGCATTCGAATTGAGAAATTGAATAATCGGGTAATTGTGTGATTTAAGGGAGCGGCGGCAGAGAGTCTTTCAATTTCCAACTTACGCAATTCAAAAATTACCCAATCCTCACAGGGTACGCTTGAACAACGGCGTGGCTATGCTCAGGGTGATGACTGCAAAAATAGAGAGATAAAGCATGTCCGGCCAGATGGCGGCTATTCCCGTTTCCTTGAGCAGTATCGACTTGAAGCCGTGTACCGCAAAGGTGAATGGGTCCACAGCCGCAATGCCTCGCAACCACTTCGGAAACGCCTGGATCGGATAGATCGCGCCGCTAGGGAAAAAAAGAAGTGTATTGAGAATTCCAAAGATCGCCCGAGGCACGAGGGGATCTTCAACGCGAACCATAAGCAGGAACATCATAGTATTGAATGCGACTGAGGTAAGCACAATCAGGATCAGCAATTGGACAGCGGTGGCCGGGGTGAAAACCGTTCCTACCCCCGCCAGTAGCGATCCAATCACCGTGATTACCACTCCGGTCATCACCGCCTTGATGGCCCCGGCAGCGTTCAGGCCAAACACCAATTCGGTCTTGGTGATGGGCGTAACCAAATATCCTTCGTGCACACCTCGGGCTTTGTCGTCGATATAAAGCATGCCTCCACCGATCATCACGGAGACGAACATTGCCAGCGTGATCGAGCCCGGCAACAGATACTTCATATACTCGATGTAAGGGTAAAGCTCCACAATCTGCAGCACGGTCTGCTGCAAGATGCGAGGTTCGACCGCAGGCTGATTAAGCGCAGTCGTGATGCTGGTGAGTTCGTCTTCAAGGGTCGAACTCATGAAGTTGTCGCTGTTGTCGACCACGAGGGCAATCCGCGGTTGATCCTGTTCATACACCCGCCGCGAGTATTGTGGCGGAATAATGACTGCGCCCTCGATCTTGCCGTTGCGCACGTCGTCCATGGCCGTTTTCGGGTCGTTGTAATAAATTGGCTCGAACGTCCGCATGTTGGAACGGACAGAATCGAAAGCCTCGCGGATCTTAAGCGCTTGCGTGCCGCCATCCTGATCGACCAGGCCCAGTTTCGCGTCACGAATCTTTCCGCCAAAGGCGTTGCCCAGCACAATGAGCTGCACCAGCGGAAAAATCATCGACGCCATCATCAGCGCGGGAGAACGAAAGAATTTCCGCATTTCACGTTCGACAATTGCCAAAATATGATTCATGGCTGCAATCCTGGCCTTTGCGGCATGGTGAAGGCATGCGCTTTCACCAGTTCGTCGCGCAACTGCCGCCCCGTGTAATGGACGAACACGTCGTCCAGCGAAGTGTTCTGCACGGAGAGTGATCGAACTCGAACGCCAGCCTTCACCGCCGCCTCCACCAGTTCAGTTGTGGTGCGCGATCCGTCTGCGGTCAGCACACGGTACATGCCCGCGCCCTCGTGCTGCACGGAAGTGACCTCAACTAGTTTCTTCAATCGATCTTCCCAATCCGCGGGCGCGTTCTCGAACTGCGCTTCAATCACATTCGATCCGGGCACGCTCGCTTTCAACGCCGGCGGCGTATCGAGCGCCACGAGCTTGCCGTGATCCACAATGGCAATGCGGTCGCACAGGCGATCAGCTTCGTCCATATAGTGAGTTGTGATCAAAATGGTGAGCTGCCGATGGCTTTTGATGTTGGTCAGCATCTCCCAGACGGCCACGCGAGAGACGGGATCAAGGCCGGTGGTCGGCTCGTCGAGAAAAAAAATCCGTGGACTGTGTACCAGGCCGCGGGCAATCTCGAGCCGGCGTCTCATTCCGCCAGACAAGGTCTTGGTTTGCGCCGAACGCCACTTCGTCAGGTCCACCAGTTCTAGCAACTCGTCAATCGCGGCCTTGCGCTTTTTTGCGGGAACGTCGTAGAGCTTGGCGTAGATATTGAGGTTTTCCTCGATGGTCAGGTCCAGATCGCTAGTCAGAGCTTGCGGAATTACTCCAATCGCCCGGCGAGCTGAATCTGGATCCTTTTGCACATCGTGACCAGCCACGCGCGCGGTTCCCGCAGTGATGGGAATGAGCGTCGTCATCATCCGTATCAGCGTGGATTTGCCCGCGCCGTTCGGTCCCAGCAAGCCGAAAATCTCTTCCTCCTTCACATTGAAAGACACGTCATCGACAGCGGTGAAATCGCCGTATTTCTTGACAATGTGTTGCACTTCGACGGCATTAGAGATAGCGGGATCGCCAGCTGCCCCGTGCCCGTTGCCGCGATCGCTGATCATGGCTGTTGTTCCGCCGAAACGTTTTCTCGCGAAGTGCCCTTGAGCTGTTCCGGCGAGACCAATACTTCCGCTGTCATGCCCGGAACGTATGCACCTTTTGGGTTGTCGAGCCGGACCTTGAGCACGATGGTGCGGATGTCACGCTTGCGCCGGCCGA
>Ga0116220_10000371_pt1 | contig 17531 bp, 13 predicted proteins | sample Sb_taG_10_FD_88967 | JGI IMG/M metagenome (GOLD analysis project Ga0116220, IMG submission 88967) | Peat soil microbial communities from Weissenstadt, Germany - Sb_50d_7_NC metaG | ecosystem: Environmental > Terrestrial > Soil > Wetlands > Peat | place: Germany: Weissenstadt | collected 2010-09-21
GCCAGAAAGATCCGGAAGCCCGCATGCTCGACACCTTCGACTGGTATTCTCCGAAGTATCAGTCCAAGCACACCTACGAGCAGGTGTTCAAATGGTATGCAGCGATGGGCATGGAAGACATGCACGTGGGCGAGATCTCCATCGCCGTCCGTGGCCGCAAACCGGCGAGAGGAAACTAGCCGGCTGGTTTCGTATCAGGGTATCGCTTTAGCGACACCGCAAGTCCATCGAAATCAGACGCCCCTTTAGGGGCGGACCATCGAGGTAAGCGAAGTCCAGATTTCAACATGGGTCTCGAAAAACAAATCGACTATGCAAGAAAGGTCCTGCCGTCCGCGACCTGGCGCGCGCTCAACTCGCCTGCCCGCGGCCCCGTGCACCTGATCTTTGCCTTGGCCGATCATTTCGAACCCGCCATCGATCCCGAAGACGGCCAGAAGCGTGTCCCTCGTTCCGAGCAGGAGCGCCGCCTGGAATATTGGGTGCGCGAATATCCCAAAATCGTCGACGGCTGGCCGGACCACGATGGCCGCCCGCTTGTACACACCTACTTCTATCCCGCCGAGCAGTACGACGAGGGCCTGCTCGAGATTCTCGCCGAGCACTGCCATGCCGGCTGGGGAGAAGTTGAGGTCCAGCTACACCACGGAACCTCGCATCCCGACACCGCCGAAAACACTCGCCAACTGCTCACGGAATGCCGCGACCGGCTGGCCTTCCGCCATCGCTGCCTCGCGGTTGAAGACGGTTCCACTCGGCCCGGCTACACTTTTGTGCACGGAAATTTCGCGCTCGCCAACTCCGCCGCCGGACGCTTCTGTGGCGTCGATTCGGAAATGCAGATTCTCGCCGAGACCGGCTGCTACGCCGACTTCACCATGCCGAGCGGCATCTGGCATCCCGCGCAGATCGCAAAAACCAATTCCGTTTACGAATGCGCTCTGCCGCTCGATCAGGCAGCGCCGCACCGCCAGGGCCACGACCTGGTTGCCGGACGCGCGCCCAAAACTTTTCCTCTTATCGTGCAAGGTCCGCTCGTAGCCGACCTCCGGCGTACCTTAAGTTCTGCCCGGCCCGTTCTCGAAAACGGCGCCATCACCGGAGCCAATCCCCCGACCATGCACCGCCTGTCCCTCTGGAAGCAGGCGCAAGTTCGCGTGCTCGGATGTCCCGACTGGCTGTTCATCAAAGTGTTTTGCCACAGCATGAACCCGACCCAGAAGGACGCCGTTATCGGCGACGGCTTCCGCAACTTTCTTGCCGCACTGGTCGGCGGCGCGGCCGGCAGGAAAGAAACGCTACACTTCGTCACCGCGCGCGAGATGGCCAACATCCTGCTCGCCGCCTGCGATGGCCGCGAGGGCAATCCCGGTGACTACCGTGATTATCGTTTCAAACGCCTTGCCGACGTGCCGCTGTCAGCCGAGAAATCCATTTCTGTCCCCGTGAGTTTGAAAGGATAATAAGGATAGATAAAGACCATGTGTGGAATTGCTGGCGTGGTGAGCACAACTCGCGAGAGCAACATCACCGAAGCTCTCGTGCACCATATGTGCGACCAGATCGTGTACCGCGGCCCCGACGATGAGGGACTTTACGTCGCCGACGGCGCTGGTCTCGGCATGCGCCGCCTCAGCATCATCGATCTCTCCGGAGGCCATCAGCCCGTCTTCAACGAAGGCCGCAGCGCATGGATCGTTTTCAACGGCGAGATTTACAACTTTCCCGAACTCCGCCCCGAGCTCGAAAGCCGCGGCCATCGCTTCTACACCAACACCGATACCGAAGTCATTATTCATCTCTACGAAGAAATGGGCGCTGACTGCGTCAAGAAACTGCGTGGCATGTTCGCGCTCGCCATCTACGACAAGACCAAGCGCAAATTGACCCTCGCCCGCGACCGCTTCGGCAAGAAGCCGCTTCACTATGCGTTCCACAACGGAAATCTCTATTTCGCTTCCGAAATCAAAGCGATTCTCGCCGTCGCTCCCGAACTCGCCGTGGTCAACTCCCAGGGCCTGCTCGAATATCTTTATTACGGATACGTGCCCGATCCCATTACCGCGTTCACCGCAATTCATAAGCTCCCTCCCGGACACCTGCTCGAGTTTCAGGACGGCGAGATCCGAATCCGTCAGTACTGGGACCTTCCCGAATACAACACGCATTCGCCCAAAAACGAAGACGAATGTCTGGAAGAGTTAGAGCAGCGTCTGTTTGAGGCGACCAAAATCCGCTTGATCTCCGACGTGCCTCTAGGCGCTTTTCTCAGCGGCGGCACCGATTCCTCCACCATCGTCGCCCTGATGGCGCGTGCCAGTTCCGGCCCGGTAAAGACTTTCTCCATCGGTTTCAAGAAAGACGATTTCAACGAGGCGCACTACGCTCGCATCGTCGCCAAAAAGTTCGGAACCGATCATCATGAGATGATCCTTGAGCCCGACGTCGTCCGGACCGTCGAGCATCTCACCACTTCGCTCGAAGAGCCTTTCGGCGACTCCTCCATGCTGCCCACCTACTACGTGTCGCAGATGGCGCGCCGGCACGTGACGGTGGCGCTCTCCGGCGACGGCGGCGACGAAATCTTCGCCGGATACGATCGCTACCGCATTCACGCGGATCGCCAGGTCTTCGAGCACATCCCCGGCTGGGCGCGCAGGTTTTATCGCAACCAGATTTTTCCGCGCTTGCCCAACCGCTTGCAGGGCCGCAAATTCAGCTACAACATTTCGCTCCCCTGGCAGGAGCGCTACGTCGACGGCCTTTCTTTTCTGCCCGCGTTCGAGCGCGATACTCCGCTCCTCTCCTACGATTTTCGCCAGATCCTGAATCGCAGCGACGATCCCGGCAATGTTCTCCGCCGTTACTTTGCGCAGACGCCCGCTAAAGATCCCGTCGACCAGCTCCTCTACGTCGACACCAAAACCTATATGGTCGGCGACATCCTCGCCAAGGTTGACCGCATGAGCATGTTGAATTCGCTCGAGGTCCGCGTCCCCATCCTCGATCATGTCTTCGTCGAGTGGGTCACCGGCCTGCCGCACCAGTGGAAACTGCGCGGCAATCGGCAAAAATACATCCTCCGAAAGCTGGCGGAACGAGTCGGCGTGCCCCGCGAAGTGCTCTATCGCCAGAAGCAGGGATTTACGCTCCCGCTTGTCCACTGGATGCGCCACGAACTCAAAGACATGCTCATGATCCTGGTCGAGCCCCGCACCCTGGAGCGCGGCTACTTCCAGGCCAGCGGCGTGCGCAAGTTGATGGACGATCACCTGCTCCGTGGCCGGACCATGACTGGCCGCCTCTGGCGTCTGCTGATGTTCGAGCTCTGGCACCGCAACTTCCTCGAAAAGTACATCAAGCCCGCCGGGTTGTTCTCGCTTCCCGTGGTTGCCGACTCCCGGAGAAAAATGCCGAGCGCTCCCGTGTTAGCATCTGCCCCGGTGGGAGAATGACCGGGTGGGCGCCACGAACGCTGCCAGCATAAACACAAGCCGTCCCGGCGATCCGCCAATCAGCCTGTTTCTCATGATCAACACCTTCGAGACAGGCGGGTCGGAGCGCCAGTTCACCCTGCTCGCGCAAAATATCGGCGCGCCAGCATTCCAACTTCATCTGGGATGCGTGAGCCACCGCGGTCCTTTGGCCGGGCATTTCGGAGACGTTCCGCAGTTTCCCCTCGGCGGCAGCCTCTTCGGATGGAAGTCGCTGCGCACCCGCCTCAACCTGAGCCGCCATCTGCGCCATCATCGGGTGCAAGTCGCCCACGCCTTCGATTTCTACGCTAATCTCACGCTGATCCCCGCCGCCCGTTTCGCCCGCGTGCCTGTCGTCATCGGCAGCCATCGCCAGCTCGGAGACCTGATGACGCCCGCGCAGTTCCGCGCTCAGGCCGCTGCTTTTCGCTGGTGCGACGCCGTGGTCTGCAATTCGCAAGCCGCCGCCGCTCGCCTCATCGCCACGGGCCTTGCGCCCGATAAGATCGCAGTCATCGGAAACGCCCTGCCAGCCGAGGCTTTCACCGCAGCGCCCGCAGCTCTGCCCAAGCGTTCCGGCGTACTCCGCGTCGGCATGGTCGCGCGCATGAATCATCGTTACAAGAATCATTCTGGATTTCTGCGCATTGCCGCACAGGTCCATCGCCGCATTCCCGATGCTGAATTTGTTCTCGTCGGCGATGGTCCGCTGCGTCGCGAACTGGAGAACGAATCGTCGAGTCTCGGCCTCGGCGCCTCCGCGATCTTTCTCGGCGATCGCCAGGACATGCCCGCCGTCCTCGCTGCACTCGATGTCGCCGTGCTCACGTCCGATTCCGAGAGCCTATCCAACGTCATTCTCGAAGCCATGGCCGCTGGTTTGCCCGTGGTCGCCTATAGTGTCGGCGGCAACTCTGAATTGCTCAGTCATCAACGCGGAGCCTTGATTCCCGCCGGCAACGAAACCAGCTTTGCCGACACCGTCCGGAAACTTCTAGCCGATTCCGCACTCCGCGAGCAACTCGGACGCAATGCCCGGCAGTTCGCAAATGAAAACTTCTGTCTCGATCGCGTGCGCCAGCGCTACGAGGAACTCTATGTCACGCTTCTCCAGAAAAAGCGCCGAAGGAACTCCGCTTCATGAGCGAACCGGTAAAGTTTGCGCGAGAGAACTCGTTTTCGGACGATCCAGCGGAAGGAAATGCCCGAGATTCCAGCCCCGGAGGGGCGAACCAGCTTAGCCCAGCGCTTCAGCGCTGGGGAAAGTGGAAGAATGAGTCAAGTCCCGGAGGGACGACCCAGTTCTCCCGCACACTCGTCAACCCCAGCCCGCCCAAGCGTCTGCGAGTCTGCATCGTCGCGCCCAGCCCGCGTTATGTCGGCGGACAATCCGTCCAGGCCGACTTGCTCCTGCGGCTCTGGCAGCACGATCCGGACATCGCCGTAAGCTTCCTCGCCGTCGATCCGCCGTTGCCCCGCGCCTTTGCCTGGGCGGAGCGCATTCCCGGCTTGCGCACCATTCTGCGTGAGCCCATCTACTTCTGGGACCTCTGGCGCGGCCTCAAGGACGTCGACGTTGCTCACATCTTTTCCGCGTCCTACTGGTCGTTCCTGCTCGCACCCGCGCCCGCCTGGTTCTTCGCAAAACTGCGCGGCTGCAAGAGCCTGATCAACTACCGCAGTGGCGAAGCCCGCGACCACCTCCAGCGCTTCCGCTCGGCCGCGTTCGTTCTCTCTCGCGTCGATAAGATTGTCGTTCCCTCCGGCTACCTCGTCGATGTCTTCCGCGAATTCGGATTGCCGGCATCGGTTGTGCCTAACATCGTCGATCTAGCGCAGTTCCGCTATCGTGAGCGCACTCCGCTGCGCCCGCACCTGGTCTGCACCCGCGGCTTCTCCAATTACTACAGCGTGGATGTCGTTGTCCGGGCATTTGCCGAAGTGAAAAAAGAATTTCCCGAAACGCAGCTCGACCTGGTCGGCGGCGGCCCGCTCGAATCCGATATCCGCAAGCTGGTTGCGGACTTGAATCTCACCGGAGTCAACTTTACCGGCGTCGCATCGCGTCAGGAAATCGGCAAGTATTACGAGCGGGCTGACATCTTCATCAACGCCTCCTGGCTCGACAATATGCCGGTTTCGATCATCGAGGCTTTTGCGGCGGGCACTCCCGTGGTCACCACCTCGCCGGATTGCATGCCCTATCTGGTCGAGCACGAGCGCACCGGATTGCTCTCACCCGTAGGCGACGCAAAAGCTCTCGCCGCAAATGTCATCCGTCTGTTGCGAGACCCCGAGCTCGCCGCTCGCCTAGCGCACAACGCCCACCAGGAAGCAAGTAACTACACCTGGGAAGCAGTCCGAGAACAATGGCTAAACACCTATAGTGGACTGACCACTGACCACTGACCACTGACCACTGACCACTGCTGCTCGACTCCCTGTGTTATTATTTTCCCCGTACCTCGCGGGACCCGCGCGTCGATCTCAATAGCCTGGTTCGGCGCCACCGACAATGAGGGCCCCTACCTACGTCCTTCCTCGCAAGGGTCGTGGATGGAGGCGATGCGAGCACACCGGAAGTGTGTGCCATCGTCCTTCATGACACACACCGTCCGGAATCAATTCACGATCCAATTTACGAAAAGAGGAGAAGCCATGCAGATCAAGAAGCTCACGCCCAATCTAGTAGTCCGCAGTGTTGAAGCCAGCCTCAAGTTCTATCGCGAGGTCCTCGGCTTGGAAACAGCCATCACCGTCCCCGACCAGTCGCCCTACGTCTTCGCGTCGGTCTCGAACGGGACGGTCGAAATCTTCTTCAACGACCAGAAGACCGTAGCCGCCGAATATCCCAAACTAGCCGCCAACATCGGCGCCAGCCTGACTCTCTACATGGAGGTGGACAGCCTTCAATCCATCCTCGATCGAGTGCAGAAAGCGGGAGCGAAAATCTCCATGCCCGTCGCCGACCAGTTCTACGGCATGAGAGAATTCGCTTTCGAAGACCAAGACGGCTACACCATCACCATCGCGCAAAAGATAGGGTAGCGATCAACGTTCGTGTAGCGCGGACAGGAGTGTCCGAGCTACACGAACGAAAGCCGGCGGTCCAGGCCGATAACAGGCCTGGATCGTAGTAATCGCGGTAGCAGCGGTGATGCGGTGTCTGCGCGACATTCCCATTCTGGTACGGTTACTCGTGATTTGTTTAAGATGATCGCGTTTTTGGGTGGCGCAGCGCTTCAGCGCTGCGATAAGTCGATCTCAAAAGACGGCTTTAGCCGCTGAGGTTGGGATGGCTGCGCCACACCGAGGCAATACTGGATTCAGCGCTTACTTTATTACCGCTGCGACCTTTCGAAAGCAAAGTTTGTTTCAATCGGGCAGGATGGCTGACTTGTTTGTGCAGGTTCTTCTGAGTTACAGAGAACAACACAAATATCTTCTCCATGAGTTTGTGCTCATGCCCGACCATTTCCATCTCCTGATCACGCCAACGCTGACTCTGGAACGAGCCCTACAACTGATCAAGGGCGGATTTTCATTCCGTGCCAGGAGAGAATTAGGTTTCGGTGGTGAAATCTGGGAGAAGAGTTACCACGACCGCCGCGTGCGCGACTGGCAGGAGTACTGCTCCTTCCGTCAGTACATTCATTTGAATCCTGTAAGGAAAGGACTGGCTGGGGTTGCTGAGGGGTATCCTTATAGCTCTGCCAGAGCTGGGATTGAGCTGGATGCCGCACCGCAGCGGCTAAAGTCGTCCGATTCGGCGGCCTGAATCGCAGCGCTGAAAGCGCTGCGCCACCCAAAAGCGCCTAGGGACGCCCCAAATGCCAAACGAAAGATTGTTGTTCCGTTCAGTGCTGCCGCCCTCCTTTTGAGTTCAGGTTAACGTGGCGCAGGTTTGGGGTGGCGCAGTGCTTCAGCACTGCGGTCAGAGGCTAGCTATTTGTTGGGGCTTTAGCCCCTGAGGTAAGGGAATCGGAGTTTGGGACGAACTCCAGGATGGAGCTGGATGCCGCACCTCAGCGGCTAAAGCCATCGGATTCGGCGGCCTGAATCGCAGCGCTGAAAGCGCTGCGCCACCCAAAAGCTCTTCCATTTCGGAACGTAAAGAACGGGCGCGAACCTGGGATACGCGGTCTAACCCGACGGGGAACTCTTCCCTGACTACATCTTTGAGGTCCAATACTCAGACTCTGTACAGAAAGACTCTTCAATGACGCCCCTGTGTTCAACGTCATACACGCGCGAGGGTGAACCGTCCGAATAGTATTGCAGGCCCCAAAATTTGAAGTAGTCGACACGTGAAATACGGCTCACATCAAGTGTCTCGTCGACACTTAAGAGAGTTCGGTATTTGCAGACGCGCTGATCGCTCGTGTCCTCAAAAATAGGTATATAGAGTTCGAAGAGTTGGCTCCCTGAGCCATGGGTAATGTATTCAAAATTTTCCGCGACTGCCCGGAAGATGCCCCCTAATTCCGCGAGTAAATCGGTGTGGGGCAATCTTTCCATCGTGATGGCTGAGTCTTGAAAGACAAGTCGAATTCGATCAATACCGACTCGCCCTTCTTGTTTTTGGCGACTCTTGAATCGGTTGTATGCCTCCAAGAAAGGCCGAATGAAGAAGGAGTCCGTTCCCGACTTGAGCAAGTCGTAAGTAGCTCCTTCCAAGAGGATTCTTACAATTTCGCCGAGAGAGAGTCGAGACAGGAATTCGACGGCAAGTTGGTAGAGACCACCACCAAGCGGGCCCCGGCGGTCCCGCACCACGGATACGGCATAGTTGTCTTGAAGCTCGGATTTGAATTCAGTTACGCCGTCTAGTTTGGTCTCTCCATACCACCAATCTACAGAAATAGCGGCGGGGATCTTATCGTTAGTCATATCTCCTCCACTGTCAAGGCTAGCACTGACACCATTGAGTCGTCGATTTCGGCGGCCTCAGAGGCTAGGCCTGTTCCAAAGTGAGCTTGGACGGGTAGGAGTGCCTGTCCCCGGGTTGTTCGAGCTCGAAGCTCGCGGTTCGGAGCATGACGGACGGGGACCCGTCCTCCCACAAACAGAAATCCCCACCCTAGCGCAAAGAACGCGCTAGGATGGGGCACCCGGCTCAAGGCTCGCGGCTGCCAGCTCGCTGCTCCCTTTCCATCACTCTCCGCAGTGCCTTGTTAATCTCCCACTGGTATCCCCGCCCCATCCCCCGGAACCAGGCCAGCACATCGGCGTCCAGATTCAGCGTGACCCGCTTCTTGGGCAACCGGAGCCAGCCCTTAAGCTCCAGCTGCCGCTCCCGCCACTCCCGCCAGCGGTCCCCGTCGTTTGTGGAACGCCCCTGTTCCACGCCCCCGGAAGCCCTCAGGCTGGCGACCCTCCCGCGCCTCTTAACTCTTTTCTTTCGTTTCATTTGCCGTCAATCATAATACATATACGTACGCACGAAATAAACTGCAAAGCGTTCCACGTGGAACACTCCGCCCCAAAACAAAAAGGCCCCGCTCTCGCGAGCGGGGCTCTTGGTTTTGCGCCGAAGGCGCGTCTGCCTGGACGGCTAGTCCTAGTACATGTCGCCCATGCCGCCGCCGCCGTGGCCGCCGCCCATCGGAGCGCTCTTCTTCTCTTCCGGGATCTCCGCTACCAGGGCTTCGGTCGTCAACATCAGCGCCGCGATCGAGCCGGCGTTGGTCAGTGCGGTGCGCACCACCTTCGTCGGATCGAGCACGCCCGCCTTTACCAGGTCTTCATAATCGCTGGTCAGAGCGTTGAAGCCGAAGTTGGGGTCCTTGGAATCGTTGATCTTGCCCAGGACGATCGCGCCTTCTTCACCGGCATTCTCGGCGATCTGGCGCAACGGCTCCACCAGGGCGCGCTTCACGATGTTTACACCGATCTGCTCGTCCCCTTCCAGCTTCAGCCTGTCGAGCGCTGCAACGCAACGCGCCAGAGCCACGCCGCCGCCGGGGACAATGCCTTCCTCGACCGCCGCACGCGTCGCGTGCATGGCGTCTTCCACACGCGCCTTCTTCTCTTTCATTTCGGTTTCGGTCGCGGCGCCAACTTTAATCACCGCCACGCCACCGACCAGCTTCGCCAACCGCTCCTGCAATTTCTCGCGGTCGTAGTCGCTGGTGGTCTTATCGATCTGGCCGCGAATCTCTTTTACGCGGCCCTGTACATCGCCCGGCTTGCCTTTGCCTTCGACGATGGTGGTGTTGTCCTTGTCGATGGTGATTTTCTTGGCTTGTCCGAGATCGGCCACCTGCACGTTCTCCAGCTTGATCCCCAGATCTTCCGTGATGGCCTTGCCGCCGGTCAAAATCGCGATGTCCTGCAGCATAGCCTTGCGGCGATCGCCGAATCCCGGAGCCTTAACGGCCGAGACTTGCAGCGTGCCACGAAGTTTGTTTACGACCAGAGTCGCAAGCGCTTCGCCTTCCACGTCCTCTGCGATGATCAACAGCGGCTTGCCGCCCTTGGCGATCTGCTCCAGCAGTGGCAGCAGGTCTTTCATCGAGCTGATCTTCTTTTCGTGGATCAGGATGTAAGCGTTCTCCTGCACCGACTCCATGCGCTCGGGGTCAGTGACGAAGTATGGAGACAGATAGCCGCGATCGAACTGCATGCCTTCGACCACATCGAGCTGCGTCTCCAGCGTCTTCGACTCTTCCACGGTGATGACGCCATCCTTGCCGACCTTCTTCATCGCTTCGGCGATGATCTTCCCGATGGTCTCGTCGTTGTTCGCCGAGATCGTTCCCACCTGCGCAATCATCTCGCCGGTAACGGTCCTGGAGAACCGGTCGAGCTCGCCTTTTTCGTGGTTGCCTTCCTTGTCGAGCTTGCCGGTGATGAGCAGGACGGCTTTCTCGATGCCGCGCTTCATCGCCATCGGATTGGCGCCAGCGGCTACGGTCTTCACGCCTTCGCGATAAATTGCCTGCGCGAGAACCGTCGCGGTGGTGGTGCCGTCGCCGGCGACGTCGCTGGTCTTGCTGGCGACTTCGCGGACCATCTGAGCGCCCATGTTCTCGAGCACGTCTGGCAATTCAATTTCTTTGGCTACGGTTACGCCGTCCTTAGTGATGGTCGGCGCCCCGTATTTCTTTTCGATGACAACGTTGCGGCCCTTGGGGCCGAGAGTAACCTTAACAGCGTCAGCCAGCAGGTTGACGCCGCGGAGAATCGCCTGACGGGACTCTTCTCCTTGAACAATTTGTTTTGCCATATCTGTTTGCTCCTTAGGATGTGTGCAGGCGCTAAGCCTGCGGAATTTGAAATCAGGTCTCAGGTGTTGGGTGTCAGGTCTCAGGGTTTTACTGATAGCTGAGAGCTGATAGCTGACAGCTACTTACGCGATCCGGCCGTTTCCTTCTTGGCTGCGCCCGTGAGAACCCCGAGCACTTCTTCCTCGCGCATGATGGTGAAGTCTTCACCATCGATTTTGATCTCGGTACCGGAATACTTGCCGAACAGAATGCGGTCGCCTTCTTTCACATCGAGCGGCCGAATCTTGCCTTCTTCGCTGATCTTGCCTTTGCCGGCGGAGATGACTTCTCCCTCCTGCGGCTTGTCTTTCGCGGAGTCGGGAATAATGATCCCGCCGCGGGTGGTATCGGCTTCTTCTACCCGACGGACCAGGATGCGGTCATGCAGCGGGGTGAACTTGGTTGCCATAGTTGCGTACTCCTTTCAAGAGTGGTTTTTTGGATAGGTTGAATTCGAATTTTTCGCAATTTGACCCGAGAACCGGGAGTGTTAGCACTTGAACGCCACGAGTGCTAATTATAGGAAGGTGAGCGGGTGGTTGTCAATGGTTCCTTGTGAAGACAAGCAAGCCATCTAGAATCAATGCATTAGAGTCTTACTCAAAGCGCCTCTCATCCTGAGCGGAGTTGGAACTTCACGAAAGTGGGGCTCTTGCGGAGTCCAAAGGCCCCGCCCCAACCCCGGGATGTCGAAGCCCGGGCCCTTCGCAGCCAGACGGGCCGCTATCGTGGCTCCGCGGGCGGGTTCGGCTCAACTGAAAACGCGCTGCAAAGAATGTGATAAAAGGCGTCTTGAAGTAACGACCTTAGCTCCCTACCGATGTCCTTCACGGAGAGGCCAAAGATTGAATGAAAGACGCCATAGGCCACCGCTAGCCAAGCAGCAGCAGTCAGCACGATGGAGGCCCAGCGGTAGCCAGGCAGGAGCCTCTTGACATATGCCTCCGAGATGAAGGAGCCGCCGATCAAAATCAGCACAACAACGGCTACGACCAACAGTGTGAGAAGCCCGCTAGCCCGCTCGGAGATCCAATAGAGACGTTTACTAGCGCGTGAGTGTTTAGCAACAGCTTCCTCTAGTTGCGCCTTTGTAGCAAGAACGAGTGCTCGCTCTTGCTGGATTCTAACATCGGCTTCTCTTGCAATTCGCTCAGCCTCAGCCTCATGTTCGGCGCGTTGCCGGTGTATCAATTCATCTTTTTCAGCGACAATTTCCGATTGGACTCGTTCCAATATTTGACTTACGGTTCGCTCAGAAAATGCCTCTTCGGATCCGAGCGTCAGGTTCATGAGCTCATCACGTGCACGCAACGAAAACCTGAGCAACTCATGGTCTCGCGGGCTTATATCGCCGATTTTCCTGAGCTTCTCAATTTCATTCAAATACGATGACCAAAGGGCATCGGGGGGATTCATGGCCGCATAGCATGTCGCGATGATTTCGAGCCGCGGTAGATCCGGGGCGCCCAAAGGTGCCTTTAGCCAAGCCATATTAGCGAGGCTAAAACTCGTGATCACTGCCGACACCTCTCGGCTTGCCTTGTTGTCCTTACCATATTCATATGCGGCGCGAGCCAATGCGGAGTTCGACGTGACCAGGACGGCACCCGCGTCCTCAAGACGGTGGGGCTCCTTGCCCCTCCGCAGGCCATATATGCTCCGAATTGAATTCACGTCGTAGTCGAGTGCTCGAGGATTGCTGTAGAGTATTTCGTCCTCCAAGGCTTGGTGGAGAATTCTTTCATCAATCTGCAGACTAGGAATATAGGGCGGTGTAGTGCGTTTGCTGATGTCGAGTTTCTTGTAGAGGTCTGGCAGGCGCGCCTTGGTAAGAGCGATGTCGCTGGATGTTTTCCCGGCGCGACGCATCTCCGTCATGACGAGGCCTCCCTTCGCATGGGGGTCGTCGAGATGGCGCTCACACCCCTCAATGACGCCGTACACTTCTTCCGCGGTGTGTTCGAATACAGCTATCGTGCCCCTAAGGTTTCTGAGCAATTCAATTAATTCGGTAACAGCGGCCTCAAGAGGCGCCCCCTCCAGACCAAACAATTGCAGTATGAGGGGGGTATCAAGGTAGAACGTAACTCCATTGAATTTGCGCGGGATCGACTCCAAATCAGAACAAATCAAGGCATTGGCAAGTAACTGTCCTTTAACGAGCACTATGAGGTTTTCGAAGATCGCCGGCAGTTTTTCTTTGAGAAAAACCGCAAATGTGTTCGCGATGAACAAGTTCTGCTGACCCGAAGAAGGTTTAATCTCTGGGAGCGCGGTTCTTTGTGCGTAAGATTTCAGGCAGTCAACCGAAAAATGCGTCAGGTATGCAGCTATGGCCGTGTTCGCCTCTTCTTCAGACCAGTTCACGGAATGGACGGACGCCGCGAATTCTAGAAGGGCAGCGAGCAATGTCTGAGTGCGGGCCTTTGCATCGGAACGAAGTGTGTCCACGCCACTCGAGGGCATACTCTTTACGGCCTTGTAGATTGAGCGTTCCTTGATGAGGTACTTACGCCGGGCTAGGCGACGGAGTACCAGCTCCGTTGGATAAATCGGGATCCGAAGTTTGAACTCTTCTTTTAGAAGACGCTGGACATCATTGCTTGTTACCGGGTCGGGTTTGTATTTATCGAGAACGTAGAAGACAAAAGGCACCAAATAGTCGAGGTAATCTCGCCCTTGCACATCCGAGTCGACCTTGAGCATGGCGAGACTGACTAAGGCAGAAGTGTCGTTCATGAATTTTGTCCGCGAGCCGGTGGCCAAAACCTCCGACTCGAAAGTATAGCGCACGCTCCACGAACCCGGTTTCGCCGACGGCTGAGAGCTGAGAGCCGATAGCTATCTTCCCCACTGCCAACTTGCCCAACTACCGGCGGACTTGCCAGCCCTCCGTCCAGCCTTGGCGGCCGCGGACGGGATCAATGCTGCAAACAGTGAGTTTCAGACCCAAAATGGAACGGCAGTCGCCATGCAATCACTATGGCATCACCTTCCGCAGGGGGCGGTCCAGCCAGCCACCACGAGATTCAAACATTGATGCTTGTTAATGGCTGCTCGCCACCCGACGCCGTGCGTTTCTGCGAGGAGATGAAGGGAGCGCCAATGTGCATGTCCGGCTTGCGCTGCGTTGAAAGCTGTCTTAATTGCCATCTGCGTTCCAGCAATTTTTTCTGCGACCTTTCGCAGGAGTCGATCGAGGCTTTCAACAAAATTAAACACGCCGCGGTTTTTCCTGAACACGCGGTGGTTCTGGTCGAGGGACAAAATCCCTGGGGAATTTTCATCCTCTGTCAGGGACGGGTTAAGCTTTCTACCACCTCGCGTGAAGGCAAAACGTTAATTGTGCGTATCGCTGAAGCCGGTGAAGTTCTGGGATTGCACGCGGTGGTTACCGGCGGGCGGTACGAGTTGACGGTCGAAACCATGCAGCCCTGCCAGCTGAACTTTGTGGGGCGCGAAGACATGCTTCACTTCCTCAAAGGGCACGCGGACGCCTCTCTCCATGCCATTCAGCATCTCGCCCGCGACTGTTCGGACTCGTATGGTGTGGTGCGCTCGATCGGATTGTCACACTCGGTGTCGGAGAGGTTCGCCAGATTTTTGCTCGAAACCGCTGCCGATGGCGAGGTCAGCAACGGCAAGGTGCGCGTCCGGCTGGCCATGACCCATGAAGAAATCTCGCAACTCGTCGGCACCAGCCGCGAAACCATCACCCGGCTGCTGTCGGAGTTCAGGAAAAATGCGATGGCGGAATTGAAGGGCTCGACGTTGATCATCCATAACCGCCCCGCCCTGAAGAACCTGGTCAGGGCTTAGGGCTCTGGAACAGCGAGCAACGAGCAACGAACAGCGAGCGGCGCCGGGCGCCCGCGCCTGTAGGGATCGGAGCCCTCGCCTGCCTGCCCGGCTAAGAGACGCAATTGGCTTCCGCAAAACTGTTAGGATGCTTCCCCAGAGTGCCTAACCTAATCAGCGTTGCTGTTTTCAAGCCGATACGCGAACGCCTCTTCCATTCTGTTGCCCTGGTTGCGTGCGTGCTGCTTTCGCTGGCCGCGAACTTATCGGCTGCAACGGCCGCGCACTGGATTGTCGGCAACCAACCCGCTCGCCTGGTCAACGGAACACCAGTGCTCTTCCGCGTCACCACGCCGACGCCGGTGCGAACGCTTTTGGGGAATTGGCTTGGCCACGAGATCGCGTTCAGCTTCGACGCGAGCCACAAATCGTGGTTCGCGCTCGCCGGGATTAGTCTGGAAACTAAGCGGGGAGCTTATCCTATCCAACTTCACGCCGAAACCTTCGCCGGAGAAGCGATCTCATTCGAAAAGAAAATTTTGGTGCAACGCCAGCGCTATCCGCGTGTGCTGCTGAAGGTTCCCGCGCGCTACACCGCTCCCAGCGCCGAAGAGCAGCGCCAGATCGAACAGGACAAGGAAACAAAAGCGGAGGCGTTTCGAACTCTCAGCCCCGGCCGCGAATGGAAAGGGTCGTTTGCGCCCCCGGTGAATGCCGATATCTCCGACGTGTTTGGAGTCGAGCGCGTGTTCAACGGTTCCGTCGTGAGCACGCATCAGGGGCTCGATTTCCGCGTGCCCAGTGGAACCTCGGTCGCAGCCGTGAATAGCGGGCACGTCCTCCTGGCGCGGCCGCTGTTCTTTGAAGGGAATTGCGTGGTGATCGACCATGGGCAGGGACTGCTGACGCTGTATCTGCATTTGTCGAAATTTTCCGTTAAAGAGGGCGACGAAGTTATCAAAGGCCAGCCCATCGGACTCAGCGGCGGCACGGGACGCGCCACTGGGCCGCACTTGCATCTGGCCGTGCGCTGGCAGGGTGTGTATTTGGATCCGGCGGTGATGCTGAAATTGAAATTGCCGTGAAATCCGGACGGTCACCCAGATTTTGTCATCCCGAGCGGAGCGAGGGATCTGCGGTTCGCCGCAAGATGCAGATCCCTCGCTTCGCTCGGGATGACAATTCAAGAATGTGTCGCTAGTGCGCCGCTCCGGACGCGCGGTTTACAGCACGGCTTCTAGTACCCGGAAGCCAGCAGCGCATCTTCCGCATCCCACACGCCATCGCGGAGCGTCACGCTTCTTCCCGAGATTGCGGGAATGCGCTCGCCGGGAACGATGATCCCAACCAGGTTCAGCGGATCTGCTGCCGCGATAATGACGCGCTCGCCGTTCGCATTCTGTGGCAGCGTGCGGTGGGCGCGCAAGGATTCGACCGCTACCGGAAGCGCGAACTGCTCTCCCAGAAATCCATCGACGAATCGGCCGCCGCGGACTTCGCCGCGATCTTCGAGACGGCGGTAGCCGATTTGCAATTCACGCCATCGTGGCAGATTCGTTTCCCGCACCAGCAGGTCGCGGAAGACCACGCCATAGCGACGCAATAACATCCAGCAGCAGGATTCGACGCTGCGGTCGCGATCTGCGCCTTCGGTGTGCAACAGCGACCACCGTCCCGGCGCATGCCGCGGCCGGCGGGCTTTTCCCAGCCCGCTGCCGGACGCGCTTTTCGGCGTCACCAGTGCGCGCAGGTTTTCAAATCCGTCGGCGGTCACGAGGCCCGCAGCGACCAGTTCCCACAGTCCGGTTTCGATTTCCGCTTTGAGCCGGCCCGTCGCTCGCACCATGTCGGGAAAAAACAGCGCACCCCGCTGCTTCAAAAGTTCGAGCACCTCCTGCGCCACCGGGCTTAAGAAAGACGTAGAAGAATCCTCCGCCCCCGGGTGATGCGATTGCATCCAATCGGCGTCTTCGCGCACAAAGAATGCAATGGGCGCGACTCGCGTCGGAATTACTCGCCGCCGATTCTCCTCGCTTCCCGTGGCTTCAAGAGTGGCGGGATGCGGCGATAGGCGGCCCCATCCGACCGCGCCTGTCAGGCACAACTGATCGAGGTGTGCCGGATCGTAGTCGGAGATTCTGCGCGCCAGCACAAACCGTTCCCACGCGCTCGCCGGAATCTCGAACCCCTGGAGTTGGCGGATCACTTCGAGCGTCCCATGCTCGCCCCGCACCTGCGTGCAGGGAGCTACATGCTGCCAGCGCAAAAGCCAGTTCATGAACTGCGATGCCGTGACCGGGGCGATCTGCTTGCGCAGCGTCGCGACCGTCAGGCGATGAATGCGAGCCAGCAGACGGCGCTCGCACCACTCGGTCTCGTGTTCGTGTGAAGCGGATGTTGCTGCGCGCGAATCCGCCGGCCGGAACCTGCCGCGCAGAATTGCTCCGCTGGCCTCCATGCGGAGTAACGCCTTTTCGATCTCGGATGCCGGCAATCCGAGCAACTCGCCAATTTCCGACGCGGTGGTGGGACCGAGATGTGCGATCCATCCCTGCACCGCGGCCAATACTGCATCGTCGAAATTCAGCGCCTGTGTGGCGGCGGGGCTCCGCCCCGCCGGGACGGGGCAAAGCCCCGTCTCCACACGATGCATTGCCTGGAACCATTCGACTCGCTCGGCGGCTACCCAATAACGGTGTCCTGCAACTTCCGCCACGAAGGCGCGGTTCTCGAGTTGCAGGCGCTCAAAGAATCCGTTCCATCCGGCGGTGAGCTGCGGTTCGGTTTCCTGAGAGCTGAGAACTGGGAACTGAGAACTGTTTCTCTCCGGCACCATCACCAGCGTATGCAGCACATCGTGCAGTTCGTCCGCGTCGCGCACATCGGGCCACGCCTCCTGCTGCACTTGCGCGATGGCCAAGGGATCGAGCGCGCCGACTTCTTCCAGGACGGATGCCGGCAACACCCGCCGCATTTCAACCGCTCGCGC
>Ga0116220_10000373_pt1 | contig 17518 bp, 24 predicted proteins | sample Sb_taG_10_FD_88967 | JGI IMG/M metagenome (GOLD analysis project Ga0116220, IMG submission 88967) | Peat soil microbial communities from Weissenstadt, Germany - Sb_50d_7_NC metaG | ecosystem: Environmental > Terrestrial > Soil > Wetlands > Peat | place: Germany: Weissenstadt | collected 2010-09-21
ATGGGCTTCGCGCATACCTGCGTCCAGGGGATAATCCCGTTAGGCAATGCATCGTCGCGGCAAACTCGTCGAGCTGCCTCGTTGCACTATTGCGGGGACGATATCCGCTTCAAGTTCCCGCCCTACGCTCCGACGCAAGCCTCATCACCACCATCAGCTCAAAGACGGAATCCGCTCGATTGCACGCAGTTCCCGTGGTGTGGCCGAGGCCCGCAAGATTGCCGGCCGCCGCCTAAGGGACTGCCTAACCCAGGAGGTGCGGGGCCGCCGCGCGGTGGAACTCCACTGCCGCGGCGGCTGGGGCCTCAACGCGGCGGCATTTCAATGCGCCGTGCGAGCCCGTGCTCGGTTTTTTTCCCATGTAGTGGGCGCGGTCACGAACTGCGAGATCGCCCGAGCGCAGAGTAGTAATGTTATTGCTTACACGTAGGAGCTGCATCATCATGGCATATAGTAAGCGGCGCCAGGCCAAAGTAGAAGAAGCCCGTGAACCGATGCGGCGTGATTGATTCTCCGGCTGGTCCGGCTCAGGTGCTGGCGTTCCTCGCTGCGCTTCTGGCCGGCATCCTTGGCGCCGCGTCTGCTTTCGCGCAGACCAAGACCGAGATCGTCCCCGACATCTGGCAAGGCGACGTGCTCCGCCCGAAGCCGGACCTGCACAATCTCGAAAAGCTTCGCTTCGTCACCGACAGCGACTATCCGCCCTTCCATTATTTCGACGAGGAGGGTGTGCTGACGGGATTCAATGTCGATCTCGCCAGAGCCATTTGCGAGGCGCTCGCTGTCGATTGCGATATCCGGCCCGTCGAGTGGGACGCGCTTTTTTCCAGTCTCGACAGTGGCGACGCCGACGCGGCCATCGCATCGATCCGCATCGATGCCGAGTCGCTCAACAAGGCCGACTTCACCGAGCGCTACTACGCGACGCCCGCTCGCTTCATCGCGCGGAAAGACAACGCGCTCAAGGATGTCCGCAAGGAGACCGTGACAGGGAAGAAGATCGGCGTGGCGAAAGGGACCGGCCACGAGGCCTATCTGAAGCAATTCTTCCAGAGCGCCGAGGCCGTGTCCTTCGACAGCGCTGACGACGCGCAGATGGCCCTGAAGGCGGGCAAGGTGGACCTCGTCTTCGGCGACGGCATCGGCCTCACCTTCTGGCTGAACGGGGTGACGAGCGATGGGTGCTGCGAGTTCCGCGGCGGCCCCTATCTCGACTCCAAATATTTCGGCGAGGGGGTCGGCATCGCCGTAAAGAGGGACAACCGCCAGCTCGTCGAGATCCTGAACTATGCGCTTGAGCAGGTGCACGCCTCTGGCCGCTACGAAAGCCTGTTTCTGCGCTATTTCCCCATGAGCTTCTTCTAGCCCTCAGCTCGGTGCCCCCTCACTGGGTGATGCGGGCGAAGTCTCATTAGAGCTCCTATCGCGGGGTCTTCGGAACGGCAACCAGAGGCTCCAGCCGAACCGCGTCGGCGCCTCGCTCTGATAGGGGTTGAGCCCGATGGTCATGCCCTGCTGCCCGGCTTTCGGCTCCGCCAGATAGGTCCGAAACAGGCGGTCCCAGAGCGACAGGTTGAAGCCGTAATTTCGGTCGTGCTCGCTGCGCAGCACCGAATGGTGCACGCGGTGCATGTCGGGCGTGACGATGAAGAGCCGCAAGGACCGGTCGAGCCAGGAGGGGAGCGCGATATTGGCGTGATTGAACATGGCGCAGGCGTTGAGGATGACCTCGAACAGGAACACCGCGAAGGGAGAGGCGCCGAGCGGCACCACCACCACGATCTTCCACAGCATGGAGAGCGCGATCTCGATCGGGTGAAAGCGCGCCGCCGTGGTCACATCGATGTCGCGATCGGCATGGTGCACCTGGTGGATACGCCAGAAGAGCGGCACCTTGTGAGAAACGAGGTGCTGTGCCCAGATGGCGAGGTCGAGCACGAGCAGCGCAATCCCGAGCTTGATCCAGTCGGGCCAGGCGACCTGATTGAGCAGGCCGAGCCCGCGCTCTCTCGCAAAGAACGCCGCGGCGACCGCCGCCACCGGAACCGCAAGCATCGTCATAAGCCGCAGCACCAGCGCGTCGATCCCGGCGATGCCGAGATTGGTGAGCCAGCGCCGCGCCTTGGAGACGGTGAGCCTACGCTTCGGCCGAATAAGCTCCACCGACGCCATGACGAGGAACACGCCCAGGAACACGGCGAAGCGGCTGAGACCGTCGCTCTGGCCGAGAACACCGTTCATGGGAGCGACCCTATCAGGGAAGTCGTGGGCTTGTGAGGGTCAGTCCACGGTCCTGCTGGCGAGGCTCAGGCCCGCCACGCCCACGACCACAAGCGCGATCGAGGCGACTTTGATGAGAGTGAGCGGCTCGCGGAAATAGGCGATGCCGATCATCGCTGTGAGCGTGGTGCCCACCCCGACCAGATGGCATAGGCGACCGAGAGCTCGAGCCGCTTGAGCGCGAAGATCACGGCGGCCGCCGAGCAGATATAGAACACGAACACGCCGATCGACGGCAGAAGCTCGGCGAAGCCCCGCGACAGCTTCATCGAGGTGATGCCGGCTACCTCGAACAGAATGGCGGCGAAGAGAAAGATCCAGGGCATCCAGGACAAGGCCAAAGGCTTCGCATGGCGTTTGCGACTCAGAGCGCTTTTCGCGCTTGCTGCACTCAACAGCGAAATTGCATGACGCCATGATGACAGCCGGCGTGTCACCATGGGGCCCCACCGCCGCTAGAGCATCTCGAGCGGCTGGGCACCGCGGGGCGGCGGGAAGGCGCGTGTCAACGCGGCAAGGTCGGCTTGGCTCAGCTCGAACTCGAGCGCGGCCCGGTTCTCGCGCACATGCGTTTCGGTCGTGGCCTTGGGGGTCACCATCATGTCCTTCTGCCGGAGCACCCAGGCGAGCGCGATTTGTGCCGGGGTCGCACCATGGCGCGCCGCGATGCTTACAAGCGTGCGGTCGCGCAAGATGCGCCCCTGCTCGATCGGCGAATAGGCCATAATAGGAATAGCGCGGGCGCGAGCCCGGGCAACAGATCGGCCTCGATGCCCTGCGCCGGGCGAGATTGTAGAGGACCTGATTGGTGGCCACCGCGCGCCCGCCTGGAAGCGTCGCCAGCTCCTCCATGTCCGCCACATCGAAATTGCTTATGCCCCAGGCCCGGATCAGACTGGCCCCCATCAGCGCCTCGAACTCGGCCAGCGTCTCTTTCAGCGGGTGGCGCCCGCGCCAATGCAGGAGGTACAGATCGAGCCGGTCGGTGCCGAGGAGCTTAAGGCTCCGCTCGCAGGCGGCGATAGTGCCGGCACTGGAGGCGTTGTCGGGCAAGACCTTGCTGACGATGAACACCTCGTCCCGCCTCCCGGTGATGGCTTCCGCCACGACCCACTCCGCCCCGCCATCGCCATACAGCTCGGCGGTGTCGATCAGCGTCATGCCGAGATTGAGCCCGAGCTTGAGCGCGGCGATCTCTTGCTTCGCTTTCCGCGCGGCCTCGCCCATATGCCAAGTGCCTTGCCCGAGCCGCGGGACGGTTTCGCCTGAGGGAAGCTTGAGCGTGGGGACCTTGGATGCTGTCATGGGCGCATCGCCAAAAAATTGGGGCAACGCCGATGCGGCGCTTATTGCAGGCAGCGCAGCGGGGAGTGTCCCAGCTGGGACACTCCCTGCGCAGTCGGTTGGCTACGCCTTCTTCGTGGCCGCCGGTGCTTTGCGCCGCTGCGCTTCGCGCCGCGAATGCAGCTGGAACGCAAGCATGAGCAGGAGCACGCCGAAAATCAGCGCGTAGGCCCCAAGCCACCAGGTCAGCACCACGGCGCCGACGACCGGCGCGATGATCAGCACGACGCCGAAGATGATCGAGGCGATGCCGCCAAGGGCGAGCCACCAGCGGCCATGGTCGAGATTGAGGCGGAAGGCCGCAGTGAGCATCAGCCCGCCGGAGACGAGCGCCCAGACGGCGATGATGAGAACGAAGGCGACGGCGGTGATGGCGGGCCAGAGAAAGGCGACCGCCCCCGCAGCGATGTCGACCACGCCTTCGAGGATGAGCAGGCCCCAGCGCTCGCCATTGCGGGCGGCCTTAATGCCGGAAATGATGGCGAAGACGCCATCGACGAGCATGTAGGCGGAGAATAGAAGCACCAGTGACAGGATCGCGGCGGCGGGCACGAGCAGGCAGATCAGGCCGAAGGCGATGCCGAGCAGGCCGCGCAAGCCAACCGCCCACCAACTCTCGGCCAGAACCTCGCTCAACGCGTCGTAGCGTGCTGCGTCAGATGCGGACATTTGAACTTTCCCGGTGCCGCGGTTGCCATGATTGCCTTTTTTAGAGGTCCCAATTGCCAGGCTTTTGATCGCGTCAGACCAACGCATGTCACGCGCGATTCGATTGCGGGCCAATAATGCCGCCAATCCGAAGCTGGAGCCGCTTTTTTTCCTCGGTTTCCACACCCCCGCCAAGCCTCCAAAGCGAGGATTCGCTGGGGCCGGCCGAGCCCGAGGGGTAGGGGGTGCGACCCCGTGACCTCACGATGTCCGCAACCGCCTCGTCATCGACATCGCCAGCCTCAAATAAGTTGGGCCGTTTCGCCCGTCAGGCGAAAGCAGGAATCCGCTGCCAGGAATCGCCGGAAGCGGAGGCGTGCGAATCTCGTCTGCGCGGTAATGACGCGCGCTGGACGCCTGAGCCGCACGCCGCCGCGCCACGGCCCAGTCTTTATTCCGTGCTGTAATTTGGCCTAAGGACTGAAGTCAGGGCCAAACCCCGGGGAGCAAGATGCGGAAGGCGCCACTCACTCTGTGCGTGGTCGGCGGTGGATTTACCGGCGCGGCGGCGGCGATCGCCTGCCTTGGCCGGCTTGACCAGCCATTTCGCCTCGTCGTGGTGGAGCCAAGCGGTTCGCTCGGGCGGGGCGTCGCCTATGGCGCCCACCATCCGCTGCATCTGCTCAACGTGCGCACCCGTGACCTTTCGATCCGCGCCGGCCAGCCCGGCGATTTCCTGAACTGGGCCTTTCGCCAGCTCGACCAGGGCGAGAACCATGCGGGCCTGCATGATGGCCTCGCCCACACCTTCTTGCCGCGCCAGCTTTTCGGCGAATATGTCCGCCAGCGCTTCTTCGAGACGGCCGAGGCGAGGCGCGACGTGGAGCTCAAGCTCGTCAATGCCGTGGCGACTGCCTGCGTCGGAGACCGCGGCCGCTTCCGTCTTCATTTCGACCGCGCCGAGCCAATCGGCGCCGACATTGTGCTACTGGCCACGGCCTATGGCCTCCCGGCGTCATCGGGCAATGCAGCACTTGCGCCTTTCGATATCTTGTCCCGCGATCAGCTGATCGGCGCAAAGTCGATGGCGCTGATCGGGTCTGGCCTGACCATGGTCGACGTTCTCTCGAGCGCCCGCCGCGACGGGTTCCAAGGCAAGGTTATGGTGATCTCGCGGCGCGGACAATTGCCGCGGCCGCACGCAGCGAAAGGCGTCGTGCCGCAACAGATCGGCCTCCCCCGCTCCAAGCGCGTGGCCGTGCTCACCTCGGCGGTCGCCATTGCCTGCGAGGCGGCGGAGGCGCACGGCACCCCTTGGCAGGCTATCATGAACGGCCTGCGCTCCTCCTTGCAGGACATTTGGCAGAGCCTCAGCGTGGAGGAGCAGGCCCGCTTCCTGCGCCACGTCCGCCCCTTCTGGGACGCGCATCGCCACCGCTTGCCGCTCGAGGTGCATGGTCGCCTGCAGCAAGAATTCAGCGCAGGCCGCGCCATGCTCCTGCGCGGTGGTGTAACCGGGGTCGAGCGGGACGGCCAAGGCTTCAAGCTGACCCTGCAGAGGCGTGGATCGGAAAAAGCCGAAACGATGTCCGCCGACCTTGTCTTCGATTGCACCGGGCACCGGCCGGATCTTGCATCTCCCCTGATCAAGAGCCTGCTGAGCCAGGGCCTCGCGCGCGAGGACGCCCACCGCCTCGGTCTTGCCGTCGAGCGCAACGGTCAGGTCGTGGGCAAGGATGACGCCCCAACGCGCGGGCTGTTCGCGCTCGGACCGCTTTGCCAGGGATCACTCTGGGAGATCACTGCGGTGCCTGAGATCGTGAGCCAGTGCGACGCCGCGGCGCAAAGCCTCGCCACTCTGCAGCAGCCTGTCTCACGCGCGGTGGAATTCTCCTCCTGAGCGGGGGCGAATTGGTTAACGCCAAGGGCATTATGGTTAACGGCTCGGCCCCAAAAAAGTCACGAAACTGGTGATTCTGAGCGTGTTACCTGCGGGGTAGACCGCCGCAAACGTTAATTTGCCTGTGTAGCCGTCATCACGCCGGGGCCGGGGGGCAGAAGCTGATGACCGATGCGTATCGCGGCACTGTTCGCGCTGTTCGGCGCCCTCGGACTGTCATACCCGTGCGCCGCTCAAACCGAGACGCCGGACAATGACCCGATACGAACCAGCTCCGCGCCGAAGCAAGCGAATGTGATGGAACCTCAGCTGCTCGCGCCGTCCGAGTCGTTGCCCCACGCCGCCACGGCACCGCAGCAAGCCTACATCCCCCCGCCTCAGCCCGTGCCCATGGTCTCGACGCCCGCGATGGTGGCGACCACGCCATCTGAGCCGCTGCCAGCGTTCTCGACGCCCGACCGCCTACTCGACTGGGTCTACAGCTACCGCAAGCACCCGAGCCCGTCCCGCGTGCCGGCGGCCGTCCGGGCCATGCGCGAATTGAGGCTCTTCGCCGACGAGGAGAAGTCTGCCTTCTGCACGGGCTTCATCGCGGGCGTGCTCGGCGACAATCCGAAAGACGGCCCTAATCTCGTGGCTAAGATGTTCCCGATGCCCGACAAGGACCAGGCCGTCATCATCAGGGCCATCGCCTATTCCGGCCGACCCGATTGGCGTGACCTCCTGACCAAGTTCAAGGGCCGTATGGCGCTCCGCCAGCCTTTGATCGACTCTTACCTTTCGGGCCAGGCCAAGCCCCTGATGCAGGCTGATCTCGACGGCTCGCCGGTGATCTATGCGCTTTGGGGCTATTACGTCGCCACCGGACACACCGAGCCGGTGGTCCGCATCATGCAGGCCTTGCGCTGGTCCAAGAACACGGACGACGGCAGCTTTTCCTGGAGCAAGATGGTGTCGGGTTGGAAGCACGATCCGAGTGCCGTCGACAAGATCAAGACCGGGGGCACCGCAAAATGGACGCTTGCTTCTTATGCGGAGCGCAACCGCGACCTTCTCGACCTCTACCGCGCCGAATACGACCGGCAGCCGGAAGAGATCGCGCGTCCTCTAAAGGACGTGATCGAGGCGGCGGAGGTCTTCGAATCCGAGAAGGTGCGCAAGGATCAGTTCGGCGCCATCGAGGACGCTCAGAAGCTGGCGGCCACCAATGAAGCGGGGATGTCCAAAGCCGCGACCGCGGGCTCCATCGCCATCGCCACGGGCTGCGTCGCGGCGGGCGCGCTTGGTCAGGTTTATATCGCCGTGCCTTGCGTGATCGGCGGCGCGCTCTATACCGGCGCCGTGAAGCTGATGCATTAGAGCTGGACCGTCAGCCTTTGCGTCTTGCTAGGGTCCGCCCTTCCGGCGCCGTCGCATCTGAAGAAGCCGTCAACTTTGCTCCCGAGCTTTTCCGCGACCCGCTCCAGCGCGTAGCGGTCGCTCGTTGCTGGAACCGGGATTCCCCAATGAGGACGGTCGGCTTTGGCCGGGAGAGTTCGCGCGGGTGCGCGTGCTCGTCAATACGCTGAAGGATGCCGTGACGATCCCGCCGCGGCGGCAGCGTCTGTTCCGCGAGTTCGCCATCACGGTAAGGCGCGCCGACCGCGTAAGCAGATCCTCGGCACTTCCTCCAAACCGAAATTCGCTGGCGAGCGCCACGAGAACCCCGCTTGCAGGAGCCCAGCCAGTGCAAGCGGGTGGTATCCAGCGGGGGCGCCCAGATCGCGGCTGCTCCAGACCTCGACCTTGGGGGGCGCGCCGGGGACAGCGAAGGCCAGGGTACGCAGAAGACCTGCCACAGGGAGGATTTGGACCCTCTGCCGCCTGTGCCGTCGCCCCGCAAAGGAGCACGATCACCGCGGTGAGAAACGGCTTCACGAGACCTCAACCCTTGGCATTTGCCAACGACTCGTCGGCACCACGCCACAGCGGAGCGCGTCGAGCGCTACCGCCCATAGGCAGCGAGCCATTTGCTTTGCAACTCAATGCCTGCACTGGCTGGTTCCGGCGGCTATACCGAGAGGGCATCCCTCACAACGCGTCGTGGGAGATCAAGGTGTACTGGCTGGAGGGTTGGGCGATCTGTCCTATTTCAATCGCAGCTTTCGCCGCCGCTTCGGCGCGACCCCCAGCAGAGCTGCGCCACGGCCTTCGCCGGGGCTAAGCATCGACTGCCCCCGAAGCACGTCGAGTTAGCGTGTGAAGCATAAGACCGGTCATCCGCGCGACGGCGGGGGGCACCGCCCGGGTGGCCCTACTCCGAGCCGCGGCGGATCATGTAGCCCACGAGCACGCCGACGCCCAGGGCCACGACCAGCGAAGCCGCGAGGTTGTCCCTCATGGTCTCCTCGGCGTCATGGGCCGTGTCGGTGGCGAGCTCCGCAGCCCGGCCCCATTGGCGGTTCGCGATCTTGCCGAAGGAGCCGGTGAGCTCCTTGAGATAAGCGCGCATGGCGTCGAGTTGGTCGTGCAGGTCGTCAGCATCGAGCTCCTTTAGGAGTCGGCTCGCCTTCTGCTCAGTCCTGCCCCAGCTCGTCATTGGCCTCTCCTCTCAGCGCAAATAATGAATTTCGGCGACAGAACGATGAAAACAGCGCGCGAGTTCCAATGAAATGCGAGCGCCCGCCCAAAGGGCGGACGCTCGCAATTTCCAACTTAGGCGCTGTTAGCCTGCGCAATCTTTCATGCCGGCCATGGCCTTCTTAGCCTCGGCCTCCGTCTTGTAGGGGCCGCCCATGCTCTTCATCGAGCCTGTGGGCTGGCTGTGCATCATCGTGCATTTATGGCTGGCGGGATCGAATGCGACATAGAACTGCTCGGCCAGCGCCGGGGTGGCAAAACCGATAATGAGGGTCGCGACAACGATATATTTGCGCATTTATACGTCTCCTTGGGATAGTGGCCTGGATCGCTAAACATGTGGCCACCACGGGAACGCCTATCCCACAATTCCGGCGGATTTCGGTATGAAATCGCCCTGAATGGTGGAAATTCTGGAAATTCGCCGCGCCGAGTCCAGTAAGCTCAAGAATAGGTGAAGCCGAGTTCGGCAAGTTTTCGCACATTCGAAAGGCCGCGTCTGCGGCGCACAGCGCCCTTAGGCCCGCTCGATGACGGCCCGTCACAATTTAAGTTACGGGTAAGTGACGGGGCCCTAGAGCAGCGTGTTGCGCGCCCGGATGCCCCGCTCGATCGCTGCCGTCGTCAGTGTATCGAGCTCGAGCCTGTCGCCGAGCAGCTCGAGAAAGCGTATCTCCTCGGCCTTGACCTCCTGGTCGGCCGCGGCCACTTCGAGTGCCACGGCATAAGCCGTCTCGCGGAGCTTCTTCGGCAGCGCGGTATGCACGAGCCGCAGCACGTGCTCGAGCCCCCCGCCGGCGCTCAGAACCTCGCCGCAGGCCTCGGCGGTCTTCACCAGCCTCTCCTGGTCGAAGTCGGCGAACACCGGGAGATTGGAGACGATCTCGCCGATGCGGGCGAGCTCGGCGTCGGTCATGGTGCGGTCGACGGCCGAAATGGTGACCATCACATAGATGAGGGCGGCGTGATGGCTCAACGGCTCGGTCATAGCTCAAGCTCCCCTAACTCATGTCCGGCTAAGTCCGCGCGGGACCGTAGAGAATTGCGTTTTTCCCGGCAAGCACCATGTCGGGACACGCTAACCCCACCCGGCAAGTCCCGGATCAAGTCCGGGCCTTGCGACCTTTCCAGAAGGGGAGGGAGCCGCGCTTGCGGCACGGCACGGCTTTAATCCTCCCCGCGCGGGAAGGGGGTGCCGCGCCAGGCGCGGCGGGTGGGGCGAAGGGCGCACCCCCAAGCCCGGAAAGACTGGCGTGGGGTAGCAATTTGTGAAATTTGTCGGTCTACAGTCCCATCAAACCTCGACAAACTTCGACGCGCCCTCTGCCATGACCACCCCTACCCGCCCCAAGACGCCTCGCGCCAAGGCACCGAGCAAGAAGCGCAAACCCGAGATGCAGCTGCAAGCCGAGGCGAGCATGGTGCACACCAAGGGCCCGCGGCCGCGCGAGAGAGAGGGCGAACAGGCTTTGCAGCCCAAGCTCGAAATTAGTTCTGAGCTTCTCGCCTACGCCCATGTGAGCAAGGCCTGGCCCTTCGAGGAGGCGCGGAAAGTGGTGAGCCGCTTGAGGCGGCTGCCCAAGCCTACCGGCGCCATCATCTTCGAGACGGGCTACGGGCCCTCCGGCCTCCCCCATATCGGCACGTTCGGCGAGGTCGCCCGCACCACCTTTGTGCGCCACGCCTTCCGCGTGCTGACTGAGGACAAGATAGCGACGCGACTGATCTGCTTCTCCGACGACATGGACGGCCTGCGCAAGGTGCCGGACAACATCCCCAACAAGGAGATGGTGGCGGAGCATCTCGGCCGGCCGCTCACCCAGGTGCCGGACCCCTTCGGCGACCATCCGAGCTTCGGCCATCACAACAATGCGCGGCTGAAGGCCTTCCTCGACACTTTCGGTTTCGACTACGAGTTCCTCTCGGCGACGGAGTGCTATACGTCCGGCCGCTTCGACGCCACGCTGCTGAAAGTGCTTCAGCATTACGACGGCGTGCGCGATGTGATCCTGCCAACGCTCGGCCCCGAGCGCACCGCCACCTACAGCCCCTTCCTGCCGATCTCGCCGGTGACGGGCCGCGTGCTGCAGGTGCCGATCATCGACCGCGACGTGGCCTCAGGCACGATCATCTATAAGGAGCCGGAGACCGGGAAGCTCACCCAGGTTCCCGTCACGCGTGGCCATTGCAAGCTGCAATGGAAGGCCGACTGGGCCATGCGCTGGGCCGCGCTCGGCGTCGACTACGAGATGGCAGGCAAGGACCTAATCGATTCCGTGCGTCTCTCCGGCCATATCTGCCGCATCCTGGGCGCGCAGCAGCCAGAGGGCTTCATCTACGAACTCTTCCTCGACGAGAAGGGCGAGAAGATCTCGAAGTCCCGCGGCAACGGCCTCACCATCGAGGAATGGCTCAACTATGCGAGCCCCGAAAGCCTCGCGCTCTATATGTATCAGACCCCGAAAAAGGCGAAGCGCCTCTATTTCGACGTGATCCCGCGCGCGGTCGACGAATATGTCGGGCACGTCGCAGCCTATCCGCGCGAGGGGCCGGACGTCAAGCTGATGAACCCGGTCTGGCACATCCATTCGGGCGAGCCGCCGGAGGCCGAGCTCCCCATCAGCTTCGCGCTGCTGCTCAATCTCGCGAGCGCGTCAAACTCCGAGGACAAGGACGTGCTGTGGGGCTTCATCCGCCGCTACGCGCCCGAGGCCACGCCTGAGGCGCACCCGCTGCTCGACCAGCTCGTGGGCTACGCCATTCGCTACTTCCATGACTTCGTGAGGCCGGCCAAGCGCTACCGCGCGGCGGACGCGCGCGAGCGGGCGGCGCTGCTCGATCTCGACGCGCGGTTGGCCAAGTTGCCGAAGGCCGTGCTCGCCGAGGAAATCCAGGCGCAAGTTTACGCGGTCGGTAAGGAGCACGGCTTCGAGCCGCTTCGCAGTTGGTTCGGGGCGCTCTACGAGGTGCTGCTCGGACAGACGCAAGGGCCACGCTTCGGCTCTTTTGTGGAGCTTTACGGCGTGCCGGAGACCCGCAGTCTCATACAGAACGCCCTCAAGTAGCGCGAACCCACGACTGGGAAAGCGCGGTAGGGCAACCAGACAGAATGCCCTCAAGTAGTGCGAAGCCACGACTGGGGAGCGCTAGGGCAAACCAAGTAAGGCGCTCGCCCGCGAACTCATCGCCTCCTAGCGCGTCACCCCTTCCCGCGACGGAGTTTGGCGCGGGCGTTCGGCACCCATGAAGCTCAACTATGCCCTTGCTGCCGCTCTGATCCTTGGCTTTGCCGGCGCTGCCGTCGCTGCCCAACACCAGTTCTTCATCGTCCAGGACAAGGACAAGAACTGCCGCATTGTCGAGAGCAAGCCGGACGTGGCGGACAAGCAGGTGGTCCAGGTCGGCAAGGAGGTCTATCAGACCCGCGAAGAGGCCGAGGTCGACATCAAGGTCATCTGCGTCACCCCGTAACGGCGTTTCGTGCGCCGTCCGATCGAGCGGCGCTTGTCAATTCAAAGGCGCGAGCTGCGCGAAGCGGCCCGCGCCTTTTGGTGTCATTATGTGGCCGGACGGTCCGGGTAGTCGGGATCATCCGCTTTGGGCTTGCATTTAGGCTCGTAGCTCCAGGCCTCGTTCGCGTGGGGGTGAGGCTCGCAAGGTAGCTCCGATGCAGTCGGGGGCGCCTCGACCGGCGCCCCGAGCGGATTGATGCAGAGCGCGTGGCCCGTGACCGGGTTCACCTCCGCTTCGAGACAGGCCTTTGCTGCCGCGGGCGCGGCTCCATCGCCGGGATCGGCGGCGAGCGCCTGGTTCGCCCAAAGCGCAAGCCCGAGCGCGATAGGGGTCATGACTCTTCGCATAATGTCCTCGGTGAAATCCCTCGCGCTCAGCATACAGAACCTCGGCGCCCCCGCGAAGCCCCATCCGCCCGGAGCCTGGAACCAACCGCGCGGTCCTGCGTTTGAACCTCGTCGCGGCCGAACGGCAGCAGCCCCGCTGCCAAAGCGCCCCCCGCGCCGGCCGCGAGCAGAGACTTGGCGTCAGTGAGAAGCCCGGCTTGGCCCCAAGTCGGGCTTCTTTTCATTTGCCGTTACCCGTGCCGAACGCTCGTCCAGGCAGGAGCAACGTCGCAAAAACCGAGAGTCCAGCCATTGAGCGGCTCCGGCGGGGCACGGAGGGGGGAGCGGAGGGACCCGGAGCCGCTAGCGGGGGAACCGGTCATACGCGAAACGAGGCCACTGACCTACCCGCTCTGGCCATCCTTAACCACAATCAAGGCAGGAACGAGGAGGCGGCCTTAGGACTTCAGCCAGCCGAGCGTTCTGGCCGTTTTGTAGGCGGCCTTCCAGGCCTGGGCCAAGAATTTCACCTTCGACGGGGTGAGATCGTCACGCATCCCATCGGTGGCAATGAGCATGGGGAAGTAACCGTCCTTTCGATAGGTCACCTCGAACCCCGTGTCGGCCGTCCTGATGACGATGTCACGATCATCGAGCACTCGGACGGTCAGATCTGCTGTGTCGCTCATTGCGTTGAGCTCTCATGTAAACATTAATCATAGCATAGCGGCGAAGCTCGCGTAAAACGTCCTATTTTCATCGTGTTTCATAGCGGCGTCATACAATCGGCCTCCGCGCTGCCGTTTCTCGCCTTCAAGGGGCTGCGGATCCAACGCGGCCTAAACACAGGAGATGGAAATGACCCAATCAAAGCTCGGGGCTGGCTGGTGTGGTCGCGGCCGTTGCGCTTGGCGTTATGGGCAATGCTGTGCCCTTCGAAAGGGAGGCCTCTCGATCAGGGAGCAACCTCGTGATCGCCGGCGACGAGACCACGCCAGCTGGCGCAGCGACGAAGGGGAATGCCGAGGAGTCGGCAAAGATGGGCAAGGACGAAGGCACCCATACGGGGCCGAATCTGGGCGCCACGCCGGAGAACGACACGAGCAAGATCGATCAGCCGGCCCGCAGAAATATCCCGAGCAACAGCTCTGACGACTAGGATGCCCCCGGGCAGTAATCATCTCCCCAGGGATAAGCAGAGCTGCACGCGCTTCACCCCTCCCAAATCACCCGCCGCCCCAAAGGCCGAGGTGCTCGGTCTTGGCGGCTTGCAAGGCCTCGGAAAGCGCGGGCTCCGTGCCGGGCTGGGGCGTCGCCCAGCCGCGGCGCACGAGCCAGGTGGAGAGATCTTGGCCCATGACGCTGCACCGCGCGGTAAAGTCGCCGGTCTCGCCGCCCGGCGGCACGGTGCAGGTGACGGCGCGGGTGCGGATGAGAAGGGTGAGCGCCGCGCGCGCCCGCGCCCCGCAGGGCCAGCTGCTGCCGTCCGCTTTCTTGCAGCTCTCATCGGCCTCGCGCGCCTTGACGCCGTCGAGCCTGATGACCACGGCCTTGGATGGAAGCAAGCCTGCCTCGAGCGTGCCCGCATCGCGCACCTTCACCTTGAAATAGCGCTTGGCCGGCGGGGGCCCGGGCGTGGTGGCGTGAGCCTGGTCCTTCAACGCCGCGTCCCGCTCGGCTTCCGCCTGCTCCCGCGCCAAGAGAGTCTTCTTTGGCTCTGCCGGCTTGGGCTCGTCGGGCTTCGATCCTTCGGCTTGAGGCGTGTTGCTGGCCACGGCGCCCTTTGGCTTAGGGGCTTCCACCGCGGCGGTCGCGTCGCTTGTCGCGGGCGCTGGCGAGGCTGGGGCGGCCTGCTGCGCTTTCTCGGCTCCGGCCTCGACACTCTTATGCTGCGTTTCCCATGGCCTCAAGAACAAAAGGAGCACGGCGGCTCCGAGCAACAGCGAGACGAGCAAAGAGAGGAGCTTCATCCCGGTGCTCCGCTATTGGCTCGCCCAGACGATGCGCGCCATCCAGTCGATGCGCTCGACCGGAAAGACGAGGTTGGGGTGGTCGGGCTTGAACGAGGCGAGTTCCACCGTCTTCGCCGTGCGCCGCACCAGGATCTTGGCCATCACCTCGCCGTCCGTCGTGCGCAGCACCACGCGGTCGCCTTTGCGCGAGGCGGAGTTGGGGGAGACGATGAGGATATCCCCGTCGCGGTAGAGTGGCTGCATACTGTCGCCGGTGACCTCGAGCGCATAGGCGTTCTCGTCGTCAACGCGCGGGAAGCGGATCCGATCCCAGCCGCCGCCTACGGGGAAGCCGCCATCGTCGAAGAAGCCGCCGGCGCCGGCCTGGGTCAGGCCGATCAGCGGGATGGGCTGGGAGGCTTGCGTAAGCTTGGGAACTCGGGGTCGAGCAGGCCCACGAAGTCCTCGACGCTCGCGCCGGTCGCGGTGAGCACCTTGGCGAGGCTTTCGGTGGTGGGCCAGCGCGGGCGCCCTTCCGCGGTGACCCGTTTGGAGCGGTTGAAGGCGGTGGCATCGAGGCCGGCACGCTTGGCGAGCCCCGAGGGCGACAGACCGTAGCGGCGCGCCAGCGCGTCGATCGCAGTCCAGATCTTGCCGTGGGTGAGCATGGTTGCCCATGCCAGAATTTATACCTATTTCTAGGAATTATGGCTTATTCGCACCACGGTAGTGTCTCAGTCAAACTGAGACACTACCCGCACCACCTGGTCCACCGTATTCAGGGCTGGGTCGGGCTTGCTTGTTCCGCCTTCGTCGCCCGGCTAGTGTTCAAACAACCATGGACGGGACGGTCTACAAGATTTGCAGCAAGGCCGCGCTCACCGAGGCGAGGGCAAAAGGGGGCTTCGAGGGCTCCAGCGACGACCTCCACGACGGCTTCATCCATTTCTCCTCTGCCGAACAGCTGGAAGGCACGCTCACCAAACACTTCGCCGGAGAGGCCAATCTCGTTCTGCTCGCCGTCAACACGGAAAGACTTGGCGAACGCCTGCAATGGGAGCCTTCGCGCGGCGGTGAGGTCTTCCCCCATCCCTATGGGCCCCTCGACCTCGGCGTGGTGCTGTGGGTCGAGCCGCTCACCCTTGGCGCTGACGGGCGCTATCGCCTGCCCGCTCGTGTCCTTCCGTGAAGGCTCTTCTCGGCCTTGGCCAGGCTCTCCTACATGCGCTTGACCCGGAGCGCGCCCATGAGCTGGCCGTGAAGAGCCTCGAGCTTGGATTCTATCCGCGCGCGCCAGCGCCCGACGATCCGCGCCTTGCGCAAAAGCTGTGGGGCCTCGGCTTCGGGAATCCGATCGGCATGGCAGCGGGCTTCGACAAGGACGCCCGCGTCTATAGACCGCTGCTCGCCATGGGGCTGGGCTTCGTCGAGGTGGGAACGCTGACGCCGAAGCCGCAACCCGGTAATCCGAGCCCCCGCATCTTCCGCTCCGCCGCCGACGGGGCGATCATCAACCGGCTCGGCTTCAACAATGCGGGGCAAGAAGCGGCGTTATCCCGCTTGACGGCACGGCGGCAGGGCATCCTCGGCGTGAATATCGGTGCCGGCAGAGACAGCAAAGATCGCATCGGCGATTATGTTTCCGGCGTCGCGCGCATGGGCGCCGTCGCGGACTATCTCACCATCAACATCTCCTCGCCCAACACCCCGGGTCTGCGCGATCTGCAAGCGCCGGACGTCCTGGATGCCCTGCTCGCGCGCGTGCAGGCTGCTCGGCGGGCGGCGGAGAGATCGCCGCCGCTTCTCGTCAAGCTCGCCCCCGATATCGCCGATGCCGCTCTCCCCGAGATTATCCAAATCATACAGGCTCATGCTGTCGACGGTATCGTGGTGTCGAACACGACGCTTGCCCGCGACGGCCTGACGGACCGGAGCTTTGCCAGGGAGACGGGCGGTCTCTCGGGGCGGCCGCTCTTCGCACGCTCGACCCGCATGCTGGCCCGAATCTTTCGGTTCACCGAAGGGAAGCTCCCGCTGATCGGCGTGGGCGGCATTGATTCAGGTGCGACCGCGCTCGCCAAGATCGAGGCCGGCGCCTCGCTGCTCCAGCTCTATACTGGGCTCGTGTTCGAAGGACCCGAGCTGATCGTCCGCATCAAGCAGGCGCTGATCGAGACGATGGAGCAGGCCAAGCTCGACAGCCTCACGCCGCGGATCGGACGCCGTGCCGAGGCTTGGGCGGAACGGCCGCTTTCGTGACCGAGGGTACTGAGCCTAAGCTTCGCGGTTGCGCGAATTGGCGTCGAGCACGTCGCTTCGGCTTCCGTGCCCCACCAATTTGAGCACACGGGCGATGAGCCACACGGGGAAGACGATGACCGCGCCGAGCAGGAAGTAGCGCATGGCCTTCTCCACCGCGGCAAAGCCCATATCGTAGATGCGGGCGATCAGCCGCCGCAAGCTGTCGATGATGTCGAACGGACTGAAGCCGAGCGCTGCGAGGAGCACGCCCACTACCAGGGATAGGATCGCGAGCCTGATCAGCACCAAGCCCGGATTGCCGCCAAAAAAGCGTTCCATGTCTTCGCTCCGCTTGTCCGTCCTACGCATCACGAATCGCGATGCGGAAGCCTATGAGCAGAATTGGTGAAGGATGAAGGCAAGGTCAAGGACGAGACGCCATGCGCGGAGCCAAGAGGCTGCTTGCTTCCAGAGCCGTTCGCTGGCTGGTTCGCGGCGCGCGGCTGGCGTCCCCACGCGCACCAAGCTGGCACTGCTCGACCTCGCGCGCGGCGGTCGTGACACGCTGCTGATCGCCCCGACCGGGGGCGGCAAGATGCTCGCCGGCTTTCTGCCGAGCCTAGTCGATCTCACCGAACGCGGGCCCAAGCGGCAACGAGGCCTCAACACGCTTTACGTCTCGCCGCTGAAGGCGG
>Ga0116220_10000374_pt1 | contig 17497 bp, 38 predicted proteins | sample Sb_taG_10_FD_88967 | JGI IMG/M metagenome (GOLD analysis project Ga0116220, IMG submission 88967) | Peat soil microbial communities from Weissenstadt, Germany - Sb_50d_7_NC metaG | ecosystem: Environmental > Terrestrial > Soil > Wetlands > Peat | place: Germany: Weissenstadt | collected 2010-09-21
GAGATGTCGACGCAGAACCCCGACAAGGTTTTCGACGCCGTTGAGCGGTGGGCCGAAGAGCATCCGATCGATTGAATGGAGACGCACATGGCACTCACAAAGGAGCAGAAGGAACGGATCGTCGCGGCGCTCATGGGCCAAGCCGGCAACATCGCCGAGTTCTGGGAAGAGAGATCGTACGATCTTGCTGATGTGCCCCAGAAGGAGGGGATCGATTACCTCGCGTCGCTCATGCGCAAGATGCCGGGCAAGTATTGGGACGTAAGATTGGGGCGAGGATGACGAGCGCGCTCAAGAACGCCTTTCGTGCTGCGCACCGACGGATCGGCGGCGTCGGGATTTCCTTCTTGCTCGTCGTGGTCGTGCCGACATCCATCCTGTGCTTTCACTACAAACCGCTCGTGGAGTCCATCGAGTGCGCCTTTTTGCTCTGGGCGGTCAGCCTCGCGCTCATGCTGAATGGGCAGAAGGAGAGGCTCAAAAAGGAGAAGGCGGAGACGTGCAGGCAGAAAGCACTCTCCGTCGTCCTTCAGCTCGAGGCAGAAAGCAAAGGCTTGGACGCAGCAACGCGCGAGCAGCTCGAGATCATCCGCGACGGACTGACCGGCACGAGTCGCGATGCGAACTAGGAAAGCCCTCGAAGCGCCGGAGCACTGCGCGCTCGACGCGCTCTCCGCCGAGGATTACCACGTGGTGTCACGATGAGCTTGCGATCGGAGATCGTGGACGCGATGGCGTCGCTCATCTGGGCGGACGCCTGGTCCAATCACGTCGAGGAGCATGGCTGCGAGAGGCTCGGGGGTAGGAGCATCGAGGACATCATGCCGCGCGTCCCAGAGGAAGCGCACACCTACGCCGAGAAGTGGGCGAAGGCGATCGAGAAGCGCAACGGCAGGAAGCTTGACGAACTCTACGAAGAGGCCCTCGCGGCGAACGAGCGCGAGAATGAGGGCTCACCCACGCGATCGAGTCCCGAGGCCTTCGGCCATAGCCTCGCCTACATGGCGATGGGTGCGGGTCCGTCATGGTTCGACGACAACGCTGAATTCGTCCTCGACGATCGACCCTTCGAGGTCCCCGACGTCGGGGTCGGCGGCGAGGCGCTCGTGCAGCTCATGGAGATCGCCGGCGGTCGCTGCAAGGCCGCATGGAATAACCCCGCGTGCCCCGAGTGCGGCGCGTTCAGTAGGCCGGGCAAAACCAAATGCAGCAACTGCGGCGAGCCATTCCCCGAAAAAGAGGAGGACTGACGTGGCCTGCCGTGAAGCGCCGAGCTTCGAGCACTACATCAAGAAGCGCCTGAGCCCGCGCTCGGAGGCCGGCAGGACGATCGCCGCCCTCTCGAAGGACACGTCGCTCTCGAACGCTGTCTCGATGGCGATCGAATCGCTCCCCACGGGCCAGAGCCGCGAGCTTCGGCACTTCGTCGATCTCTTCGAGCCGTACTGCGAGTGGGTCGAGGACTGGGAGCCGAAGGGTTGGGAGATGGAGACTTTGTTCTCAGGATCTTCTGTGAGCACGGTTACGCTCCTGCCTCCCGAGGGGCGCGACTGGCGCGACCTGACCGCCCGCGGCGCACACCCTTCGGACGACGTCGTGGCTGCCGCGGCTGGCGTGCTTTCAGTCAAGCTCGAGAGCGTCGAGCACGAGCCGCGAGTCGTGATCTACTTCCGCGTCGTGAGGTGACGGGTGAATGCGTACATCTACAAGGGAGGAATCTACTGCTCGAACTGCGCCGAGGAGATCATGAAGGACCTGGACAAGAAGGCCTGGGAAGGCAAGATCCCAGTGGCGCGTATCCCGAAGAATCCGTCCGATACTCACAACGTCGATTCGGAAAATTACCCGGCGGGGCCTTATAACGAGAGCGACGAGGAGGGCGACTCTCCGCAGCATTGCGCGGAGTGCGGCATCTTCTTCGAGAACCAACTCACCAGTGAAGGCGAGGAGTACGTGATCGAGGCCGTGCGTGAGGATCGCGAGAAGCGCGAGAAGGGTAAGAAATCGAACCCCGTCGTGAGGGAATGGGAAAAGTACTACGATTACCTCGATTTCGATCGGAATGAAGAAGAGGGATCATGAGGAACCTGAAAGCGCTCGCGCGCATGCCCGCGGAGCCAACGTCGGACAATTTCACGTACCGCCCGTCCGCGAAACACCCCAATCCATTGCCGAGGACCGAGCCCGATCCCGCGCTCATCTGGTTCTTCGACTCTTCGAAACAGTTCCTCGTTTTCCGCGACACTCAGAGCGGCAACGCGGCGGCGTGGTCCGAGGACATGCTCACGAAGAGCGGCTGGAACATGCTCGGCATTCGTTCGCTCCCGCGCGTCTCGGTGCAGGGGTAGCGTGGACGATTACAACGAGATCCTGTACCAGGTCGAGAAGGCCGTGGATCAACACCCGAAGCTCGTGCGCCGTGGCGAGGCGAAGCTCGAGATGACGCGGAGCGGCTCCGGGCGGTTCAAGGTGAGCGTCGAGGCCCGGTACCGCGGGAGTCGCAAGAAGCCGGCGCCGATCCACGGTCGCGGCGACACGGCCGAGGACGCCGCGCTCGAACTCGTCGAGATGCTCGACTCTTGGGCGGGGGCGCTGAAGTGAGGACGGCGAAACCCTCGCGCGTCGTCTACGGTCACCGCGGTCCGCGGAGCTTCAAAGTGCTCGCGGAGCGCGTGCTCGATCGGTGCGTGCTGCATCTGCGCGGGTCTTTCCGTCAGCGGTCGAAACAGAAAGAGGAATTCCTCTTCGAGGGTCCCTACTTCAACGGCGATCCCAAGTTCGGCACCGAGCGCGCGACGTTCACCATCACGTACCAAGGGTACGACGGGCCCGGTTTTCCCCCACGCGTCAGGTTCGAGGTGTTCCCAGACCTCATGTTCACGGTGGAAGCCGACCCGCAGTTCCCGAAGGACGCCCTCAGGTGCCTCGACCCGGCGTTCAATGAGACGTTCGAACTCGAGAGGGCAAATCGATGAAGTCGAGCGACCTCGTCACGAGCGCCGCGCTCTTCGGTGCCGGGGGCTGGGCGATCGAGAACGTGCTCTCCAAGGAGCCGCGCTACTCAGCGCTCTTCAAGGGCGAGCGCGTTCCGTTCCTGCCCGTGTACGCCATCGGCGGCGCCGCCGTCATGATGCTCGCGCCGCGCTTACGTGAGTTGCCGTGGTACGTGCGCGCCGCGATCTACGCGGGGACGCTCTCGGGCGTCGAGTACGCTGGGTGCCACATCGATCGCGAGGTGCTCGAGGCGTGCTCGTGGGATTACTCGCGAAAGGACTGTGCCGAGCCGGTACGAGGTTGTGTGGATTTTGGGCACGCGGCGCTGTGGGGTATGCTGGGCTTGCTCGTCGAGAAGATGTGAGGAGATGAGGAAAAGCTATGGCGAAAGCATCACTCGAAGACAGGCAAGCGGAAATCGGTGCGCTCACCACAAAGCTCGTGGAAATCGGGGAGAACCTCGAGAACGCTGAGACGTGCGAAACTGAGCGCGCTTTTCGCGCGAACATCAAAGACGCGCTCGCGGGCCTGGCGGAGCTGACGAGCGAGCTGCAAGAGCTGACGTGAGCAAGGGAGCGACGCCATGTCGAAGAAGGAAGAAGAGACGTTCGCGCTCGTCCGAGGCGAGGGGTGGATTAACGTGGACCATGTCTACGGCGACGAGAGCGACGGCGACCCGTGGCTCATCGGGATGGGACAGGGATACGACATGAGCCGCATCCTCGTGTACGCCGACAATGAGGGCGACGCCGTGGAGATCGCCGAGGAGAATTTCCCTGAGTTCATGGGCTCCGAGGCAACGGAGGAGGAACTTGGGGAGGCAGAAGATGAGGGCCGCAGTGTTTTTTACGCCAAGGACAAGGCCTGGATCGAGGACGAGGACATGCGGATGCTCCAGAAGGCGAAACGAGTCGAGAAGGGCATCATCGCCGACAAGTACGGGCATAAGGCTCAACTCAAGACGTGGCCCCCGGAAGTGATCGAGTACACGTGATGGGGAAGTGCTGGGCTCCGGCGAATTGGGAAGAATACGTTCGCAGGTGGCTCGACAAGAGCGACACCGAGGTCGCCGAGTTCGTCCTCGACGAGGCTAAGGAGACGTGGGACGGCGACATCGGCAAGGCCGTGAACGACGCGCTTGAGCATTACTCGGAGTGGGACTTGGAGGAACTGCGTCGGGTCCTCGATCTTTTCGAGCCGTGGTGCGAGTGGCGCGAAAAATGGGAACCGAAGGGGTGGCAGATCGACGTTCGGGGTGACGTCATCATGCTCACCAGTCCCCCTCGATACGCATGGGGAAACGAAGACTGCCCAAGCAGAGACGCCATCGCCGCCGCGGCGGGGGTCACAGACGTCAAACTCGCCAATGTGTCGCTCCCGACCGAAGAAGAGCGCGTGGCCGGCGCACGCACCGAGGTCATTTTCTACCCGAAGATGGAGAGCTAGCGATGACCGGGCGGGGTTGCGTGGATTTTGGGCACGCGGCGCTGTGGGGTATGCTGGGCTTGCTCGTCGAGAAGATGAGTGAGGAGTAAGGAGCCATGCCCACGTCGCCCGAGACTATCTTCAGGACGCTCGAGAGAGTCGCGCCCCATGTTCATTTCGACGTGGAGCGTTCGGTCGATCGAGACGCAAGCTGGGACGGAGACGGGCCCGATCCCGAAGAGGAAGGATACGTCGCGTACCAGTACCGCGTAAGCGCGAATACTATCCTTAATGGCAAACGGGTCGAGGGTGACGCTGGTTTGAGCGGGACGTACGAGCTTCCGGGCAAACACGATCCCGACATCGGCGGTTACCTGCCGCAGTTGCTCGAGGAGGCCGTCGACGAGTTGATGTTGCGCTTCACTCACATATCCAGCAAGAAATGGCCCGAATCACTCACGCGAGAAATACTCGACGCTCACGCGTATCTCAAGCACGTGATGCGGGAGCGTCATTCGAAACAGACCAAGCGCGCCCGACGGAAGTAAGAATCGATCTATAGCGACGAAACACGAAACACGAACCGGAGCTAAGCAGGAGAGATCATGGCGCGATGGGAACAGATCGGCGGCGACGTGAACCCGAAAGAGTACGGAGCGGTTCTCGCACGCGTCGAGGGTAACTCCGTCGAGATCGTCGAGATCGATCCTGACGAGGAGCGTGAGGGTTGGTACTACGTCATCACAGGCGACTTCGACGAAGACGATCTCGATTGGGACAAAGGTAAGTACGCACCCAGTATCGCCAAGACTCACGGTGCATCGCGCGAGGATTGGGAAGAATGGAGCCTCGCCGAACGCGGTGAAGCGGCCCTCCGTTACCATGGTTCGAACTGGTCGCAGGGCTCCCCTGAACACGTGAAGGGTTGGGCGAACGCCTTACCGACCGCGTCGAACTCGATCAAGTGGTGGCGCTGAGCGTGGCTGCGAAGAAGCTCAAGCAGTACGACGTCATCATCACGGGCGAGTGGGGCCTCTACGAGATCGAACCCCTGACGCGCTCCGGCAAGGCGTGGATGGACGAGCACCTTTCGGACGGTGACGGCGAACGCACGCGGATGGGCGACAGCGTCATCTGCGAGGGCGGAGACAACTGCCGCGCGATCGTGCGCGCGATGGACGACGAGGGGTTGAAAGTCGAGCTGAACGGCATCGACATGAAGGGCTTCGGCAAGGAGCGCGAATGAAGATCAGCGCGAAGACGAAGACGAAGAAGAAACGCGGCGCGCGGGCTTCACACGTCGTCACGAGCCCAAGCATCGAGCCCGTGCACGGATGGTTCGGGCTTACCTACGCGAACTACCTCGTCCTGCCGCGAGGTCCCGCACTATCGGCATGCGCCGAAGTTGTTCGCGGAGGTCACGGAGCACTGAAATGAAGATCGAAGCGGCAGAAGTGATCGAGTCGGCTGCGTTCATCCCGACGGGGACAAGCTCGCTCAACAAACCCGGCATCATCGCCCGGCTTGATGAGAAGATGCGCGCGCCGCTGCGCGCGATCAAGTCAGACGACGCGTGCATCGTGAACCCATCTCCCAAGACGCTCGCGTGGGCGCTCGGGCCTGAGCATAAGCGCGGTCGGCGTTCAGGACGATGGCGATGAAGTCCCGCGAGTACAAGCGCGACTACATCGTGAGGCGTATCATCCAGATCCCGAGCAGGTTGATCCTTGGGCCGTTCTGGCGCTGGCTCTTCACGCGGTGACGCATGGATTCTGAGACTGCTCAATTCGTCTACGAAGAAGCGGAGGCGCGCTACCCGAAGGCGGGCAAGTACGTGGACGACCTCTTCGTCCGCAAGGACGTTCCAAACACGGACTCGATCGACGGTTACTTCGGCGAGTCAGAGACGCTCCCAGGTATCCGGGTCGTGAAGATGAGCGACATGGGTCCCTCGCCGCCCGCTGGATGGCGTTCGAGAGTCTCCGAGCGCGTCAAGCGCTTGGCCGAAGCGATCCGTGAGTCAGGGGAGCTGAACCCGCTCATCGTGGGCATCGAGTTCGAGAAGGGGGCTTTCATCATCGAGGGCTCCCATCGCATCGAGGCGCTCGACTACCTCGACGTGGTAGCGTTCCCAGCGATCGTCGTCGTGAGCTACGACGACTGACGCGCTCTCACGTGAGAGGGTTCCACGGGCGCCACAAGGACGACGAGCCGCTCACCCCGCCGGCCGCCGTCGGTGTCGTGGCGATCTTCCGCAGCTCTTCCTGCTCTCGCGCATCGTGGCACCTCCACTCCATCTCGGGAGAGCGCTCGCACTCCTCGTGGCGGCAGCGCGTTCGCCATCGGCAGTTCGCGCATCCGCCGCCATCCTTGTGGACGCAAAGGGCGCCCCAATGCACGACTCGGACTTCGTCGCCCTCGACGACGACGCTCGCGTTCGCGTTCTGCGACATGTGATTCTGCAAGATGGCCTGGAGCAGCTCGCCGGGGCGGATGACGCCGAGCGCGTCTCGGTCTTGGGGAACGTTCGGGCGCTCCTCGCCGACCCAGATGTCCACGATCTCGCAGTTCATGGCCACGCCCGGCATGATCTGGATCTCGAGTCTCGGGCTCCGAAGCAGGAGCTGCATCTCTGACCTCATCGCGATCCGGACCATCGACAAGAGGGGCACGGTGACAGGCCCGATCCTCAGGATGGACATGGAGCCTTCCACGATCTCGAACGGTATCGTCGGCATCGGCCCGAATTTAGCTCCGAGATCCGTCGTCACGCTCCGCTCATCCTTGTCTTCATTCACGAAGATTACCAAGAGGCTGAGCCCATGTCAGAGATCGCCTCCTCGGGAAGTCCTTGGACCCAGCCACTAGCCAAGCACGCATGCTGTGGCCATCGGCCATAGCAGGCCGGGCCCCACGAAGTGAAGCGACGAGGGCGTGCTAAAGTGGCTCCACACCCTCGGACTGAAGGAGATCACGATGAAGCAGGTCATGACGATGCTCAATCCAATCCAGCAGAGTCGTACCTGGGCCCTGGCAGTAGGCCCTCCAGCAAGGAGTCTTCATCGTGAACCGCAAAGACCGAGAGGCGTCGCGTAAGTATTTCGAGACGCTCCGCCAGCAGCGCATCGCCGAGGATGCGAAACGCGCCGAGCTAGAGAAGCGGCGCGAAGCGGGCTTACAAGCCGCCCTCGCGCGCAAGGCCGAACGGACGCACACGTCCGTCTTGGGCCGTGTCCCCACGGCGCTTCGGTCGGGAAAGCTCGACCAGCTCCTCACCGTGCTCGAAGACAAGGCGCCCAAGCTCCTCGAGCCCACGTACGTGACGGCGTTGAGCTTCGTCGCGAACCTCACGCCCGTGAGGCCCATCGAGGCTTGGGAGCCGCGCGGCAAAGGGCGCGAGACCCTCTACCGATCGCTGTGCGAGCACCTGCTCGCGCTCTACCCGATCCCGGCCGTCTTCTGGAATGCTTTTTTCGACACGGACAACGCTCTCCTGTATGCGCCGCTCGTGGCGGACGTCGCGACGGGCAAGTCATTCTACCAATGCGCAAAGAGCGCCTTCCCCGTGCCGCTCACGCGCGCGATGTGCCACGAGCTGTCGCAGACGTCTGCGGATTGCAAGCTCACCGAGGCCCTCCGCCGGGTCCAGGCCAAGGCCGCCGGGACGAGCGCGCGCTTCTTCGCGGCGTGGAAGGCCACGCGGTACGCGCGACGCATCGGCACCAAGGACGACGAGGCGTTCTGGCAGACGGTGCTCTCGTGGTTCGGGAAGATCGGCATGTTTGACCCGAACCAAGTCGGGCCGCTCTTCGACTACATCGACCACAGGCGGCACGAGGATCCGAGCTTCTCGATGAAGGGCCGCAGCGCGCTCGCCATGGTGCGCGCGATGCGCGAGTGGCACGGCAACCTCACGAAGGTGAAGTCGGTCAAGGCGACCATCTTCACGAAGAGCGGCCTCAGGGATGCGGCGTTCAGCGACTACACGCGGAAGGAATCCTCCGGCGCCACTGTCCACGAGAGGTGGCGCGTGGGGGAACTGCTCACGGCGCACGCGCTCTTCGAGGAGGGCCGTCGCATGGGCCACTGCGTCTATTCGTATGCTCCCCGGATCGAGCGCGGCGAGATCTCGATTTGGTCGGTCACGATGGAGGACGGCAAGGGCGACACCGGCAACTGGGCGATGGTCACGCTCGAAGTGCAGAACGGCAGCAAGGCGATCGTCCAGGCGCGGGGGCGATTCAACCGTCCGACGACGCACCGCGAGGACCAGGTCATCCTCCGGTGGGCTGGCATGAACAACCTCGTGCTCCAAACCGCGAGCCGTTGGTAGTAGCAGCGGCAAAAGATATGGTAAATCTAGGCGGAGATGGGACTCGACAGCCGCACCGAACACCTATTCCGAGAGATCGAGGACGCCATCGACGAACACCCGCTCCTCGTGCGCCGCGGTCACATGAAACAGGTATCCGAGCCGATGCTGAAGATCGATCGCCTGGGATGCACGATCGTGATCATGGTTGCTTTGAAGGATCTGCGGAGACGGCCGACGGAGATCTACGGCAGCGGCGAGACCCCGGAGGAAGCGGCCGAGGATCTGGTCTCCGGGTTGGATCGTTGGGCCAAAGTGATGACGTGAGGCCGACGTCGCACCGTGAGGACCAAGTGATCTTGCGATGGGTCGCCATGAACAACCTCGTGCTCCAGACCGCGAGCCGTTGGTGAAGCCGCCCTCGTACTTGAGTCGATCAACCCATGTAGTCCGGTTCTCTGCCGCCTTCGCCAAGGAGTTGGTTCAAGAGATCGAAGTCATCTTTGTAATGAATCACAACTTTTTGCGGAGGATCGAAATCCTCTTTTATTCCGGATTCTTTGCGAAGGTATTCGCACTCAGCCTTCGTACGAGCCCGGATCGAGTAGCTCCGGCTCTGAGCGTTCGGACAGACCCAGTACGTGAGTGTCATCAATCATCCTCCTCATCAGCCACGTTGTTTGGCGGACATGCTCGGTCTACCCAGTCCGAAGCCATGAAAGCTGTGTGAGCGTTGCCAACGGACACGAGATCGTCGGGAAACTTTCCAGTGCCCCAACCGCGTGGCCCTTTCAAAGCTATCGCGGACCAATCGTTCGGACCCACGAGGTTGATCACGCCTTTGCCGTCGCGACGCCGGTACAGGCCCGCCTCCTCATGCTTCCACGAGGCGAGATCGATGCGCTCGACTGGACGACGCCTTCTAGCCATGACGCTCGCTACAGCGCGACGTGTTCATCCGTCAGCCCGTAGTCGACGATGATGGCAGCCGTTTCGGCGAACGAAGCGCGTTCGCAGACTCGTCGCGCCTCGCTCACCGAGTATTTTTTCGCCTCAGGATACGAATAGGTCCACTTGTGGCCCGTCCAGAAAACGGGCGTCGCCCTATCCCAGTCCTTCACGATGACGCTGTTCTTCATGTTCTTCGCGGTGAGTTTATCAAATGCGAAGCTCGGCGTCGTGCTCAACCGCCCTCGTACTCGAGTCTCCGGTTCGCAGCGGTACGCTCGGCGACGGTGCGGATGATCGCTGCGGCGGTCACGACGCCTGCGAGGACCGCGATGACCGCGAGCAGGATCGCGATGCCCGCGAGGGAGCTGTCCGAGTCGTCGTCGCTGCTGGACGAGCTGGACGAGGACGACTTCTTCGATGGAAAGAGCACGTCCTTGACCGTGTCCCACGCCGTCGGCACGTAGTGCGCAGCCTCGTAAATGTTGTAGACGTCGGCAAAGGTGTTGTACCCGGCGACGGCGCCGCTCGCGAAAGAGCGCCTCCGCCAGAAGTGCGCCCACGATTGGATCGTGATCGCGATCCCCGAGCCGATGAGCGGACCGATGATCGTGAGGTAGCCGAGGCTGAACATGGCGTCCACGTAGCGCGGAGGGAGCCTGCTAAGCCCTCCCGGCCCCGCGAGGAGCGCGAGCACGGCGAGGTAGCACCATGTGAAGCCGCACGCGGCCATCGTGGCGCCCATCCACGACATGAAGCGCGCCCAGCCGCCCGCGGCCTTCGTCTCGACCCACGAGGCGCCGGTGACGACGGAGTTGAAGATCGAGATGCCGAAGTTCAGGACGAGGAGCAGGAAGATCATAGGCTCGCTCCCGAAGCTAACGAGCCGCGTGATACGGCACAAGGGGAGGGCGACCGATGGATCCGATCGATCCCGCGTGACCCCGTGGAATTACTGAATTTGCTTGTGCCGTCACTTCACCGTATCATCGCCCCAATGACCAAAGAGAGGCCTAAAAAGAGCCCCGGAGAGAGCGTCCCGTGGTCCTGCCACGTGGAGATCCTGAGGTTCCGAAGACCCGTGTCCGTGGTCGCCCGCACCGTGTTCGCGGTGGAGCAACAGAGCTTCATCCTCACGGAGGGCGACGGACTGAACCCTGAGGACGTCCAGCACTGCGAGTTCATCCGCGACATGTTCATCAAGGCGCTCTCGCGCATCGAGGCTCCGCCGCCACGGCTTCCGGCCCGCACGGAAGGTAAGATCCTCCGAGGGAGCCAACGAAAACGACGTGTTCCTTCTCGCGCCGAAAGCATCAAGCGCGATGAACCCGTGGTATGCGAACACGGGACGAAAGGTTGCGAAGGCAGGGGCGACAAGCACTGGTGCGCCGCCGACGCGCTGCCTTGGCACATCATTCGTCGAGCCCGAGAAGACAGAGGACTAGCGTGACATGAAGAAGAAAAACGTACGGGGCAGCAAATTCACGATGCTCCTCTCGAAAGACGAACAGGTGCAGCTCCACGCGCTTGCGGACCGCGAGGGAGTCCCCGCGTCGGTGTACCTTCGCATGCTCATCCGGTTCGAAAGCGCGTTGCCGCGCGCGAAGAGGAAGATCCAGCGCGAGGGCAGCGACGGGGGCGGAGGGTCTGCGCGCAAAACGAACGGTGCCGCGTGAGCGGGGTGAGCGTCGAAGACATGCGCGGGATGCTGAAAGAGATCTCGGACGGGATCGCGATGGCGAAGTGGGAGTCCCGAAAGCGTGGGGGATGGGACGAGTGGGAGTCGGTAGCCGACGTGGGCCGTTGGCACATCCTCGTCACCCAATTCGAGACCAAGGACCCGGAGGAGCCGTACCACTGTGACGGGGCCGCGACGTCGGAAGGGATCGTGCTCCGCTTGACGCCAGACCTCGCGCGGCGGTGCTTCGACCTCGCCCGCGCGTCGCGAGGAGAAGAGGCCCAGGCATGACCATCCACGCGCGCTACCACTGTAAGGGCCGCGAGAAGCCGTTCTGGACGACGTACTCGGCAGACCCAAGCGATCCTTGAGACGGAGGAAGAAGTCATGGGCGACGGCCTCTGCTACTGCAACATCCAATTGACGACGGGCGGCGGGATGACGGAGCACGCGATCAACTGCCCGCTCAGGCCGAAGGTCTCTTTCCATCCGGCGACCTTCGTGACTCCAGCCCAGGCTGCGAGCCCGTTCTACTCGTCCGAATGGCAAGAGGGTTACAACGCTGGCTATGCGGCCGGGCTCGCGGCGGGCGGACGGAAGCTGGGGCCGATCAATGGGTGAGCGGAATCTCGTGACCGAGGACGTGCGCAAGGGGCTCTGGGACGCCGAGCAGGGGATCGCCAAGCTCGAGAACCTGAAAGCGCGGCTCGTCGGTCGGTGTACGCATCGGACGCGCGGAGGAGAGTCCGTGCTGCGTTACCGGGGTGCCGGTGATCTCTACGACCACGAGTACTGGTACTGCGACGTCTGCGGCGGCGGGCAGAGGGAGAAACCTTGAGCGACTCGCCCTACGACGGTCTCTGCGGCATCCCTTGCCGCGCGCCCATTCGCGGCGGGACCCACTTGCGGTGTACCTACGAGCCGGATCACGGGGGAGAGCACTCGTGGAAGAGACACGAACACCACAGCCGGCTCGTCGGCGGGGTCTTCAAGAACGACATGATCCGGTGGTTTCATCCGGTGCCGCGAGGCTGTACCTGCAGACCGTGCCGCGCGGAGTCGGGCGAGATTGTCGAGTACGTCTTCTCTCCGGATTGCTTGATCCACGCTTCTAAAGATAACCGATGAACCCGCTACCCATCATCTTCTTGTTCGTGTTCGGCGTCGTCGTGGGCGGGTTCGCGACGTTCAAGATCTTCTCGTGGCTCGTCACGCGCATGCGCGTCCTCGGTTTCCACACTTGCGACCGCACGGACGATCATATGCACGTGTTCGTGAACACCCCGTGGAGCACGACGGTGTCCGAGCTTCCGTTCGGGGCCGATCCTGAATTCGTGAAGCTGCACCGGGAGCGCGAGCGGGCCGTCGCGTCCACGAGATCTTTCAAGACCGAACCGTGCGACGGGAAAAACGTGAGGCCATGACCACCTCGAAGAACGATGCAGGGATCGAGCAGATCGCGGCGAAGATCATGGCAGCGATCAAGCGCGGCAAGGCCGATTTCGTCGTCTGCCGGACGAACACGCCCGGCCAGATGGAGTACGGGCTCATCGCCGGATCGAAACGGGTGAACCAAGTACCGGGCGGCTACCTCGTGACACTGCAGCTCGACAGGGAGAAGCTCGAGATCCTCCGTGATACCTGCAACGATCTTCTGGGTGAAGGAGATGGCGGCGAGTTATGGCGGAAAGAGTCGTCATGAAAGTCACGGACGAAGACAGCCTGCCCGCAGACGAGATCGCCCGGAACCTCGAAAAGAGAATGGGCTGGGCCACAGGCCGCATCAGTCGCATCGAAGTCCGGCGCAAGGGGTCGACGCACGTCGATTTTTGCATTCACTGCGAGCCAGTGTGCGACGACGTCGAGGGCGCGATGCTTCACGAATACCTCGAGCAGGAGCTTCTGATCTTCGCAGAGAAGGTCGGCGTAGAGGCGCCGAGGCTGATCAGGAATTGAAGGAGTGAGCATGCGTAATGAAAGGGAGACGTATCGGGCAGAAGTATCCACGCCCGAGCAGGACAAAATCCTGGACGATCTGCGCGATGGCCTGCGCGAGTGGCTTGCCACAGCAGCCGGCAAGGGCGTCGATCACAGCCTCGCGCTCACCGCGCTCATGCTCTTTGTGGCGAGCGGAGCCTCCGCGACGGACATCCCGAAGCAGGCGTTCATCGACTTGATGTCCAGGTACTACGACGCGTACAAGACGGCGCTGAAGGCGCAGTCGTGACTAAATCTAAAAAGATCCCAGCAGGCACGCTGGTAGCAGTCTCAGGAACGGTTACGCCAAGCGGGCGCAGCGTTTCGGCGTACGTGAAGAGCAATCGTGGTGCTCGATACAAGCTTGAGACTGAAAACGGAGAGATCTGGTTTTGTTGGCGCGAAGATTTTCGTGTCGTGCAATCATGAGCAAGTACGTCACGTGCGAAAAATGCAAGAAGCGATATCTCGAAGCCGAGGACGTCGGCGAGGACGAGGACGGGTGGTGCGAGAGGCACGAGTGCCCCGGCACCGCGGAGGAGAGGCTCGCGGCCCTCGAGAAGCGCGTCGCGAAGCTCGAGAGGCAGACGGCGTCGTCGAGGTGGCGGGCGTAACATGAGCGAGGACGACAAGAAGGAGGAGGGCAAACCGCAGCCCGTCTACGCGCCGCCCGAGCAGGGGATTATTCCTGGTTACAAGAAATTGATCGGTGCGCCGAAGAAAGATTGGCGGCAGTGGAGAAACGATCGCGGCGAGCAGATCGATTCGCCGCCGTTTCGCGGTCCGCAATTTACCGGCCGGATTATTCCACCACTCGTTGATTCCCACGGCCGTCCAATCAAGGATGGACCCTTTCAGATCGTCCGGGATGCCAAGGGCGTCTACCGGATCGTCGATTGGTCGCTCTCTGCGCTCAAACCGGTTGCGGGTGAAAGCGATGAAGGTGACGCCAAAGACGATGAAGGGCGTACGGCGCCGATCATGGGCCGCCCGGTCTACGAGACGCGACACTCGTTCGATCGCGCGAAGCTCGCCATGAGCATCTTGGCCCGGAGGAAGCGCGACCAGGAGGCGGGCTTGTCGCCTGACCCCGTGCAGTGTCACGACCTCGCAGGCGTTCCCATCTTCGTCGGCAAGCTCGTCCTCGTCCATTACGCGCGGGGGAAATTCACGGGTCAGTTCGCGGTCATCGACACGGCCTGCGACATCGCCGCGCCGAAGTACCGGCTCGTCTTGAAAGCCGGTGCGACGCTCAAGCAGGCGGTCGCGGTGCTCGTGAAGGAGTCGAGGTCGCGCAAGCCCGCCGCGAAGAAGATCACGTTCGTCGGGCCGCCGATCAGCTTCGAGGCGCCGGCCGGCTTCGGTGGGTTCGGCGGCGACCACGAGCGCGAATGCCCGACGCCCGACTCGAAATCGTGGGACGTCGTCGTGGACCTCTATGCGCGGACGGGCCGGTGGTGCCGGACCGCGATGATGATCTGGGCTGACCGGTACCCGGAAGAATTGGTCGAGCAGTGCGAAAACTACCGGGCTGAATACCTCGCGGACCCGAGCAAGTTCTACGATCAACCCATCGAGATCGAGGACGACGATCGTCGAGAGAAAGCCGAGTCGCGCTCAGTCGTGCGCGACGTCCTCGAAGTTTTCGAAGGATCGTTCGTGACCAACTATGTCGAAGAAGAAGCGTAAAGAGCGCACGGTCGAGGAAGTTTTCCCGAACGCCGCGGCGAGGCGCGCCGCGGACGACGCCATCGACAAGCTCGACCCGAAGCTGCCGATGACGGCGTACTTGGACGCGTGGGAGAGCGCTTATTTCGAGATCGCGAAAAAGTCCCCATTCCGCGAGCCAAATAGCTGATTTACGCCTGGAAATGGCCCGCTTGACTTTCGCCAAGTGGTACGGCAATCTGACGGCAGTTGTGTTGGAGAGCAGAGAGCAAGTGCGAGCATGAGCACGATCGATCACAAAGCGAGGGAATCGAAGAGTCAGAATCAGAAATCGTAGTGGACGGACGCGTGGCTTTGATGCCGATCGGGAAGAACCCGCGTAGCGCTCGCTACACAGCATCCCTCACAGGATGCAGCTCTCCAATCCGCGCGAGCGGAAACGTCCTTTCTCCAAGGGACCGCTGGTATCGCAGCCGGCTAAAGCGAGGGAGCTACGAAGGACGTCGCGTCCGTCCTCTACGGTTTCTGATTTTTGGAGAGCAAGTGCGAGGCCGGACTGTAACGAGGTGACGTGATGCTGGAGAGTCAGTCGAAGAAACAAGAGATCCCTGACAGCATCCGGAACGTGTCCACAGATGCCGCAGAGGGCGATGACATGGACCTCGTTCGCGCCTCGACCCGCTTCGAGATCCGCCTAAGCCCCAAGCATGAGGACGGGACGCCGCACACACTGAACCTCGAAACGCTTCACGCCCTCGACGAAGCTTCCCAGCTCGTCGCCCGCTGCCGTAACCGCGTGGCGCGGTGGCTCTACGGACAGGATTCCGACTGGCTCTACGCACAGCCCTTGCCGTGGCCGAAGAAGATCGCGTGGTCGCCGGCTCCCGTCGGGCCGCGCCGCGACGGAACGACCGGACCCATCGCGCTCACCACGCTCGCGTACAGGCAGGCCATCTCATCCCAAGACGTCGCTCGCCTCTCCTCAGACGTCGTCGCTTGGGCGAGCAAAGACGTCGTGAGCAAGTGGACCGAGAAGCGCTGGGACATCCTCGTGCGCCAGACCGAGGCCCTCCTCCATTACAAACCCCACCAGCCGATCGCGATCCCACATAAGGCCGTGAAGTTCGCCCTTCGTGAGGACGGGAGCGCGGACGTCGCGTTTCGCGTGCTCTCGCTCAAGGCCGAAGATGCGAAACCCATCCATGTTCACATCGTCCCGAGGGACGCGTGGCAACGCGAGGAGCTTCGCGCGCTCGCGGCCGGCGACTGGAAGCTCGGGCAGCTCGTCGTCTCGAGGCATCACGAGAAGCGAGGGCGATGGTTCCTCCGCTTCTCGTACACGAAGCGCGTCCCCCGCGCCGAGGGTAACGGCGTCATCGCGATCCGGCGCGGCATGAGATCATTCATCGTCACCGCGTCCACTACGGGAGACGTCCGGGCGCTCGTGGACGGCGGGGACATCCTCGCGTTCAAGAGGCAGATGCTCGGCCGACGCCGCTCGATCGGACGGCGCGCACGGGCATGGCAAGCCGGGCAGGGGGCCACGGGTCACGGGACGCGCCGCCGGGTGGGGGCGCTCATCTCGCTCAGCGGCAAGGAGCAAGCGTGGGTCAAGGAGCGCTGCAAACAGATCGCCGCCGCCGTCGTGCACTGGGCCAAGGAGCAGAAGGCGAGCGAGGTCGTCATCGAAGACTTCACTATCCCGTGGAAAGAGGACGCGTGGCGCGAGGTCAAGAGCTGGCCGTGGTACTTGACCAAAGAGTCCGTCAAGACCGCAGTCGAGAACGCCGGGCTCAAGTTCCGCGAGCTGTCCGTCGCGTCGAACCGCAAGCGCTGCCCGGTGTGCAAGCGCGAGCACCAGGTCGAGCCCGTCGACAGCTACGGTCGCTGGGAGTGCGAGTCGTGCGGGGTGAAGCGCTCGGTAGAAAGCATCGTCGTGCTGAACATGCTCGCCGACGCGGGCAGGCCCGAAGCGGTCGAGCGCGCCGAAGACAAGCGCCAGGCCGTCGCGAAGATCGTCGCGAGAGCGACCGTGAGTCAAAAACCCCTGGAACCTCTCGCGGGCAAAAACGAGAAGAGTCGCGCGAAGATGCGCAACGGGATACGTGGGAAGAGGAACGGATCGGGCAAGAAGTAGTTACCGCTCGCATATCGTTCGCTAGGTCTTTGAAATCATTGTGACGTAATCGATGCTGTGGAGACGGTTATCGATTTGGAGAGCAAGCGCGAGGTCGAGTCGTCGAGCGTTGCGGCACTTCCGGACGTGTGGAGACGGCTATCGATTTGGAGAGCAAGCGCGAGAATTGCGTCGAGACCGTGCGACAGATCGCTGTTTTCTGTGGAGACGGCTATCGATTTGGAGAGCAAGCGCGAGAACGAGATCATCGAGTTGCTGACGAGCGGCAATCTACTCGTGGAGACGGCTATCGATTTGGAGAGCAAGCGCGAGATGATTCCATCTCCTCCTCGTCCGGTGGGGTCTGCGATGTGGAGAC
>Ga0116220_10000377_pt1 | contig 17429 bp, 16 predicted proteins | sample Sb_taG_10_FD_88967 | JGI IMG/M metagenome (GOLD analysis project Ga0116220, IMG submission 88967) | Peat soil microbial communities from Weissenstadt, Germany - Sb_50d_7_NC metaG | ecosystem: Environmental > Terrestrial > Soil > Wetlands > Peat | place: Germany: Weissenstadt | collected 2010-09-21
CTCGACCGGGTGCTGCTGATCTACGAGGCCGTGATGCGGAAGTTCGGGTCCAACGAGGACTTCGACCCCGCCGTGATCACCGACTCGGCCAAGATCGTTCGCAAGTTCATCGAGGATTACCACGAGAAGCAGGAAGAGGACTATGTGTTTCCCCGCTTCAAACAGGCCGGAAAGATGGACCGCCTGATTGGCATTCTGCTCAACCAGCACCAGGCTGGGCGCCGCGTCACCGATGTGATCCTCAAGTTCGGTCCCACCAGCCGCAAGGACGATGACGCCCGCCAACAAGTGGTGGGCGCCATGCAAGTCTTCATCACCATGTATCGCCCGCATGCGGCGCGGGAGGATACGGTGCTTTTCCCCAGACTGAGGGGTCTCGTCTCAGCGAACGAATATGACGCGATGGCCGAGGACTTCGAGAAGAAGGAGCACGCGCTGTTCGGCGACGACGGTTTCGACAAGATGGTCCACCGTGTCGCCACGATCGAGCAAGCGATTGGCATATGGGATATCAGTCAATTTACGGCTCGCTAAAAGATGCGGATTGATCGGCGCCATTTCTTGGAAATGATCGGTGTCACCGCGGTTGTGGCAGGTGGTCCTGGTCGCGTTCCGGTGCTTGCTAGAGAAAGCGCTGCAAGCGCGCCAGCGGACCCCGCGGATTACACGATCCGCATTGGCACCGGCTTAGTAGAGCTCGCGCCGGACCATATCGTGTCGACCACGCTCTATAACGGCCAGTTCCCCGGACCGCTCATCCGCTTCAAGGAAGGGCAGCGCGCGGTGGTCGACATCTACAATGACACTGACGTGCCGGAGCTTGTGCATTGGCACGGGCAGATGATTCGAAGCGACGTCGACGGCGCGGCGGAGGAAGGCTCGCCCTTCGTGCCGGCAAGGGGCATGCGGCGGATCGCCTTTGTGCCGAAGCCGCAAGGCTTCCGCTTCTATCACACCCATGTTCCGGCAGGTGCCGACCTCAATCGCGGCACCTATACCGGCCAGGCAGGGCCCGTCTATATCGAGCCGAGGAACGACCCTGGCGCCTACGACCAAGAGGTGTTCCTGGTGATGAAGGAATTCGAGCCGGCCTTCAGCCGCGGCGGTGACATGGCCATGGATATGCTCGCGCCTGGCGTGCCGATCAAGGAACTAGAGGAAACCGGCGCCAGGGCCGACGAGGAGGCGAAAGGTACGCCAAAGGGCTACGAGGTCGGCTACGAGCTGTTCAGCATCAACGGCAAGATGTTGGCGGCTGGCGAGCCGATCCGAGTCAAGCAGGGCGAGCGCGTGCTCTTCCATGTGCTCAATGCGAGCGCGACGGAGATTCGCAGCCTGGCGCTCCCCGGGCATGTGTTTCGGGTCGTCGCGCTCGACGGCAATCCGGTGCCAACACCTGCGGACGTGCCGGTGCTTTGGCTTGGCACTGCCGAGCGCGTCTCGGCCATCGTCGAGATGAACCATCCCGGCGTCTTCGTGTTGGGCGATCTCTCCGATGACGATCGCGGCCATGGCATGGGGATCGTAGTGGAATATTCCGGACCAACGGGAAAGCCGCAATGGATCAAGCCGAAGCCATTCCGCTGGGACTATACGCGGTTCGGAAAGACCGCATCGGTTCCGGCCGAGCCCGACCAGACGATAGAGATGCTGATCGTCAAGCATAATGCCGCCGCGAACGGCTTCAACCTCTGGACGCTGAACGGGGAAGGCTTCTCCATGGAGACCATGACCCCGCTCTACAAGGCGCAAGAAGGACGCCGCTACAGGCTCAAGTTCCGCAACGCGAGCGACGACATCCACCCGCTGCACTTGCACCGGCACAGCTTCGAACTCGTGCGCGTCGGCGGCAAGCCGACCGCTGGCGTGATCAAAGACGTGGTAATGCTCGGCGGCTTCCAGGAAATCGAATTTGACTTCGTCGCCGACAATCCCGGCCGCACCCTCTTCCACTGTCACCAGCAGCTGCACATGGATTTCGGCTTCATGACGCTCTTCGATTACGTGTGAGAGCGAGACGGCCCTGCCTTCATGCCTAAACCAGTCACAGAGCGGTATTTTGGAGGGCTTTCGCGGAACACGTTCCTTTTTGCGTTCGCCAGCTTCTTCGCCGACATCTCAACAGAGATGCTCTATCCCGTCTTGCCGATTTTCCTGACCCAAAACGCTTAAGGCGAGCGGCAGCGTCGGCGGCCGTGGTATAATTCCAATCTGAATCAGACTCGCACATACTCGCTGGCAATTCAGCGTCAGGAAGGTGGCTATCTTGCCTACTTCCCTTCTACGGGCTGCCACACCTGGGGTAAGACTTTTGAGGAGGTGGTAAAGAACGCCGAGGAAGCCCTTGCCGTTTATGTCGAGACGATCAACGCACATGGCGACACTCTTCCCGAGGACACCAACACTGAGGAGCCGGTCTCGCTTGGCGTGACGGTACGGACGCCAGTCATGGTCTAAGCATGGCGCGTCTGCCCAATCTCGGGGCGAGCGACATCATCAAAGCGTTGAGCGAGCAGGTTTTGTCTTCGAGCGACAAAAAGGGAGCCATGTCACCCTTCGCCATCCGAAGACCAAACATACGACGGTCGTTCCCGTCCACACAAACGAATTTCCCCGGTCCCTATTGAAGTTGATCCTCAAACAAGCCGGCCTCTCCGAGAGTTCCGCATCTCCTTTAGCACTCGTCTGAAGAGCTTAATCCGATGATTACTGCGCTACGGCAGAGCAGAATCGAGGTCGTCGCCATCCACAGCCACATGCTGGAGGAGCAACCGCGCCACAGCGGTTGCGCTTCACATTTTGTGGTCCGGCTGGCTTGATACCGATCAGTTTGAAACCCGGGCAAATGCGGTCCCCTACCCTCCACGTCCGTTCCTGAAAAGCGAGTTCGAATCGACAATGCTACCATTCCTGCAAAGCAGGTGTCAGCAGGCGCCGCTACCGGCGACTCACGCTGAGGCCGAAGGCAGCTCCCGCTCGAGCAGCGCGATGAGGCCCTTGAGCAGCTGCTCGGGGCTTGGCGGGCAGCCGCGAATGTGGAGATCGACGGGCACGACCGCGGCGACCCCACCCACGACCGCATAGCTTTCGGCGAACAGCCCGCCATCTACCGCGCAATCGCCGACCGCGACCACCCATTTGGGATCCGGCGTTGCCCGATAGGTGCGCTCAAGCGCCTCGCGCATATTCTTGGTGACCGGCCCCGTCACCAAAAGCACATCGGCATGGCGCGGCGACGCGACAAAGCGGAGCCCGAAGCGTTCGAGGTCGTAGAAGGCGTTGTTGAGCGCATTGATCTCGAGCTCGCAGCCGTTGCAGGAGCCGGCATCGACCTCTCGGATGGAGAGACTGCGACCAAGACGGCGGCGTGCCGCCCGATCGAGACCAGCGGCGAGCTCGGCGAGCGACACATCGTCCGCGGGAGGCGCGGTCTCGGTGACGGGGCCTCGCACCAAATTCTTGAGCAAGAGTCGGCGCATGTCGAGCGGGCCCTAGAGGTCGTGTCCCGAATAGGAGCAGTTGAAGGATTTGTTGCAGAGGGGAAAGTCGGCGACGATGTTGCCTTCGATCACCGCCTCCAAAAGCGGCCATTGAAACCAGGACGGATCGCGCAAATGGCAGCGGGTGATGCAGCCCTCGGCGTCGATGCGCACCCAAGCAAGCACGTCGCCGCGAAAGCCTTCGGTGAGTGCAAGCCCCTCTCCTGCTTTGCCAGGCTGGCCGAGGTCAATCCGGATCGCGCCCTTGGGCAGCGCCTCCAGGATCTGCTCGATCAGCTTGAGGCTTTCCTCGACCTCGCGGATGCGGATCCAAACGCGGGCGTTCACATCGCCATCTTCGAGCACGGGCACGTCAAAGCTGAGCGCGTCATAGGGCGGATAGCGAAGCGTTTTGCGCGCATCAAAGGGGCGTCCAGAAGCGCGGCCCACATAGCCGCCGGCGCCAAATTTTCGCGCCAGCTCAGGCCGAAGATGACCGGTCGCGACGGTGCGGTCCTGCAGCGAGGCGGTATTGTCGTAAATCTCGACCAGTTCCGGAAAGCGGCGGCGCAAGACCTCGACCAAGAGGCGAAGGTCCGGGATGCGATCGGGGTCGAGCTCCTGCGCTACGCCGCCAGGCACGATGCGATCCATCATCAGCCGATGGCCGAAGCACCCAAGGGCCGTGCGTAAAATGCGCTCGCGCAGGATGCCGCATTCGGCATAGAGCAGCGAGAAGGAGGCATCGTTGCAGACGGCGCCGATATCGCCGAAATGATTGGCAAGGCGTTCGAGCTCCGCCATTAGCGCGCGGAGCCAGACGGCACGCGGCGGGACGTCGATGCCGAGCGCTGACTCGACGGCACGCGCGTAGGCCAACGCGTAAGCAACGGTCGAGTCCCCCGAGCTCCGCCCCGCGAGCCGCGCGCCCTGCTCGAGGCTCGCGCCCCGCATCAATAGGTCGATCCCCTTATGCACATAGCCGAGCCGTTCCTCGAGCCGGATGACGGTCTCGCCGTTGGCCGTAAAACGGAAATGTCCGGGCTCGATGATCCCCGCATGCACGGGGCCGACCGGGATCTGGTGCAGCGCCTCGCCTTCCACGGGCAGGAAGCTGTAAACGGGCGGGCGGGCGTCGGAGCGGCGGTGCGATCCGAGAGGATGTCTCACGCCCCATACGCCATGGTCCAGCCAGGGTCGCGTGTCGGAGAGACCCACGGGCTTGAAGCCATAGAGATCGCGGATGGTGCGCTCCAGCCGGATCGCCGGCGGATGCAACTTGCCCACGGAAGGAAAAACCGGCTCCTCGATGGTGAGCACGACGATCTCCGCTCTCCCCTCATCGAGCAGCGCCATATGCACGGCGTGCTGATCCCCCCAAAGACCGAGCAGCGTCACCCGCGCCTCCACCAGATCCTCGATCGCCGAGCGCCAGATGTCCTTGGTGACGACCACGCGCGGCCAGGGGCCATGACCCGCAACCTTTTGGCCCTTCTTTGCGATGTCGCTCAGCGCGCTCATGACTTTCCGTCCGGTCAACCGAGGAGTTTCGCCACGTTCTGGAACCACGTCACGAGCGGCCCAGGCAGATACACGCCGGCGGTCAACACCAGCGCGAGATGGGCGAACATCGGTACGTAGGAGATTTTTGCCTTCGCGGTTGGCCCCCGCGGCTCGCCGAAAGCGATGGCGTTTAACCGTAGAAACAAGGCGCCGATGCCGATGAGCAGCCCGAGCACAAGCGGGATGGCGAGCAATGGCTGGCGCGCGAAGGTCGAGCTCACCACCAAGAACTCGCTCATGAAGATGCCAAGCGGCGGCAGACCCGCGATTGCCGCAACGCCGAGCACTAATCCCCAGCCGAGCGCGGGGTTGGTTTCGGTCAGACCGCCCATATCGGCGATCTTCTGCGTCCCCTTGACCTGGGCGATATCGCCCACGGCGAAGAAGATCGCCGATTTGGTGAGGGAGTGCATGGTCATGTGCAGGAGCCCGGCAAAATTGGCGAGCGGTCCGCCCATGCCGAAGGCGAAGGCAACGATGCCCATGTGCTCGATCGAGGAATAGGCGAACAGGCGCTTAATGTCGCGCCGGCGGTACAGCATGAACGAGGCGAACAGCAGCGACACGAGGCCCATGCTGATCATCAGCGGGCCTGGCGCGAGCGCTAACGGGTTGGCTGCAAGCAGAATCTTGAAGCGCAACAGCGCGTAGAGCGCGACGTTGAGCAAAAGCCCCGAAAGCACCGCCGAGATCGGCGTTGGACCTTCGGCATGGGCGTCCGGCAGCCACGCATGCAGCGGTACGAGGCCGACCTTGGTGCCGTAACCGAGCAGCAGGAAGACGAAGGCGACGTTGAGCAGCGCCGGCTCGAAGCTCTGCGCATGCGCCACGAGCTCGGTCCAAACCATGGAGTTGATGCCCTCGCCGATGACCGGCTGGGCGGCGAGATAGACGAGAATCGTGCCAAACAGCGCAAACGCGATGCCGACGCTGCCCAGGATGAAATATTTCCAGGCCGCTTCCAGCGCCGCATGGGTGCGGTAGATGCCGACCATCATCACGGTGGTGAGGGTTGCAAGCTCGATCGCAACCCACATCACGCCGATATTGTTGGTGACGAGCGCCAAGTTCATGGCGAACATCAGCACCTGATACATGGCGTGGTAGAAGCGCAGCACACCCGGTGTGAGGTTTCCGGTCTCGAGCTCATGCCCGATATAGTTCGCGCTAAAGACGCTGGTGGTGAAGCCGATGAAGGTGGTGAGCACGATGAAGACGTTGTTGAGGTCGTCAATCAGAAGGTAGGGACCTGGCTCTGGGCGCCCGAAGAAGAACAGGGACAGCGCGGCGAGAAAAGTGAGCAGCGTCGCTGCCACATTGAGATAGGCCGTCACCCGGTAGCTTGGCAGCAGCGCCAGTAGCAGTGCTGCCGTCGCCGGAATGGCCAAGACCGCCGTTACCGCATCGAAGCTCATAAGCCGCCCCCGCGGGAACGGTCGAGCGCGTCCAGGTCGACCGTGTCGAAGCGTTCGCGGATGCGAAACAGGAAGATGCCGATCACGATGAAGGCGATAAGAACGGAGAACGCGACGCTGATCTCCACCACCAAAGGCATGCCTTTGGCTCCAGTGGCAGCGAGCACGAGCCCGTTTTCGAGCGACATGAAGCCCACCACCTGGCTCACGGCGTTGCGCCGCGTCACCATCATCAACAGGCCAAGCAGAACCACGGCAAGGGCGAAGGCCAGATCTTCGCGCGCGAGCGGGTCGGCCTCGGCCGTCACCCGGAGCATCACCACCATGGCCAGCGCCACGAGGGTCATGCCGAGCAGCATGGTCGGGCCGATGCCGACTACGGTCTCGATCTCGCGATGCATGCCGAGCTTGACGATCATCCGGTGCAGCACGACCGGGATGATGATCGCCTTGAAGACGAGCGCGATCGCCGCCGTGACGTAGAGATGCGGCGCGTCCTGCGCATAGGCCTGCCACGCCACGGACAGCGCGAGAACCAGCGCATGCAAGGCATAGACGTTCAACAGCGCGTAGAGACGGTCCTGGTAGAGCAGCATGAAGCTCACCAGCACGAGCGAGCCTGCGAGCAGATGGGCGATGTCGAAAGTGAGGCTATGCATCAGAGACTCCTCGACACAAACATAAGCAGCGTGGCAAGCAGTCCGAGCATCAGCGCCGCGCCTAGGAATTCCGGCACGCGGAACACTCGCATCTTGGCGATCGAGGTCTCGAAAAAGGCGAGCAGAAAGCCGCCGACGGCGAGCTTGACGAGGTAGGCAAGGAGACCGATCGCCAAGACCGCAAGCGAAGCGCCACGATGGGTCAGCCCCCACGGCACGAAGAGGCAGGCGATCAGCGAGATGTAGAGAAGGAGCTTGAGCGCGGCGGCAAGCTCGATCAGCGCCAAATGCCGGCCGGAATATTCAAGCACCATGGCCTCGTGCACCATCGTGAGCTCAAGATGCGTCGCCGGGTTGTCGACGGGAATGCGCGCGTTCTCGGCGATCGCCACCATGATCAGCGCGATGAGCGCGAGGCCGAGAGAGACGCGCAAGCCCACTTCCGATGAGACCAAAAAGCCCGCCATGGTCGAAAGCTGCGTGGAGCCCGCGACCAGCGCCAGGGTGAAGACGATCATCAGCATGGCGGGCTCGGCGAGTGAGGCGATCATCACCTCGCGGCTCGAGCCGATGCCGCCAAAGCTCGTGCCGACATCGAGCCCGGCAAGCGCCAAAAAAAATCGCGCCAACCCCAACAGGCCAATGATGGCAATGAGATCGGCCGACCAGGAGAATAGGAGCCCGGTGCGAAAGGTCGGTACCAGCGACGCCGCGACCCAGGTGGCGGCGAAGATGACATAGGGAGCCGCCCGAAACAGCCACGACGCGCTCGTCGCCAGTACCACGTCCTTGCGCAGTAACCGAGCGAGCTCGCGGTAAGGCTGAATGAGCGGCGGACCCTGTCGGCGCAATAGCCGCGCCTTCATCTTGCGCAAGAAGCCAATGAGCAGCGGCGCGAGCAACAGCACCAAGACCATCTGCGTGCCCTGGACGGCGAGATCGAGGATCAGGGCCATACGCTGAGCACCAGGAGCAAGCCGACAAGCGCGGCGAAGACGAAGCTGAGGTAATGCCGGATGCTGAGCGACTGGAAGACGTTCAGCCGCTCGGCGACGAAGGAGACCGCCTTGGCGATGGGAGCAAACAGCGTGTCCCACACCGGATCGCTGAGCGTGACCACGAAGCGCGCCGGCCGGCTATCCCCCGGCTCCGGCATCTCCACAAGCTCGCGGGCATGAAACACCGTCGTGCCGAAGACGCGGCGGATCGGTGCGGCGAAGCTCGAAGCGGTGTATTGCGTGGCGGGGCTCGCATCGGGATAGCCGCAGTCCCAGGCCGGCGCACGGCGAAGCCGCTTCGAGGCGAACCGATGGATGGCCGCGGCCGCGAAGGTGCCGGAGAACAGCATGAACAGGAACACGAGCGGGCCGTCATAGGAGCTGCGGCTCTCGGCGATCGGCACGATTGCGAGATAGGGGACGCCCCTTTGCAGCGGCATGCTCTCGCCGATCAGGCCCTTGGTCACCGGCGCCAGCGCATCGATGAAGAAGCCCGGCAGAATCCCTGCGGCGAGACAGAGGCCCGCGAGCACATACATGGCGGCAAGCGAGAATCGGTCCGTCTCCCGCGCGCGCTCCGCTGGCCGTCTGCGGGCGCGGCCGAGAAAGGTGACGCCGAACGCCTTGACGAAGCAGGCGGCGGCAAGGGCAGCGGAAAGCGCGAGCAATGCGCCAACGGTGGGCACCAAAAATTTGAGCGACCAGGACGGCAATTGCGGACTGAGCAGGATCGCCTGGAAGGTCAGCCATTCGGACACGAAGCCGTTGAGCGGCGGCAGCGCCGAGATGGCAATGCAGCCGATAAGGAAGGCGAACGCCGTCTCGGGCATGCGGTGAATGAGCCCGCCAAGATGCTCCATGTCGCGTTCGCCCGTGGCGGTGAGCACGGCGCCCGCGCCCAAGAACAAGAGGCTCTTGAACAAAGAGTGGTTGAACACATGCAGGAGCGCCGCGGTGAAGGCGAGAGCCGCCGCCCAGGCCATGCCATGCGCCTGGAAAGCGAGTGCAAGCCCGAGCCCGATGAAGATGATGCCGATATTCTCGACGGTGTGATAGGCGAGCAGCCGCTTCAAATCGTGCTGCATCAGCGCGTAGAGCACGCCCATGACGCAGGTGACGCCGGCTAGCACCAGCACCACCAGGCCCCACCACCACTCCGCTGGCCCGAGCAGATCGAAGACGATACGCACAAAGGCGTAGACCGCGACCTTGGTCATCACCCCGCTCAACAAGCCGGAGACGTGGCTCGGCGCCGCGGGATGGGCGAGCGGCAGCCAGACATGTAGCGGAACGAGACCCGCCTTGGATCCCGCGCCGATCAGGGTAAGGCTGAGCACCAGCGCCAACACCATGGGTGAGGGATGGCTCTCGCGCATGGCCGCGAAGGCATATGCGCCATCTGGGCCTGCGAGCAGACCGAAGGCGAGCAGGAGAGCAAACGTGCCGAAGCTCGCCATCACCAGATAGATGTAGCCCGCGCGCAAGTTTTCGCGCGAGTGATGGTGCGCCATCACCAGCGCCCAGGAGGACAGCGACATGGACTCCCAGACGAGCAGGAAAGTGAAGGCATCGTCGGCCAGCACCACGAGATTCATGGCGGCAAGGAACGCCGGGTAGAACGGCAAGACGCGCTCCGGGGCCTGCTCATGCCGGCCATAGCCGAGCGCGTAGAGGCTCGCCAGCGCCCCGCCGAGATCGACGATGAGCAGAAAGAAGGCGGAGAGCGCATCCAGGCGGAAATGCGCGCCGAGCCATGGCAGCCCAAGGGGAAGCGTTGCCGTCTCGGTCGGGTTGGCGGCAAGAAGCGCTTGCAGTGCCGTCACCGCCGCGATCGTAGAGATGGCAAGCGCCCCGCCATAGACGATGGCGCGGGCCGGCGCCGCGTGGACGACGGCAATCGCGATGGCGGCAAGCGCGAGCAGCCCCGCGACCGACCCAAGCGCAATCGTGAGGGTCATCACCTCCTCAAGCCTTGAGCCGTACGCCGCGGCCGCCGCCTGGGCTCGCAGTGCCCTCGGCAATCAGCACTATCCCTGCCGCATCGAGCGCCGCGATGAGCTTCATCAGGGAATCGACATTGCCGCGGATCACGCCGTCGCTTGCCTCCATGCGCTGAATCGTGGGAACGGAAAGCGTCGCGAGCTCAGCAAGCTTGCGCTGATCGATGCCAAGCAGGGCTCGAGAGGCTCGCAACTGCGCCGCGGTGATCACGTCTCTGCGCCTTCTTGTTGGAGATGCGCCAGTCCGTAGCTTCTTTATTAGATGATTTATAGTATATCAAGCTGCATTATTTAAGTTTTTAACATCCTTCTGGGACGCAGACTCTGTCGTCCAGCTGCTGCCGAGCTAGAATATCGCCTCAAATCAGTCTGTTATGACGAGTGTGCGGGCTCCTCGCCAGAAGGAGGGCCCCGGGCTTAGGCGCGCGGCAGAGCGCTGAGAGCCAGACTAAGTCAGCCCCTCAGAATGGCAATGTGAGTGGTAAGGCTTCGTTAGCGGCCGAGCTCGCGCCAGCTCTTCTCTCTGACGTCGACGCCGTAATGCGCGGCCGCCTTCTTGATATTGGCGAAGGCGAGGTCGCGATCGGCGTCGGAGACGCCCTCGACCTGGTCGAAGCGCGCAAGCGCGTCTCTCACATGGTTCGCGTCGGTGAGCGGCTCTTTGCGTTGGCGCGGGAAGGCAAAGACGCTTTCCGGCAGGTTGCTTCGGGTCGTCAGATCACCGTGTTCGGTGTGGGGCTGCCAAGTGGTTAGTGCGGGCATGTCTTAGTTTCCTCCATGGTCCTTCGAGCTTTCAATACAGCAAAGCTCCCTCGTTCCACCCCGTCCCAGGGCGTCAGCGGCCTCGCTTGCGCGCTCCGGCTCCTCTTAAGCGGCTGACGTCCGGCACCTCCTCACCAAGGGCGGTGGCCAGATCGATCTGATGGTCCTGCTCTTGCACCAGAATTTCTCGGATCTGTTCGGCCATGGCAAACTCACCGAGTGCTTCGCATTGCCGAACTCTTTCACGGTAGTTGCGAATGGTTTCGTTCTCGTTATCCAGATCGAAGCGGAGCATGTCCCTTGGTTTTTCCGAGATCTTGACCGGCTTCGGCGTGACGCTCGGCATGTTGCCGAGATAGTCGATCTGGCGCGAGACGATCAGTGCGTGCTCCAGCTCCTGATGCGCGTGCTGTTCGAGCTGATCGGCGATGTTCATATATTCCGCGCCCTTCAGAACCTGCGAATAGACGACATAGGCGATAATTGCCTGATATTCGCGCGACAAATCTTCGTTCAGTAGCTCCGCCAGCTGGTCACGGGTAATCGCTTGATCCGCCATTGAGTTCCTCCCGTTCATGAAAAGCGTGTTGATCCGCCGCCTCTGGTGGCTCCGCCCTCGCCCAGTCGCGGAAGGCCCCCTCTACTAGATAAAAATCCTTCATAGTTATAACTGCATAAGGCGCGATGCGGCAGGCCGAGGCTTGGGCTCGAATTCGTTGACGGTACCAAGGCGGTAGACAATGTCAAAGGACGCGAAAGCTCCGTCGGAAATTCAAATCACCGAAGACGGCCCCTATCTTGTCTCCGGCCATTTTCCGCTCGCCGAGGTCACCATCGGGGCCAATGCCGAAGGCGAGTCGGTGCGATGGGAGTGGGGCCGGAAATTTCCGGACTAGGCACGCTATGCGCTCTGCCGCTGCGGCGGCATCGCCAACAAGCCTTATCGCGACGGCACGCACGTGAAGAGCGGCTTCGACGGCACGGAGACGGCAAGCCGCAAATCCTATCGCGAGCAGGCCAAAATCATCGCGGGGCCGGCAATGTCCCTCACCGATGTCGAGAGCCTTTGCGCCTTCGCACGCTTCTGCGATCCCAACGGGCAGGTCTGGAGCCTCGTGCAGGAGTCGGATCACGCCGAGGCGAGACGGAACTTCGTTCGCCAAACCTGCGACTGCCCCTCTGGTCGCCTCGTCGCGTGGGACAATGCGACCGGAAAGCCCATCGAGCCGGAATACGAGCCCCCTCCATCGGGCTCATCGAGGATCCGGTCGAGGCTTGCTCCGGTCCCCTATGGGTGCGCGGCGGCGTGCGCGTGATCAGCGCCGACGGCTTCCAATACGAGATCCGCAATCGCGTGACCCTGTGCCGTTGCAGCGCGTCGCGGAACAAGCCCTTCTGCGACGGCTCGCACGCAGCGATCAAATTCAAGGACGACATCTCGCCGTGCGACTGACGCTATTGCGCAGGAGCACTCAGTTGGCTCCGCAGCGTCTCGATCAAGTCCTTGAGTTGGGCATTGTCCGGCTCCGCACTCGCGAGCTGCTCGGCATAGTTGAGCGCCGTGATGAGATCTCCCGAGTCGCGACTGAAGCTGATCAGCGCAACCAGCGAGTCGTGGTCATTCGGATGGCGCGCCACATTGTCCTTGAGCACCTGGATCGCATCGCTGCGGCGCCCGCTTGAATCGAGCCCCACCGCGTAGACATAGGCATATCGCGCACGCTCCGGCGCAAGCTCCGCGGCGCGGCGGAGCTCGACAAGAGCCTCATCCTCGCGCTTGAGGCGCACCAGCGTCAGTCCCAGCGCATGGTCCAGTCCGGCGTCTTGCGGCGATAATTCGATTGCCTTGCGCAACACGCCTTCCGCGTCGGTTTCGCGCCCAAGCTGGCGGTAGAGGTCTGCGAGGTTGGCCGACGCAGGCCCATAGGCGGGGCTCAGGCGAAGTGCAGCCTTGTATTCTGCTTCAGCCTCGGGCATCTCGCCGCGTCTTGCATAGATGCCTCCGAGCATCGCGCGTGATTCGGGCCTGTCCGCATTCAGGTGCTCCGCCGCAATGACCTCCTGGAGAGCCCGATCGAGCCGCGCGTGGTCGCTTGCCGACAGTTGCTCGGCGGGTGTGCCGGCAAGCATTGACGCGGCCTTGAGGCGCACGCCGCGCACGGGATCCGACAGGAGCGGCGAGATGAGCGGCCAGAGCTGGTCGGGCGCCGTGGCGTCGAGCATATCGAGGGCGCCGATGCGCACCAGGGGATCGGGATCGGCAAGGCCCTTCTCGGCCAAGCCGATATTGGACCGGGAGAGGTACGCGGCGAGCTCGCTGAGCGCGCTTGCCCGGGCGAAGCTCGGGGCCTTGGCATCGGCGGCAACGGCGGCAAGGAGACCCGCAGCGCCCGGCTCGTCGTGCCACGCCGCATGGAACGCCGCGCCATAGGTCTGAAGCCCTTCTCGATTCGGACCGAACCAGCCCTCGATGACCGCAGCCGCCCATGCGGCCGGCTTATCGGTGTGACAATCATTGCACGCATTGGTGGTCCCGAGCTTGTCAGCGAGGTCCGGACGCGGCACGCGGAAACTATGGTCGTGGCGGCGATCGACCACCATGTAGCTCCGTGCCGGCATATGGCAGGAGACGCACGTGACCGCTGGGTTTGCTCCCTCGTGACGGGCATGTGCCGTCTTCGCGTAGGTGTCGGCCGCGTGGCATTGCAAACAGACCGCGTCGCCGGAGAGCCTGAGCTTGGCGCTGTGCGGGTCGTGGCAATCGCTGCAGGTCACGCCCGCGGCAAACATCCGGCTCTGCTTGAACGAGCCGTAATTATAGACCTCGTCGAGCATCTGCCCGTCCGGCTGGTAGACGCCTTGCGCAAGCATCGCCACCACATGCGTGTCGGACAGCGGGCGCCCCGGCACCCAGTCTTCGGAGAGCTGGCCCCTACGCGCATGACACCGGCCGCAGGTTTCGACCTCCTTGCGGAGAGTGGCAGGCGGAGCGCTCCGCTGCGGATTGCCGGTTTTTGCATCGTGACCCCACGTCACATCGGTTCGTTCGTCAAAACGCGCCAACAGCCCCTTCGCGGGGTCGCTCTCCCCGAATGGCCACCAGTCTTGCTTGGCCCTCGCCCAGGCGACATGGCGCGAGCCTTGTCCGTGGCAAGCCTCGCAGCCGACGCTGATCTCGGCCCAAGTCGGGGCGAAGTGATCCGTCGCCGCGTCGTAATTCTTGCGCACGCCGGTCGAGTGACACTCCGCGCACATGAAGTTCCAATTCTGATTGAGCTTCGTCCAATGCAAGATGTCGTCGTGGCGGATGTCCTCATTGGGATAAAGGTGGAACCAGCGTCGGCCCCCCTTCTCCTTGGGACGGCTGTCCCAGGCGAGCGGCAGCGCCTGGATGCGGCCGTCGGGAAACTCCACGAGATATTGCTGTAAGGGATCGACGCCGAAAGTGTACTTCACCTCGAAACTGGCGAGCTTGCCGTCGGCGCCATCGGTTTCCATGAAGAACTTGCCGTCCTTGCGGAAGAAGCGCGAATGCACGCCGAAATAGTCGACGCTGGCATCGTTGAAATCGCCGAGCACTGATTGCTCGGAGGCATGAGCCATAGCGTGTTTGTGCTGCGATCCATGCCAGAGCTCCGCTTCGGCGCGGTGGCATTCGGCGCAAACCTCGCTGCCGACAAAGCTCGCTGCTTCCGCCGAACTCCCGACCTCGCTCCCAGGCGGCGCGTTGTTTGAGCCATAAATGCCGAAGACCAACCCGGCCGAGACGACGATCGCGGCGGCGATGACGGCCACAATCCAAATCTTGGGTTTCGCCAGGAAGCCGGAGCGTGGTCCTTCGGTTGGCACCTCTTGCCCCCCTGCTGGCTGCGCTTCTGGCGCAGGCCTCTTTCGGGTCCCGGGCCTCCTGGACGATTTATGGCGGTTGCGGGTCAAGGCCTTTTCATCCGCAAGGAGAGTTCAATTGGCGCCTACGGCGCGGGAGCCCACAAAAGGCGGCGATTTATGGGATTCTTGATAAATCGCAAGGACCATACGCGACCCTTTTGCACAATTGAAAATCGTCCTTCAGACTATATTTCCGTCCACGGGTGTGGTTGAAAGGGGCGGCGCAAATCGTCGGCTCCTCAGGTAGATAGACATGGACTATGAGACCTATTTTCGCGAGCATTTGGACGCGCTGCACCGCGAGGGCCGCTACCGGGTCTTCGCCGATTTGAAGCGCCGTTGCGGGGCTTATCCCGCCGCCGATCAGTTCACGGGCGACGGCACCCGCGACGTGACCGTGTGGTGCTCCAACGACTATCTCGGCATGAGCCAGCACCCCGTCGTCCGCGCCGCCATGCATGAGGCGATCGACGCGGTTGGCGCGGGCTCCGGCGGCACGCGCAACCTCTCCGGCACCACCCATTACCATGTGGAGCTCGAGGCCGAACTCGCCGATCTGCACGGCAAGGAGGCGGCACTCCTCTTCACCTCCGCCTATATTGCCAACGACGCGACGCTCTCGACGCTGCAGCGGCTGATCCCGGGCCTCGTGACCTTCTCCGACGATAAGAACCACGCTTCGATGATCGAGGGCATCCGCCATGGCGGCGGCGAGAAGCACATTTTCCGCCACAACGATGTGGAGGACCTCGAGGACAAGCTCAAGAAGTTCCCGAGAGGCACCCCGAAGATCATCGTCTTCGAGAGCGTCTACTCCATGGACGGCCACATCGCCCCGATCGCGGCCATCTGCGACCTTGCGCAAAAATACAACGCGCTCACTTATCTCGACGAGGTGCATGCGGTCGGGCTCTATGGCCCGCGCGGCGGCGGTATTGCCGAGCGCGAGGGCGTGATGGGCCGCATCGACATCGTCAACGGCACGCTCGCCAAGGGCTTCGGCGTCATGGGCGGCTATATCGCCGCGAGCCGAGCCTGCTGCGACGCCATCCGCTCCTACGCACCTGGCTTCATCTTCACCACCTCGCTTGCGCCGGCCATCGCTGCGGGCGCGCTTGCGAGCATCCGGCATTTGAAGCGAAGCGGCGTGGAGCGCGAGCGTCTGCAAGAGCGCGTAGGGACGCTGAAGTGGCGTCTGGCCGAGGCGCGGCTGCCGGTGATGTACAATCCGAGCCACATCGTGCCGGTGATGGTGGGCGATCCCGTCCACTGCAAGGCCGTCACCGACATGCTGCTTGAGCGCTATCGGCTTTATGTGCAGCCGGTCAACTACCCGACGGTGCCGCGGGGCACCGAGCGCATGCGCCTCACGCCATCGCCGGTGCATACCGACGCGCAGATGGCCTCTCTGATCCAAGCGCTGCAAGAGCTCTGGGCCCGCTGCCCCGTCGCCAACGGCCAGTATGTGAGGCTCGCGGCCGAGTAGGCCTTCGCGCGAGCCAAAATCACAGGCGTCATTCCCGCGCAAGCGGGAATCCAGTAACCACCACCCTCTCTATCCCTTCACCGAACTCTCCGCCTCCGCGAGTCACTGGATCGCCCGGTCAAGCCGGGCGATGACGAGCAAAAGGACAACGAGCAGCTCGTCCCTCTTCTGACGCGCCATCGTCGCTGGTTCGGCTGGCACGATCTCAGGCAGCGGCGCTTGCTCGGCCGGGTCGTCGCGGATGACGACGGTGTTGACGACCGGGAAAATCTGGTCGCCAGGCATGCCGACGCGAGAGATGATCCTGCCGAAGATCCTGCCGGGTGCCGAGCATCTGATCGCGTATCATGTGGTCACTGAGGGCCGTTGCTTCGCCAATATCGTCGGCGGGGAGCCGATCGCGGTCGAAGCCGGCGAAGTTATCGTCTTCACCAATGGCGATCCGCATGTCATGTCGAGCAGCCCAGGCATGCGCGCCGATGCGGTCACCCCGGGCGCGATCGACGCTGCCACCACCAGTCAATTGCCGTTCTTCGTCAACTATGGCGGCGACGGGCCAGCGGCCAAGCTCGTCTGCGGCTTCCTCGCCTGCGATGCGCGGCCATTCAATCCGCTCCTCGAGAACCTCCCGCCGGTGATCAAGGCCGGAGACCCACAGGACAGTGATACAGGCTGGCTCGGTCAGTTCACCCGATTTGCGATGATGGAATCGGCGGACAAGCGCGCCGGCGGCGAAAGCGTCCTCGCCAAACTGAGCGAGCTGATGTTCATCGAAGTGGTTCGTCGGCATCTGGAGGCCCTGCCGCCAGAACAGGCCGAGTGGCTGGCGGGCCTGCGCGACCCATTCGTCGGCAAGGCATTGTCACCGATGCATGGAGGCCCAGCGCGTAACTGGACGATCGAGGAACTGGCCAAGGACGTGGGGCTATCGCGCTCGGTGCTGGCGGAGCGTTTCGCCAACCTCGTCGGCATGCCGCCGATGCAGTATCTCGCCAAATGGCGGATGCAGATCGCTTCGGGGCTTCTGAGCGGTGGCAGCGCCATTATTGCAACCGTTGCCGCCGAAATCGGCTACGGATCCGAGGCGGCTTTTAGCCGCGCTTTTAAGAAGATGGTGGGGGGTGCCACCCTCGGCCTGGCGTTGCCGCCTCGGGCATGACGGGTCGCGCCCGATGTTGC
>Ga0116220_10000388_pt1 | contig 17279 bp, 16 predicted proteins | sample Sb_taG_10_FD_88967 | JGI IMG/M metagenome (GOLD analysis project Ga0116220, IMG submission 88967) | Peat soil microbial communities from Weissenstadt, Germany - Sb_50d_7_NC metaG | ecosystem: Environmental > Terrestrial > Soil > Wetlands > Peat | place: Germany: Weissenstadt | collected 2010-09-21
AGACAAAGATCAGAAACAGGCAGCTCGCATCTTCCGCCAGTTGATGCGCGCCGGATTCGGATCAAAAACCATCTTCACGATCCTGAAAAAATGGGAGGTGGACGAAGAAACTCTCACCGAACTCGAGAATGAAACTTCCGAGGCCTCCCACTGAGCCAGGGACAGCTCGAAACGAGTTCTCGGTGAAATTAGGACACCATCAAGTTTTTGTCCTGGTTGCGCGCATCCCCATACTCTGATACAAATCTGCAACTAGAACTCTTTAAATTTTTCTGGAGGTACTATGAAAACGAAGTTCTCTTTGAAGTTCGCTTTAATCATCGCTGCTGCGCTGCTGGCTTTGACTGCGTTCTCCTATGGTCAGGCCGGGACCGACGTGAAAAAAGCAGCCGACGATACTGGCAAAGCGACCGACACAGCGGCGAAAAAGACGGCGCACGCCACCAAGAAAGCAGCCGTGAAGACCGGCGACGCCACTGGAACCGCTGCCAAGGATACCGGCAAGGCAACTGAAAAGGCCGCCGACAAAACCGGCAAGGCCACCGGAACCGCTGCCAAAGATACCGGCAAAGCCACGGAAAAAGGCGCCGAAAAAACTGGCGATGCCACCAAGACCGCTGCTAAGGATACCGGGAAAGGCGTGACAAAAGGAGCCAAGGTGGTCGGCCACGGAGTGAAAAAGGGCGCCGACAAAACCGCAGACACGGTGAAGTAAATCAGCTTCTCACGACGGCGTCGAACTACCGGCTGCGAGCTGTTTGTGCAGTCAAGTGTTCGACGTCGTCGATTCTTGCTTTCCGCTGGTCGGCTGACTTCGTATTGAACCCCTGTGTTCCCCTGTGCCCCCTGTGGTGAAGGTTTGCCTATCATTTAGAATTAGGTTTCATGCTCACAGGCTCCGAAATTCGCCGCAAGTTCCTGGACTTTTTCATTCAGAAGCAACACCGCGAGGTGCACTCCTCGTCGCTCGTCCCCGCCAACGATCCAACGCTGCTCTTTACCAACGCCGGCATGAACCAGTTCAAGGACGTTTTCCTAGGTCTAGAGAAGCGGGACTACGCGCGGGCGACAACCTCGCAGAAATGCGTGCGCGCCGGAGGCAAGCACAACGATCTAGAAAACGTAGGCTTTACCAATCGTCATCACACGTTTTTCGAGATGCTGGGAAATTTCTCCTTCGGCGATTACTTCAAGAAGGACGCCATCGCCTACGCGTGGGAGCTGATTACGTCGCCGGAGTGGTTCGGGATTGATAAGGAGAAGCTGTACGCCACGATCTTCGACGGCTCTCCCCTGGACGACATCCCGCGTGACGACGAGGCGGAGCAGTTGTGGCTCGAAGTCGGTATTCCGAAGGAACGCGTCTTCGCCATGGGGATGAAGGACAACTTCTGGCAGATGGGCGACACCGGCCCCTGCGGTCCCTGCAGCGAGATTCACTACGACATGGGGCCTGCGGCATCCGATCAGGGTCACACAGACTGCAAGTTCGGGTGCGAATGCGGCCGCTATGTCGAAATCTGGAACCTGGTTTTCATGCAATACGATCGCCAGCCGAGAGTGGAAGCCCCTATGATGCTCGGATTCAAGCGCCTACCCAAACCGTCGATTGATACTGGTGCGGGGCTGGAGCGGCTGGCCGCAGTTCTGCAGGGCGTGATCTCAAATTACGAAACGGATTTGTTCACACCGCTGATCAAGCGCGCAGCAGAGCTGGTTGGGGAATCGCGCAAGAGAGCCCAACTCGAAGAGACATATGCCGTGTGGAAAGAACAAGGCTTGCCACCTTCGAGAACCGCAGGGTTGAGAAAGAAGTTGGAAGAGGAAGCGCAAGCTGAGTACACGGCATCTTTGCGTGTCATTGCGGATCATGCACGTGCGGCGACATTTCTGATCTCTGACGGGGTGCTGCCGTCCAATGAGGGCCGCGGGTACGTCCTGCGGAGAATCATGCGGCGCGCAATGCGTCGTGCGTGGGACCATGGTCAAACAAAGCCGTTCTTTTATGAGATGGTGCCCGCAGTGCGCGACCTGATGTGTGATGCATATCCAGAGCTTGAGGAGTCCGCGGAACAGGTGGCGAAAGCCGTTTTGGCAGAGGAAAGCAGGTTCGCTAGAACTTTGGGTGCAGGCCTGCGGGAACTCGAGGAGCAGTTCGTTAAGCTTATGACGGACGGCGTAGCAACGACCAAGGCCGGACGTACAGTAAAAGAGGGACGAGAGATCGCCGAAAGGGTGCTTTCTCAGCCAGAGCCAGAGATGGGCTCTTTGGTAGGTCCCCTACCAGGTGATGTCGCTTTCAAACTTTGGGACACATTTGGCCTCCATCCAGACTTCATCAAGGAGGCCTGTCGCGACCAAGGCATCCCTTTCGATCAAGCGGGTTTTGACCGCGCCATGGCCGAGCAGCGCGAGCGCGCTCGCGCCTCCTGGAAGGGCGGATCCAAACAATTTGCAAGTCCGGTGTACCTACAGCTGCCGGCCCTGTCAGCGCCTGGAACCATCGAACTATTCGAGGGCTACCGTCAGACGCAGTCACATGGCTGTTTGGTCCGGTTCATGGTACGAGGGGGGCAACCAGTTGCCCAGGTCTTAGAAGGGGAGGAAGGTGAGGTCTTCCTCGACCACACGCCTTTCTATGCCGAATCCGGAGGCCAAGTCGGGGACCGCGGATGGCTCTACTCCGACGATCACAACACAGTCGTCGCCGAAGTGACTGGATGCTACTACCCCGTGCAGGGCGTGCGCGCGCATCAGGTCGCCGCCAAGCAGGCAATTCGCGTGGGGCAGAAAGTCGACGCCGTTGTCGACACCGCGATTCGCGAGGCCACCATGCGCAATCACACGGCTACGCACTTGCTCCACGCGGGACTGCGAGAAGTTTTGGGCAAGCACGTGAAGCAGGCGGGGTCGCTGGTCGCTCCTAATCATCTGCGCTTCGATTTCTCGCACTTCACCGGAGTCGAAGACGAAGAGCTGCAGGACATAGAAGACATCATCAACAAAGAAGTTCTGCGCAACGAAAAAGTAGAGATTGTCGAAAATGTCCCGATTGACGTGGCCGTCAACGAATATCACGCGATGGCGCTGTTCGGCGAAAAATACGGCGACCGAGTGCGCGTGATCAAAATCGGCGATTTTTCGACGGAATTGTGCGGCGGCACGCACACCGGCGCTACGGGCGAGATCGGCCTGATCAAGATTTTGAAAGAGGGAAGCGTGTCATCGGGCGTGCGGCGCATCGAGGCCGTGACCGGCGAAGGCTCGCTGCGCCACTTCCGCAAAGATCACGAACTGGAAAGCGTCGTTGCCGCGCTGACCACGCATTCGGAAACGGCTTCTCCGGCCGAGGCGTTGAAACTCGAACTGGAAAAGAAAGACGCCGAAATCAAGCGCCTGGCGCGCGAACTCGATCAGGCGCGGATGAAGTCGGCATCGTCGAGCACGGCCAACATCAGCGACAAAGTCAAAGAAGTTCGCGGCGTCAAAGTTCTGACCCACCGCGTGGACAATCTGGAGCGCGCGCAGATGCGTGCGCTGGTCGATCAGCTTCGCGACAAACTCGGCTCCGCCGTAGTTGTGCTGGGCTCGGCCTCGAATGGCAATGTCTCGCTGATCGTCGGCGTAACCAAAGATCTCACCAGCCGCATTCAGGCGGGAAAGGTCATCGGCCCGGTGGCGCAGAGAGTCGGCGGCAAGGGCGGCGGGCGTCCGGATTTGGCCGAAGCGGGCGGAAAGAATGTGGCAGCACTGGACTCGGCGCTGAGTGAGGCTTACAGTGTCGTGGAGTCGCTGTTAAGGTAGATTTCCTCTGTGTTCCTCTGTGTTCCCTGTGGTTAAGGTTGTTTTCACCACAGGGGACCCTACGGCTTCGCTCAGGGCAGGCTCCGAGGACCACAGGGAAAACCATTCGGGGTCCGCAATGGATGATCGTATCCATTTCATCGAGCACCAGGGCAAGCAGATTCTGCTGCTGGACTTTTCGCACGCCAATGCACATGCGATGCAACTTCTACTTGAGCATGTGCGGATCACGGTGGCGCAGCACGCGCGCGAGTCGCTGGTCACGCTCGCCGACTACACCGGCGCCACAGTGGATCACGCGGTTGCTATCAAGCTTAAGGAAGTGCTGACGCTCGACCGGCCATTTGTGAAGAAGACGGCGTGGGTCGGCGCGGAGAGCATCCCACACGCGTTCATGGAAAACTTCCAGAATTTTTCCCAACGCGAGATTGTGACCTTCAAGACGCGGGAAGAGGCGATGGACTGGCTGGTGGCGGAGTAGTTCTCAGGTCTCAGGAAAATCTCTTCGCCGTGACTCAGCGGTTCTCTCGATTGACACAGCTCGACAAGGCTGGCAGCAGATGAAAGCCCCCGCTTTTTCCGGGACATGGTGAAACCACGACCAGGGACATTTCTATTGGGGACAAGACGGGGACATTTCTATCGTGGTATGACAGAACCAAAGCTGGGATTGACGGGAAACCCTCCGAGCGCCAGACTGAAATGATATGGCAAAGCTTCGGGTTGGCATCCTTTTTGGCGGACGCAGCGGCGAGCATGAAGTGTCGTTGCTCTCGGCGGCGTCCGTGCTGAATGCAATCGATAAGACGAAATACGAAGTGGTTCCCATCGGCATTACGAAAGACGGCCGCTGGCTCACGGCAGAACATGCCGAGAGACTGTTGAGGGGCGAACAGCAGGCCAGTGTCCTCCCCACACCGGAGAAGCATTTGCGGGCGGGCGATCCGGAAGCGACTCCGGGGGCGGCGGTGCTGGCCACGGGCGAGTCGGTGGTGGTTCCTCCGGAACCGGCGCGGCGCGAAGCTGGGATCGCGCCGTTTCAGACCGATGCGAATCTGCGGCGCGCTTCGGATCGCGCCATTAACGTGGATGTCATCTTCCCCGTGCTGCACGGAACCTTCGGGGAAGATGGAACGATTCAGGGTTTGCTCGAACTGGCCGACATTGCGTACGTCGGCGCCGGTGTGCTCGGCTCTTCCGCGGGCATGGATAAAGACGTTATGAAGTCTTTGTTCCGCGCGGCCGGATTGCCTATCGTGAAGCAGGTGACCGTGTTGCGCAACCAATTCGATCGCGCGCCGAAAAAAGTGCAGAAGCTGGTGGAGAGCAAGCTGAAGTATCCGGTGTTCGTGAAGCCGGCGAACCTGGGGTCGTCAGTGGGAATCTCGAAGGCGCATGATCACAAGGAACTCGGTCCGGCCATCGCGGAAGCCGCGAAGTTCGATCGCAAGATCGTGATTGAGGAAGGCGTCGGCGGAAAAAGGAACAAGGCGCGTGAGATCGAGTGCGCGGTGCTCGGCAACGACGATCCCAAAGCGTCGGTTGCGGGAGAAATCGTTCCTTGTAAAGAATTCTATGACTACGACGCAAAGTATCTGGTCGAAGGCTCCGAAGCGGTGATCCCCGCGAAGATCACGAAAGCGGAAATGAAAACGGTGCAGAGGCTCGCGATCGCGGCGTTTCAAGCGGTCGATTGCACGGGCCTGGCGCGCGTCGATTTTCTGATGGAGCCCAAGTCGAGGCGGATCTTCGTCAACGAGATCAACACCATGCCTGGCTTCACCGCGATCAGCATGTATCCGAAGATGTGGGTGGCGTCGGGCGTATCATATCCCGAGTTGATTGACCGCCTGATCCGCCTCGGGATCGAGCGGCACGAAGACAAGAAACGGAATCAGTACAGCCGATAAACGGGGATTCACCGGCGAGACGCCGAGGGCGCGGACGAAAACCAAAGGCCTAACCACAGGGAACTGAGGAACACAGGGGGATCCGTCGCTTCGCTCGGGCTGACGATGCTTTAAATAGTGGGTAATGACAAGCCCATGAGAATTGCTCGGCGCTCTCTGCGTCTCGGCGGTGAAAATATGCTTGACAGACTGTTGGGTCGGCTGTAGTATCTGATCCCAAGTTTGCTCTTTTTTGAGCAAATGGGAATTTCATGCAGAGTGGCTGAGGGACGAGCCCTAGGACGCCACGGCAACCGGATCCGGATCATATATCCTGACTGTCAGGTGCCAACTCTCGCCCGGTAACGGGGACCATGAGATTCGGGGTGAAAGCGATTTGTTGTTCGCATCTCCCGAGCCTCTTTTCCAATCCGGAAAAGGGGTTTTGTCGTAAATGGGGAATTTTCCCCGGCTCGTCCCGCAGTCACGGAAAGAAGTTGCAAAATGGAGACGAGCACCTACCAGCTCCGCTGCCGCGAATGCGGCAAGACCTGGGGTAACCAGCCGCGCAGCATCTGCGAAGACTGTTTCTCGCCGCTCGAAATCACCTACGATTACGATTCGCTCCGCTCGCGCCTTTCGCGCGAACTGATCGCCTCGCGCGCGCCCAACATGTGGCGCTATCGCGAACTGCTGCCGTTGCCGGCGGGATTTCAGCCGTCGCTGCCGGTGGGATACACGCCGCTGGTGGGAGCGCCGCGGCTCGGCCAAGAGATCGGATCGCGGCGGCTCTTCGTTAAAAATGATGCGGTGTGCCTGCCCACATTGAGCTTTAAAGACCGCGTGGTTGCGGTCGCGCTCGCGAATGCCCGCAGCTTCGGATTCGATACCGTGGCTTGCTCGTCGACGGGCAACCTGGCGAATTCTCTTGCGGCGCAGGCGGCTCGCGAAGGATTGAAAGCTTGGATTTTTATTCCTTCGGATCTTGAGGCGGCGAAGATTCTGGGCACGCAGGTGTATGGCGCGGAGGTAGTGCGCATCATCGGCAGCTACGACCATGTCAATCGCCTGTGCTCGCAAATCGCCGACGAACATCGCTGGGGATTCGTGAACGTCAATCTTCGACCGTATTACGCCGAAGGCTCGAAGACGGTGGGCTATGAGATCGCCGAGCAACTGGGCTGGCGATTGCCCGATAACATCGTCGTCCCGATGGCGGGCGGGTCGCTGATCACGAAAATCAAAAAAGCGTTTGATGAACTGATTCTCCTGGGACTGGTCGATCCGAAACCGGTGAAGTTTTTTGGCGCGCAAGCGACTGGGTGCTCGCCGATTTCCACGGCGATCAAGCAGTACAGCAACGAGATCGAACCGCAGCGTCCGAAGACGATTGCGCGGTCGCTGGCGATCGGCAATCCGGCCGATGGACATTACGCGTTGAAGGCCATCACCCAAAGCGGTGGATGGTCGGAAGACATTTCCGATCCCGAAGTTGTCAATGCCATCCAGTTGCTGGCGGAGAGCGAGGGCATCTTCACCGAGACCGCAGGCGGCGTGACGGTGGGAACAGCGCGCAAGCTGATTCATCAGGATCGAATCCTCCCGGATGAAAACACCGTGCTCTGCATCACGGGCAACGGGCTCAAAACCACTGACGTGCTGGCGAACGCGTACGAGGAGGAAGCGCCGATCGCTCCGAAGCTGATCGAGTTCGAAGCTTACTTGGCGACGAAGGCGGCGAGTTTGCCGGCGGCGTTCAAAGAGACGGCGTCGGCGGCTGTGGTTGCTGGTCGTTAGCCGCTGGACACCAGTCGTTGGTCGTTGGTCGTTCGCTGTTCGCAAACGCTCGCGCCCGCTTCACGTGAAGTGGGCTTGCTAACGACTAACGACCGACGACCAACGACTATCGCATTTTCATTCGGACTTTTGGCCCAGGAGGTTTTTTATGAGCATCACGGTTCAAATTCCTACGGCTTTGCGGCGGCTTGCGGCTGGGACGCCGCGCGTTGTCTGCTCGGCGGCGAATCTCAGTGAGCTATTCTCGGAACTCGACCGGCAGTTCCCCGACTTGAAGCCCCATCTGCGGGATGAAGCGGGGGAGACGTGCCGGTTCCTGAATATTTATGTGAATGAGGAAGATATTCGCTTCCTGGGGGGCGCTTCGTATTCGTTCCAGGACGGCGACGAGGTACTGCTGGTGCCCTCGATCGCGGGCGGATGGCAGTAGCGGTTGCGGCGGCAGCTTTGCGGTTTACGGAGTCCCGAGAGGCGCCGTTTTGGCTGTCTTTGGTTTGTTTTTCTCAGCTTCGTTGTCTTTTTCTGCTTCTTCTGCATCGAGACTCCTCCTGAAAATTCCTATTTGTACCGGGCATGTGGTAAAATCTAACTAACTGGTTAATTATATGAAGGGGTCAGCAGAGCTCGGCGGGCGAGTCGCCCGCCGCCACACGAGCGAGCGTGGGCGAACGGCTCGTCTGGGGACTCGGGGGCGGCCGGAGGAGAGCCGGGCTGCGATCTTGAAGGCGGCGATGGCGGAATTTTCCGAGCATGGGATTGCGGGGGCTCGGACGGACGCGATCGCGCGGACGGCGCACGTCAACAAGGCGCTGCTTTATTACTACTTTAAGGACAAGGATGCATTGTACGAAGCGGTGCTGGATCATGTTTTCAGCGGGATGCGGGCGCGGGTGATGCCGGTGCTCGAAAGCAAACTGCCTCCGCGGCAGAGGATGCTGGAATATCTGGGGGCGTATTTCGACTACATCGCGGCCAATCCGCGGTTTCCGCGGGTGGTGCAAGGGGAATGGATGCGGTCGGGCGCGAAGGGCAACGCGCGGATGCAGCGGGTGGCGAAGGAATATTTCCGTCCGATCTTCGAGAAGCTGGCGGATCTGCTCCGGGAGGGAATTGAGACGGGGGAATTTCGGGCGGTGAATCCGATGGACTTTGTCCCGTCGGTGGTGGGGGTGATCATTTTTTATTTCAGCGCTGCGCCGTTGATGAAGACGCTGGTGAAGGTGGATCCATTGTCGGAGAAGCGGATTCGGGAGCGGCGGGCGTTTGTGCTGGAGTTTATTTCGGCGGCGCTGTTTCGGTAAGCACCGCCGAGACGCCGAGGACGCGGAGAGGGGCTTTTGGCTCTTAGCTTTTAGCTCTTAGCTCTCGGTTTTCTCGGGCAGGGATGACAGCCACTGATAAAAAGCCAAGAGCTAAAAGCTAAAAGCTAAAAGCTAAGAGCTAAGAGCTAAGAGCTAAGAGCTAAGAGCTAAGAGCTAAGAGCTAAGAGCTAAGAGCTAAGAGCTAAAAGCTAAGAGCTAAGAGCTAAGAGCTAAAAGCTAAAAGCTAAGAGCCTCCCGACGAGAGCTCAACGCTAGGAGATTCATATGAGTGTTCGGAATAAATTTTTGATTCTGCTGGGGGTCATTCTTGCGATTGCTTCGGGGTACTACTTTTTTTCTACTCCGGGCGGGAATGATCTGGTTTTGGTGGGGACGGTGGATGCTAACCAGATCGTGGTGAGTCCGCAGATTCAGGGGCGGATCCTGAAGCTGCTGGTAGAGGAAGGAACGCAGGTAAAGCAGGGGGATCTGATCGCGTTGCTGGATCCGTCGGAACTGGAGGCGGAGGAGCGTGCGGCGGCGGCGACGATTGCCAGTTTGCGGTCGCAGGTGAGCGCCAACGAGTACACGCGGAAGTCGACGAAGGGATCGACGTCCAGCGACGTGTCGAATGCGCAGGCGAAGCTGCAATCGGCGCGCGCGCAGCTGGCGCAGGCGGAAGCGACTTTGACGCGGGTGGAGAGCGACAGCCGGCGGACCATTGGATTAGCGCAGGCGGGCGTAGCGTCGGAGCAGGAGAGGGTGCAGGCGGAGATGAATTTGAAGGCGCAAGAAGCGAGCGTGCAGTCTCTGAGGGACCAGGTGACCGCGGCGCAGGCGGATCTGAATTCGGCGATTGCGCGCACGAATCAGGCTACGGCAGCGCAGAGTACGGTCGCATCGACGCGGGCGCAGGTGGAGAACGCAGTGGCGCAATTGAAAGAAGGGGAAGTGCGGCTGGGCTATACGAAGATTTATTCGCCGGTGACGGGGACGGTGCTGGTGCGGGCGGCGCGCGAAGGCGAGGTGGTGAACGCGGGACAGGCGATCGTGACGGTGGTGGATTTCAGCGACACGTGGGTGTTGGCGTCGATTCCGGAGACGGACGCCGATCATATTGGACTTGGGGACACGCTGCGGGTGCGGCTGCCGGGAAGCACGGTGGTTCCGGGAAAAGTTTTCTACAAGGCGGCGGAGGCGGCTTTCGCTACGCAGCGGGATGTGGGGCGGCGGAAACGGGATATACGAACGATTGCGTTGAAGGTGCGGCTGGACAATCCGAAGGGGGCGTATGTGCCGGGTATGACGGCGGAGGTGCTGGTGAGCCCGCAGCAGTTGAAGGGGGGATAGTGCAAGGTTTCAACGTTTCAAGGTTTCAGGGTGTACACCATGAGTGAAGGCGTGAACAAGGCTAACGAGAACACCATGAACGGCATGAGTGTTGCGGCGTCGGAACTTAGCCTGCGTGGCGACGTTGCGGCGGACGCTCCTAATGCTATTGAAGTGGAAGATATCGTAAAACGATATGGCGAGTTCACGGCGGTGGACGACGTTTCGTTTGCGGTTAAGGAGGGAGAAATTTTCGGGCTGCTGGGGCCGAATGGGGCGGGGAAATCGACGTTGATCCGGATGATGACGACGCTGATTTCGATCACGGCGGGAGCGGCTCGGGTGTCGGGGTACGATGTGGCGGGGGATCCAGAGGCGGTGCGGCGGACGATTGGCGTGATTCCGCAGGCGCTGACCAGCGATCTGGATTTGACGGTGGAAGAAAATCTCAGTATTTACGCGAAGCTGTATGACGTCCCGACGAAGCGACGCAAGGAGGCGATTGAAGAGCTGCTGGAGACCGTCGATCTGACGAAGTGGCGGGGAGCGCAGACCAAGACGCTATCGGGCGGGATGCGGCGGCGGTTGGAGATTGCGCGGGGGCTGGTGCATAGTCCGAAGATTTTTTTTCTGGACGAGCCGACGACGGGGCTGGATCCGGTGTCGCGCGTGGCGGTGTGGGAGATGCTGACAAACATCAAGGCGAAGCGCAAGCTGACCATCCTGATCACTACGCACTACATGGACGAAGCGGACCGGCTGTGTAACCGGATTGCGATTGTGGACCACGGGAAGCTGGTGGCGCTGGATACTCCGGAGGCGTTGAAGGCAAGCGTGCCCGGATCGAACGTGATTGAGGCGCACTTCGAGCATCCGCCGCCCGATTGGGAAGAGCGGCTGCGGGCATTGCCGGGAGTGACGTCGGTGCAGAACCAGAGCGCGGGGATGTTCCGGGTGCTGACCTCGAATGGCTCGGGCACGACGACCGATCTGGTGGAGATGGCGGTCGTGGCGGGGGCGGCACTGAAGACGCTTACGGTGCAGAACACGACGCTGGACGATGTGTTTGTCCACTATACGGGGCGGCAGTTGCGCGATGAACTGGTGAAAGCGCATGGGTTCACGATGCCGGATAGCCCGGGGTTGCGGCCATGAACCGGATGATGGCGATTATCGAGCGCGAGATGCGCAAGTATTTCCGGTCGCCGACGCTGATGATGGTGTCGATGGTGATGCCCCTGGTACAGCTGATCGTGCTGGGGAATGCCTTTGGAGGAAAGATCCGCGACGCGAAGATGGGGGTCGTGGATGAGGATCATGGGACGCAGGCGATCCGGATCAAAGAAGCGTTTGACGCGGTGCGGGCGAATATGCGGACGTTTGTTACGATCCCGTATGAAAACGAAGTGCAGGCGCGGGAAGACGTGCGCAACGGGAAGATTCAGGGCGCGGTGATTATTCCGCCGCAGTATTCGAAGCTGGTGTACGAAAAGAATCATCCCAGGGTTGCGCTGATTGTCGACAATAGCGACAACTTCATGAGTTCTACCCTCGAAGACGAGATGAATGCGGTGACCGACGCGTTGAACCAGCCCGACGTGTCGCCGCGACTGTTGCAGCAGACGGCTCTGGAAACAGTGGAACTGTATCCGTATATCGAGTACATGAAGTTCCTGCTGCCGGGATCGATCACGCTGGCGATGTTCGTGTCGGTGATGATCGGCGGAGGCATGCTCTATATCGACGATAAGGCGCGCGGTGTTCACGAGGGATACTTGGTGACTCCGATCACCAAAGCGGAGCTCGTGTTTGGGCTGAATGGAGCGGGGGCGATCAAGGCAGTGATGACCGGAGTGGTGACTACTCTGATCGGGTCGCTGCTGGCGGGAGTGGGGACGATATTCCATCCGGCGACGATGCTGGGGCTGGTTTTGATGATCACGCTGACGTCGGCGGCATTCAATTCGATGATGTTTTTGTTGATGGTGCGAGTCGAGGATCCGCTGGTGCCGCGGGCGATGTTTGGGATTCTAAATACGCTGTTGTTTTTTCCCAGCGGAGCGATCTATCCGGTGCAAGCATTTCCGGCGTGGCTGCGGGCGATTACGAGAGTGGATCCGTTTACCTATGCGGTGCACGGATTCAAGTCGCTGCTGCTGAAGGAAACGGGGCTGGGGGCGATTGCTCCGGACTTGATTTATCTGGGGATTTTTGCGGTGGTGACGCTGGCATTGGCGGTGCCGCTGTTTAAGCGGACGCTGTAGGGGCGGTCGTTGGTCGTTCGTCGTTGGTCGTTCGCTTCTCGCCTTTGCCCCTCTCAGATAACTTGGTTGGCCGCTGTCTTGCGGACCGTCGGAGTTGCGACGCGAAAACTGGGTACCCCCTCCCCCTATTTTAGCTAAAATATTCAAAAATAAGGACTTAATTGCAAAATATTCATAAATAAGGAGTTAGAGGTACTTAGGGCTCGATGTCGCCAACCGGCCTCAAACTTTTTTGTTTTTCGATCTATTGGAATCATGGGTTTAGGCAAAAATTGCCGCCAAATCTTTGGGTTTAAAGGACTTATTCGTAAAATATTCCGAAATAAGGACTTAAGATTGTCTGGTTGCAGAGTTCAGAAGTCCCAACCTCTTTTCTGCGCCAATAAGAAAAGGGTGCCAGGAATGATCTGCACCCTTTTTCTTCTATACTTTTATTATATCAGTTTCACCCTGCCTGCCCGACAAACTTTGCAACTTTATTTTGGCACTAATATAGTACGGTAACCAGATTTCTCTTGACAGTCTTTGGTTAGTCTGCTACCTTAGCTTCATGGAACAGCCAAAGACACTTCAACAAGCCATCCGGCATTACGCAGATGAGCAAGTCTGCATTAACACTGTAGCCCGCCTGCGCTGGCCAAACGGCCCGGAGTGCCCTGCCTGTGGGCACAAAGAGCACTACTACCTTGCGACTCAGAAGCGCTGGAAGTGCAAAGAGTGCTATAAGCAGTTCACGGTAAAACTGGGAACCATTTTCGAGGAATCCCCGATCAAGTTGGACAAATGGCTCACCGCGCTCTGGATGCTCGTGAACTGCAAGAACGGCGTCAGTTCCTACGAAGTCGCAAAGGCCGTGGGGATCACCCAGAAGTCGGCATGGTTCGTGCTGCATCGCCTGCGTTTCGCTTTGCAGACCGGGAGCATAGTCAAGCTGGGCGGAGGGAGTGCACCGGTCGAAGTAGACGAAACCTTTGTGGGCGGGAAGGCCCGGAACATGCACAAGTCGCGACGTCTCCGCATGAAAGTGCGAGAGCACAACTGGTCGAAAACCGTAGTCATGGGAATGCTGGAACGCGGCGAACACGTCAAAACCGCCGTGATCCCCGAACGCCAAAAAGTCATCGTGGACAAGATCGTCCGCGAAAACGTTCTCCCCGGCGCGGAAGTGCACACCGATGAGTTTGTGGGCTACAGCGGTTTGTCGGATGAATTTACTCACAAAGTCATCAATCACCTTGAGCATTACGTTGACGGGAAGGTCCATACTCAGGGAATCGAGAATTTCTGGTCGCTCTTGAAGCGCGGGTTGAGCGGAACCTACGTAGCGGTTGAGCCGTTCCACCTGTTCCGATACGTGGACGAACAAGCGTTCCGCTACAACCACCGCAACGACGAAAACGGGAACAAGTTGAACGATGGACAGCGCTTCGAACTAGCTTTATCGCAGATCGCGGGGAAGCGGTTAACCTTTACGGAGGTGACCGGCAAGGTGGGAGAAAGCGCGGCTTTCTAATCATTTGCGCGGGAAGCGTGGCCGGAAGCCCGTTCCCCGCGCTGTTTCCGCTCTCGCCTCTCGGCATCAAGGTGAGCCTTGAGCGCCGAGTGCGGAACAGACAAAACTTTCTTAAGAGCTGTTTCAAACGTAGCGTACTCACCTGTCTCATTCTTGGCGGAAGATTTTGGGTGAGTCGCCATAGTCCAACTTGCACCGCACTCCCATTTCTGGGCGCTTTGCGTCTAGACGGGAGTTTCGCGCAATGGTGTGTAAAAGTCAACGTGAGCTTTTGGAGATTCACTGTGAATACCAGTCCGGGTATTTGTCCGTTCTGTCCCAACCAAGGCTCGAAGATGACCAGAGAGCATCTTGTCAGCGCTTGGATTCCTAAATTGTTCAAGTCATCCGGGTATAACATAAGGCGCTATGACGAAGCTGGGTTGGTCAAGAAGTGGCGCAAGGCGAAACTCGACGAGAAAGCCTTCGCCGCGTGCGGCGAGTGCAACAATGGATGGATGAGCGATCTTGAGGCGGAGATGAAGGCCGCGTTCTCGGATGTCATTCGGGCCGGAGTCAAAGTGTCGCTGCTCCCAAGGGGACTTGCGCTACTTGCCGCCTTTGCGTTTAAGTGTGCGGTCGTTGCCGACCATATGAACCCGGCGGACGGAACACTTTTTTACACGACGCACACGCGCCATAAATTCAGAAAGTCCCTTCAGATACCAGACGGCGTTCAAATGTGGCTTTTTGCCTTTAGAGGCATGTATGCCCATAGCGGGATCTTCCACGGCTACTACCTCAAACCCCGGCCAGAATCTAGCCCCTTCCACAATCTCAACTTCCACATATTTACCTTCCTCACAGGGCGTCTCGGATTCCAGGTTGCCTCGCCGAAATGGACCGACGTTCGGCGAAGCGGCCAGAGGCTTCCGCTTCTTTGCCCGGAGGATATCTGGGGCACCGCTGCCGTCAGATTTTGGCCGCTCGAAGGCTTGCCCGTTTCCTTTCCTCCGCGCCATTACTTGAGCGACGATAGCCTTGAGGCATTCGTCAACCGATTTCGGGGGACCGTCACGATGATTGTTGCGTGACGATTGCATTTAGGCACCTCTCCGCGTATCTTTGGATTGCGCGGAGGCGCCCAAAGGTTTTCAGCTCAGAAAGAAGCTCCGGCTGGCACCGGGGCTTTTCTATTTCTAGGTTTACGCCCTGTCACGGTTTCAACAGCTTACAGGAATTTGGTTAGCCTAATCAATTAGTGCCTTTATTTTCCTCGCCGATTCATTGGGTTACGCGGAAAATCGCCGAAATGGGGGCTTGACAAGGTTTCGCCGAAAATCGAGAAGCGCCACAGGGATTCTCACGTTGGCAGTTCGCTGAGGGCTCTTGGCGTTTGCCTCAAAAAAGGCGGATCTTCGGCGGTTTTCAATTTGCGAGGAGGCTCTTGAGAGCCAATTTCACCCCCGTCACAGGGTCAATGAGTGCCAACGCTGATCACAGTCAAAACCGCTGAGTCTCAAAGGCATCGCGGCGGTTTTGGGCCGCTGATAGGTATGAAATCGTCCAATAGCTTTTCTGGTTTCCGTGGAAATTTGGGGTCAATGGTCTCGCACAGTATTGTCTCTTTTCTAAGTGACGTGAATCGTCCCATCACGCGAATAGCTCTTGCCCATCCGTCATTCACTCGCACTACCCGCAATAATTCGGCCCAATCACCATTTCTGGCCGTGAAAAAAACATTGGCGTTGAAGTGGTCACCTGATGCTGGAATACCGGCTGGAATGGATTCCATGTCCCCGTGACCCCGGATCATATCGCCAACTGCAACTGTTATGCCCTGAGGGTTCGTCCTCACTTGGTCAATGTCAACGATCCGCGCTGAGACTCCATAGAGCGGGTATTTTCCTTCGTGAGCAAATAGCAAGAATCCCTGTCCCGGCGCATACATAAAGACGGCATAAGAATTGGCCCCTGTGAGCTGGCTGACAGTTTCGGCCGATTTCGAAACGATTAGAGACTCAGCAGCTTTCAAAGCGTTCGTCTGTTCACCTATTTTGGGGATCACCCCATCTGGCCCCTCAAACTGCTGCTTTAAATCGTTTACGTATAACCTGTGTTGGCTTTCTAGGGCAGCTTGAATCGCTGCAGTTCCACGCTGTTCGGCTGCTCGCCTTAGTCTTGAATCCGCGTAATTTTGAACAATCGCCGAAATTGTGGTTAGAACAAAAGAGACGACGAGGAAAATACGGGCCGCCTTGCCTGCAGGCGTAAGAGTTTTGCGATGACCCGTTTCAGGCTCCTGTGCCGTCTTGAAATGGAGATTTATCCATGTCAGGATCAACGACGCAGATAGCCCGATATACGTGAAGACTTGTGAGACTGTTTTAAGGACTTCGTAGCTCAAGTGTTTTTGTGCCTACGCGATAGGCTAACATCTTGCTCTGTCACTTTGCGATAAATCCCCGATTACACTAATTGACCCCGGATCGGGAGGGACGCTGGGCTTTCTGCGCTTCAACCACGCTGGGGACCGTGACCCGCTCAGATGACAATCCCTAAGTTACTTTCACAATAACTGGGATTAGCTCCTGCTCTGGCCTCAGGGCAGGCTCTTCGACTGCGCAGGGACTTCACTTCGTGAAGTCTCCGCTCCGCTCACGATGACAAAGTGTGGAACGGACGAATGCGTCCGTTCCTACGTCATTGGCGGCGCTGCCGGGCTTCGCTCGGGGCGGGTGAATGGGATTGCGCTGGGGGGATCGGTGGGCAGGCGGAAGACGAGGCTGGTGGTGTTGGAACGCATTTTGGGACGAGCGTTGGCACGAGCGTTGGGACGAACATCGCGATTGACATCCAAGCGCAGCCAGATAAAACGGCCGACGCGGCTGAGGCGGACTTGTTCGGGACTCAGTCTGGCGGTATAGCTGGAGGCGATGCGGGCCATTTCGGCGAGGTCGTTCATGGGTCCGAATTCCACTTCACAGGGGCGGGGCAGTTGGCGCATGGAGTCGAGTTGGCGGGCGATACTTTTGCGTCCGGCAACACAGGGCTGGGTGCGGCAATCGAGAATTTTTTCGATGGCGTAGAGAGCGGCGTGGTCGACGCGTTCCCCGAAGGCAAGATAGAGGGTGTTGGTGGCGGCAGCGTAGTTGAGGGGCACCATTTGAAAGGCTTCGAGGATGGGAAGTGGAATGCTGCCCGGAGACTGGATGGTGGAGGGATCGAAAGATGAGGCGACGGGACATCCCCATTGCAGAGCTAAGGCGGTGGTGACTTCCTGTTCGGTGGCAAAGCCGAGTTTTTCGATCCACTCGCCGATTTTTCCGTAGCGGGCGCGGCGCTGGGCTTCGAGGGCGGCGCGAACTTCGATGTGGGTGAGCTTGCCGCGGGCGACCATGAG
>Ga0116220_10000404_pt1 | contig 16835 bp, 11 predicted proteins | sample Sb_taG_10_FD_88967 | JGI IMG/M metagenome (GOLD analysis project Ga0116220, IMG submission 88967) | Peat soil microbial communities from Weissenstadt, Germany - Sb_50d_7_NC metaG | ecosystem: Environmental > Terrestrial > Soil > Wetlands > Peat | place: Germany: Weissenstadt | collected 2010-09-21
CATCATCGGGCTGAACAGCGACGCCCAGCCGAGCCTGACCGCGACCGCCTCGAGCACCGCCGTCACGTCGGAATAGCCGGCCAGCACCCGGGGCGGCAGGCCTGCCAGGCCATTCCAGTCCATCGCCTCCAGGGTGCGCTGTGCGCCGTAGCCGCCCCGGGCGAACAGGATCCCGGCGAGGCCGGGGGCGGTGAGCGCGGCGCGCAGGTCCCCGGCGCGCGTCGCGTCGTCACCGGCCAGGTAGGAACGCATGGTGCCGGGTTCGGTCAGCGATGGGTAGCGGACCGGATTGAGCCCGGCGGCCCGCAGCGCGTCGAGGCCGGCGGCCAGCGGTTCCGGGTCCACCGGGCCGCTGACGCACAGCACCGCCAGCCGGTCTCCCGGCCGCAGGGCGCGGGGACGGGCCAGCGAGCGCGGCTCCTCCGGGCCGGTCATGGCCGCGGGGACTACAGCGCCACGCCGGCTGGGGCTGGTGCGGTGAGCCAGCTGAGGTCGAGTTCGGTGTAAGGCACGTGGCAGGGGTTTCCGGCGGCGAGCCAGACGCGGCGGGCGTTCAGGTCCATGAGGACGGAGGCGATCGTGGCGCCCTGCTCGAGCGGATGTTCGTCCGGATCGGGGTGGGAGCAGATGCTGTGCGGGTAGTCGGCGTGATCGGCGAGGAGCGCGCGGAAGCCGTCGAGCGTCGCGGAGGCCGGCGCGCCTCCCGCGGCGGCCACCGTCGCGCCTCCCGCGGCGGCCATCGTCGCGCCTCCCGCGGCGGCCACCGTCGCGCCTCCCGCGGCGGCCACCGTCGCGCCTCCCGCGGCGGCCACCGCCGTCTCGGCCGCCTGGAGCCGCTGCAGGCGGACCGCGCTGGATGGCATGGCCCACAGCGACACGTCGACCGGGTGCAGCCGCGGCGACAGGAAGTGGTTGGTGTGCAGGAGCAGGCCCTGGTCGGGGAACCGAGGATACAGGCGGGTGAAGTCGCCCGGCGCGGCCTCCACGTCGAGCGCGGCGCCGCTGGCGTGCGCGATCAGGTAGTTGGCCGACGAGGAGCGCATCCGGGCCTGGAGCACCGAGAGGGCTTCGGTGACGGTGGCGCAGTCGAGTATGGCCCGCAGCAGCACGTGATAAGGGAGCCCAGGCGCCCCGATGTCCGCGTCGGTGACCAGGGCGTTGGTAACCAGGCCCAGGCCCGCGGCGTTCAGGCCGGCCTTGGCCAGCAGGCCCGCCTCGACCACGGTGACGAAGTCGGGGCCGTCGTCCTGCCTGGCCTCGAGGACGACCAGCGTCCGGGCCGAGTGGAGCAGCCAGTCCCAGTTCTGGCCGAGAAGCGCCGAGGCTGCCTCGCCGGGTGCGCGCGAGGCCCGGACGAGGGCGAAGGCACTGCACTCGGCGGGTGTCCGGTGGGCGAGCGGGGCCTGGCGGGCCTTAGCGGCGTACATCACCTCGGTCCGCACATTGATCGCCAGCACGTCGGCCACGTCGAGCCCGGCGCCTTCGGCGAGGCCGCGCATCTCATCCAGGTAGGCAGGGCGGAAGGCGGCGATCGGCGCCTCGAACGCGGCCGCCGCGCGGCGGACCGCCGGCCAGTCCCACCCCGCGTAGTGCGTGAACACGCGCTGGTAGGCCTGCACCGACAGATGGACCTGGGCCCGGGCCTTCATGCCGTACTGCCGTCCGCGCTCGTAGGGTGTTCCCTCAACGCGTATCCGCGGTGTCATAGGTCCTGATTGTCGCGTCCTAGGCGCATGACGGCGGCCGCAGGAGCGTGTGGACGCTGCGGCCGCCGTGCTGGCTAAGCTCTTCAGTGGCCGTGATGCGCGGGCAGGATCGTGACCGGGACCTGTGCGTGCTCGACGACGTTGGCACTGACCGATCCGAGCAGCAGGCGCGAGAACCCGCCGCCGCCGCGCGAGCCCAGGACGATCAGGTCGGCGTCGGCGCCCGCGATGAGGATTTCCTCGGCCGGTATGCCCTCGGCCGCCTTGACCGTGACCGACGCCGGACGGGCGTCGCCGAGGCCGGCCATCACCTTGTCGGTTTCGGCCTGAGCCGCCTGGCGCCCCTTCGCGACCAGATCTTCGTCGCCCGCGTAGCGAAGAGTTCCACCCCAGAAGCCTGCCACCCCGTGATACACGGTGAGCACGGTAAGCGACGTATGACGGAGCGCCGCTTCTTTCGCGGCCCATTCCAGGGCGAGCTGCGAATGGGCGGAACCGTCTATGCCGACGAGGATTCCGGGCATCTCACTTCTCCTTCAGCTTTAGCCGCCTCGGTACCGCCAAGGCCACCTCGGTACCGCCACTACCGATCACTACAGATGCTAGGCACTCGGGGGCCGCCGCAACAGGGCATCCGGCCTGCTGGTGCGTTACCTTAGCGGCATGCCTTCCGCCGGCGAACTGCGTTGCGAGCCGCATAACCTTCCGGAATCGATATTTGCGAACGCCGGGGGTTACGGTAAGCGGGGCGGGATCCGCCGGCGAGGCCAAATTGTTATCGCGGAATTTCCTTTGGATGGGCCGAGGCGGTCCCGATCGCGGGAACGTCTTGCCCACCCGGTCGGCGCGCGATCATGATGTCCGTGGGGAATGGCGTGTCCAAGACAGCCCGGCGCGTCCGGGTCCGGCGAGGAGGACCAGCATGTCAGATAAGCCCATCGTGGCGGCTACCGACGGCTCTGAGGAGTCGCTGCGGGCGGTGGACTGGGCGGCCCGGGAGGCGGTGCTGCGCGGTGCCCCGCTGCGGATCGTCTCGGCCCCGGGCCTGCTTCCCCGGATGGCCAGCAGCCAGGGCCACTCGCAATACCAGACCGTATCCGACGTCATCCGCAAGGACAGCGACGTCGCCCTGACCGCCGCGGCCGCCCGCGCGGCCAAGGCCGCCCCTGACCTGCTGATCGACACCGACCACCTGGACGGCGCACCTGCCGAGGCGATCACCGAGGCCGGCTCGGGCGCGCTGATGCTGGTGGTCGGCTCCCGCGGCGTCGGCGCGTTCACGGCCATGATCCTTGGCTCGGTGAGCCGGTACGTGGCCACCCACGCGTCCAGCCCGGTCGTCGTGGTCCGGGAAGAAATCGGGGCCACGCGCCGGCAGGTGGGCGTCGGGATCGGCGACCTGGAGGGCCACGCGGCCCCGCTCACCTTCGCCTTCGAGGAGGCGGCCCTGCGCCAGGCCAGCCTGGTCGCCGTCCATGCCTGGCACACGCCGCAATCGGATATCTCGCGGGCCGGGGAGGCGCTGGGGCTGCCGCACCGGGCCGACATGGAAGCGGAACTGACCAGCCAGCTTGAGGCGCTGCTGGACGAATGGCGGGCCAAGTACCCCGACGTACCGGTCAGCCACGATGTGGTGCACGGTCACCCGGGCCGGATCCTGGCCGGCCTGTCCGCCCGGGCCGACCTGATCGTGCTGGGCAGGCATGCCGCCCACCACGGTCCCGGCGCGGTCACCCACGCGGTCCTCAACCACGCGCACGGCCCCATCGTCACCGTCCCGTCGTCCTAGTTGCCCGGGTTGCCCGGGTCGGGCTGCTTCAGCGAGTTGCGGCGTACCTCTTTGTCTCATTTGCCCGAATTTTACGGGACGCTGCGTCCGGTTGGGGTCTTGTTTGCCCGCGTCACCGGGTCGCCTGCAGGTGTGACCGTCCCGCAGTCCCCACTAGCGATCCGGTTCCCCATTTGCGTGGAGGATCCGGCTTTCGCGGAAGATCCGGGCGGCGGCTGTAGTAGCCACAATCCTCCGTATAAGCCATATCTTCCGCGTAGATTACGCCGGGGTGGTGATTGTGTGCGAAGAATGCGGCTGGCGTGGGGATTGTGGTTGGTGATGGGCGGGCGGTCGGCGTCACGTGGCTCATCCGGATCGTGCGGGCTCGCTGGCGGCCGGTGTTCGTGGTGTCGGGCGGGCTGCTCACGGTGGTGGGCTTCTTCGTAATGTCGGACCACGCGGTGTCCCGCCCCGGGCCGACGGTCCTGCTGTTCGGGCTGCTCAAGGGGACGGGGCAGCCCCACTGCGCCCGCGGGGTCCAGGGCGACCACGCCAGGCCAGCACCGACCAGCGGGAGAGGCCGGACAGGATCGAGCCCAGGCTCGTAACCGAGGCAACCGAGAGCACGCAGGCCAGCGAGCCCACCGAACCGACGGACAGGATCGAGCCCGCGGAGCCGACGGACAGGATCGAGCCCGCGGAGCCGATCGACAGGATGGAGCCCGTCGAGCCGATCGACAGGATCGACCCGCTCGAACCGATGCTCAGGATCGACCCGGACGAACCCGCTGCCCTGCGCGACGTACCACCGCTGATCGCCACGAGGCTCATTCTGCCGTAACGGCTTGCCGCTGGGGCCAGCTGCCTCGTATGGCTGATCGCGCAGCCTTCACCGCCCGGCTGCGGCAGACCGTCGGCCCGGACGCCGTGCCGGGCGACCTGGCCGGCGTGGTCGACGCGGCGTTCCAGCCCGTGCACGGGTCGGTGTGGCTTGCGCTGAGGTTACGCCGAGGCGTCGCGGCCGTTAACCCTGTCGGCCCGGCTGTCGTGAGCGGGACCCGGGCCAATAGCCTGGGAGGCACGCAGGTAACTGGGGATCGGGCACCACGATCCGTTCGGTACAAAAAGGGGCTTTCAACATGAGCGTGACGGATCACGGGTCACCGACCCTCGCCGCCGACGAGCTGGACGCGCTCGACGCCTGGTGGCGTGCCGCGAACTACCTCTCGGTGGGACAGATCTACCTGCTGGGCAACCCGCTGCTGACCAAGCCGCTGCGGCCGGAGCACATCAAGCCGCGGCTGCTCGGGCACTGGGGCACCACGCCGGGGCTGAACATGCTCTATGTGCACCTGAACCGGGTGATCAGGAATGAGGACCTCGACGTCATCTACGTCACCGGGCCGGGGCACGGCGGGCCGGGCATCGTGGCGAACACCTACCTCGAGGGCACGTACTCCGAGCTGTACCCGCACATCACGCCGGACGCGGCGGGCATGGGCAGGCTGTTCAAGCAGTTCTCGTTCCCGGGCGGCATCCCCTCGCACGTGGCGCCGGAGACGCCCGGGTCGATCCACGAGGGCGGCGAGCTGGGCTACTCGCTGGTGCACGCCTACGGGGCGGCGTTCGACAACCCCGACCTGATCGTGGCCTGCGTGATCGGTGACGGTGAATCCGAGACCGGTCCGCTGGCCGGCAGCTGGCACTCCAACAAGTTCCTCGACCCGGCCCGGGACGGTGCGGTGCTGCCGATCCTCCACCTGAACGGGTACAAGATCGCCAACCCGACCGTGCCGGCCCGGATCCCGCATTCCGAGCTGGAGTCGCTGCTGCGCGGTTACGGGTACGCGGTGCACACGGTCGAGGGCGATGACCCCAAGCTGGTGCACCAGCAGCTGGCCGGCACGCTGGACGCGGTGATCGAGGAGATCCGCCAGATCCAGCGGCGCGCCCGGGCCGAGGGCGACCCGTCGCGGCCGGCCTGGCCGGCCATCGTGCTGAAGACGCCCAAGGGCTGGACCGGGCCCAAGGTGGTGGACGGGCTGCCGGTGGAGGGGACGTGGCGGGCGCACCAGGTCCCGCTCGACGCGGCCCGGACCAACCCGGAGCACCTGGCCCAGCTCGAGAGGTGGATGCGCTCGTACCGGGCCGAGGAACTATTCGACGGCGAGGGCAGGCTGGTGCCCGAGCTGGTGCGGCTCGCGCCAGAGGGCGACCGGCGGATGAGCGCGAACCCGCACACCAACGGCGGCCTGCTGCTGCGGGAGCTTTCGCTGCCCGACTTCCGGGACTACGCCGTAGAGGTCCCCAAGCCCGGGGGCGTCCGGGCCGAGTCCACCCGGGTGCTCGGCACCTGGCTGCGCGACGTGATCAAGGCCAACCCGTCGAACTTCCGGCTGATGGGCCCGGACGAGACGTCGTCCAACCGGCTGGACGCGGTGTTCGAGGCGACGAACCGGGTCTTCGACGGCGAGATCATCCCCGGCGACAACCACCTGGCGCCGGACGGGCGGGTGATGGAGGTACTGAGCGAGCACATGTGCCAGGGCTGGCTGGAGGGTTACCTGCTGACCGGCCGGCACGGGCTGTTCAACTGCTACGAGGCGTTCATCCACATCGTGGACTCGATGTTCAACCAGCACGCCAAGTGGCTGAAGGTCACCAATCGCATCCCGTGGCGGCGGCCGATCGCGTCGCTGAACTACCTGCTCTCCTCGCTGGTGTGGCGGCAGGACCACAACGGGTTCTCGCACCAGGACCCTGGGTTCATCGATCACGTGGTGAACAAGAGAGCCGAGGTCATCCGGGTCTACCTGCCGCCGGACGCGAACACCCTGCTGTCCACGGCGGACCACTGCCTGCGGTCCCGGCAGTACGTCAACGTGATCGTGGCCGGCAAGCAGCCCGAGTGGCAGTGGCTGACCATGGACGAGGCGGTCATCCACTGCACCCGGGGCGCCGGGATCTGGGAGTGGGCCTCCAACGACGCCCCCGGCACGCCGGATGTGGTGATGGCGTGCTGCGGCGACGTCCCCACGGTGGAGGCGCTGGCCGCGGTGTCACTGCTGCGCGAGCACCTGCCCGAGCTGAAGGTGCGGGTGGTGAACGTGGTCGACCTGATGCGGCTGGAGCCGGAGTCCGAGCACCCGCACGGCATGTCCGACCCCGAGTTCGACGCGCTGTTCACCGTCGACCGGCCGGTGATCTTCGCCTACCACGGCTATCCGACGCTCATCCACCGGCTGACCTACCGGCGGAACGGGCATTCCAACTTCCACGTACGGGGGTACAAGGAGGAGGGCACGACCACCACGCCGTTCGACATGGTCATGCTCAACGACCTGGACCGGTTCCACCTGGTCATGGACGTCATCGACCGGGTGCCGGGGCTGGCGGCCACGGCCGGGCACGTGCGGCAACTGATGGTGGACAAGCGGATCACGTGCCGGGCCTACACCCGCCTGGAGGGTCAGGACGCCCCCGAGATCACCGGGTGGCGCTGGCCGTACTGACCCTGGCCGAGGCCGGCGGGACGGTCATCGGGAAGATCGGGACCAAGGGCACCCGGGCAGAGCCTTTCGCCCCTGACCCGCCGGGCGAGCTGATCTTGCAATGGGTCGGAAGGAGCAGTCGGCGTCCAGATGAGACGGCCTTCGGCGCTGGGAGGTAGACGTGAACGCGTGGTGGTGGATACCGATCGGCCTGGTCACATGGTTCGCGGTTGCGGTAGCGACAGGACTATGGCTCGGCGCGGTTCTCAGGAGCTGCTCACAGGCCCGGGCAGCCGTGGACCAGCACATGGCCGAGATCCTGCCTATGCCGCAAGAACCATCCCAGTATTTGCGGCGTGCGTCTTAGGAGCAGGTCTGCCTGACAAGGTTGCGGCCGCTGTAAGGGCGGACGGCTGCCCGGGCGCGGCGGCATGGCCGGTGGGTCCGGCATCGTGATGGGAGGAGGGGTGGGGTCAAAGTCTCGATCACCACGGTGCCCGCCAGGCGCAGGGCGGGTGAGGCGGCCGTCAATGCCGTCACTCGGAAATAAATTCGAATTATTTCTTGACCGTGGCTAATTCGCCGGACGGTGATACCCTGTAAGTAACCACAACCTGAGATGAGATGAACGCGATGCCGTTCAGGTCACCGCCGACACGAAGAGCGTCCAGCGCGACACAATCCGAAATCGCCATCGGCCGCGTGCTCGCTGACATGGGAAGCGCTGACCAGCTCGCTCACGCCGATCCAGCCCTCCAGGTCGCCTGCCCCGTCTGCGAAGCACTCAGCCATCAGCGATGCCTGGAGCGCAACCCAAAGCAGTACGTCACCCCGCACGCCGAGCGCGCCGCGCTCATAACCACTACCGCCGACCGGCTCGTCGTGTTCTCGGCCCCCAGCCCGGCCAGGACCAACCTGGCCGCGATAGCGGACACCGACCGCGACGCCAACCGGCTCGTCGTATTCTCAGCCCCCAGCCCGGGCAGGACCAACCTGGCCGCGATGGCGGACACCGACCGCGACGCCGCGTTCGCGGTCCGTTTCACTCCACCCGCTCAATAATCGCGAGAGCCCGTTTCCCAAGGTTCTCGTGCCGGCCGGGACGCCGGAGGCCGACCTGCTTAGGCGACGCACGACGACGCGCTCCCCGGCGGGTGTGTACACAGCTCGACTTTTATGTACACTTTGTGGCATGGAGCCAGGCAGCGCCAGCATGCGCGAGGCCCGAGCCCGCTTCGCCGAGCTGCTCGACGACGCCGAGCGGGGCAACATCACGCTGATCACCCGCCACGGCCACGCCGCCGCAGCGATCGTCCCGGTAACACTCGTCGGCGAGCTCGACAAGCCTGGCGGGGGGCCACCCCACCCGGATGCCGACCGCGGGCTCGAGGCCGCGATCGCCAGCCTGCGCAGTTCACTGCGGGCGCTGGAGATGCTGGCCGGCCAGGCGAACACGTCGGCCGATCCCGCCGCGCGGCGTACGGCGTACCAGGCGCGGCCCGGACGGGCCGCGCTCGTGGCGGCCAGCCTGGCGGACCTGGCCGGCCCGGATCATGGCGTCGTGGAGCTGCCGCTACGGCTGTTCTGGAGCGCCCCGGACCGGACGTTCGACCTGGACCAGCCGTCGATGCTGCGGGCGCTGTATGAAACCGTGCTGCGGGAGGCGAGCCGCCCAGGCGACCTCACCAGCTACCTCAACGGCGAAATCCTGGTCGCCGTCTGGCCGGACCTTTTCCTGCCCAAGGGGGTCCGGCGCGCCTGGGAGGACCAGCATCCTGAGCTGCGCGCCGCCCGGCTGACTGCTGCCTGATGCCGGTCAGCGACCTTCATCGCGAGGTAGCGGCGGTCGCCCTGCGCGCGGCGGCCCGGCACGGGTTCGCCCTCGCCGGCGGCAACGCCCTCATCGCGCACGGCGTCATCGACCGGTCCACCGAGGACGTGGACTTGTTCACCGACCGCGAGCACGGCGTGGCGGCCGCCGCCGACGCCGTGGAGGCCGCACTGCGTGAGGCGGGCTATACGCCCGAAAGGCAGGACAAGACGGCAGGGCTGGCCGAGGTGTTCGAGGGAGTGGGCGAAGGGCTGGCCGAGTGGATCATCGCCACCCCGGACGGCCGGGAGATGATGCTCCAGATCGCCTACTTCGACCGCGGCCACCAGCCGATCCTCATGGAGTTCGGCCCCGTGCTCGACCTGGATGACGTGCTCAGCGGCAAAGTCACCGCATTGGCCAGCCGGGCGGCCGAGCGCGACTACATCGACGTCGCCGCCGCGCTCGGCCGCGGCTACAGCGTCGCTCAGCTCACCGGCCTCGCGGTGGCTCTGGATCCTGGCCTGACCGCCGAGGACTTCGCGGACGCAGGACAGCGACTCGACCGTCTTGGCGATGACCGGTTCGCCCGCTACGGCCTGACCCAGGAAGACGTCACCCGGCTGCGGGAACGATTCACGGCCTGGCCACGCACCCCTGGGGCGGTCCCCGGGGCGCTGCCGCGCCGGTGAGCGTGCGCACGTGTCCGAGGGGGGCCACCGGTTCCTGACGCGTCCAGCGACGCCTGGCCCGCACGGCTGCCGCATCAGGGCACGACGATCATGCGCTCCATCATGTCGTTGTCTTCGTGCTCGACGATGTGGCAGTGGTGCACGTACTTTTGCGGCTTGATGAGCTTGCCCGCGCCGTTGAGCGCGGTGCTGGGCAGCGAGAACCTGGCGCGCACGACCGTGACCTGCCCGGGGTTCGCCTTCACCGTCTCCTTCAGTCCCGCCTCGTCCGGACCCGGTTCGATCAGTCCGGACTTCAGGAACGGCCTCAGCGTGGAGACGTCCAGTTGCGGGACGCCGTTCGCTGTGCCGTATTTGGCGGCGTAGCCGGCGGCGTCGTAGTCATAGCGGCCTACCACCTTGAAGGTGACCAGGTGGGTGTGCATCGGGTGGGTGTCGGGGGTGGTGTTCACGAAATACCAGTCCTCGACGCTGTTCCAGGTCAGCTTCTCGGTCACCGGGTGAGGGCCTCCGTACGGGCGCGCGTTGAGGTTCAGCTTCCAGCGCGGGGTCTCTGCTCCGACCTCGTTCAGCGTGATCATCCGTGCCGCTACCGACCCGCCGCTCAGCTCCGGCGGTCCCAGGCTGGTCAGCTCCGTCACCTTCGGGTTGCCCGGCAGCGACCCGGGGCCGGGCACGCTCATCGGCGCGCCGCTGGACGCCTTGTGCTTCACGGTGATCTGCATGACCCGCATTAGCGGCGGCGCCGGCGTGGATACCGGGCTAGGCGGGGTCGTGTTCGTCATAAGCAGCGTCTGGCCCGCGAACCGGCGGAAGTCGCAGATCACGTCATACCGCTCGGCCGGGGTCATCACCAGGCCGTTCGAGCCGACCGGGTTCACCGGCAGCAGCCCGCCCTCGGTGCCGATGATGACCATCGGCACGGCCGCGCGGCCGTCGGCCGTGGAGATCCGCAGATCCATGATCCGGGCGTTGCAGCCGTTGAGCACCCGGAACCGGTACACCGCGGGCTCCACGGTAAGTCTTGGCCAGATCTTGCCGTTGACCAGCATTACGTCACCGAAGTACTCGCCGATCCAGGGCCCGTGCATCGACGCTGGCCCGATCGGGTACAGCAGCGACCCGTCCGGGTTGAACTGCCGGTCCTGTACCACCAACGGCAGCTCATAGGTGCCGATCGGACCGGGCAGCAGCGAGTTGGCGCCGGTGTCGAAGGAGTCACGCAGCAGGTAGCCGCCGGCCAGCCCGGCCACCACGTTCATCCGCGTGTCCCCCAGGTAGTGGTCGTGATACCACAACAGGGTGGCCGGCTGCTCGTTCGGATAGGTCACCGACTGGGTTGTCCCGGTCCGGAACGCGTCCGGCTGCGCGAACGGGTTCCCGTCGTCATCGCCCGCGACGAACCCGCCGTGCAGGTGAGTCATGGTCCGGACCTCGGGGAACGGGGCGAACTGCAAGTAGCTGGCGCCGCCGTTGGTGAACACCCGCCGGAAATCATCCGGGGCCAGGTCATTGGCGTACCTGACCTTCACCGCCGTCCCGCTCTTGGCCACGATCGGCGGCCCCAGGTACGACGCCCCGGTATCGCCCGCGCCGGGCCCGCCTGAATGCAGGTACCCGAACAGCGTCGCGGCGGGCAGTTGGCGGTGAACCTTGCGGGAGATCAGCGCCGTGCTCAGCCGCACCGTCCCGCCGCCGGTCGCGTCGACCGCATAATCGACAAGTACCGGCATCGGATCCAGGTACGGCGTCAGGCCCGACGCCACCGGCCCGCCCCGCGCTGAGACCGCCGGGATCCGGGTAGCTGCCGCCCGCGCCGCCCCGTTCCAGAGCCCGGGCCCGGCTACCAGCCCCGCCCCGCCTACCGCGGTCCACTTGATGAACTCCCGCCGCGTCGTCATGACGGCCTCCTGCTCAGACCCCGGCCTTCCCGGCGCTTTTTACCGGAAAAACTCCGGGAATGTACCCCGCGAGGTCTGTCATCGTCAGGGCCGAAAGTCCTTGAGCGTATTTAAGATCACGCATTTGCCGGACCCGAGGACCTAGCCAGCACATCGGCATGCCAGGCCGGGAAGGCAGGCGCACGTCCGGGGAGTGATTCTGGCGTAGCAGCGCAGCATTCCCAGGTCCTCGTCCCTGCCGAAATCGTGCCCGTAGTACTCCGCATACCTCCGGCCCATCTTTATGCAGCCCCATGGGCGCAAGCGCAGCCGCCTGCGCCCGCCACGCCTGGTACCTGCCCGGCCTGTCGTCTGGCGTGCTCCTGCCCGCGGTTGCGTTCCTGGCAGGCATGATGCATGTCGTAGCCGGCCTGGCAGCGACTGGTTCCGAGTATGGTCCCCCGGCCCAGGCAGTGCCGTCTGGTGCTCTTGCGGCGGGGATGGACCGGCAGGACAGATGATGGCGGTGAGCGCGGTGGGCGCCATCTGTCGGTATCGCGTGCGGGGGTTTACCGTCGGATCATGCTCAAGCGAAAAATCGAGCTGCCGCCAGAGCACCTCTACCCAGCCGACGAATGGCGCATCGTGGAGACGCGGTACTCGGATGAGTTCGTCGGACTCACCGAGACCGTCTTTTCGCTTGGCAACGGATTCGTCGGCGTCCGCGGCAGCTTCGAGGAGGGGCGCCCGGCGCTGGTTCCCGGGACGTTCGTCAACGGGTTCCATGAGACCTGGCCAATCACGCACGCCGAAGGGGCGCCCGCGCTGGCCAGGACCGGCCAGACGATCGTGAACGTGCCCGACACGACGATCCTCAAGCTGTATGTGGACGACGAGCCGTTCTTCCTGCCGACGGCGCGCCTCCAGGACTACGGGCGGATCCTGGACATGCGGGCCGGGACGCTGACCCGTGAGCTGGTGTGGGCCACTGGCGCCGGGAAGCACGTCCGGGTCCGCTCGCGCCGGATCGTCTCGCTCGAGCACCGCCACCTGGTCGCGATGACGTATGAGGTCACGATGCTGGATGAGCCGGCGCCCGTGGTGGTCTCCTCACTGGTGCTGAACCGCCAGGACGCCCACCTGACCGGCGACTTGCCCGAGTACCGGCTGGGCGATCCCCGCCTGGCCACCATGCTGCCGCACCGGGTGCTCAACGTGCGGGCGGCCGAGCTGGCTGACCGGCGCATCCTTATGGGCTACCAGACGACCAACAGCGGAATGACTCTCGGTATCGGCGTCGACCACGTGATCGAGACGGCGTGCCCATTCCAGGTGGCGGGGTCCCTCGATGACGACGAGACGGGCGAGGTCCTCCTCACGGCCGACGCGGTGCCAGGCGTACCGATCCGGATCACCAAGTACGCGACCTACCAGACCTCCCGCAGCGTCCCCGTCCCCGAGCTCGTCAACCGATGCCGCCGGACACTGGACCGCGCGGTCCGCAATGGGTTCGACGTACTCCTCGAGACCCAGCGCGCGCTTCTGGCCCGGTTCTGGGACCGCGCCGACGTCCAGGTGCAGACCCGGCTCAATCCGGTACGGCAGCAGCAGGCGGTCCGGTGGAACCTCTACCAGGTCGCGCAGGGGACGTGGCGCGCCGAAGGGGCCGGGGTGCCAGCGAAGGGGCTGACCGGGCAGGCCTACGAGGGCCACTACTTCTGGGATACCGAGATCTACGTCCTGCCGTTCCTGTCGTACACCGAGCCAAGGATCGCCCGTAACCTGCTGCGGTTCCGGCACAGCATGCTGTGCCGCGCCCGGGAGCGGGCGGCTGAGATGAGCCAGCGGGGGGCGCTTTTCCCGTGGCGGACCATCAACGGCGAGGAGGCTTCGTCCAACTTCCAGCAGGGCACCGCCCAGTACCACATCAACGCCGATATCGCCTACGCCATCAGGCGCTACGCCAACGTCCAGGGCAACCTGCACCTGCTCTGCGAGATCGGCGCCGAGATCCTCGTCGAGACCGCCCGGCTGTGGGAGGATCTGGGTTTCTACGGTACCGATAAGCGGTTCCACATCCACGGCGTGACCGGGCCGGACGAGTACACCACCGTGGTCAACGACAACGCCTACACCAACCTAATGGCGCGGCTGAATCTCAATTTCGCGGCCGCCACCGTGCGCCGCCTGCGCGAGGAGCGCCCCGGGGACTACACCGCGCTGGTGCACGCGGTCAGGCTTCAGTTCAAAGAGGTCGAGGCCTGGGAACGCGCGGCGGCCGCCATGTACATACCGTTCGACGAAAAGCGCGGCATTCACCCCCAGGATGAGACGTTCCTCGACCGGGAGGCGTGGGACCTGGACGCCACACCGCGGGAGAAGTTCCCGCTGCTGCTGCACTACCACCCGCTGGTGATCTACCGGCACCAGGTACTCAAGCAGGCCGACATCGTGCTGGCCATGTTCCTGCTCGGCAACGAGTTCTCTGAGGAGCAGAAGCGCCGCAACTTCGACTACTACGACCCGCTCACCACCGGCGACTCGTCCCTGTCGGCATGCGTGCAGAGCATCATCGCCGCCGAGATCGGCCGGGAACGCCAGGCTCTCGAGTACTTCCAGTACGCGCTGCTGATGGACCTAGGCAACGTCGCGGGCAACGCCTCAGACGGCGTCCATATCGCCTCCGCCGCTGGCGTGTGGTCATCGCTCGTCTTCGGGTTCGGCGGCGTCCGGGACTTCGACGGCCGTCTGTCCTTCGCGCCCCGGCTGCCACACGCCTGGAACGAACTCGCCTTCTCGCTCCGGTTCTGCGGACGGCAGATCCGGGTCAGGCTCACCCACGACGAGGAAAGCTACCTCATTGACGAGGGCAATCCGCTGGAGGTCATCATCCGGGGTGACCCCCACCTGCTCAGCCCCGGGACCGCGATCGCGATCAAGCTCCCGCCACCATGACGGGGACACTGACCGGCGGCGGCTACGCATCGGCCGCTACCGGGTGATGTACAACATCACTGCCGAGACGGTGCCGGTTTGGCACCTCGGCCGCGTCCGTGGTCTTCGCTCGGCAAGTACTCCTCGATCTGGCCCGGATAAAGGCTTCAGCACCCCTATCCTGCCAGGTCAGGAGCACTTTCAGGTTGCCGCGCCGACCGGCTAGCGATCACCGTGAATTCCCGTGCTAACGCAATCCTGAGCCGCTCGCCCGGCTGCGAGCCGTTGACGGGACCGATACCAATCATCTAGCATATTGATATCAAATTTGGGGTTCGTGCGCCCGGCCCGGCCGACAGGAGTGTGCGATGGGAACCAGGAAGATCGTATGGCCCAGCCTGATCCTCGCTGTCGGTGTGGTCCTGGACAGCTGCAGCAGCACCGGCACGCCAGCTGGGAGCACGGTGACGAATCCCAAGGCGGCCAAGCCTGCTGGCTCGTGGCCGTATCCGAACGGCGATCTTGAGAACACGCGGGATGCGGCGGGCGCCACTATTTCGTCCGCCAACGTGGCCAGCCTGCAGCAGGCATGGACCATCAAGCTGGCCTCGTCATTGGTAACGTCCGGGCCAGGCTTCGGCTCGCTGGCTGCGACGCCGATCGTGGCCAATGGCGTGGTCTACCTGCAGGACCTCGGTGACAACGTGTATGCGCTGGCTCTCGCCACCGGGAAGCTGCAGTGGGAGTACCAGGTCAGCTCGAAGATAGTCGAGGGAGGGCCGAACGGCGTCGCGGTCGCGGGCGGTGTCGTGTATGGGGACACGATGACCACCGTGTTCGCGCTCAGCGCCGCCACCGGCAAAACTATCTGGGTCGACCAGGATCTGCTCAGCAATGGTCAGGGCACGTTCGGCATCCAGCCGCTGGTCGCAAACGGCCGCGTCTACCTGGCCAGTTCCATCGGAACTGTGCTCACCGGCGGGATCCTGCTGGCACTGAACGCCTCCACCGGCAAGCTGGTCTGGAAATTCAACACGGTCGTCCCCGCCAGCAATGGCGCAGCGCAGACCCCTTACGGCTCAGGCGGCGCATGGGAGACCCCGCTGGTCGGCAGCGACGGTTCGGTGACCTTCGGCACCGGCAACCCCTATCAGTCGGCCGCCGAGGCGATCGCCCACCCTTCGCCATGGCTCTACACCGATAGCGAAGTGAATCTCGATGCCGCCACGGGCAAGCTGCGCTGGTACTACCAGGGCGTGACCAACGACTTCATGGACCACGACATGCAGACTTCGCCGATTGCCGCGACCATCAACGGACAGCCTGCGGTCATCGGCTCGGGCAAGATGGGCGTGGTCTATGCGATGAACGCCAGCACCGGCAAGCTGATCTGGAAGACCCCGGTTGGCGAGCACAGCAAATCGGACAACTACTCGCTCGAGGCAATGGAGCACACGCTCACCCTGACGGCCCCTTACACGATTCTTCCCGGCTCCCTGGGCGGCGTACTGTCCAACCTGGCCCTGGCCGGCAACACCGTGTACGTGGCCACGGTCGACCAGCAGTTCACTCTCGCCAAGATGAGCTACCCGCTGGGCGCCCAGGACGGCAGCGGCAACGGCGAGATAGTGGCCCTCAACCTCACCACCGGCAAGGTCGAGTGGGACACCAAGGTGCCGGCCTACCCGCTGGGTGCCTCCACAGTCTCCAACGACCTCGTCTTCACCACCCTGTATACAGGCGTCCTGATCGCGCTCGACCGCACCACCGGTGCCATCGTCTACCAGCGCAAGCTGCCCACTTCCGCCAACGCGCCCATCGCCATCGCCGGGAACTCTATCCTCGTCCCTGCGGGCGGGCCCAACGTTTTCGGGCCTAAGGGCGACTCACCTCAGCTGGTGGTCTACACGGTTCGCTGACCGCACCTGAGCCGTGGATAAAGACCACGGGGACGGGCGGTGCAGTCATGTGCTCCTCCAGGAATAGCCGTGCTGCATCCAGTCCGCTGCGCGGCCATGAATCGCCAAACGTGTGCTCTGTTGCGAGCCGCCGGAACTCCGCGCCCGACGGCGGCTCACCCGGGCCGGAGTGTGCACGCGCCGTGGACGCGAGCCGAGCGGGTGCCGCACCGCGGGCCACCGGGAGTAGCCTGCCGGGGCGACACTGCGGCGTTACTCGTCAAGCGCTACTTCTCGACGTAAAAGAGGCGCTTGTTGACGAATTCGTCGATGCCGAGGGGGCCTAGCTCGCGGCCAAAGCCGGAGCGCTTGGTGCCGCCGAACGGCAGGTCCGCGCCCTCGCCCGCCGGGGTGTTTACGTTGGCCATGCCGACCTCCAGCTGCTCAGCGACCTTGATTGCCCGCTCCTCGTCGGTCGACCAGACCGCGCCGCCAAGGCCGAAGTCCACCACGTTGGCGAGCTGGACCGCCTCGTCGTCGGTGCTGACCTTGTAGACGACGGCGACCGGGCCGAACAGCTCCTCGCGGTAGGCCCGCATTTCCGGGGTCACGCCGGTGAGCACGGCCGGGGCGAAGTAAGCGCCCTTACCGTC
>Ga0116220_10000407_pt1 | contig 16803 bp, 16 predicted proteins | sample Sb_taG_10_FD_88967 | JGI IMG/M metagenome (GOLD analysis project Ga0116220, IMG submission 88967) | Peat soil microbial communities from Weissenstadt, Germany - Sb_50d_7_NC metaG | ecosystem: Environmental > Terrestrial > Soil > Wetlands > Peat | place: Germany: Weissenstadt | collected 2010-09-21
CTGCGCTATGCCACGCTCATCGGTATCAAACAGGCCAAGAACAAGCCACTGCGCAAGGTTGCGATGGCGGACGTGCAGCCGGCGATAACGGGGAATTTGCAGAAAATTGAACGGCTTTATGTGCCACAGAAAACCAAGAATACGGAATTCCTGGAAGGCTCATCCGGCGAAGTGGCCAAGAAGTTGGTGGACAAGCTGCGCAACGAAGTGCGCGTGTTGTAGCGGCCACTGAAAACTGATAGCTGAAATCCGGGAACTGAGTTTTGAGATCTTAGAACACCTCACTTATGGCTGACACAATTCTAGTCGTCGTCGAACAGCGCGAAGGCAAACTGAACCGCGTCTCCTGGGAGACGCTCACCGCGGGTCAAGCCCTTTCGGCTAATACGGGTTGGACCCTCGAGGCCGCCGTCGTCGGCAGCGGCGTGGCGAATTTCGCCAACGAAGTTGCCGCCAAGAAAGTCTCGAAGGTTTACGCGGTTGAGTCGCCCAAACTCGAGCCTTATACCCCGGATGCCTTTGCAGCCGCGCTGAAGCAATTCATCGAATCGAAACAGCCCAAGCTGGTGCTGATGCCGCACACGTACCAGGTGCGTGATTTCGTCCCCAAGCTAGCTACGGCTATGGGACGCACGGCGATCAGCGACTGCGTTGGCTACAAGCAGGAAGGCGGCAAGTTGGTCTTTACCCGGCAAATGTTTCAGGGCAAGCTGGCCGCGGATGTCAGTTTTACCTGCGACGCACCCTGGTTCGTCACTTTTCAGAATGGAGCTTTTCGCGGGGACAAGGCCGAAGCTGGGGCCAGCGCAGCTCCCATTGAGACCGTGAATGTGCAGCTTACGGACGGAGTTATCCGCAACAAGCCGCAGGAAGTTTTCAAAGAAGCCAAGCAGGCAGTTGATCTCACACAAGCCGAAATCATTGTTTCGGTCGGCCGCGGAATTAAAGAGCAGAAGAATATCGAACTGGCGAAGCAGCTTGCCGAGGCCCTGGGCGGAGAGCTGGCCGCTTCGCGCCCTATTTGCGACTCTGGATGGTTGCCCATGGATCGCCAGATCGGCTCCTCGGGCCAGACGGTCGCGCCCAAGCTGTATCTGGCCCTGGGCATCAGCGGCGCCATTCAGCATATCGTTGGGATGAAAGGTTCGCGCACCATCATCGCGATTAACAAAGATTCGGAAGCGCCAATCTTCGAGATCGCCGATTATGCCGTGGTGGGGAATCTGTTCGACATCGTGCCGCCGCTCATCGAAGAAGTGAAGAAGGCAAAGGCAGGCGGGTAAGGCGGCCTCATTACTGCGTGGATTGGCCTGGTTTCGACAGAGAATCCGTGAATTGACTATTTTATTGACCATAGATAGAATAGTGGTCATGGACGATGTTTCCATCTCCGAATTCAAAGCCAAGTGTCTTGGCCTGATTGAACGAGTGCACAAAACACGCCAGCCTCTGCGGATTACGCGTCATGGTCGCCCAGTTGCGGAAGTCGTTCCGGCCGGACCCGACCGCAAGCGAAAGTTTTTGGGAGACATGATCGGCACCGCCGAGATCGTGGGCGACATCGTTTCTCCTGTCATCGACCTGGAAGACATTGAGGCGTACCGCGATTGAACCTGCTTCTCGACACTCATATCTGGATTTGGAGCAAATTGGATCCGAAGCGGATAGGAAAGGGTGCAGCGAGAGAGTTGTCGAACAATGACAACGATCTCTGGTTGTCTCCGGTCAGTGTTTGGGAAGCTCTTGCGCTGATGCAAAAGGGCCGCATTCGTGTGGGCGATCCGCTGGCTTGGGTCGAGCGCGCTGCTGATCAGCTGCGAGAGGCGCCGCTAACTCAGGAAATTGTTCGCACTGGCTTCGCGCTGTCCTTGCCTCATGCCGATCCGGCAGATCGATTCCTGGCGGCTACCGCCAAGGTTTTGAAGTTAACTCTGGTGACGGCAGACCAAAGGTTGCTCGGCTTGGGCGAGATAGCCAGTCTGGCAAACCGCTAAGCATCCCATGCTGACACTGCTCATGCCCTTATTAATTCTCGGCAAGGTAGTGGGCCGCTAAAGGCTAATTGCTAAATGCTGATCTTTCGCAAACCGATCGAAGGTATTGAACGTCCGCAGATGTCCGCCGATGTTGTCATCGTCGGCGGCGGGCCTGCAGGCATGGCGTGCGCGCTGCGTCTCTCGCAGCTCATCGACACGCACAACGCGAAAAATCCCGACTCGCAACTGAGTAAAGAAAACATTTACGTGCTGGAAAAGGCGCGCGAGGTGGGCCAGCATTGTCTCTCGGGCGCGCTGCTCGATCCGCGGTCTATGCGCGAACTGCTGCCGGGATTCGAGAAAGAAGCTCGACTCGACGCCGAAGTCACGAAGGAAGCGGTTTACTTCCTAACCGAAAAAGGCAAATTCAAGTTTCCCATCACGCCTCCGCCGCTGCGCGACCACGGCAATTACGTCATCTCGCTGAACCGGTTTGTGAAGTGGCTGGGCGGCAAGGTGGAGGAGACCGGAATTACCGTCTTCACCGGCTTTGCCGGGTCAGAGCTACTGTTTGACGGCAACCGCGTGACCGGCGTCCGCACCGACGACAAGGGCGTGGACAAAGAAGGCCAGCCTAAGTCAAATTTCGAGCCGGGATACGATCTGCAGGCGAAAGTTGTCATCCTTGCGGAAGGCACGCGCGGGTCGCTGACCAAACAACTGATCGCGAAATTCGATCTGGCAAAGCACAGCAATCCGCAGACGTATGGCCAAGGCGTAAAAGAATTGTGGGAAGTCCCTTCGGGACGCATCGCGGCGGGCGAAATCATTTACACCATGGGCTGGCCGCTGACGACAAGAGAATATGGTGGCGCTTGGATTTATGGCGCGAAGGACAACGTCGTTTCGTTGGGCTTTGTCACCGGCCTGGACTATCCTGATCCGCGTCTTGATCCGCAGCACGTGTTGCAGGATTTCAAGCAGCATCCGTTTGTCGCGAAACTGCTCGAAGGCGGCAAGATGATCCGCTACGGCGCGAAGTCGCTGCCTTACGGCGGCTGGTGGGCGATTCCGCCGGTCGCGGGTGATGGCTGGATGATTCTCGGCGACTCGGCCGGTTTCCTCAACTCGCAGCGTCTCAAAGGAATTCATCTGGCGATCAAGAGCGGAATGCTGGCGGCTGAAACTGCTTTCGAAGCGCTGAAGAAAGATGACTCTTCCGCCGCCGTGCTGAGCGGGTTCCAGACGAAAGTGGAATCCAGCTGGATCAAAGATGAGCTCTGGAAGGTCCGCAACTTTCACCAGGGATTCGAACGCGGATTCTTCGCTGGCCTGTTCCATGCCGGAATCCAGCAATTCACCGGCGGACGCGGACTGCGCAACCGGTATCCGGGGACTGCCGGCTATCAGCACATGAAGAGGCTTGCCGAGTTGCCCGCCGAGGGCGGCAACGAAGCCCATCTGCTCGGTCCGGCGAAAGGCGACGGCAAGCTTACTTTCGACAAGCTCACCGACCTGTACCACTCAGGCACAAAGCATGAAGAAGATCAGCCAGCACATCTGCTCATCGACGACACCAACATCTGCAACACGCGCTGCGTGAAAGAATTCGGCAGCCCCTGCCAGAATTTCTGCCCTGCTAACGTGTACGAAATGGTCGACGACGCCGAGCAACCCAACGGTAAGCGCATCAGCCTGAACCCCTCAAACTGCGTGCATTGCAAGACCTGCGACATCGCGGACCCGTATCAAATTATTACGTGGGTTCCGCCCGAGGGTGGCGGTGGGCCGAACTACGACGGCATGTGAGTGGGTTTAACACAAAATCACTTCGCCGCGGATCTGCGCGAGTTCTCGCGGATCAACGGAGTCCTGAAACACTCAAGGTTTATACTCAAGGCAGAGTTTCCGACTGTCGCGGCCTCTGGGGCATACCCTGGCTGCGACGGCGAGGGAGAGAGTTTACGCGGGCGAGAGCGCCCGCGCCACACTGTCCCGAGGGTGCGGATGGAAACGCCCGCGCCTCCCGTGCTTTGCGAGGAGCACATTGGAAAGGAAGCGCCTGCCGGAAGGTTCCGCCTGCGTGTCTCCTTTCCAGAAGCAGTCGTTAGCCATTGGTCGTTGGTCGTTGGCAAAACTTCCAGCGACGAACTAGCCAACGACCGACGATCATCGACCGACGACCGTGATTCTTTCTGACAAATTCGGCCGCGCGATCACCGATCTGCGAATTTCCATCACGGATCGCTGTAATTACAAGTGCGTCTATTGCCGGACCGGCAATGAAGGCGCGCTGTACGGTGATTTGCCGTTTGTTGACTATTTGCGTATGGCCCGAATATTTGCGGCGCTTGGAATCAAGAAGATCCGTTTGACGGGTGGAGAGCCGTTGCTGCGCAGCGGCGTGGTTGACTTCCTACGCGACTTGGCGAAGCTGCGTTCCGCCGACGGCGAAGCACTCGATCTCGCGATGACGACTAACGGCCATCTTCTCGCTGAAATGGCATTGCCGCTCAAGAATGCCGGCCTGAATCGCATCACCGTGAGCATGGACGCGGTCGACCCTGATCGCTTCGCTCGCATTACGCGCGTGCCCAACGGATATGACCACGTGCTGGCGGGAATCCGGGCTTCACGGCGCGCGGGTCTGTGGCCAGTCAAGGTCAATTGCGTGTTGATGCGGGGTTTCAATGAAGATCAGATCATTCCCTTCGGCATGTTTGCCCGCGAAGAAGGGGTGATCGTTCGCTTCATCGAATTTATGCCGCTCGAGGAAGATCGAACATGGTCACCCGCCATTGTGGTTACGTTGGATGAGATTGTGCAACGCATGGCGGAGTACCGGCCGCTGGTCGAAATCCCGCATGCGCGCAGCGAGACTGCGCGCCGCTATCGGTTCGACGACGGCATCGGCGAAATCGGAATCATCGCTCCGGTTTCCCATCCCTTCTGCGGACACTGCAGCCGTATTCGCATTACGTCCGACGGCAAGATCCGCACCTGCCTTTTTTCGGTGTGGGACCACGATCTGCACGAATTAATGCTCCACGGCGCATCGGACGAAGACTTGGTGGAGTTCATCCGCGGCGTGGTGCAGAGGAAAGAAGAGCGCCACCACATCGGCGAGCCGGATTTTGTGCCCGCGTCGAGGACCATGGTGCACATCGGAGGATAGCGGCTCGCAGGGTGAAACTCAGGATGCGCTCATGGGATGCATTTGATCCGGTCGTGCTGAAACCAGCAGGAGACATCTCGAGTGCTTTCGTTCGAGTCGGGACGCTTGACTATCGAGCAGCCGCGCAATTTGTCAGTCGTCTGCCGTACGGTCGGAATACCAACGTTAGCGATCCGCTGATCGTAATCCACGAACGTCGCGGGACCTGCAGTACGAAGCACGCTCTTCTTCGCAGGCTTGCCGCGGAACAAGGTCTGGGCGTGACCCTCGTGCTCGGAATCTACGAGATGCACGAGCGCAACACTCCCGGTGTTGGGCCTGTTCTAAAGAAACATCAATTAGTGAGCCTGCCTGAAGCGCATTGTTACCTCCGTTTCCGGGGCAATCGAATCGACGTCACGCGCGAAATCGACGCTCAGGCTGCCGAGGAGAGTGCGCACTTTCTGCACGAGGAAGACATCGCTCCCGAACAGATTGGGAATTACAAAGAGACTTTTCACCGAGCCTTTTTGTCGCGATGGATAGCTGAAACCGGGACTGTCGGACGGACTGTAAGCGAGGTTTGGCGAATCCGCGAAGAATGTATCATGGCCCTGAGCCGATGAACGATGTTGTGCGGTTGCGGTAACATCGTTTGCGTGAAAACAATTGCGCTGACGATCGCCGTGATAGTTGCAATATCGGTTGGAACTGCCAGGCCACAATCGGCTCCCGCAACGAACGCCCCTGCTTATCTGGGCTTTGACCGAAACAATTACCCCGGCGACCAGAACCTCAAGATTCTTCGCCAGACGTTTTCCTACAGCGGTTTTTGGCTGAACCATCCGCCGAGCGCGAGAAGCAATACATGGAGTGGCAAGCGAAAGACGCTGCAATCTGCCGGGTTCGGATTTCTGGTGCTGTTCAATGGCCGGCTGTTCAATGAGCTGAAGTCGGTCTCGTATGCGACGAAGTTAGGGAAGTCGGATGCGCAGGTGGCTGTGTCGGCGGCGCGAAGGGAAGGCTTCCCTTCGGGAACGATCATCTTCCTCGATCAAGAGCAAGGCGGCAGGATGCTGCCCGAGCAAAAAGCCTACATCTATGCCTGGGTAGACGGTGTGGCCGCGGGCGGTTTTGGCTCAGGCATTTATTGTTCCGGCATTTCAGCAGCAAAAGAAGGTGGCGAAGACATTGTTACCGCCGACGACATCCGCCAGGGCGCTGGCGCTAGAAAGATCGTGTTCTGGGTCACGAACGATGCCTGTCCCCCTTCGCCCGGGTGCGCGTTTCCGAAACGAGCGCCGAGTGCGGCAGACAGCGGCATTTCATTCGCCGACGTGTGGCAATTCGCTCAGTCTCCCAAGAGACCTGAGGTTGCGGCACGCTGTCCGGCAAACTACAACTCCGACGGAAACTGCTATCCACCGGACATCAGCGTCGCGCAACACTTGCACATCGACGTAAATACGGCGACTACGGCCGACCCATCGCACGGCAGAACCCGCTGAAACAACGCGATCCGTTCGGAAGTGCAACCGGGGTGATAAGATTCCGCACCATGCGACCGCTTGCCAAACAAATCCTCGCCTATCTCGCGCTGGTTTTCGTTTTCAGCAGTCTGCCGGAGTACGTAATGATTCATTCTGGGCACATCGGCGCCGGGAATGGGCTGGCAGTGTCGCTGGTGATGTGGTGTCCAGCGTTAGCGGCGCTGACCACGTGCTGGCTTTTTCGGGTTGACTTGGCAACGCTGGGCTGGAATTGGCGGCCTGCAAAGTATCAAGCGTGGGCCTACTTCATCCCCGTTATTTATGCGTTGCCGGTTTACATTGCGACGTGGGCGCTGATTCCCGGCTCGTTCGCGTTCTCTGCGTTTGCCGATTCGCTGGGGCAAGCCTTTGGTTTTCCGCAATCTCCGCGCGTCGTGACTCTCTTGTTAGCAATACCGTGTTATGCGACGGTGGGCGTTGTCAGTAGCATGGCTCGCGCTCTGGGCGAAGAAATTGGTTGGCGAGGATTTCTGCTTCCTCGACTGGTTCAGCAAACAGGTTTTACTTTGGGTTGCCTGTTGAGCGGATGCATCTGGGCCGTGTGGCATTATCCGGGGCTGTTGTTTGCCGACTACAACGCAGGAACGCAGCCGGTTTTCGCCCTGACTTGCTTCACCCTCATGGTGATCGGGGATAGCTACATACTCGGTTGGCTCCGGCTGAAATCTGGCAGCCTATGGACGGCGTGTGTGCTTCATGCCAGCCACAATCTTTTCATTCAGGCAATTTTTGACCGGATCACGGCCCCGGTAGGTCGGTCGCTATACATCACCACCGAATTCGGTGTGGGAATGGTGCTGACCGTTGGCGCCTGCGCCCTTTACTTCTGGACGAGACGCAAAGAAGTCGCGGCAATCGCCAACGCCGTCCCGCAATGAGCCTCAGTTGCGTTCTGCCCTTCCAACAGTGCACAATAACCTCAGATACTCAGTTACTTGCGGGGTTACTTTGGGTCGCTCGAAAAAAGCGACACTTTCCGCTGTCGCTGAGCATCTTAACTATTGTGAAGAGTTAGTGGCTTCAACATCCCCGCCGGTTGGGCGCGGCGTATTTTCAAACGACGCGCAGTGAATCGACTGGAGCCGCTGGAAGCTTTCAACATCCCCGTTCCGGATCAGCGTTCGCCCTTTGCGGAATAACCGCAATCGCATTCGCATCTGGGGCTGAAGGCGAGACATGACAATGGCAACCGCGGCACCAGTTTGCAGCTTGGAAGATTACCTCGTCCTGCCCGATCACACCATGGACGAACGCATTGCCGCCGCCCGCGAGGTTTTGGGCCGCGAATGCGTGATTCTCGGACATCACTATCAACGCGATGAAGTCATTCGCTTCGCCGATTTCCGCGGCGACTCCTACAAACTTTCGCACGAGGCAGCACGCGCCGGCGGAAGGTACATCGTCTTTTGCGGCGTGCATTTCATGGCGGAAAGTGCGGATGTTTTAAGCCGTCCCGGCCAGGTAACGATTCTGCCCGATCTTAACGCGGGCTGTTCCATGGCCGACATGGCGGAAATTAGCCAGGTGGAGAATTGCTGGGAGCAGCTGATTGCGGCCGGACTCACCTCCGACGCCGGCGAGGGCATCACGCCCATCACCTACATGAATTCCACCGCGGCGATAAAAGCCTTTTGCGGAGAACGCCGCGGGGTGGTTTGCACATCCTCGAATGCATCGGGCGCATTTGAGTGGGGCTTTGCCAAGACTCCCAAACTTCTTTTCCTTCCCGATCAGCACCTTGGCCGCAACACCGGATTCCACCTGGGCATTCCTTTGAATGAAATGGTCGTCTGGGATCCCTATTTAATTAACGGCGGACTGACGCCTGAGCGGTTGCGCGCAGCGAAAGTAGTCTTGTGGAAGGGCCATTGCTCCGTCCACCAACGTTTTTTGCCAGAACACGTTGACAATGTTCGCGCCAAGTATCCCGGTATCCAGGTGATCGTGCACCCGGAGTGTCGATGGGAGGTTTGCCAGAAAGCCGATGGCATTGGCTCGACGGAGGGCTTGCTAAAGATGATTCGCGACTCAGCCCCCGGAACCATGTTCGCCGTCGGTACCGAAATTCACCTGGTCAATCGCATGGGCAAGGAATTCGCGTCCGAGGGGAAAAAGGTCATCACGCTCGACGACTCCGGCTGCCTGTGCACCACTATGTTCCGCATTTCGCCGCAGCATTTGTGCTGGGTGCTGGAAAACCTGGTCGAAGGCAACGTCGTGAATCAGATCAAAGTAAAAGATGAAGTGAAATACTGGGCGCGAGTTGCGCTGGACCGGATGCTGGAAATCCAGTGAGGGTCATTGGCCGATAGTCGTTGGTCGTTGGCGAGAACAACAACGTGGGGGGAAATTGGGCCAACGACGCACGACCAACGACTAACGACCCGCCGTCCGAATGAATTAGAATGGGTCCATACTCCTATGGCCGACCGAACCTTTACCCTGGAAGAAGCCCAATCTCTCCTACCCGTGCTGGAGTCGCTGCTGCGCACCGCAATTGACGGCAAGAAACTGATCGAGGCCGTGGACACTGAACTTCAGGAACTCGCGCACCGGGTTTTTCTGCAAGGCGGCCTGTTGGTCAACGTGGTCCACATGGCTCGCCGAAAAGCTGAGCGCGAGAAGACTATCCCGCGGGTGAAGGACGCCTTGGCCGAAATCGACGCCACCGGCGTTCAAGTCAAAGATCTCGATATCGGACTGCTCGACTTTCCCTGCAAAGTTGACGGCCAAATCGTGCTGCTCTGCTGGAAGTTCGGAGAACAGGCGATCACGCACTGGCACGACACCGCCGAGGGCTTCGCGGGCCGAAAGCCCATTGATGAAAAGATCAGCAAGGCCAAGAAAGCGAACTGAAGGAAGCACTCGGCACTCAGCATTCAGCACTCGGCCGAAAAGGTTTCTTGTGACTACCACAACCCTCAGCGTCGGCTGAATGCTGAGTGCCGAATGCTAATTGCTCCTCTACGGCTTTCCACCCACATTCCACTTCGGCTGGAAGCTCGAATTCACCAACCATTCTACCGGCGCCACAAGCGATGCTATTGCCGCATCCATGTGCCTGAAATCCAGATGGGCCAAATCGTCGCTGGGCTGGTGATAGTCCTTATGCAAGCCGTAGCTTGATATCGTTTGCGCGACGACTCCTGCTTGCGCCAGCACGAAATTATCCGAGCGCGCAAAGAAGTTCTCAGCGGGATGCGGATCACGCACCAGCTGCGCACCGTGCGCCGCCAGCACGGGACCGAGATTCGAGCGGTCCCATCCTGTCAGCCAAAGAGTATCGCCCTTGACTGCGGGATCAGGTCTGCCGATCATTTCTAATTCCAGGTTCGCGGCAATATCTTTCAGTGGCAGCGGCGGATGCTGGCTAAAATAAGTTGAGCCCACCCCGCCCAGCTCTTCGCTGCCAAACAGCGCGAAGATGACGGTGCGCCGCGGCCGCCGTCCCCGGCTCAGCAATCGCGCCAACTCCAGCACAGCCGCCGTGCCGGAGGCATCATCGTCGGCGCCGTTGTAGATATTGTCGCCGTTGACGGGAGTGCCGATTCCAAGGTGATCCAGATGAGCTGAAAGAAGAATCGCAGAGTGTTGCAGAGATGGATCGCTCCCGCGAAGTATTCCCACCGCGTTCCAAGTGACCGTTTCGACAGAAGCATGGCCTCGCGGCGCCGTGACACCTGACTGCGATTGAGAAGCGGCCTTCGGCTGACCGATTGGCACAACCTGAATGTAGCTACCGTGATCGCCGGCCGGTTCAATGCCATACTGCCGCAACGCCGACGCCGCGTAGGTCGCGGCCACGAGTTCGTCGTGGGTGCCGCTGCCCCGCCCCTGCATGGCATCCGAAGCCAGAAATTCTTCGTGAGCGCGAATGCAGCGTTCACAAACCCAGGGCACAACGCCGGGGTTGACGCGAACGGCTTGCGTCACCGCCGTTGGCGCGAACGGAATAAAAAGAACGACTACGAGCAACAGCCGCAGACTGAATCGTTTTCTCATGAGAGAAGCCTGTCGAGTTTACAAGCTTTTACCTTCCTTTACGGATTCTTTACCGGGGATTGGCATTCCTGTCGCTACCATGTCAGAGTGAAAGTGTCGTGAACCGATTGTCAGCGCCGGTCTGTGCCATCGTGCTCCTGGTGAGCCCGTGCACGCTGCTGGGCCAACATGGAGGACGCGGCGTGAGCACGGGGCGTCCTCCGACTGGCGCACCTAACCCATCCACCAACAGCGACATCACTGATTTCAATCGCGCGGTTGCGCTGCAAGCTACTCCGGAGCAGATTGCCCAGTTTAAGGAATTGACCAAGAGCACGGAAGCCGCCAGAAAGGCGGCGCAAATCGTTATCGAACATGCCGACCATGCAAAGGAACCCGATTCCTCCCTCTACGCAGGCTTAAGCGACGCGGTGGACGAGGCACAGAGCAGCAACCTGCAGTTTGTGCGAAGCTTTTCTACTTCGCAACAGTCAGGCCTAAAAGTTCTGACTAAGAAACTAAGCAAAGCCAACTCGGATGTCTCTAAACAGAGCAAGGCTCTTGCTCAAGAGCTGGGGCGGTCAAAGATCGACAACAAAAGAATTGCCCCGGTCGTGGACAAACTGGACAAGGCTTTAACCGGTTTTCAGGCGGAGCAGTTCGAGATCGGAAAAGAGATGGGAATTCAGCCCGAGGAACACCCTCAATGATCACCGTGCCGACCATGTCACGATACCTCCGGCTGAGCTTCGCCCTCGTCTCCCTTCTGATAGTCAATTCGCTGGCCGATGCTCAGGATACGGCTGGCAAGCCTGTCGCCACTGTGGCAGTTGACGTCAGAGTCGTGACTCTACCTGTCACAGTTCGTGACAAGAAGGGCCAAATCGTCCGTAATCTGACCAAGGACGATTTCGTCCTTCAGGAAGACGGCCGCCCGCAGGTGATTAAGTATTTCGATCAGGACACCAATCTACCGCTTACCCTCGGCCTGCTCGTCGATACCAGCATGAGCCAGCGCAACGTTCTCGATCAGGAGAAAAATGCCAGCAAAGTATTTCTCGACCAAATGCTCACCGACGCCAAGGACAAGGCATTCCTGATTCATTTTGACCGCGAAGTTGAACTGCTTCAGGACCTCACCTCGTCGCGTGACCAACTGCAAAAGGGACTCGAGTTGTTAAACACACCACAACTTGAGCGCAACAGCGGTGGATCGTCCGATCCGCAATCCTCCGATCCGCAGTCTTCTCCCGGCTCCGGGAACGGCCAACCGCGGATGAGCAGGGGCGGCGGCACGCTGCTCTACGATGCCATCTTCCTGGCCTCTGACGAACTGATGAAGAAGCAGCAAGGCCGCAAAGCGCTGGTCGTTCTTTCCGACGGGGTCGACCGTGGGAGCAAGGAGTCGCTACAAAGCACCATCGAGGCCGCCCAGCGCGCAGATACCGTGGTTTACTCCATCCTGTTCGCCGACAAAAGTCAGGAGAACAACGGCTTTGGCCACCAAGGCGGTGGAATGGGACGGCACGGTGGCTGGCCGGGCGGAGGTTTTCCGGGAGGTGGCGGCAGCGGACGAGGCGGCGGGCGATCTCAGCAGGAACCCCACCCGGACGGCAAGAAAATTCTCGATCAGATTTCAAAAGAAACCGGGGGCCGTCTCTACGAAGTTTCGAAAAAGCTGGCGATCGACCAAATCTACGACAGCATCGCCGAGGAACTGCGGGCCCAGTACAACCTGGGCTACACGCCCGACAAGGGGAATGCCGAAGCTGCTTACCATAAGATCAGCCTGGTGACGAAACAGAAGGAGCTGGTCGTGCAAACGAGAGATGGATACTACGCGGAGAGATGACGTCAAGCAGCATTTGGCACTTAGCACTTGGCATTTAGCCAGCGGAGCCTCCGTAGCGAAACCGCCCCGACTAACCAACTGCTAAGTGCCAACTGCTAAGTGCTGGAATTTAGTCCGCAACTCTTGCCACGCATTGGCGTTCTTTAACTTGGCGCGTCGTAACAGGACAGGTACCGCCGTGCACAAAGGGATACATGTGGGTGCGCTGGCCGGGAATCTTCTCTGCTACAATTTATAGGCGCCGCTTGTGGATAACCGCGAAAGACGGTTTTCCCCGGGGGCTTTTTAAAATGCTGAGCCATAAGAAGAAACTTCAACTCGTGGCTGCGTTTGCGACGTTCTTCCTGTTTGCGGTGGGAGTCGCCTGCAGCGGGTTTTTCGTCGCGCCGGTGTTGACCTCTATCGCTGTTGGGCCGACGGCGACCATCAACCAGGGCGCTACCGTGCAGGAGAGCGCCATCGGAACGTACAACGATGGGTCCACAAAAATACTTGGCTCGGGTGTGCAATGGAGCAGCAGCGACACCACCTTTGCTACTGTGAGCGGTTCAGGATTGGTGACTGGCACTTCGCCAGGCGACGCAACGATCACCGCGGCTTTTCAAGCGACGAGTGGCACTTCGAGCATCACTGTCAGTCTCGGAAACGTGACCGCCCTCATAACCAAACCTGCCGGCACCGTCAGCATCAAAGGTAATGGCGGACAGCAAACTTTCTTCGCCTATGCCACAGTTGCCGGAGAGAGCAGCCCAGTTGACGTCTCGTCAACCGCAACTTGGACGTTGACGGACACTACCGATTTCCAACTAATTCAGGGAGACCCGGTGACGGTCACGACGCTAACCGATTCCGTTACTACGCCGCCAGCGTCACTCACGATAACCTACACCAGCACCACGACCATCACGGCGACCCCCGTGACACTCACGATAACCCCGTAACGCGCCACAATGTCTGACATCCGCTGCATCGGCATTTGTACCGGGGGCGGCGACGCCCCTGGGCTGAATGCAGTCATCCGCGCGGCCGTCAAAGCTGCCATTCTCAAGTACCACTGGCAAGTCATCGGTATTCCCGATGGCTTCGATGGCCTGATCTGGCCGGAAAAGTCGCGCCCACTTACGCTCAAGGACGTCAGCGGAATTCTGCCCCGCGGCGGGACCATTCTTGGAACCACCAATCGCGGCAATCCCTTCCACTACACGACTGTCGAAAACGGCGCGGAAGTCGTCCGCGATATTTCCGACGAAGTGATTGCCAACTCGCGCACGCTGGGAATCGACGCAATCATCAGCATCGGCGGGGATGGTTCGCAGAAGATCGCTCTCGACCTTTTCAAGAAGGGCATGAAGATCGTGGGCGTGCCCAAGACCATCGACAACGATCTGTGCGCCACGGAAGTCACATTCGGATTCGACACGGCGCTAGTGACCGCGACCGACGCCGTGGACAAAATTCACACCACGGCCGAGTCGCACCATCGCATCATGGTGGTCGAAGTCATGGGGCGGGACGCGGGCTGGATCGCGCTGGAAGCCGGCATCGCCGGGGGTGCGCACGTGATCCTCATCCCCGAGGTTCCGTTCACCATCCCGAAAATCTGCGAGCACGTGGCCTTCCGCGAGTCGTACGGCAAACACTTCACAATTATTGTGGTCGCGGAAGGCATTAAGCTGCCGGTGGAATGGCAGGAGCATCGCCGCACGGGTTCAGTCGGCAATCGCATCGGGGATGCCGTTGCCAGGGGCACGAAAAAAGATGTCCGGGTCAGCGTGTTGGGCCACATTCAGCGCGGCGGTTCGCCGACCCCGTTTGACCGCATCCTGGCCACTCGTTTCGGCGTGGCCGCGGTCGATCTGATCGCTGCTGGAGGATTCGGCAAGATGGTTTGCCTGCGCAATGAACGGATCGAGGCGGTGAGCATCGCTGACGCCGTCGGCCAACTGAAAACGGTGGACCCTCGCGGACAAGTCGTGAACACTGCCCGCGCGATTGGAATCAGCTTCGGAGACTGAGAGCAATTTCGAATTGGCAATCGCTGAGTCTCCTAACCGAGATTGCACTCCTGCACTTCTCGGCGGTCTGCGCTTAGGAGCTGGCACTGCGCTATATTGTTTTGTGGTTTCTCTGAAGATGGGTCGGCGATCTTCGTGCCTGCTGCTCTCGCTTGTCCTGGCTCTCGTGTTCTCCGGCTGCGGCCGCAGTCGAGGCCGGGTGCAGGAGATTGCTTATGTCTCCGCGCCACAACAGATTCTGCGCGACCACGTCTCCGCGGTCTTCACCAAGACGGGCGTAGTGAAAAACGGCGATCGCGTGCAGATCCTCGAACGCGAGAAGCGTTTTGCCCGGGTGCGTACCGCGAGTGGCGAGGAAGGTTGGCTGGAGCAGCACTCGCTGGTTCCGCAGTCGGTTTATGACGGATTTCAAAAGCTGGCGCAGCAGGCGCAAAACAGCCCGGTCCAGGCCACTGGCACGACGCGCAATGACACCAATATTCACCTCGACCCGGGCCGCGAGACCGAACATCTCTATCTACTGAGCCAGGGAGCCAAGGTTTCCATCCTGAAGCGCGCCATCGCCGAGAAAACCGTGCCCGGTGCGATTGTGAAGCCCGCCAGCACAAACAAGAACGACTCATCGAAGCCAGCCATGCCCTTCATGGAGGACTGGTGGCTCATCCGCGACCCTGAGGGGCGGGTTGGCTGGGTGCTGGCGCGCATGGTGGATCTCGATGTGCCGCTTGAAATTGCGCAGTATGCCGAAGGTCAGCGTCCGGTCGCGTTTTTCGTGCTCGACCAGGTAGCCGACGGAGACAAGAAGGTGCCACAGTATCTCGTAGTCATGACCGAGCCCAAGGATGGCCTACCCTTCGACTACAATCAGGTCCGCGTCTTCACCTGGAACGTGAAACACCATCGCTATGAAACTGCCTATCGCGAACACAATCTGAATGGCGTTTTGCCGGTAATGGTTTCCCAGGAAGCTTTCGATAAAGAAGGCACGCTGCCGGTGTTCGTTCTGCAAGTCAAGGACGACAACGGCAACCTGAGCCAGCGAAAATACAAGATGAACACACCGATCGTGCGTCGCGTCCTGGCGCCGGGAGAAGTAAAAGCGCCCGCTGCGCCGAGAAAATCCAGACATCACTGAAGCCTACGAGTAGAACTCCGCAATACTTTCCACTACCCATTTCTGCTCGGCTTCCGTCAATTCCGGAAACATGGGAAGAGCGAGCACTTCGCGGGCGGCACGTTCTGATTCAGGCAAGTCTCCCGCGCTGTAACCCAAATAGGCAAAGCATGGTTGCAGATGCAGTGGGAGTGGATAGTAGACCTCTGTGCCGATTTTTCTGTCAGCAAGAAACTTGCGGAGTTCGTCGCGGCGATGCGCCCGGATCACGTATTGATGAAAGACGTGAAATGCTTGCGGAGAAGTCTGCAGCGGATTGACCCGAGAGTCACTCGTTTTCGATACCAGCCCGGCGTCGGCCAGCAAACGATCGTAGGTGCCGGCGCGTTGCCGGCGCAGCTGATTCCAGGTCTCGACATGCGGCAGCTTTACTCGCAGGATGGCGGCCTGGATCGCGTCCATGCGGCAATTCCAGCCGATCTCTTCGTGGTGGTAGCGTCGCGGGCTGCCGTGGTTGCGCAGGTTCCGCATGTGCTCAGCCAAAGTCGAATCGCTGGTGGTCACCAGCCCCGCGTCTCCGTACGCGCTCAGATTCTTGGTGGGATAAAAACTGAACGTCGCCGCCACGCCAAGCGATCCGGCGTTCTGGCCTCGCCATTTTGCTCCAATGGCCTGGGCCGCATCTTCGATGACGGAGAGTTGGAATTCATCTGCGATTCGCTGCAATCCATCCATGTCGGCACACTGACCATAAAGATGCACCGGCAGCAGCGCGCGGACTTTGTACGAGCCGCCAGTCCGGAGCCGCGCATTGACTCTCTCCGGATCGAGATTCAAGGTGTCAGGATCCACATCCACCAGCACCGGCCGCGCCCCGGCGCGCACGATGGCGCTGGCGGAGGCAAAGAAACTGAAGGCGGTAGTTATGACTGCATCGCCGGCTTGAACTCCAGCGGCGAACAATGCCAGCCAGAGTGCGTCTGTGCCTGAGGCGCAACCGACGGCCGCGTGGGCGCCCGTGTAGTCCGCGATTTCGCGCTCGAGAGCCTCTACCTCCGCCCCCAAGACGAATTGCTGCGACGAGCAGACGCGCTCCACCGCGGCCAGCACTTCTTCGCGAATCTGGCGATATTGCCGCTGCAGGTCCAGCAAGGGAATGGC
>Ga0116220_10000408_pt1 | contig 16802 bp, 18 predicted proteins | sample Sb_taG_10_FD_88967 | JGI IMG/M metagenome (GOLD analysis project Ga0116220, IMG submission 88967) | Peat soil microbial communities from Weissenstadt, Germany - Sb_50d_7_NC metaG | ecosystem: Environmental > Terrestrial > Soil > Wetlands > Peat | place: Germany: Weissenstadt | collected 2010-09-21
CTAGCATTCGGGCGGGCGACGTAACGCCTTGTTTCGGGGCCTTGAGGGTGTATATCCAAGCTCGCGAAAAGCAAGGCTTCGGAGCGTAGCGCAGCTCGGTTAGCGCACCGGTCTGGGGGACCGGGGGTCGGGAGTTCAAATCTCCCCGCTCCGACCATTTCCTCCTTTGATTTTCAAGAGTTGCTGAGCCGGGGTGCGACACCTCGCAAATCCGAGATCGGAACGAAACAGCGCCAAAGGTCCCGAAGAGGCGCGAAAAGTCCCGAAGAAATCCCGAAGGATATTCGTGGTCCGTTCGGGGCATTCTTTCGGCGCGTTCTCATTTAGCCGATAGACAGGTTCCTCACTCGTGATCGGCGAGCGGCTCGATACATTCTTCGGTGTCGTTTTTGACGCTGTTGATAACGCGGCTCACGGCGTATGCTTCCATCAGGTCAGCATCGTAGGGCCGCAGCAGCGCGAGCAGCTCGTCTGGTGTCGAACCGGAGCCGAGCCAGCGGTCATATAGCCCTCGGGCAGTAGCATCACGGGCATGCGGTCGTGCACGCCGCCCACAAGGGGGTTGGGCTCGCCGACGATCATGGCGGCTGATAGAATTTCAACACCATCAAGGCGCGCGAACTCCAACACACCCGCGAAGGCGAAGGGCTTAAGGTCCTTGCGCCGGAAGGCGGAAAGTTTGACCAAGGTATCCGCCCGGCTCGAAAGAGACCGGCATAGGCATCGCGAGGTATTAGGCTGACCGCCTACTACAATGTCGTCACGCCCAATGACATCGGCGCCAATTGGCAATTGCGCACTCAGTGGACGTTCCTATTTCCGACGCACTGAACGGGAGACCAAGAGCAACCTGATGTCCGCTAATGGCACTAAGCCGACGTGCAGCCGATCGCGTCGCGACGTCTGGTTCCGGCCGAAAAGCGGACATGCCTAATCAGCGTCTGGAATGGCCGCCTATGACCCAATCGTCGTTCAGGCCGGAGCGAAGCGCCTCATCAACGCCTCCTTGATGGACGCTCCTTTTCAGCCGGTTTCATCTCATAAGTGAGCATCAACATTGTCACTAATATCGTCGAAAATAATCCCGCCAAGGCGCCGATCCAAACCGCCGTTGACATCAGATCGTGGCTATGAGTCGCGATCTCCAATGCAACCGAGCTGCCCCCTAGCGATGCAACGGCAGCATATATAGCTGCGATAAGCGGGATCCGCGACACATCAGGTCCGGCACCTGATCCGAAGCCCATAATCGTGTTGCGAGCGATCGCACCAATAATCGCAGCAGCGAAGCCGGCTATAATCGCGAGAGAGAGGTCGCCCACCATCCCGTTTAGGACAACACCGGTGAGAGCCCCGACAACGAGGCCAACAATCAACACGATCAATATACTTGCCGAGGTCATTTTCTACTCCCGATAGGTTTAGGGGGGCTTACCAAGGACAGCTCCCTTGACTCTCCGCTGGTGAGGATGACGCTTGCCATAAGGCAAAATTGCTTCGCCAATGGCATCACCGAGCGATGATTGGTTCGCGTAAGAGGGAGCTTGTGCCTTTCAAAATACAAGATAATCACCGATCAGTTCTATGCGTACAATGAGAAATCGGCAATCTCCAATGCCGTCATGGACCGAATCGCGACCTCCACTGAGACCACTGAGCTTACAGACGTTTCAAAAATTCCTGCACCTGACGCGAAAGCATGGCGCGCGGCCATAGAAGCTTTTATCGCCGTTGGGCAGCCCATGTTGCAAAATCTTCTCGAATACAAAGCTCTTGGATGCAGTCCAGATCAGCAAGCCCAGATGACAGATCAGATAAATAAAATTACGGAAGACCTTGAACAATCGCGCGCGCGCCTCAACGCACTCGTGAGCGGCCTGCCAGCGTCTACATTTCAGTGAGCGCCGCTGGGACAACCCCAACAGGCTGGACCCTTTACGACTCCCCCTTCAGCTTCGACGTGAGGCCTCCTAGAAGCGCTAGGCTTGGGCGCTACCTTCACGCTTGAACTCATCGTAGTCGGCTATGTGCTTTTCAATGAGCCAACGTGTGAGTGATCTCCTAAACGTCCGAGTCGTTACCACCAATTCCTCACCATAGCCCACATAGAGCGAACCCATCTTTTCGACGATATCCTGCAGACCTTCTCGTCGGTCCTAGTGAACAACAAGCCCGTCAAAGTAGAAGCGATAGAGTCGGTCCTTCGTCATCATTCACCGCCAGAAGTGTTTTTGTTTTTAACACCGGCATGCAAATCTATGCTTGCGAGGCCAAGGACAACGGCTTCGAGTGGACGTTCAAAGGGCCTGAGGCGAGCCTGTTCGATGAACACGGGCGACAGCACGGCACTCATTTTGGCGGGCCGACGTGGAAGCTCGACTCGGTTCGGCAGTCGTGGGCGAGGTCGTCGCGAAGGCGAGACGGTTAAGCACAGTAGCCTTCATCCGGCGCGCGAAGACCAAGGGTGGCGCGGCGCCGGCCGCAGGCTGCGATGCGAGCCACCTCTCGGAGCAGGCCCGCATGCGCTACTCCGCGGAATATCAGTTCTTCAGCATAGCGAAATGAACCAGTGCGGGCAGTCGATCACGGATAAAGCTCCTCAAAAACATAAACGCCGGCCTCCCGCGCCTCGCTAAGGATGCGATCAAGCTATGCTGTGATTGATCGATTCGTGGCGCGCAAATTCGCTGCCGACGCGCTTCATTGCGCCACTCTCATCAGTCACGACGAATGTTGCGCCATGCAGCTGCGCACGCAAGATTGGTTGCAACGTGCTGGCGTTGACTGCGGGAACGTAGTGAGAGCGCACACAACCGCCGCGCTCTACCAAAGCAAAAACAGCTTCCTTGCCAGTTCCGCCTGTTCCTTGGTGCTTGCGCTTGCTACGGTGCTTGTTCTTTTCAAGTCCGCCGACGAAGCTCTCATCGATTTCAACCGTCTTGCCTTCGCCGCCCAGCGGGCCAGGAGTGGTCTCACGCATGCCTTCCCAAATGCGGTGAGCCATGAACCAAGCCGTCTTGCGCGCCACGCCTAGCATGCGGTGAAGCTGTAAGGCGGACATACCCTTCTTGCTCGCGCAAAGCAGATAAGTAGCGTGAAGCCATTTGCTGAGTGGAATGTGGGAGCGCTCATACAAGGTACCCACGCGCACCGTGAACTTCTTTCGGCACGGGTTGCAGTGATACCAGCCCTTAGTGGGCTCGCCAGTGCGCTTGCCCTTCATTGCCTCAGGTGGGACTGCCTTGACGTGCTCGCCGCTGTTGCAGAATGGGCAAACAGGGCCATTAGGCCACTGTTGAGCCTCTAGCCAAATGCGGGCTTTTTCCTCGTCATGGAAGACTGGATTTGAGATGGCTGCTTTGCTCATGCCCGAAAATATAGGGCATTAGCATTGCGCAGTCAAGTATGCAATTACTCTAATTAGGGGTTAGACCGTTTTCCTTTAGCTCCTCCCGCTCTCGAACTCGAAGTAACGTTAAGAGGCTATGTGCGCGCTGAAGGGGCTTTCGGCGTGGGCGCGTCCCCAAGCGCGGAGAGATAGAACTCGACAATCTCGTTGGTCATGCGCTCCACGGTCAGGCGCTTCGCCACATGCGCCTGCAGCCGAGCGGCCCGGTCGAGGAATGGCTTTGGGTTGGCGAGGAAGGCCCGCATTTGGGCTGCGAGCGCGGCGATGTCGCCGGCTCGGACCAGGGGCGTGTCGGTGCCCGCTACGATCTCGGGGATGCCGCCGGCATCCGTGGCGATCAGCGGCATCTGCGCCGCGGCGGCCTCAAGCACCACATAGGGAAAGGACTCCGCCCGTGACGGCACCACCACGCAGCGACCGCGAGCGAGCGCCGTCCGTGCCGGAAGGGACCCCGCGAAACTGACTTTGCCGTCGAGGCCAAGCTTTTGGGCGAGCCGGTGGAAGTCTTTTTCGTCGGGACCGGACCCGACAATCACCGCCGTCGCGGGATAGACGGTTCGCTGCGCCGCGAGCGCGGCAAGCAGGATGTCGACGCCTTTCAATTGCCTGAGCTCGCCCACGAAGACGAAGTCGGCAGCATTGTCCGCGAGCATCGCCTCGTAGAACTCATGGCGATAGAGACCGTTCGGCACGATGCATACGGCGCACGGGGGCTCGCCGATGAGCTCGCTGTAGCGACGCGCGGCGAAGACGCTTTCGAAGATGATGCCCTCGGTCAAGGGAGCGAGCCAGCGCTCCGCCTGGATGTAGAGGCGCCCGGTCAGCGTTGCTGGCGAATAATGCAGGCTGCCGCCGTGAGGCGTGTAGAAGGCCCCAACTCTGGTGCCCTTCCGTTTCAGCGCCCGGGCTGCGAGCCGGGCATAGGCCCCGCCTTTGGCGCCATGGCCATGCAAGACGTCGACGCCGAGGCTGGATGCAAGCCGCTTCACCTGACGATAGCCGCGCCAGTCGCCGAGACCAATCTGACGAGGCATCGGGCAGCGCGTCACGCCGAGCGTACAGGAATCCGCCAGACGTCCGAGGGCGCGCACGACCTCCTGACCGCCCGTCTCCGAATCGGAGACGACGCCGACCTGAAGCCCAAGCTCGGCCTGGCCCTTCGCCAAATCGTGGACGCGGCGGAACAGACCCCCGATCGGCGCTCTCAAACAATGGAGAATGCGAAGCGAGGTGCTCACGATGATGGGAATTAGGAGTCCTGGGTGACGGTTCCCTGCTGTTTAGAAGAACCGTTCGAGCACGTAAATAGTATCGCCCGGCTGCACGGGATAGTCGGTCGGCACCATCACCGTGCTCATCACCCCCCGAACCTGCGCGTGAGCCGCACTTTTCGCTGATTGGCCCGCTCCGTATAGCCCTCGGCGATCGCCCCCGCCATTTCCACCGTCATGGTATTCACATAGGGAAACTGGCGGGCCTTCTTCACCTCCCCGAGAATGAAGATTGGTCGATAGGTCTCCACCTCGGCCGTCACTTTGGGGTCTTTGACGTAACTGGTTCTGAGCCCTCTAGCGATGGCGGAGGCCAGCTCCAAGGTGGTGAGCCCCCGGGCGCGCACGGCTCCCCCCAAGGGCAGCGAGACATACCCGCTTCCGTCCACGCCATAGACGCGCGAAAGGTTGTCTTGCCCAAACACGACGATCCGCACGCGGTCTCCGCTGTCGAGCGTGTATCGCTCGAAGGAACGACCGGGGCGCCGGGGATGCCGGCCTTGACGGGCACCGTCGGCAAGGGTGGAGGGGGAAGGGGTGCCAGCGTCGAAAGCGCGAGCTCGAGCGTCGTTAACCCAGGTATCGCGCTCATGTTGCAGCCGCCTAGCGCTGCGGCAACAACCAGCGTGATCAGCGCATATCGCGTGAGACCGGCCCGGGTGATTGGCTCGGTTCGCATCCCTTCGATTTACCGCCGCTATGGTTAACGAAAGCTGAGCGCGCGTGCCGAAGCGAGCCGGAATTTAAGAACTTAGTTACGGGGAGGCGCTTTAATGCCTCTTCCAGGTCAGGAGTCCAGGCGTCCGATGCAGTTCCAAAATGCTGTTCCCCCCGTCGAGGACATCGATCTCGGCACGCTCGGCCGGGCGCTGTGGCGCGCCAAGACATGGATCGTTGGCCTCGCCATCGGCGCAGGGGTGGTGACCTTTGCTGGCCTGTCCATGGTCAGGCCGCTTTACACCTCGGAGTCGCGTATCCTCATTGAGAACGACGTGTCGCCTTTCACCCGCGCCGCCACCGACCTCGGCCGCGATCAGCTGCAGGCTTTGGACGAGCAGGCGGTGCAGAGCCAGGTGCAGGTCCTTACCTCGCGCGACTTGGCGCTCGACGTCGCCAAGTCGCTCGACCTTGCCAACAATCCGGAATTCGCCAATGACGTCGGCGTCAACCTGCTCGGGCGGCTCATGAGCCGCTTCGGCCTCGGGCGCGGCTCGGAAAAATCGGTGCAGGACAAGGCGGCGGACGCCTTCGAGGAGCATCTCACTGTCTACGCTCTCAATAAATCGAGCGTGATCGCCGTGGACTACACCTCGGGCGATCCAGACCTTGTGGCGAAAACCGCCAACAAGCTCGCCGAGGCCTATATCGACTGGCAACTCCAAGCCAAGCTCGAGCAGACCAAGGACGTCACCACCTGGCTCAACGCCCAGATCGAGGAGTTGCGCAAGAAGGTCGCCGATTCGGAGGCTGCCGCGGAGCAGTTCCGCTCGACCCAGGGCTTATTTGAGGGCCCCAACAACGTCACCCTCAATGCCCAGCAGCTGTCCGAGCTGAATAACCAGGTCATCCTCGCCAAGGCGCAAAAATCCGAGGCCGAGACCCGTGCGCGGCTGATCAGCAAGATGCTCGCGGAGAAGAGCGACATCGACGCGACGCCCGAAGTGCTCAAATCCGAGCTGATTGGCCGAATGATCGAGCATCGGGTTCAGGTGCAGCGGCAATTGGCGGAGCTGTCGGCGACGCTGCCCTCGCATCCGCGCATCAAGCAACTCTACTCGGAGCTCGCCGATGTCCGCAGCCAAATCCGGCAGGAGGGGGAAAAGATCGTGAGGGGACTGGAGAACGAGGCCGAGGTCGCAAGCGCGCGCGAGACCTCGCTGCGCAACAGCTTGAACGAGGTGAAATCGCAGGCCTCAAGCCAAAGCGAGGCCGAGATCAAGCTCAGAGCTCTCGAGCGGGAGGCCAAGGCCAATCGCGATCTGCTTGAATCGTATCTTGCCCGCTACCGCGACGCGAGCGCCCGTCACGACATGGGAGCTGTCCCGGCCAATGCCACGATCGTCTCACGCGCGTACGCCTCCTCGATGCCGTCCTTCCCGAAACGCGGGCCGTTCTCGGCGTTTGCCGCCGCGGCGACGGGCCTGCTCACGCTCGCCTTCGTCCTTTCCCGGGAGCTGGTCGCCGGTACGGCGACAGCGGCCCCTGGCTTGCGCTCCACCACACCTAGGCCGAAACGCCTCAAGGAGCCGGGTGCTCCCGCGCCGTCACCCGCGGCGCCCGAACCGCCTCCACTCGCGGCAACGGCGGAGCCTGCTGCGGCAGGCGCGCCTGTCGAGGAGCCTGTACAAAGGGTCGATCCGCGCAAGCCGGATCTGCTTCCGGCCTTGCCGGGCAAAAAAACGGAGGCGCCGAGCCGTCCCGAAGCGATTCCCTCCGCCACGCCGGGACCGTCGGCCGAGTCAGAAAAAGCCAGGCTCGATGAGCTGTTGGCGGCATCGTCGGCCACGGCAAAAGGCCTGTTCGAGAGAGTGCGGGGCGCGCTTCCCGCCGGAACGAGCGAGGCTCAAGAGCGGAAGGGCGAGCCTCCACGTTCCGCGCCCCGGGCTGAGGCTGACGCCGGGGCGCCAAACGATCTCCGCAGCTATTTGCAGCGAAGGGCTGCCCTGCAGACGCGGGACCTGGCCAGGGACGCGCGGCGCAAGGATGCAGTTCCGTCAAAACCGGGTAGTGGCAGGGTCGGGCCAGTGCTGAAGTCGCTTGATGCGGTGCTCAATCACGTCCGCGCCCGCTCGGCGGGGAGCACTCCACGCACGGTTCTCGTGGCGCCGGTTTCGACCGAAATCGACGCGACCGACGAAGCCATCCGGATCGCGCGAGCGCTGCTCTCGGGCAAGCAGCGCGGCGTTCTCGTCGATCTCGCGCGCGGGGCCACGGCGGTGTCTGGGCGGCTCGGCCTTTCCCGTGCACCAGGCTTCACTGATCTGGCCGCGGGCCGCGTGGGCTTCGAGGACGTCGTCCAGGTCGATGACGAGACGCCGCTGCAGGTAATCCCTGCCGGCAATCCCACGGTCAAAGCCGATGGCAACCAGACCGACAGCGTCGCCCGCATCTTCGAGGCTCTGGCCCAAGCCTATGACTTCATCGTGCTGCACGTCGATCCCGAGACCGCGCGGAGGCTCGAGCCGGCTCTCGATGGACGGCTGCAGGTGGTGGTTGCCATTCTCGCCCCCGGCGACAGCGCCAAGGGTGGCGACAGGACGCTAGCCGAGTTCACGGCGTTCGGCTGCTCCGTGGTGCCCTATGAGCAGGGCGGCGGCGAGCGCCGGTCCGGCCGATCGGGTCTGTTTGGCCGCGCCGCGGCGATCTGAAATTGCGGACCGCCGGAAGGAGTATCCCCCCATAGCCGGTGTGAAGACCGCGGTGATGAAGGCAGCCATGTCGGGGCTTTATCATTCTCGCGCCCATCGCCTGCTCGCCCCTACACGCAAGGCGCCGGCGTGATTTTCACGCTGCACCATGTGAGGCCCGCGCCAGCGAAAGCGTTCGCGCCGAACCGCATCCTGGAAGTCTCGCCGGAGTTCCTGGATGCCGTGCTCGACCAGGTGCAGGAGGCCGGGCTTGACGTCGTCTCGCTCGACGAGGCTGCGCGGCGCCTTAAAGACGGCGAGGCGCGACGCTTCGTCTGTTTCACCTTCGACGATGGCTACCGGGACACTCTCACTCACGCCTATCCCCTGTTCCGGCGCCGGTCTTTGCCGCTCACCATCTACGCGCCCACCGACTACCGGCCGCGTGGGGCGAGCTTTGGGTGGCTTGCACTCGAGGAGGTCGTCGCCAGAGCCGAGGAGATCGAGCTTTGCCACAATGGCGAGATATGGCGTCTGCCCACCGCGACGCTGCAGGAGAAATGGCGAAGCTTCGAACAGATCTATTGGTGGCTCCGCACCATCGACGAGGCCACACAACGGCAGGTCATGCGCACCCTTGCCGACCGTTACGAGATCGACATGCCCGCGATGTGCCGCGACCTGGTGATGACTTGGGACGAGATCCGCGCGGCTGCCGCCGGATCCGCTGGTCACCATCGGCGCGCACACCAAGGGCCATTACGCCGTCGCCAAGCTCTGCGCCGAGAAGGCCGTGGCCGAAATGGCGGGAAGCGCGGATGTGATCGAGCGCGAGCTTAAGGCGAGGCCCGCCCATTTCAGCTTCCCCTATGGCGACGAATCGAGCGCGCGTGCGCGCGACTTTGCTCTGGCCAAAATGCTGGGCTTCAAGACCGCGGTAACGACACGAAAAGGGGTGCTGTTCCCGGCCCATAAGCGCTATCTGACCGCGCTCCCCCGAGTCTCGCTCAACGGCGACTATCAGTCCTTGGCCTATACGGAGCTCTATCTGTCCGGCGCGCCGTTCGCCTTGTGGAACCGGTTCCAGCAGGTCAGCGCCGCTTGAGCTCGTCTTTAAGCGTCTGGCCGCTGCATCCAGCGGATCAGCAACCCCGCCGGCAACACCCAGGCGAGTCCGGCCACAAGGAAATAGGCGAGCTTGGCCAGAGGTGAGGCAGAGGCGATGCGGCCGGCCCCGATGCTTGCTGCGGCCAACGCGTAGGCAAGCAGGAAGACGAGCAGGACGATCGTGCCGACGAGCTTGCGGGTCCTTAGACGCATGCCGAGCGCTCATGCTGCAAGGCCGGCCCATCGCGATGCAGCCTAAGGTGCGTTATGCATGGTTCGGCGAGACCCGGACGCGCTTTCCATTGAAGTGATAAATTACGTGCGGCCCGCTGGCCGTAACCATTCCGATGCGACATCGAAAGGACGACGCGACATCGAAAGGACGACATGCTGCTCGGTTCCGAACGACTCATTACCTCTCTCCGACTGAACGGTCTGCGCGTGGGTGTCTTGGCCAACCCGGCCTCGATCGATCACAGTTTTACGCACGTGGTCGACCGGCTCGGCCAATCGACCGACTACACGCTCGCCGCCATTTTCGGGCCCCAGCATGGCTACCAGTCGAACCTGCAGGACAACATGATCGAAACGCCGCACGCCGAGGACCGGCGCCGCAGCGTGCCGATCTTCTCGCTCTATAGCGAGACGCGGGAGCCGACCCGAGACATGCTGGACCTGATCGACGTCCTGGTGATCGATCTGCAGGATGTGGGCGCGCGCATCTATACCTTCATCTACAGCATGGCCAACTGCCTGCGCGCCGCGGCGCGGGCGGGGCTGCCCGTCATCGTGTGCGACCGTCCGAATCCGATCGGCGGGGCGCGGGTGCAAGGACCGATGCTCGAAGCCAGCTATGAATCGTTCGTGGGTCAGTTCCCCATGCCCATGCGACATGGCATGACCGTCGCCGAGCTCGCGCAGCTGTTCAACGACCATCACGGCATCGGTGCCGATCTTGAGGTCGTTCCGATGAAAGGCTGGTCGCGCGAGATGTACTGGGACGCGACCGATGTGCCCTGGGTCATGCCGTCGCCAAATATGCCCACCCTGGACACGGCCATCGTCTATCCGGGTACCGTGCTCCTCGAAGGGACCATACTGTCGGAAGGTCGCGGCACGACGCGGCCCTTCGAGCTCATCGGCGCGCCCTGGCTGGACGGCGAGCTGTTGGCGGCGCACATGAACCGCATCGGGCTCAGCGGCGTCCATTTCCGCGGCGTCACCTTCGAGCCCACCTTCCAGAAGCACGCGCGCATCGCTTGCGGCGGTTGCCAGATCCACGTGACGGCCCGCGACGAATTCGAGCCCGTGAAAGTCGGTGTGTCGCTGCTCCGCGAATGTTTCGGCTCCGCGCCAGATCGGTTCGCATGGCGCGACCCGCCTTACGAATACGAGCACGACAAGATGCCTATCGACATCCTGGCGGGCTCGCCCGCGTTGCGGGAGCAAGTCGAGCAACAGGTGGCGATCGAGGAGATCGCGGCGAGTTGGCGCGCCGGCGTCGCCGAGTTCGAGGAGGTCAGAAGGCCGTATCTGTTGTATTGAGCCTTGGCCGCATCGGCGACGTTCGGCAATACTACAGTGATATCGTTGAGGCAGAAACAGCCCAGGTTATGGCCGGCCTTGTGCCGGCCATCCACGTCCTTAATCATTTGCGGAAATTCGTGGATGGCCGGAACTGCGCCCGGCCATGACGAATCAACTAGGATCGATTTCACTCTACTCGAAGATGAGCTCCCCAAAGCACTCGGGTTGGTGGAAGTCGAGCCGCTCGCCGATGTCGGCCCAAGAGCCCCAATGCGGGTGTGAGGACTCGACGGCGCATTTGTAAAAATTCGCGCGCCATATCTGGCCGCTCGGGGCTCCAAGCGGACCGACGAATGTTTCGAACAGCGCCAATGGGATATGGGCGCAGAGGGTCCAGACCAAGGGACCGGGATCTTCCTCATGGATTGGCTGCGCCAGCGACGCGCGCACCTTGATACTGCGAGCGATGTCTTCTGGAACCTCCGTGTATTTCTCGAAGCTACCGTCGGGCCTTCGGGGCTTCTCGATGTACCACAGCAGCAGCGTGCCGATCGCGTTGAACTCGAAGTTGAAATAGCCGCGCTCGGGCAGGGGGCGCGCGAAGAACTCGACGCAAGAGTCCTTGTGCGTGGGCGATTGGTACGTCGTGCTGCGCGCGAGCACGTAGCGGTCTTCGACGCGAAACATCAGGCCAAGCGCATGGCCGTCGTGCAACAGGCGCGCCTGCGTGAGCGGTGTGTGGTCGCTGCCATGCGAGCGTGTGCCGCGCGGATGGAAGCGTGAGATCGTGAGAGTCTCGGCGCGGGACCATGCGGGGTCGTCCCAGGCGGTCGACGGCTTCGGCAAAATGTCCGCGCGGCGCACGATATAACGCGCTGGGTCGGGTCCGCCCGCCGCTCGCAAACGGCCAGCGCTTGGCGCCACCGCGTTGTAACGCGTCATTGGTTCCTCGCGGTGATGTGGACCCAATGCAAGCCACGCCGAAGCGGTTAGTGGTCCGCTTTGCGGCTATCCACCTCGCGTTGGGAAATCTCGCCGGCTGCGATCAAGGCTTCAATACAGCCTTGTGACAGCCTGTCACCCATGCTGTCCATGCACTGCCTCAATTCCTGGCTGCCGACGTCATAGGCGCTGCATAATTTGTAATAATCGTATCGGCACGCAGTTTTCACGCGCGGGCTTATCGGTGCCGCCTGCGTCGAGGAGGCGAGCGCGCAGATGGAAACCAAGGTGACGAAAGCGCTCCAACGCATGGCCTTCGTCGCACGGGTTGCATCAACCCCCTGGTCTGAGCATCGCTGATGCGCCCTTTGTGCGATGGTCCTGTGGAAGAACGGCCTCTCGACGCCGGCGACGTCAGCCATGGAAAATTCCCCCCTTTTTGCTCAAAGGAGGACGGAATGCCGCGACCGATTCGCCCCTCCTTTGCGGAAACCAATTTACCAGCCGAGAGGAACGTTTGTGAGAGCGCGAGGCCCTTCTCATGAACTCGCTAACAGGAATATGTTAGGAAGGGTGCGGGCGACTCTCTGTTCCAATGAGCGCTTGATGGGCTCGCGGGTCTCCTTCGCGAGCATCGAGAAGAGCGCAGCCTTCAGCGGTGTTGAGGTCGCGCATCGCGGCTCACAGGGCCCGTGCGAGCCTCGAACAGACGGGCGCCGCCAGTCCGAATACGTCATGGAAATGGAGGATGGGCAATGAGGTTGCTTTTGGCGGGCGCGGTGCTGTTCCTTGCAGCGTCAAACATTGCAAGGGCCGACGATGTGGGTTGCGTCAGCACGACCTTCAATTTGCTTTCGCCGAACGACAAGGTGTGCGTCAGCAACTTCGATGACCCCAAGGTGCCTGGCGTCACGTGCTTCATCTCACAAGCGAGGAAAGGCGGTTGGGGCCAGCCATTGGGTCTCAATGAAGACCCGTCGAATTTCTCGGTCGCCTGCCGGCAGATGGGACCGATCATTACAGACATCTCGACGCTGCCCAAGAGCGAGGAGGCGTTCAGCGAGAAAACGAGCATCTTCTTCAAGGCGACGCGCATCTACCGACTGCCGGATCAGGAGCGCAATACGTTGGTTTATCTCGCCATCAGTTCGAAGATCGTGAACGGTTCGCCTGCCAATGCGGTCAGCGTCGTGCCGATCCTGCCTTGGCCATCGAAATGATGGCCTGTGCAAGGTTTCGTCGGGCCGTGCAACAGCACTGACGAAGGTTAAACCGGCGTCTGGCACCAAACGGACATCACCCAATTTTTCTCGCGTGCGGCAATCGGCCAGCGCCAAGCACATTGAGTTCCGTAGCCCAGCCCGGTATCAGACGCGGCATGTCCACGACCGTCGCCCCGAGTGTTACCGCAAGCCGTCTCAGCCCCGCGCCCACAAATGCGAGACACATCGGCGCCTTGCGCGTCTGGCTTGGCGGTCTCGCGTTGCTGATCGTGGCGATGGTCCTGGTCGGAGGCGCCACGCGCCTCACCGATTCAGGCCTCTCCATCACCGAATGGCAGCCGATCATGGGGGCGGTGCCGCCGCTCTCTGGGAGCGATTGGCAGAAAGCGTTCCAGGCTTATCAGAAGATCCCCGAATATATGGAGCTGAAGCGGGGCATGAGCCTCGATGCGTTCAAGACCATCTATTGGTGGGAGTGGAGCCATCGATTCCTCGGCCGCCTGATCGGCTTTGCCTTCCTCTTTCCCGTTATCGCTTTCTGGCTTGCGGGCTACATCCCCCGCACGCTGTTACCGCGGCTGCTCGGCCTGTTCATGCTTGGGGGCCTGCAAGGCGCCGTTGGCTGGTACATGGTGAAGAGCGGTCTCGTCGATCGCGTCGATGTGAGCCAATACCGGCTCGCGGCGCATCTCGGCATCGCCGTGCTCATCCTCGGCTATACGCTTTGGCTTCTGTTCGGTCTCGGTGCGGAGGAGGGAAGGCGCGCAAGGTCAAGCTCGCGCCTTGTGGCTTGGCCTGCCGCCGCGATGCTCGCACTGATCTATCTGCAGATGCTGGCAGGGGCCCTCGTTGCGGGTCTCGATGCAGGCCAGGGCTTCAACACCTGGCCGCTCATGGCGGGAGCTTTCGTGCCGGAGGGTCTCGGCACGCTCTCACCCTGGTACCTGAACCCGTTCGAGAACGCGCTCACCGTGCAGTTCGACCACCGCATGCTGGGCTACAGCGTGGTGCTGGCGAGCGTCGCGCAGGCCGCCTGGCTCGCCGCCACCCATAAGCCTTCAGTCCTGGTCGGAAGCGGACTGACGCTGGCCTGCCTTGCCTTGCTGCAAGCCACGCTCGGCGTCTGGACGCTGCTGCTGGCGGTGCCGATTCCGCTCGGGCTCGCCCATCAGGCGGGCGCCATCTTGGTCTTTGCCACGGCGCTCCACCATCTTTGGCTTGCCGGCGAGCCTTCCGCCTCGCGCAGGGCTCAAACCGCGGCAAGCGCCTGATCGAGATCGGCGATGATGTCGCTTACATCTTCGAGGCCGATCGAGAGCCGCACCACGTCGGGGCCGGCGCCGGCGCGCCCGCGTTGCTCGTCGGAAAGTTGCCGGTGCGTGGTCGAGGCGGGATGGATGATGAGGCTCCGCGTGTCGCCGATATTGGCGAGATGGCTGAACAGCCTGACATTGCTCACAAGCCTCACGCCCGCATCATAGCCGCCCTTGAGCCCGAAGGTGAACACCGCACCCGCGCCTGCGGGACAGTAGCGCTCGGCCAGCGCATGGTATTTGTTGCCGGGGAGACCCGCATAGTTCACCCAGGCCACCTTGGCGTGGCCCGACAACCACTCCGCGACGGCGAGCGCGTTGTCGCAGTGCCGCTGCATGCGCAAGGGCAGCGTCTCGATACCGGTGAGAATGAGGAAGGCGTTGAAGGGCGAGATCGCGGGTCCAAGATCGCGCAAGGAGAAGACGCGGCACGCGATGGCGAAGGCAAAATTGCCGAAGGTCTCGGCGAAGGTGACGCCGTGATAGCTCGGCGAAGGCTCCGAGAGCGTGGGATAGCGTCCGCTTTTCAGCCAGTCGAAGGTGCCGCAATCGACGATGGCCCCACCAAGGGAGTTGCCGTGGCCGCCCAAGAACTTGGTCAGCGAATGCACGATGATGTCGGCGCCATGCTCGATGGGCCGCATCAGATAGGGCGTGGCGAGGGTATTGTCGACGATCAGGGGCACTTCCGCGTCCTTGGCGACTGCAGAGATGGCGGCAATGTCGGTGATGATGCCGCCGGGATTGGCGATCGATTCGACGAAGATGGCCTTGGTCTTCGGCGTCAGCGCCGCGCGGAAGCTTTCCGCGTCATCGGTGTCGGCGAAGCGCACAGTCCAGCCGAACTTCTTGAAGGACTGGGTGAACTGGTTGATCGAGCCGCCATAGAGCTGGCGCGCGGCGACGAATTCGTCGCCCGGCTCGAGCAGGGCGTGGAAAATGAGAGCCTGCGCCGCGTGGCCCGACGCCACCGCAAGCGCCGCGGTTCCGCCTTCCAGTGCCGCCACCCGCTCCTCTAGCACGGCCTGGGTCGGGTTCATGATGCGGGTGTAGATGTTGCCGAAGGTCTCGAGATTGAACAGCGCCGCGGCGTGCTCGACATTCTCGAAGACATAGGACGTCGTCTGATAGATCGGCGTGGCGCGCGCGCCGGTGGCGGGGTCTGGCTGCGCGCCCGCGTGAATCGCCAAGGTGTTGAAGCCGGGTTTCCGCTCCGCGGTCATCACAAAATCTCTCCGAGCTGTTGGTCGGCCGGGACTATAGCAAAAGTCGGTAACGCGGCGTGGAGATGGTCTCGCAAGAGCCTAGAGTGGGCTCAGTCGCTGTCGTTGATGGTGATGATCCGGACCAAAATTTCTGACCCAGATTGCGGCCGCGGTCGCCGACCATCAGACCTTGCCAGTTCTCAAATACCTGGTCCGGGTCTTGCGCGAGCACGGCCGCTTTCACCTCTTTACTCATGACCGACGCATAGTGGCTGAGAGACCACGCCCGGCTCGGAATGACTCTGGTCTTGGCGCCATAATAATGGACGGGAACATGGAGATGGGCCGCAAGCCACGCCTTGTCGTCGGCGCCGACAGCCTTTTGCAGCGGGGCGACAAAGGCAAGCTTGGGGGGAACATCGTCCTCCGCCTGCGCGGCTCGCATGACGACGATAGGATAGAGCAGGACGGCGCCGACAAGCATGCCGAGCCCCCGCGCGGATGCCGGCCCGCAGGGTCAGCCTCCGCGCTTGAGCGCGCCGCCCTTGCCGAACAGCAGGGGCTTGCGGTTATCGATCAGGCGGCGATTGACGCCCATCCAGCCGATCTCGCCTGAGAGGCGGCCATATTCGATCTTCGGGCAGCGATTCATCACTACCTCGAGCCCCGCTGCCTCTGCTTCGCGCGCGGCCTCGTCGTTGCGCACGCCGAGCTGCATCCACACCACCTTGGCCCCGATGGCGACGGCTTCGTGCGTCACCTCAAGCGCAGCATAGGAATTGCGGAAGATGTCGACGATCTCGACCGGCTCGGGGATTTCGGCCAGAGACGCGTAGACCTTCTGGCCAAGCATGGCTTGCCCCGCTTGGCCCGGATTGACCGGTATGATTTGGAAGCCTTTGGCCATGAGATATTTCATGGCGAAGGCGCTCGGCCGTTCCGACTTCGCGCTCGCGCCCACCATGGCAATGCGCCGGTAGCGCAAAAGGATGTCGCCGAGATAGGCGTCGCTATAGCTGTCGTGATCCATACCGTGCGAGCCCGCGAGCCGGGTAAGCTCGCAATGGTGCCGATCTTCCAGGAAGATGCTGGCTCACGCCGCGCCAACGGTTAGGCGACCCGGCATCAGCCATGCGCGTTAGGGTTTGGTCTCTGCAGCGCCGGGCGACGCCCGGCGCAGTGGACGCGTCAGCATCGCGGGTTTGGCCTCCTTCGCCTTGTCAAGAGTGACAGGGTTCCATACCCGAACCGGCAATTCCACAACAAGTCGCAGAATCGCAAATGATAGGGCACGGCCCTCAGGTGCGACGGAATATAGGTGATCGGGGGAAGCGAGACTAGGTTGGGGACTCATTCAAATCCACTGACATATGATGGCGGCGAGTGCGAGTCCTGAGAGGTAGTTTTGGGCGTGGCGATCATATCGGGTTGCGATGCGTCGCCAGTTTTTCAACTTGC
>Ga0116220_10000417_pt1 | contig 16669 bp, 15 predicted proteins | sample Sb_taG_10_FD_88967 | JGI IMG/M metagenome (GOLD analysis project Ga0116220, IMG submission 88967) | Peat soil microbial communities from Weissenstadt, Germany - Sb_50d_7_NC metaG | ecosystem: Environmental > Terrestrial > Soil > Wetlands > Peat | place: Germany: Weissenstadt | collected 2010-09-21
CTTCACCAGCGCCGGAATTCTCTTTTTCGCGCAGGCTGAAAGAACTCGATCCACCAAGCCATCCGTCACGACACCTTTATCGTAGTCGGAGACAATCACGGCATCGAAATTCGCGAGAGAGGCGATGACCAGGCCGGCGAGCCTCTTCTCGACATCCGCGTGAACCGGCTCGCGCGATTCCCGGTCTACGCGCACGATCTGTTGGTTCCGCGCAATGATTCGCGTCTTCAGAGTGGTCGGCCGGCGGCTATCGGCAATAATTCCATTCCCTTCAAGCTTCCATTCGCGCAGGCAGCCGCGGAGTGCTTGCGCGGCCTCATCGTCGCCCGTCACGCCAAAAGCTTGAACGCGCGCGCCGAGTGCCGCAAGATTTGCGGCCACATTTCCTGCTCCACCAAGACATTCGCTTTCTTTCGTGTAATCCACAATCGGCACCGCGGCCTCGGGCGAAAGCCGCGTCGCCGTGCCCCAGATGTAGCGATCGAGCATCCAATCGCCGAATACCGCGATGCGCCGCCCTCGAAATCGCTTGATCAGCGATTCCAACCGGCCCAATGAGATTTCGTTTTTCGATGTGGCTGCCATTTCAATTCGTCCGGATGCCTTCAATCTTCATTGGCGCTCGCCCGTCCGCCGGCGCACCGAGATCCAAGCCAGAGAGCAACGCCTCGCACGCGTCGCGAACTTGCTCGAACGATATCGAGAGGATGCATTTCGGCTCATCGAACGCGTAGCACCGGTCTCCCTTGCACGGATTGCAGGGGAAATCATTCTGCACCACGCGGTGCTCCACTTTCCACGGCCGCCAGTGCACCGAACTGCTCGACCCAAAGATGATCGCGGCGGGTGTGCCGGCGGCGGCTGCGAGATGCGCGGGCCCGGCGTCGTTGCCCACGAACATTCGCGCTCCAGCGATCAAAGCGATTAACAGCCGCAGGTCGAGCGACTCAAGCACGACAGCGCCACCGCCAAACCGCTCGCCAATCGCCGATGCGATTTCGCGCTCGCCAGGGCCCAGGATCACGACGGGCCGAATTCCGCGCGACCCCATCAGCCATTGCGCCAGCTCGGCAAAATGCTCGATTGCCCAGCGCTTCGTGAAATAGCGGCCGCCCGGCTGAATCACCGCATACGGTTCGCCCGCCGCAATCGCGCGCGCGGACAAAATCTCGGCGACCCTCTTACTCGCATCGACTTGCGGGAACACCCCGGCGCGGGGAATCGGCCCCCGCGGCAGCCCAGTCCAATAAAACTGCGTCATCCGCTGCTCGACGGTGTGCACCTGCAACGTGCCGTAGAACTCGACAGCGTCCGGCGCGAGCACATTGTAGAGAAAATCAAACTGCTTGCCCTTCCAGCAAACGCGCGCCGCCGCGCCTGTCGCGGCAGTAAGGAATGCGCTCCTGGGTCCACCGTGCTGATTGAATACGATCGAAAACTTCCTCCGGCGCAGCGCCAGAGCCGTCGCAGCAAATCCCCGCGCGATAAGAGTTTCAGAAACCGCCGGATTCCCTTCCAGCACCGCGCTCCATTCCGGCTCGACAAGCACCGACTGCCGTAAGTCGGGGCGCCACGCATGTAGCGCTGCAAGCGCAGGCGTAAGCAACACCACATCGCCCAGCGATCGCAACCGGATAATCAGAATTTCAGCGCCCGGCGGCAGACCGGGCAGCAGCGAAGCCGGCTCACGCGGATTCAATGCGCGCTTCGTCCACGAGCATCACGGGGATGTCATTGCGGATGGGATAGACTCGCCCGCACTTCTCGCAGCGCAGGCCTTGCTTGTCGTCGGTCAACTTGACCGGCGCAATGCAGACGGGGCACGCCAGAATATCAAGAAGCTCCGGGGAAACTGCCATGGGCGACCTCCAGCGCAGCACTGTAACAAACGCCTGAGGCCCGCGGCAACTACTGCGCCGCGTCAGCGCGCGCGCTCCACTTTCAGCGAAAGCCCGCCGCGCCACGTGTCGCCGGCCTTGATCTCGGCGGGCCACACCGCAAGAATCTGCGAGCCCTGGTACACGCGCTCGAAGCCGTCTTCCGAATCGGAGACAGTTTCGATCGGCGAAACCCAGAACTCCCGCGCTCCGGGTGCCGATAATGTTACGGCTGCATTCTGGTACAGATCGACGACTCGCAGCTCACTTCCCGGCACGCTTGCGCTCCATCGCAATGGGTGCCGCTCGCCACCGGCCTCGATATATCGATCCGTTTCGTTCGGCGCAAGAAAGTTCAACACCATTTCGATTCCGACTTGCGCCGTAGCGGGCGCCGCGCCCAACAGTTCCAGATCTCCCGAAAGCTCAAACAGACCGTCACGTGGCGAGAATGAAATTTTCTTGCGTGTGTGCCAGCCGTTCGCCGCTTTATGGCAGAGCGTGACGCCCGTCTCGCTCAATTCGCTGGCGGCGTAGGTACCCGCAGCGATTCCTGGCTGCGCATCCAGCCGGAGTTGCTCGTAGTCACCAAACGTTTGGTTCGCCGGAAACACAAGCGTCCGAAAACAATGGCGAGCCCAGCGGTCGTAGCGCAACAGCTTCTCGAGTCCCGGTTCCTTCGCCCGCATCTGCTCGTGAATCGAGACAGCGCCCTGCGGACCGCCGGATGCGAGATTCTTCAATCGCGAATGGTAAGCCTCCACGCGCCTCGCAATCGAATTGATCAAGGTCACGTTCGACGGCCGGAAATCCAGCGCGCAAATCGTCGCGCCATCCGCCGGGCACAGCACCGCCGAATACGTGCCCGACGTGAAGCAAATCTCTTCGCGCCCATCGGCGTCATAATCGCAACTCTTCGACTCAGCCCAGAGCGCGTCCCGATGCGTCAGGCCATCTGCAATTGCTTCTGCCTCCGCCAGCGCGCGCCATGGCGCGGTGCGGAGATGCGGCGAATAAACTCCGCCAAAAACACCGTGCCAGTACGGATCGTTGCATTGCGCGCGGAGCAAGAGCGATTCAGCGCTTTCGCGCGCCGCGTGGAAAGCGTTCCCGCGCCTCCGGCTCAGCGCCAGCCGGCGGATTTTCGCCGAAACATGCAGCATCTTCTTCTGCAACAGATTCGCTTCGGGATATTTCGCCATGAAACTCCGCCAAATCCCGCCGCGCAGAAACGGCTGCATGTCGGGTCGCGACGAAAACTCTTTCTCAATCGACTCGAACCGTAAGCGAGCCGGTGTCGGAAGCGCCCATTCCATCATTTCGTCATACGAAGCCGAAGGAAGATCAGCCCGGCCCAAGGGTACGTGTGAGACTACGGCATCGCCCGGTGTAGCCATCTCGAGCCATTCATGCTCCCGCTCGAGCGCCGCATAAAAGCGTTCAATCCATCCGTCGCGATAACAATGTTCGTAAGTCCCCGGCCACACCCCGAATTTCTCGCAATCGTCGCCAGTGGCGATAAATCCTCCCGGATACTCGGCCGCGGCAGTGCGAAGAAAGCCGATGGTCTCGCTCGGGTCTCGATAGGGAATCAGATAGCGAAGCAGCTTCAAGCCGGGAATGAGATGTACGCAGGCGCCCATGTCCTCCGCGACGAACGCTCCGCGGAGCTGGGAAGGCTCAAACCCCGCGCTCAGAAACTGATTGTCGTCCACCAGCGTGTAATGAATTCCGGCCGCTGCAAGTGTCGAAGGAAGCTGCGGCTCCCAAACACGCTCCGTCAACCAGCCGCCGCGCGGCCGCTGCCCAAAATGTTTCTCGATGTAATCCCCAAGCCGGTCGATTTGCTCGCGGCGGTCCTCCGGCGGAATCGAAATCAGAATCGGCTCATAAAAGCCGCCGCCGACCATCTCCACTTGCCCGCGCGCGGTCAGCGAGCGCAGCAGCTCGAAATATTCCGGGTGCGCTTTTTCGATCCACTCGAGCAAGCAGCCGGAAAAATGCAGTCCGATCCCAATTTTCGGATGCTTTTCAAGTAATCGAACGAACGGAAGATAGGAATGTGCGTAGGCCTGCTCGATGACGTTGTCGAAGTTCCCGACGGGTTGATGGCCGTGAATCAGAAGAACGAACTGGAATTTCGGCACGAGAGATCCTGGCGCTCCGCATTAAGGATACCGTGACTTGAAGGAATTGTCGTGCGTCGGACTCTACTTGCTTCCATCCAATCATCCGCACGAAAATGTGAATTTCAGATTGCGGCCCGGCGAGTTGTGCTCTCTGTCGTGGTCACGATCGCAGTGCGCGCGTCGCGGCCTTTCGCTGAATCGCCGAGGCGCCGAGCGAGATCTGCGAGGGCTTGCTCGATTTTCGCCTGAGGAGCGCTCGCGGGGGCATAGATCACCGCCAGAATATCGCGGGCGGCCTCGGTCACCATCGTGCGCGTCGAGTCGCTGATTGGGCTGCCGAACGCGCCAACCGAGTCCGCAAGAACGGGCCGGCCCGCGAGATGCCAAGTTTGTTTCCCGATCCCCTCGTAAGTCTCACTCTGAGCACCCTCGCGAAATGCCACCGGCGGAGAAATCAGCGCCCGATTGTAAATACCGTAAGGCCAGCCCGTCTCAAGCGAGCCAAGATTGCCGGCATCCACGACATTTGAAACGCGATAGAGCCCCTTGCCCTGTGCCACCCGCCGCAAGAGCGCTTCGGACGAAGGGCGATAGCGCGCAGGATCGATCCCCCAGGTCCGGAACATCAGGCGTACCGCGCGCACTGCGTCGAGCTCCATCACCTGCTCCGGCGTGAACTGCCGCTGAATTCTCTCGCAGACAAGCCGCATTTCGTCGGCCAGCGCTTCGTCCGCCGGGCGGGTCGTAACGCCATCGATTTCCAGCACGCCCAGGGTCACGCCAGGCAGCTCGATGCGACTTTCCATTGCCACTCCCTGCGAACGGCCCGATCTCACCCGTCCACCAATAAAAAGCGGCGGGCCGATTGACCCGCCGCACGATTCTTCCCGAAATTCCTAGCGCCGCATCCGGCGCACCGCAGCCAAATTACGCTTTCTTATTCTTGTACCAATCCGCGTTGATGGGCGTGAAGCTATTCCACTTCTCCGGCAAATCCTCAAGCGCGAAGATAGCCGTCACCGGACAAACCGGGACGCACGCGCCGCAATCGATACATTCGTCGGGACTGATGTAGAGCATTTTCTCATTCGCGAACTCCGGCTCATCCTTGCGCGGGTGGATGCAATCCACCGGACACACGTCCACGCAGGCGGTGTCCTTTGTCCCGATACATGGTTCGGCGATTACATAGGCCATTAGGGCGTCTCCTCTGAAGAACAGCTCTGAGCGTTCTCAGCCAATTAAGCTAGGTAAACCACTCAAATTTTTTATATCACCAATCCGCGCGCTGCACAAGGACCGCGCACACAGCAGCTCAGCCCCTCTCAGACATTCGTTGAAGTCGACTTGCGCGACCGGATAGAATGCACCGGAACTAAATTCCCAGCATCGAACAGGTGGTTGCACCATCCGGGCAGCCGCCATTGAACGCGCTTCGGTGGATTCAACCGGCCGCCGCCGGCCTCCTTCGCAAGCGCCCAGGAGCAGTGATGCTTCGCATGCGCGGAAACCGGCTCACGTGGCTCGGCCACGCAACTTTTCAGGTCACTACGCCTTCGGGCAAAGTAGTTCTGTTCGATCCGTGGCTCACAACGAATCCCGCCTGCCCCGACTCGCTCAAGAAACTCTCCGCCCTCGACATCATGCTCATCTCGCACGGCCACTCGGATCACATGGCCGACGGCGTCGCCCTCGGCAAGCAATTCAATCCCGACATCATCGCCATCCACGAAATCGGCATATGGCTCGGATCGAAGGGTGTCGGCAAAGTTCACGGAATGAACAAGGGCGGCACGCAAACCGTCGGCGAAATCGAAGTCACGATGGTCCATGCCTTCCATTCGAGCGGCATTCAGGATGACGGCAAGATGATTTACGCCGGTGATCCTGCCGGTTATGTTGTGAAATTCCCCGGTGGCCTGACCATTTATCACGCGGGCGACACGGCCGTCTTCGGCGATATGAAAATCATTGGCGAACTTTACGCCCCGGAGCTCGCTCTGCTCCCCATCGGCGATCTCTACACCATGGGCCCGCGCGAAGCCGCTCTCGCCATCCGCCTGCTCAATGTCAAACACGTCGTTCCCATGCACTACGGAACATTTCCGGCGCTGACCGGTACCCCGGAGCGGCTGCGCGCACTGACGCAAGACGTCGCCGGCCTGGAAATCCACGCCCTCAAGCCCGGCGAATCTCTCGCATGAGATATTCTTCTCGGCGGTGAATGCTTGTAACCAATGTTTCCAAATCAAAGACCCAAGGGAGAAAACAAATGACCGGTGCAATCCTCAACCCCAAAATTGAAAAATATCTCGACGATCTTCTCCCCAAGCGCGACTCGCTCCTCGCTGAAATGGAAAAACTCGCGCGCCGCCGCGACATCCCCATTATCGGCCCCGCTTGCGGCCGCCTGCTCTATCTGCTAACGAAGATTTCCGGTGCGAAGCGGGTCTTCGAAATGGGTTCGGCCATTGGCTATTCCACGATCTGGTGGGCTCGCGCCGTGGGACCGCGGGGACATGTTTATTACACCGATGGCGATGCATCGAACGCCCGCCGCGCCCGCGAATACTTTCAGCGCGCCGGCCTGGAACGCCGCATCACCGTAATGGTCGGCGATGCCCTGAAGAGTCTCGAAAAAACCGCCGGCAAGTTCGACATCATCCTGATCGATCTCAACAAACCGCAATACATCGCTGCGCTCAACGTCGCTCTACCCAAACTGCGCCGCGGGGGCCTGCTGGTAACGGATAACACGCTGTGGTACGGCCGAGTCGTCGGCCGCTCCGGAGACGCCAGCACCCGCACGATCCAGGAATTCAATCGCCGAACCTACGGCAAGCCCACGCTCTACCCGGTAATAGTCCCGCTACGCGACGGCGTAACGGTTGCCCAAAAAATTTAACGACGCTCGCCTCAATTCGCGGACCACATTGGGGCATTCGTAGGGCCCGGCCTCAGCCGGGCATCTTCGGGGGCAATTGCGCCAACAGCTCAAGCCCGTTTCCAATCGGAGATGTAAGGCTTTCAATCAGCGGAAAAAATTACGAAGGAAGAAAGTCAAATTCGCCGGCCGTTCCGCCAGCCGCCGCATAAAATACGGATACCAATCCGTCCCAAATGGCACATAGACGCGCACGCGATAGCCTTGTTTCAGCAAAGCTCTCTGTAAATCCGTCCGGATGCCATAAAGCATCTGAAATTCGAATTTCTCTTTGCCAATGCCCTGCGCGGCAGCGAAGTTCTTGGTTGCGTCAATCAGCCGCGGGTCGTGCGTCGCGATCGCGTGATAAATGCCACTCGGCAGCATGATCTCCATCAATTTCGCAAAATTCGCATCTACATCTGCTTTTGCCGGAAACGCTATCTCCGGCGGCTCTTTATACGCTCCCTTCACCAGCCGGATGCGGCATCGCGCGGCAATCAAGTCCCGGACGTCCTGCTCGCTGCGGAAAAGATACGATTGAATCACCGTCCCCACTGCTTCGGTCTTCGCCCTGACGCGCCGCACAAGGTCCACCGTGCGCTGCGCATAGGCCGAGCCTTCCATGTCCACGCGCACAAAGTTCCGATGGCGCGCCGCGCACTCCGCAATCCGCAACACCGACGCTTCGCAAACCTCCGGATAGAGATCAAGCCCCAGCTGCGTCAATTTCAACGAAACATTGCCGTCCAGCTTCTCCGCGGCGATGCGATCAAACATCGCCACATACGTGTCGGCCGCGCGCACCGCCCCGTCACGATCGAGGACGTGCTCACCAAGAATATCCAGCGACACCGGAAACCCAGCCGAATTCAAAGCTCGCGCCGCGGCGACAGCATCATCGAGCTTCTCGCCGGCCACGAATCGTTGCGACACGCGCCGGCTCACACCGTTCTTCATCGACCACTGCGCGAGCCGCTTGTTTTCCGATAATTTGAGGAGGATTGTCCGAAGCATCAGGGCTGGTATCTCAGGGGCCGGGAACTACGCCGGTAGGTGAGCATGCGAACGCGATTATGCACGCGAGCGCGCCAATTCGCTAGGCCTTGTGCTCGGTGAGGAACTTCCCCGCGTCAATCGCGGCCATGCAGCCCGCGCCCGCCGCGGTGATCGCCTGGCGATAAATGTGATCGTGAACGTCTCCCGCTGCAAAAACGCCCTCGACATTCGTCCGGCTGCCGTCGTGCACGATGAGGTAGCCGTTCTCGTGCATGTCGAGCTGGCCTTTGAAGACCGCCGTATTCGGATCGTGGCCGATACCCAAAAAGACGCCGTCGGTGTGCATCTTCGAGACTTCCTGCGTCTTCAAGTTGCGAATGCGAATCGACTCGAGATTCTTCTTCTCCACGTCGTGCAAGTCTTCGATCACGTACGGCGCCAGGAATTTTATCTTCGGATTCGCGCGCGCCCGGTCCAGCATGATTTTCGAGGCGCGGAATTCATCGCGCCGGTGCATGATCGTCACTTGCCGTGCGAACTTGGTGAGGAACGTCGCCTCTTCCATTGCCGAGTCGCCGCCGCCGACCACGACGATCTCTTTGTCGCGGAAGAAAAACCCATCGCAGGTAGCGCAGGTTGATAACCCATGCCCGAGCAGCTCGCGCTCCGCGGGCAGCCCCAGCGTCCGCGCCGACGCCCCCGAGGCCACAATCAGCGTTTCGCACTCGAGCGTCTCGTTCGCCACGACAATCTTGAACGGCCGCCGGCTTAGATCAACGCTCGCCACCGCGCCCGACCGGAACGTCGCTCCAAATCGCTCCGCCTGCTTCCGCGAATTCTCGATGAGCTGCGGCCCGAGAATTCCATCCGGAAATCCCGGGAAATTTTCGACCATCGTGGTTAGCGAAAGCTGCCCGCCGGGCTCATGCCCATCGAGTACGAGCGGCTGCAAATCCGCTCGTGCCGCATAGATCGCAGCCGTCAAACCCGCGCAACCACTGCCGATAATGATGACCTTGTACAAGTCAAACTCCTCGATTCCAGCTCTTTAGATTCGGTGACCTAGGACAGCGATTCAGCGAGTGAGCGGAGCATTGTAACACTCCGCTCACACAGTCAAAAATGTGCGTCGCGCTCCTCTACGTTCTCTGCGCCTCTGCTCTAATCCGTCGTCGAGTGCCCTCATGAAATTGCTTCTGCCCGGATCGTGGAGGATAATCTCGCGCTGCCGGAGCCCTCGAGCGAATTTATGCCCGCATCACTGCCGCTCTTCCGAATGCTGAACGAATTCGTCGTGTTTCTTCTCGGCGCGCTGCTCGTCGTCCTGGCGCTCGCCCACGGCCTGCACCCACCAAGCAGGCCGGTGGTGTGGCTTCTTCTGGGCGTGCTGCTGATTTACTGGGGAGCGCGGACCGGAATGCGCGCAAGACCGCAAGCCACTCGCTGGTACGATCGCCTGCGCGCAGCATCGCTGATCTGCGCCGGACTTTTGGTCGCCAGCCTCGCGCGTGTTCCGCCCCGCCATGCCCCGCTTCTGCTGGCCATCGCCGGCGCAATCCTCGCGCTGCGCGGTCTAGCTGGAGCCGTCGGCTCGCTCCGCCCGCAGCAGAGCTAACCGCCTTCGAGCCGGTGATCTTTGATGTAACTGAGATGCTTGCGAAGCCGATCCACCACGTCCTGCTCCTGACCCATCTCCAACTCGCGCTCCAGCTCATCCAAAGCAAAATGCACGATATCGTGGTGATGCAACTCTTCATGCCCGAGTTTCTCGCTCAGCCTCAGCCAAATCTTATGCAATAGATCGATTTCCTTCGGCGTAAGCCGCGGCGCATGCGGCCCAAGATAAAATATCTGCTCCGAGCCCGCTGGCGTGAAAATCTCGAGCGCCACGTGCGGCCGCGGCTCGGGCATGTGCTCCCACGTCAATCCAATTTCCCGCGCCTGCTCGTTGATCGACTGCTTCGCCGAGCTCCCCACCACAATCGCCGCCGATTGCAAATTTACCGCCGCGCGCAGAATACCGTCCCCGAGATCGTTCGCCGATGCCACCGCCAATCGCACCGGCTTCCCTTCCTTCTCCGCCATCGACAGCACTTTTGTGAATAGCAATTGCTCGATGGTGCTGAAAAGTTGGTCCGGCGTCAGGTCATACTCGCCCGAAGCCGCCCGCCGCAACATGCGCACATGCAGCACCACCACGTCCTGCGTGGGCCGCACGCGCTTCAGCACCGCCTCCAAGTGATACAGCGCATAGTAAGTGCTCACCGGCACGAGCACGTTGCCCGCTCGCGCTCCCACCGACTCCGGCGTCAAATCCCCTTCCTGCGCCAAATTGAATTGATCCAGCTCCACGTGCCCCGCGCCCACCTGCCGTCGATGTACGATGTACTCCGAAACTTCAAACACGAGGAATAGCACGATGGTGAAACTTATCCCCGCGATCGTCGCCTCCGGCTTGGTAAACAGATTCACGATGGCGATTCCCACCAACACCAAAGTAATCATCCCGAGGCCCAGCGGAATCTCTTTTCCTGCCACCGTGAAATTGAGCGGCACGCGGTAATCGCGGTCCTGCGGATGCGTATAGCGCAGCACCAGCACTGAAACGCCCTTAAGCGCAAAGCTCCATATCACTCCGAACGCGTACAAGTTCGCGAGAAACGTAACGTCGCCGCGGCTGGCGAGAATCGTGATGATTTGTCCCGCCACCACCATATTAATAATCCGGTGCGACGTCCCGAATCGACGGTGCGGGTGCCGGAACCAGTCCGTCAGCACGCCGTCTTCCGACACGCGGTTCAGGACGCCGTTCGATCCCACAATTGCCGTATTCACCGCGCCCGAAAGAATCAGCGTGCCGACCACCACAACGAAAACATGGAACGCCAGCAGCATCGGATACTTCCCGACCAGATGCATCGCCAGCCCGCCGATCAAATTCTCCGAGAACTGCGACCGCACCGAATCCGGAATAATCATCACGGCGAAGAACGACACGAGCGACGTGAACACCAAGCTGTAAATAAAAATCACCAGCCCGGTCTTCTTCAAATTCGGCAGCTTGGGGTATTCAATTTCGCGATACACCTGCGCCAGCGTCTCTTCTCCGCTCATCGCCAGCACCGAATGTCCCAGCCCCACAAACACAATCAACATCGTGCATGTCTGGGCAAAGTGATTCCCGTAAAGCCATCCCATCGCGCTCTTCCCGAGCCTCATGTTCTGCGGCGTCGGATACGGCGGCAAATGTGCGCCTCGCACCCAAAGCGTGTAGCCGCACCATCCGATCAGCAGCACTACCATCACCGTCGTGAGCTGCATGATGCGCAGCGCCTTGTCGCTCGATTCCGGAATTCCCTTGATGTTCTGCCACCAGAAATACAGCGTCACTAGAATTGCGAAGAATGCTGCCGTCGAATTTGCATCCAACTGGTGATTGATATGTGCGTACGGCAGCAGTTCGTTCAGCACCCCCGCAAGATATTGCCCCGCCGAAACGCCGCTGATCGGCCCCGTCAGCACGTAATCAAACATCAGCGCCGAGACTGAAATCTTCGCCATCGTCCCGCCCAGCGCTTCTTTCACCACGCGGTAGACGCCGCCGCGCACGAACATGCTGCAGCTCTCGACATACACGGCGCGCACCGCGTACGAAAACACCATGATGGCCAAAATGAACCACGGCGCCGTCTTGCCGATGAACTGCTCCGCCTCGCCGCCCGCGTAATAAGCCGACGAAGCCAGGTCGTTCAGGACGACAGCCGCCGCCCGCCAGAAGGAAATAAACGTGAGCATGGCCGTGGTGGCCACAATCACTTGAGCCGAGCGGCGAATAGTTCCGGCGGGTTTTCCAGTGGGAGTCGGGTTGGAAGCCATGGACCGTTGAGACGCGGGAACTGACTATATTATTAAAATCGGCGAAAGGAAAGAACGCAGGAGCGGCTACCTCTTGCCCACGTGTGCCGGATCGGAACGAAATTCCGCCGCGCACCGCTCGCAAGGGCATATCTCGCGCAGATGCTCGAAGCTGTAAATTCCGGTAGTGTGCCCATCCGAAAATTGAATCTGCACCGCGTAACTCCCCACCGCCGACGCACCTTTCGCCGTCACCTTCGGCTTAAACATCGGCAGCGCCGTACCGCCGGTTGCATTTGAGAACTTCCCCTTCTTCTCGCGCTCATCATTGCAAAGCGCGCAAGGGCACAAATCGCGCAGATACGGAAAATCGTAATGGCTCGCGTGCCCGTCCGACCACGTGATGTCCACACCCTTCCCGGTAGAAACGTGAATCTTCACGTCCATCGGCTTCTTCCGCACATCCATCGGTATCGGCATTTTTCTCGTCAGCAAGCTTATCGCATAGAACGGACTGTCATCCTGAGCGAAGCGAAGGATCTCTCTTTCCTAATACGCGCGACTACCGCTCCCTAATTCGCGTGCCGCGGACAACACGTCCCCGCTGGAATCGGATTCCCATGCGGGCACGTCGCCGGATGCCCCAAAAAGGTGCAAATCTTCTGCTCCAACTCCGGACTAATAATGTGCTCGAACTTGCAAGCCTGCGTATCCGCCTCGGATCCCACGATGGCAAACGTATCGGTGAAAAGCCGCTCAGCCAACCGGTGCCTCCGAATCACGTCCCGCGCGCGATTTTCCCCCCGCGGCGTCAAAGTCACCACGCTATCGCCCACCACCACAAGCCCGCGGTCGCTCAATCGCCCCACCATCCGCATAGCGTCCATCACTCCACGCGAACGCACCCGTTCGAGCTGCGCCGGCACTCCTTCCTCGCCGCAAATCCAAATCTGCTCCAACAAGTGATCGAATCTCTCCTCATCCTCGGCGGTGAAAGTCGTCACCTGCACCAGCCGCCCGTGCTCCAGCTCAATCCGCCGGTCGGCAAGCTGCGCGATCGAAGGATCGTGCGTCACCATCAAAATCGTATGCCCGCTCGTATGCATCTCGCGAACCAGGTCGATCACCAGGCGTTCGTTCTCCTCATCCAAATTTCCCGTCGGCTCATCCGCCAGAATCAGTTTCGGATGATTGATCAACGCCCGCGCCACCGCCACGCGCTGCTGCTCGCCGCCGGATAGCTGCGCTGGAACGTGTGTGAGCCGGTCCCCTAATCCCACGCGCTCGAGCGCCTTGCGCGCTTCCCCCTCATCCGTCGTGCTATGGAAATACTGCGCCAGCATCACGTTCTCGAGCGTCGTCAAATACGGCACAAGGTGAAACTGCTGAAAAATAAATCCGACTTTATCGGCGCGATACTTCGTCAGCCCATTCTCATCGAGCCGCGCCACATCCACATCTTCCACGATCGCTCGCCCGGAAGTCGGTGTATCGAGCCCCCCGAGGATATTGATCAGCGTCGTCTTCCCCGATCCCGACGGGCCCATGATCGCGATCCACTCGCCCGCCTCCACATCGAACGACACGCCGTCCAGCGCCCGGACTCCTCCGTATTGTTTCGTCAGCGCCTCGATTTGAACCAGCCTCCCCATCACTCTCCTCGCAAAATAACCGCAGGCTTCACGCGCCCCAAGAGCCGCAACGGCAGCGCACCCGCCAAGGCCACGGCCACCATCAATGCCACAATCAACGGCAGCACCTCCGGCCGCGGCGATATCGTGGTCCCGAACACGCTCCGTCCGATCCAAATCGTCAACCCCGCGCCGATCAAATATCCCGCCACTCCTCCGGCCGCTCCCAACACGCTCACTTCCGCCAAAAATAATCCGACAATCCGCCCAATTGATCCGCCCAGCGCCTTCATCAATCCCACATCCGCGCGCCGCTCCATCGCCAGCGCCGTCATCGTCGCCAGCACGCTCAAAACCGTGAGCACAAAAATCAGCACCGCCATCGACACAATCAGCAACTGTACCCGCCCCAGCAGCGCTCCTTCAGCTTCCGCAATCTGCCGTATCGGCCGCGCACGAAATTCCGGCACCATTTTTTCAATCTGCGCCGCGAATGTCTGTATCTGTTCCGCCGAGCCGGGAACACGCAACTGCACCAACTGAATTCGCCCATTCAGGTCCGCCAAATTCTGCACTGCAGCGAGATTCGCAAAGATTTGGTCGTCCTCGTCCCCACCCGCCGTAATCACTCCCGCCACCGTGCAATGCATCACATTCCCGCCAACGTGCAGTTCCAGTGCGCCGCCCTGCCGCACGCCAATTTCCCGCGCCGCGTGTTCTCCCATTAGGCACTTCGTTAAATCCTCGCGCGAAGTAATCGACGAGCCGTGAATTTTCCACGTCGGACTCAATTGCGCGGCCATGTCCAGCCAAGTGCCTGCCAAAACCACCGCGCGTCCGGCATCCGTTCGCGCCACAACATATAGATAGGGCACGCCGATCGTTCCCGCAGGCGCGCCATTCGCCGCCGCTTTCTCCATTCCTTCTTCGCTCGCGAGAACGTGCTCGCCCTCGCCGATCCGCGAAATCACCAAATTTGCACCCAGCGAGCGGAACTCTTGCGTCATTTTCCGCTGCACATCAAATTGCATATTAAAGAGCGCCGAAATCACCGCCGCCCCGCTGGCCATCGCCAACAGCGCCACCGCCAATCGCCCGCGATTTCCCCGTATGAGCCGCCACAGAAGCCGCCCAAACATCACTCGCCCCTCAAAATCGGCGCCGGTTCGAATCGCGCTGCCCGCCGCAGCGGAATCACGCTCCCGAGCAGCACCACCGCTGTCGCCAACCCCATCACAATCGGCAGCAGCACCATCCGCAAATTAGCCGGCGTCCCGAACACGCTCTCTCCCAGAACACGCGCCAGCAAAGTCCCCAGCACGAAGCCGATCGCGCCGCCGGTAAACGCCAGCACAAACTGCTCCGCCAGAAAAATTCCGCCCACCATCACATTCGTGGCCCCCAGCGCCTTCATCAGCGCGATTTCCGACCGCCGCTCGATCACCGTCGCCGCCGATGTCGCCGCCACGGCCAGCCCCGCCGCGGCAAGGGCCGCGATGGTCACCAGCCACAAAAGCCCGCCCACGCGCGACAGCACTCGCCCCTCGGTCTGCGCCACGCGCCGGATCGCCCGCGCGTCCGACCCGGGCAACACCTGTTCGATTTGCTGCGCGATCGAAGAAATGTACGGCGTGCAATACCAGCGATCGTATTCCACCGGCGTCATCGAACTCGGGTCGCGCTCCGAGAATGCGTCCTCCGGCTTCGTCAACGCGCTCACAAAAAGGCTGCGAAATTTTCCCGGCTGCCTCGCCAATTCCTGCGCCAGCGGCAGCGACACCAGGACGGCGTTATCTTCCGCATCTCCGGTCGAAACGATTCCCGTCACAACCAGCGGAATCGACGGCGTCAGGGCGGCCGTCGTCGCGTCCAAATTTTCCGTGTTTTCTAGCTGGATTTTCTTCCAGATAATCGGCCCGTTCCCAGCCGAGAGCCGCGCCGCCAATCCCTCGCCGAGTACGCACTCGCGCTCGCCTTCCCGAAACCACCGGCCCTGAATCTTCCACCACGGATGCGTCAGTTTTGCTCCCGTACGGAAACTCGAGCCATCCGGCACGCTCACGTCGTGCTCGTACCACGTCCCGATGACGCTCACGGCAGTCCAATCGCTCCCGGCCAGCACTCGCTCCGGCACATCCAGAAACGGCGTGAACCCCACAATGTTATGCCGCCAGAAAATCGTCTTCAGCTTTCCCAGGTCCGCCTGGTTCAAATACGCGCCTTCATCCACGGGCCGGTAATCCACGCCGCCAATCTGCAGTGGCAAAGTGTCGGACTCCGGCGTCACCAGCAGATTCGCCCCCAGGCTCCGGAATTCCTGCGCCAAACGGTCTCCGACGTCAAGAGCCACGCTCAGCGTCGCCGTCGTCACGGCCATGCCCACAGCCAACGCTGCCGCCGCAAGAAGTATCCGCCGCGGATTACGAACGAAGGACTCACCAACAAGGCGGGCAAACATTCAGACCACACTCAACTCTTTGGCACGCCACAAAATATAGCTACGAAACCGTAGGGGCGCGGCTTGCTGCGCCCGCCCAAGTAAAACCATCCGCCGCTTCCGCCACATCCTTCTACCGCGCAGAATCACTTGTGCACCGTCGCTGCCGACTCCGCCAGCGCCGTCAAATCAATCGAAATCTTCCCCGCGTCCACGCGCGCCTTCACTCCCACCGGATTGCATCCGCCCGATTGCCCAATCGACGGCACGTAAATCGCCGCCCCGCAATTCCGGCAAATCACGTTCTGCCCCTCCTGCCGGTAACCCGACCACCCGCAAATCTCGCAGCCATCCAGCGCCACGGCGAAATCTCCATTGCTCTTGCGAATCACCAGAAACCGCAGCAGCGTTCCGTTCGAATCCGCCGTAAAAAAATGCAGATTCGAGTCTGCTAGCTCGCTCACTGGAATTTCCACGCGCCCGTCCACAGCCTCGAGCCGCGTAGCCGCCGGTGGCGCAGCAGCCGTCCGCGCATAAACAAACTCCGTCGTAAACATCAAAATCACCGCGATGCACAGCAGCGCCGCAGCAAAACTCCACCGCCGCTGCTTCCGGAACTCCCAGTCCCGCCGCCGCTTCTCCGCAGGATTTAGCCCGGCATCTTCGCCCGGCTTCGACGCGGCAAACCATTCACGCAGCACCGCCAGCGCCGCCACTCCCAGAATCACGACGAAAAAGAAAACCTCATTCCGGACAATCGGCCCAATCGTCGCCATCTCAAATTTACTCGACCAGATCCACTGCGCCTCGCTCAATTC
>Ga0116220_10000421_pt1 | contig 16635 bp, 10 predicted proteins | sample Sb_taG_10_FD_88967 | JGI IMG/M metagenome (GOLD analysis project Ga0116220, IMG submission 88967) | Peat soil microbial communities from Weissenstadt, Germany - Sb_50d_7_NC metaG | ecosystem: Environmental > Terrestrial > Soil > Wetlands > Peat | place: Germany: Weissenstadt | collected 2010-09-21
ACCTTGCGCCGAAACTGACCGGGATTGCCGCGCGCGACGAGGCGCGTTCGCGGGAGCTGATAGATTCCGCGTTGGGCTTCGCGATAACGACGCTGAAACCGGGTGGCGCGATGGTCGTGAAGCTCTTCATGGGCGGGCAATTCAAGGACATCGTCGATTCCTTCAAGCGGCATTTCGGAAATGTCGAAGTGACGCGCACCAAAGCCAGCCGCCCGGGATCCTCGGAACTGTACATCGTGGCCCGCGAGTTCCGGGGTTGAGAAAAGGGAGAGGGCGCCGCGATGCGCTTGTCATCGAGTGCGCGACCCGCGTAAGGTCTGACTATGAAGGCTGTAGGCGGAAGGCATCTCTGCCTGCTGCTTATCGCAGCCGTCGTGGCGGCTTGCTCATGCGGCCGTTCGCCCTCCACTGGCGCGTCCACCCCCGCCGGACTTTCGCACGACGACGTCAAAGTCCAGGTCTCGCGCGTCGGCTTTGACAACGAGACGGGCTCGCATTACGTACTGCTGCTCGACGAGACCAAGTCGCGCGAATTGCCAATCATGATCGGCCCGAACGAAGCGCAGGCAATTATGTTCTCGATGCGCGGAATCAAGCCCGAGCGGCCGTTCACGCATGATTTGATTCGGTCCATCATAGGGCAGACCGGGAATCGCGTCGATCGAATCGTGATCGCGGATATGCGCGACGAGATCTATTACGCGACGATTTACATGGACGGCGGCCGCTACTCGATCGACAGCCGGCCCAGTGACGCGATCGCGTTGGCGATGGGCATGAACGCGCCGATCTACGTGAACAACAAACTTTTCGGCTCAGCGCCCGCGCTAGGGCTTGGCGCCGGCGGGAGAATTCCCGACACCGCGCGCGCGCTGGGACTGACCGTGGAGCAACTGACTCCCGATCTGGCGAGCTGCTTCGGCCAGCCCGGCGGACGTGGCGTGCTGGTGTCGGGAGTTTCTTCGTCGGCGATGAAAGCAGGCGTCGCGCGCGGCGATATCGTAGTCAAGGTGGGAGATCGCGAGGTCAACGCGCTCGACGATTTCAGCCGGCAAGCTGCGCAGCTCAAGCGCGGCGGCGCCGTGACGCTGACGCTGAATCGCGGCGGCTCGAACCGCACCGTCACGCTTGAAAGCCCGCCCGCCGCAGACGCGCCGAAACCTTAGCCCTGGCGCACGAGCACGCTTTCGATAAAGCGCGGATCGATTTCCCGTTCGCCGCCCAGGTTGGCGAACTCTTCTTCGAGCAGGTTCAGGCAGGAGTTCAGGAAGTCGGCGGTGCGCCGTCGTGCCGCGTCGTCCAACCGCTCGGCCAGCGCCTGATGCACCCGGGCGCGAAACTCATCGTTGAGCGTCCCGGGTTGCCCGGTCATGATCGCCGCGCGCATCGCGGTCAGCCTGCTGCCTTCGATTGGATCGATCGCGAGGCGGTTGTCCAGCGCCAGCCGCGCGAGCCCGGTCAGCACGAGTTGACTGAGGCGAATTTCCCGCGCCGCCATCTGGGCGCGGAAGTTCGGCGATGCGATATCGATCGCGAACATCGCGCGGAACAATTCGGCCGCCGAATCGAGTTGATCGAGAATCGCGTAGCTCAGATGCAGATCGCGCATGCTGCTGAAATCGCGCATCTCGACGGCGCCGCTGCCGTCCAGGCCGCTGTAAAATCGCGGCTGCCGTGCCATGAACCCGGCCAGCGCCTCCCGGTAGGGCGAGTCGAGGTACGATATCTCGCGCACCTTGACGGTCGACAGGCCGAGTTTCCTGAGCGTAGCCTCGGCGCTGGCGCGAAGATCGATCGTCAAGCTCACGCCGAGGCGAAATAGCAATTTCAGCGGAGTATCGCGCAGATGCTCGATCGCACTTTGAAGGTCGCCGCCCGCCAGATGCTCGAGCGCCAGGTTCAAGTAGTGATGCGTCATCTCGACTGCGACGCGCACCGCTTCCAGATCGCCGAAATCCACCGCGCGCGCGACCAGCACCTGGTTGCTGACCATCGCCATCTCGCTGCGCAGCTGGCGTTTGCCTTGCGCCGCGAATCCCGCGGTTAGCGCGGTGTTGAACAGCGAGACGTCGCCGTCGGCGATCGCGGGCGCCATCTCGGGCGCGATCACTTCCGTATCGTCGGGCAGATCGGCGCGGCTCGGTGGTTCGTATTCCGCGCGAATCTTTAGAAACTGCGCCGGCTTGAGGTAAGCGAACACACTCTGCGCCTCGAAGAAGTCGGGAAAGCCGCGGTCGTTCAGGCGCGCGCGCCGGAACTGGTAGGCCTCTTCCTCGAGCTCGGCTTCGACGCCCCAATAAATTTCCTCCATCAGCCCGGCGAAATAGTTGTAGTCCCGCTCGAACGCTTCTTCGATGAAGTCCGAGATGTGCTGCGAGATTGCGTCGTGCCGGATGAACTCGATCAAATAATTTTCGTCGTACTGCGCGAAGCGATTCGCGGTCGCGTCCGGCGAGGACGCCGCGTCCTCGATTCGATGCACTTTTATGTAGCCGCGCAGCAACAGCGACATCATCTCGATGTCGAGCCCCATCAGCGCGTCGGCCAGTTTTCGCCGTCCGCCGTCGGCCATCGCCTCGATCCATTCGCGCATGCGATGCACGTTGGGACGATCGCGGTTCCAGCAATCCAGATCGAACAGCGACTTGACCTGCTCGGGCATCGCCAAGCTCAGCAGATCGCCGGCGTCGGCGCTGCCGATTTCCTTGAGCGTGTAGAAAAGCGTCTCGGGTGAAAACGATTGCACCAGCCGCTCGGCCTCGGGCGCGGAGAGGATCAGGTCGCGCTTTTGGCGCGCGGGAAGGCCGTACAGGAACTCCAGCTTCTCCTGGAACGGCAGGTTGAGAAATTCCGATTCGCCTCTTACCGCCATATCGCTCGGATCGATAGTTCCATCTCAAGGGCAAAGTATCGCGCGCTTCCACGATGGATCAACCAAGCGCTATCTTTCGCTTGCCCGCGCCGTTAGATAAGATCTTTGCATCCTATCAGAGTCCATTCTTGGCCTCTCCCAACTCAAAACATCCTGTCGCACTGACGATTGCGGGCAGCGACCCCGGTGGCGGCGCCGGTCTCCAGGCCGACCTCAAAACCTTCGCCGCGCTTGGTGTGTATGGCTACTCCGTCATCACCGAGGTGATTGCGCAGAACAGCTCGCGAATTGCCGACGTCGAAAACGTATCGCCCGAGATGGTCGAGGCGCAGCTCGATACGCTGGCTCTGGAATGCGCGCCGGGCGCGGTCAAGACCGGTGCGCTGGCCAGCGCGGCGATCGTCAAGGCAGTCGCGCGCGCGATCGAACGCCTCAAATTGCCCGCGCCGGTCGTCGATCCCGTGATCGTGTCGAGCAGCGGCGCGCTGCTGATTGGCCCAAAAGGGGAACGTGCGATTCGAAAACGCCTGATTCCCATCGCGCGCATCGTCACGCCTAATATTCCCGAGGCCGAAGTGCTCGCGCGAATTCGAATCGACTCCGAGGCCGCGATTCGCGAGGCCGCAATCAAAATCGTCAAGCTCGGCGCAAGCGCGGTCGTCATCAAGGGCGGGCATCGCAAGGACAATGCGTCCGCGACGGATTTGTTTCACGACGGCCGCCGCTTCATCGAGCTCAAGAGCCCGCGAATTGCAGGCGGCGGCGCGCATGGCACAGGATGCGCGTTCTCGGCGGCGATCGCGGCGCACCTCGCGCGTGGGCTGAGCCTCGAGGACGCGGTCCGCGGCGCGAAACGTTACGTCACCACGGCGCTGATGCACAGCTTCAAATTGGGCAAGGGGCGCGCGCTCCTCGATCACTTCGCGCGCGGCTGATCGGCAAGAGCGGATTTCCGCGATGGGTTCGTATCTGTCAACATCAATCGTAGTATAGCGATTGCAAGTGGCGGCGATGGACGCAAGAAATTCCAGAAATAACGGCGCCGGTTGGGACGCCCGGATGATCGACGAGATCGTCGCCCGTCTGGCCGACAAGCCCGGTGCGTTGATGCCAGTGTTGCACGCGGTGAATGAGCGCGTCGGGTTCATCCCGCCCGACGCCGTGCCTGCCATTGCGCGAGCGCTGAATCTTTCGCGCGCCGAGGTCCACGGAGTCATCAGCTTCTATCGCGATTTCCGGATCGAGCCGCCCGGCCGAAAAATCATTCGCGTATGCCGCGCCGAGTCGTGCCAGGCGATGGGCGCGGTCGCGCTCGCGGCGCACATTCAAGCACGCCTGGAAATTGACTTCGGACAGACCAGCGGCAACGGCGATTTCACCCTCGAGCCGGTTTACTGTCTCGGCAACTGCGCGTGCTCACCGGCAATCGTCGTCGGCGACGATCTTCACGGCCGCGTCACGCCCAGGCGCTTCGACGAAATCCTGTCCAAGATCGGGCCCGACACGAGGCAGCCGCGATGAGCGCCGTGGTATACGTTCCACGCGACTCGAGCGCGGTCTCGCTCGGTGCGGATGCGGTCGCCGAGGCGATTCGGAGTGAAGCGGCGTCGCGCAAGCTCGACGTAAAGATCGTGCGCAACGGTTCGCGCGGGATGTTCTCGCACGAGCCGATGGTCGAGGTCGCGGCGAGTGCCGGGCGGATCGCGTATGGACCGGTCGCGGCTGGCGACGTCGCATCGCTGTTCGATTCGAACTTTCTCGACGGCCGCGAGCATCGCCTGCGTCTTGGCGTCGCTGGCGAAATACCGTGGCTCAAGTCGCAGACTCGCCTGACGTTCGCGCGCGCGGGTGTGACCGATCCCGTATCGCTCGACGATTTCATCGCGCACGGCGGATACCTTGGACTCAGGCGCGCGATCGAGTTGAGCGCCGACGAGGTTATCGCCGAGGTCGCAAAGTCAGGCCTTCGCGGCCGTGGCGGCGCGGGATTTCCGACCGGCATAAAATGGAAGACCGCGTTGGACGCGCCGGCCGCGCGCAAGTATGTCGTTTGCAATGCCGACGAAGGCGATTCCGGCACCTTTTCCGACCGTATGATCATGGAGGGAGATCCCTTCGTGCTGATCGAGGGGATCACGATCGCGGCGCTCGCTGTTGGCGCAACGCAAGGTTACATCTACCTTCGATCTGAGTATCCGCACGCCCGTCGCGCACTCAGCGAAGCGATTGCGACTGGCTATTCGAGTGGCTATTTGGGCGCCAACATTCTTGGCTCCGGCAAGTCGTTCGAGCTGGAGATTCGGCTTGGCGCCGGCGCGTACGTCTGCGGCGAGGAAACCGCGATGCTCGAAAGTATCGAGGGCCGCCGCGGGATGGTCCGCGTCAAGCCGCCGGTTCCCGCGCTGGAAGGACTGTTTGGCAAGCCGACCGTGATTAACAACGTGGTCTCGTTCGCGACAGTTCCGATCATCATCGAGCGCGGCGCGGAATTTTTCCGCTCCTTGGGCGCCGGGAACTCGCGCGGCACGATGCCGTTTCAACTCGCCGGCAACGCAAAACGTCCGGGCCTGATCGAAGTGGCGATGGGTGTGCGGCTTCGCGAAATCGTAAACGACTACGGCGGCGGCACCGCCAGCGGCAAAAGGGTTCGCGCGGTGCAGGTGGGAGGACCGCTCGGCGCTTACTTCACCGAATCGATGCTGGACGTGGCGCTGGACTTTGAATCGGTCGCGGCGTGCGGCGCAATCCTTGGCCACGGCGGAATCGTCGTCTTCGACGAGACGGTCGATATGGCGCGGATGGCGCGCTACGCAATGGAATTCTGCGCCCTCGAATCGTGCGGCAAATGCACGCCATGCCGGATCGGATCGATTCGCGGTGCCGAGGTAATAGACGACATTATCAATCGCCGCCGTCGGCGCGAGAATCTCGAAGTGATCCGCGACTTGTGCGACACGATGAAATTCGGCTCGCTGTGCGCGCTCGGCGGTCTTGCGCCGTTGCCGGTTTTGAGCGCGCTCAGGTATTTTCCCGGGGACTTCGGTCTCACGCCGCGCGATGTGGACTTCATCGGCGCCGACCTCACGATCTCGGCCTCAGGATCTGGGAGTACTCATGCGATCGCGGGCCGATAGCGATTTCGCCACACCACTTCGCCGCGGCGCGGCAACGGTCGCGTTGGAGATCGATGGACGTGCGGTAGCGGTGCCCGAAGGGACCTCGGTGATTCGCGCGGCCGCAGAGGCGGGAATCCATGTGCCAAAACTCTGCGCGACGGATTCGCTCGAGCCGTTCGGCTCGTGCCGGCTGTGCCTTGTCGAAATCGACGGCCAGCGCGGCTTCCCCGCGTCATGCACCACTCCGGTGCGGGCCGGGATGAAGGTGCGCACTGAGAGCCTCGCGCTCGCACGGCTGCGCCGCGGCGTGATCGAACTTTACATTTCCGATCATCCGCTGGACTGCCTTACCTGTCCCGCCAACGGCAATTGCGAACTCCAGGACATGGCGGGCGCCGTTGGTCTGCGCGAGGTCCGCTACCGGATCGGCGGCGCCAACCATCTGCACGCGGAAAAGGACCAATCGAATCCGTATTTCACTTTCGATCCGTCGAAATGCATCGTGTGCTCGCGATGTGTCCGCGCGTGCGAAGAAGTCCAGGGCACGTTCGCACTGACGATCGACGGCCGCGGGTTTTCATCGGTGATTTCGCCGGGACAAAACGGTCCATTCTCCGCCTCCGAGTGCGTTTCGTGCGGCGCCTGCGTTCAAGCATGTCCAACCGCGACGTTGATGGAAAAATCCGTCATCGCACTCGGCCAGCCCGAACACAGCGTCGTCACCACCTGCGGATACTGCGGCGTCGGATGCTCGTTCAGGGCCGAGATGAAGGGCGATCTGGTCGCGCGAATGGTTCCCAATCCCGACGGGCACGCCAATCACGGCCACTCGTGCATCAAGGGCCGCTTCGCGTGGGGCTACACCACGCATCCGGATCGCATCACGCACCCGATGATCCGCAAATCGATCGACCAGCCGTGGCGCGAGGTTTCGTGGCGCGAAGCAATCGAATACGCCGCGTCGGAATTCAAACGCATCCAGAAGGAGCATGGGCGCGGCGCCGTCGGCGGGATTACGTCCTCGCGATGCACCAACGAGGAAACTTTTCTCGTGCAGAAACTGGTGCGCGCCGCGTTCGGCAACAACAACGTCGATACCTGCGCGCGCGTTTGTCATTCCCCAACCGGTTACGGACTCAAGACGGCGTTCGGCACCTCGGCGACGACGCAGGATTTCGATTCGGTGATGCAAGCCGACGTGATCATGGTGATCGGCGCCAATGTCACCGAAGGGCACCCGGTTTTCGCGGCGCAAATGAAACGTCGAATCCGCCAGGGCGCCAGGATGATCGTCGTCGATCCTCGCGTCACCGAAATCGTGCGGCTGCCGCACGTGGATGCGTCGTATCACCTGCAAATCCGCCCCGGGACCAACGTTGCGCTGATCAACGCGCTCGCGCACGTGGTCGTGACCGAGGGCCTCACCGACGAAGCGTTCGCCGCCGCGCGATGCGACCCGCATGAATTCGCGGCATGGAAAAAGTTTGTCGCGGAGCCGCGCAATTCTCCGGAGTCGATGGAGATGGTAACCGGCGTGCCTGCCGGCCAGGTTCGCGCGGCTGCGCGCCTGTATGCCACCGCTCCCAACGGCGCGATCTATTACGGCCTCGGGGTCACCGAGCACAGCCAGGGCAGTACGATGGTGCTGGGCATCGCGAATCTCGCGATGGCGACCGGCAACATCGGCCGGCCCGGAGTCGGCGTGAATCCTCTGCGCGGCCAGAACAACGTGCAAGGCTCGTGCGATATGGGTTCGTTCCCGCATGAGTTGAGCGGCTATCGCCACATTTCCGATGAGGCGGTGCGCGCGAGTTTCGATGCCGCGTGGGGCGTGCGCGTCGATCCCGAACCGGGCCTGCGCATTCCCAACATGTTCGACGCCGCGCTGGACGGCAGCTTCAAGGGCCTCTACGTGCAGGGCGAAGACGTCGCGCAGTCCGAGCCCAACGGCCAACACGTCGTGGCGGCGCTGCGCGCGATGGAATGTGTCGTGCTCCAGGATTTATTTTTCAACGAAACCGCGAAGTACGCGCACGTTTTTCTGCCCGGCTCGTCGTTCCTCGAAAAAAACGGCACCTTCACTAACAGCGAGCGGCGAATCTCGATGGTGCGCAAGGTCGCATCGCCGCTGGCCGGCAAGGAAGATTGGGAAATCACTTGCGAGCTTGCGACCGCGCTCGGCTATCCGATGAAGTATTCGCATCCGTCGGAAATCATGGACGAGATCGCGCGCCTGACTCCCACGTTTTCCGGTGTCAGCTACCCAATGCTCGAGCGGCTCGGCTCAGTCCAATGGCCGTGCAACGGCGGCAAGCCCACCGGCACATCGATCATGCATATCGATCGCTTTGTGCGCGGCAAAGGCCGCTTCACGATCACCGAGTATGTTCCCACCGAGGAGCGCACCAATTCCGAGTACCCACTGATACTCACTACCGGCCGAATACTCAGTCAATATAATGTTGGTACCCAGACGCGGCGCACGCTGAATGAAGCGATGCACGTCGAGGATCGCCTCGAGATACATCCGAGCGACGCCGAACTGCGCGGCATCCGCGACGGCGACTGGCTCCGAGTGCGCGCGCGCCGCGGCGAGACGCGCTTGCGCGCGCTGCTGACGGAGCGCGTCCAGCCGGGCGTGGTGTACACCACCTTTCATCACCCGCAGTCGCATACCAACGATCTGATGACCGGTCACTCTGATTGGGCGACCAACTGTCCCGAGTTCAAGGTCACCGCCGTCCAGGTCGCGCCGGAAGCTGGATCCGTCAATGCGCGCCGTGGCAACGGCCGCTTGGACGCGGAGAATCGGCCAACCGGTGGCGACGCTCATGCGATGGATATTCATCACCTCGTCATGATGGCTAACGATATCGGCGCCTACTTCGCCGGCTATCCAAGTCATGGCGAAGCCGTCGAAGGAATCGCGAATCATCTTCGCAGTTTCTGGGAGGCACGGATGCGCCATGACATCATCGAGTACGTCGCAAACGGTGGCGACGATCTGAAGCCGCTGGTGCGCGAAGCTGTTCTCACTATGACGGGCAAGCCCCCGGCCGGCTCAGAAGAAGGTGGCGACCGATGATAGTGGATTCCACCCACAGCCGGTTTGCTGACCAGGCGAGCGATGGTACGAGCGAAGAAGTCCGCGAGCATCGCGCGCTTGGATGGCGCCGCGGGATGGCTTCGGAGCGCGGCGAGAAACTCGCGGTCGAAGAACCGCTGGAGATTCGACTCGCCGGCCGCCGCTTCATGCTCACGATGCGCACCCCCGGGCATGACGAGGAACTCGCCGCCGGCTTTCTGTTCACCGAGGGTTTCATAAATGACAAAACCGAACTCGGCGAGATTCGGCGCGTGCGCGGACCCAAGGGCGTGCCTGAGCCCAACTCCCTCGACATCGTGCTCAATGTGCCCGCCGACCGGATGCGCAGCCGCCTCAAGCGCAACTTTGTGATGAGCTCGAGCTGCGGCGTATGCGGCAAAACCACAATCGATTCGATTCGCCGCCGCGTCGCGCCAGCCTCCGGTTCCGCACGCGTCGCGCCCGTTACTCTGCTGGCGCTATCGGAAAAACTCCGCGCCGGCCAGCGCGTGTTTGCCGTGACGGGCGGACTCCACGGCGCCGCGATCTTCGGCCTCGACGGCACGATGCTCGCGATACGCGAGGACGTCGGGCGTCACACCGCGGTGGACAAAGTGATCGGCTACGCGCTGACGAATGCGATGCTCCCGCTGTCGCGTCATCTGATGATGGTCAGTGGGCGGCTCAGCTTCGAGATCGTGCAAAAGGCCGCGGCCGCCGGCGTCCCGATTCTCGCGGCTGTGTCGGCGCCGTCATCGCTGGCGGTAGAATTGGCGGAAAAAATCGGCACGACGATCGTCGGCTTCCTGCGCGACGGCGGCTTCAACATTTACACGCGCCCCGACCGCATAACGACCGGAGTGCGGCTTCGGCGATCCTCTTGAGCGCGCCATCCACCCGGCGATAACCTGTCCGATCATGTCGGAGACGGTGAATGTACCCGCGTAAGCGTGCGCTCGAGCGCATCGCGCGCGAAAAAGTGCTCTACCAGCGCCACCCCGGCGGCGACATCTCGGTCTGCGTCATCTATCCCAACATCTACCGCCTCGGGATGGCCAACCTCGGCTTCCAGGCCGTTTTCCACATCTTCGAGTCCGATCCATCCGTCGCCGCCGATCGCGCGTTCATCCCCGACGCCGACGAGCGCGACACGTTGCGCGGCGGCGGCGAGCGTCTGGTCTCGTTCGAGCGCGGCCGTCCGCTCTCGGATTTCGACATCCTCGCGTTTTCGATTTCCTTCGAGACTGACTATCTCAATGTCTTGACCGTGCTGCGGATGGCCGGGATTCCGGCTCGTCGCGCCGACCGCGCGGGCCGCAATTTCCCGCTGATCATCGCCGGTGGCTCCGCCGTTTTTCTCAATCCCGAACCGATCGCCGATTTCATCGATCTGTTTCTGATTGGCGAGGGCGAGGAGATGGTCCCGGAGTTCATCGAGCGATGGCGAGCGACGCGTGCGACGGCCAATCACTTGCGCGAACTCGCATCCATCCAGGGCGCCTACCTGCCCGACTTTTACTCACCTGTTTACGACGACGCCGGCCGCCTCGCCGTGGTGAATTACAGCGGCCCCGGGGTTGCGCAGGTTAATCGCCGCCTGATTCGCGACCTCAATCGCTTCACTACCTCTTCGCTGATTCTCACCGAGGAATCCGTCTTCGGCGACATGTTCCTGGTCGAGGCAAGCCGCGGATGCCAATGGGGATGCCGCTTTTGCGCGGCGGGTTTCATGTATCGGCCGATTCGTTATCGCGCACCTGAAACCCTAATCGCTGAGGCCGGGCGCGGTCTTGGCGAGCGCAAGGTGATCGGCCTGGTCGGCGCCGAGATGGCGAGCGTACCCGGCGTCGCCGACATCGCATCTGCGGTCGCCGATCGCGGCGGACGGCTGTCGCCCTCGTCGCTGAAGGCCGATTGCATTTCGCCAGCGCTCGCATCGGCGTTGGCGCGCGGCGGAAATCAAAGCGTGACCGTGGCGCCGGAGGCCGGCAGCGAGCGGATGCGCAAGGTCATCAACAAGAATCTTACCGAGGCCGAGATTCTGGGCGCGGCCGATATGATGCTGGGCGAGGGCGTCGGCAACTTGAAGTTTTACTTCATGATCGGCTTGCCCGAGGAGCGCGACGAAGACGTGCTCGCGATTGCCGACCTGGTCGCCAAGGTGCTAGAGCGTGCCCGCGCGCGCCGCACCCGCATCGGCTCCGTGACCGTGTCGCTCAATCCGTTTGTGCCCAAGCCGTGGACGCCATTTCAATGGGATCCGATGCAGGACGCGCGATCGATCAAGCGCAAGGTCGCGATGCTGCGCCAGCGCCTCACGCGGCTGGGACAAGTCGAGCTCGATGCCGAGTCGCCGCGCGAGGCGTATTTCCAGACCATGGTCTCGCGAGGCGATCGCCGCGTCGGAGGTATCCTCGAACGGCTGGAAGCCGCGGGATGCGAAGGTTCCGGACCAATCTGGCACGAGTTGTCGAAGATTCATCGCGAGGTTCAGGCAGGCGGCAGTAAAGCTTCATCTTTGCCCGACCCCGATTTCTTCGTCACTCGTCCTTACGCCCACGACGAGCTGCTGCCGTGGGACTTTATCGATCATCACATTCACAAATGGTTTCTGCTCGCGGAACGAAAAAAGGCGCATCATGAGCATCAGAGTCCTCCGTGCGACGTGGTCCGATGCACCGTGTGCGGAGCCTGCTAGAATAAATGCGCAAGTCGAGAGGAGGGGAGGAAGAGGAAGATGGTTCATCGTGATTTGCGTTCAGCGCGGATAACGGCTCTGATGGCCGCGGCGGTGGCGATGCTGGCGTGGTCGGCGCCGGCCTTCACGGCCCCAGTCGGCGAGGAAGACGTTCCTGCGACCTCGATTGTCCCGGCCGGCGGCGAGGCCGCGCCCGCGCCTGTCAATTCTCCATCCTCGGCGGGGACTCCGTCGGCGCCGGCCGCACCCGGTATGCCCTACCTTCCCGCGCCGGCACCAAAGCCCCCTTCGCACCGCGCGTCGAGCAAAAACACCGTCCGCGAACCGGAAATCGAACCCGCGCAGGCTCGGCTGAAGGTGCTCCAGGAGGCGCCGGTTTATTCCGCGCCGGCGAAGAGCAGCAAGCATATCGAGCAGCTCTCGCCTGACCGGTTCGTGATCGTGACTGGCTCCACTCACTACTATCTGCAGGTGAAGCTCAAGAACGGACAGACCGGATACATCGATCCATCGGCCGTTGAACTGGTTAAGCCGACCGACAAGATCTTCGTGCTCACCCACGACGCCGGTGTGCTCGAAAAGCCGAACCGATGGGCCAAAAAACTCGCCGAGGTTCACCAAGGCCGCTATGTTCACGTCATCGGCCTTTCGCTGAACTACATGAAAATCCGGATGAAGAGCGGGCTCGAAGGCTTCATCCCGATTACCGCGCTCGAATAGTCGCCAGCGCCATCGGCCGCGCGGCTCGATCGGGTTTTTCGCGCTCGACGCTCGCCCGTCGTGTCGCTATAAGTCTCCGCTCGAGGAGTCTTTGATGACGCAGCGGGAACGACAGGGTTGGATCATCGTCGCGAGCCTCTTCGTTACGCTGGTGTTCGTTTTCGGCTCCGGCTACAACACCGGCGGTCTGTTCTTTCCGCATCTGCTGAAATATTTCGGATGGAAGCGCGCACAACTCTCCACCCTCCAGGGCGCCGCGCTGCCGCTGTCCGCAGGGCTTAGCGCTCCGCTAGTCGGATGGCTGCTCGATCGCGTCGAGGCGCGGGTCGTGATGGTTGCCGGCGCAGTCATGACCGGCGTCGCTTTTCTCATCGCCAGCCGCGTCGATTCATTCGGTCCGCTGTTCGGCGCCTACGTCCTGCTCGGCGTCGGCATCGGCGCATCGACGCTGTTGCCGTGCTCGCTGGTCATCGCCAACTGGTTCGGTGCGAGGCGCGGGCTTGCGATGGGCCTGGCCTTCGCGGGCACCTCGCTCGGCGGTGCCGCGATGACGATGGTTGGGAACTTCGCGATCGTACGCGGCGGATGGCGCGCCGGCTACGTCGCGCTGGCGATTCCGATGTTCGTCGTCGTGGTCCCGTTGATTATCATCGTCGTCAGGACTCGCCCGCCGCAGGCCGATGGCGTCAGCGTCGCGCAGGCCCGCGACGCGTTGCCGGGATTCGAATTGCGCGAAGCGTTCCGCGCGCGCTCATTCTGGATGATTGCCGCGGCGCAGTTCTTCTTCGCCGCCGTCGCCGCGGGCGTGGGTTTGCATTTGATCACCTATCTCACCGAGCTCGGCTACACGCCGTCATTCGCGGCCGCCATGATGAGCCTGGGGTATGTGCTCGCGGCCTTCGGCAAGCTCGGGATGGGCCTGTTTGCCGATCGCGTGAGTGCAAGAATCGCGCTGACGTTCAACTTTCTCGTTGCTGGCGGCGGGATGACCCTTATATTCGGTGCTGCGCGAACCGCCGTGCTGATTCCGTTCGTGCTGATTTTCGGACTGTCGCTCGGCGCGCCGTTGGTGCTGATTCCGATGGTGGTGGCGGAGTCGCTCGGGCTCAAGCGCTTCGGCTCGATCGGCGGTATCGCAGGCGTCTTCAACACGATCGGCGCGTTCGTCGGTCCGGTCGGCGCGGGAAAGATTTACGATCTGAGCGGTAGCTATGTGCCCGCCTTCGAAGTGTTCGTCGTGATGTGCCTCGCCGGCGCGGCGGTAGCATTTGCGTGCCGACCACTCGAGTCGGAGCAGGCCCGCCAGACCCCCGCCCCCATCCCCGAGACGGCATAGCTGGTCCGGAAAAATTTGCGCTAATCGCGCGCGAGCGCGAGGATCCAGCGAACCTTCGCTCCGATCGCCGGCGCTCAATGATTTGCGACTTTTCCAATTCGCTGGCTTTGTGAGAGGATGTGCGACCACATTTGCGGGGGATTCCTGATGCGCACTGCTGCCGTCGCTTTGGTCTGCTTGCTGTCAATTGCCGCGTTACCTCAATCGCTGACTTCCGCCGCGGACGGCAATCTGTGCACTAGCTCCATCAGCGGTCCCAACGATCCGGATTATGCGCCTGCCGAGCGCAATCCACTCGCCGGCCTGACCTTCAACGCCGAGCAATGGCATCTCTACGACTGCATTCCACAGAGCGCGCCGGTCGCATCCGATCCCGAGGGCGCATCGGGCATGAGCGTGAACCGGGCGTGGGCTTCCTTCGGAATGGGCCGCAGCGACGTCATCGTTGCGTACATTGAGGGCGGCGTAAATTGGCGTCTGGGCCAGAGCCTCGATATTCGGCGCAAGGCTTATCTCAATTGCGGCGAGCTCCCGGCTCCCGAAAAGGCCGACGGCTCGACGGTGCCCGGCCATTCGCCCGGATGTCTGCAAGCCAACAAGAGCTACGACCTCGACGGAGACGGCGTGCTCACCGTCGATGACTACGCGAACGATCCTCGCATCGCGCGCCCATTGCTCCATCCCGACGCGGGCGGAGTCACCGCGGAGGATTTGATCGTCGCGTTCAGCGACGGCAAGGATAACGATCACAACGGCTTCGTTGACGATATTTCGGGATGGAATTTTCATCGCGATACCAACGATCCCCAGACCGACCAGAGTACCTATGGACATTCCGACGGCGAGTCGGGGCAGGCCGTCGCCGAAGCCAACAACAATTTCGCCGGTGCCGGGATTTGCCCGAACTGTCGGCTGCTCATGGTGAAGGCGGGCGACGAAGCGATCGACCGCCCCGACCGCGTTGCCGAGGCGATCGCATTCGCGGTGGATTCGGGCGCAAGCGTAATCGACGCTACCGTCTCGGCACTGGGGCAATCGCCGGCGCTCGCGGGCGCGGTTCAATATGCATACGAGCACGGGGTCGTGGTGGTGTGGGCGAGCAATGACTTCGAATCGGCCGACCACACCGAGGGGATGGCGCTCGCCCACGTATGGCCCGGCAATTCGCTGGTGTCGGATCAGTCCAATCGCTCGGGGACTTCATCGCCGGGCGACTTGGCCGCGACCACTTTCCGCTCGCGCTCATCGCTGACCTCGTACGGCCCGCATTCGTTGTTCAGCGCGCCCAACGAGGACGGTTCCACGTCCACCGGCACACCCTCGGTGGCGGGCATCGCGGCAATGGTAGTGAGCGCGGGGCTCGATGCCGCGCAGGCGCACCAGATCAAGGAACCGCTCAATGCCAACGAGGTCGAGCAAGTCGTGCGCTCGACCGCGTCGCCAATCAACTTCACGCCGTGCAGCGGATGTTTCCCCGGCTTGCCGGGCGCGGAGTTCAATATCCATTACGGATACGGCCGGCCCAATCTGTTTCTCGCGATGCAGGCAGTGCACAACGGAAAGATTCCTCCGACCGCGGACATCGACTCGCCGAACTGGTATGAGGAGATCGATCCGACGGTCACGAAGTCGCTGCCGGTAAAAATCACCGTCGGCGCGCGCCGCGCGCACTCATTCACATGGCAACTCCAATTTGGATTGGGGCCGCAGCCGCTTGATAACGCGTTCACCACGATCGCCAGCGGCGGTGCCAGCGGCGAGAAACTCCGAACGCTGCGCAAATCCTTTGACCTGACGCAAATTCCCGCGTCGTTCTCGACCGGCGATTATACCGCGCCGACGCCCGACCGTCTTTCGATTGAGCAGTATGACGTAACGCTACGGGTGATCGTCACGGACAACGACGGATTGGTTGGCGAAAACCGGCGCGTCTTTCATTTGCGCCACAACGATGCGGAACTGGCCGGCTTTCCGCGGAGCTTCGGAACTTCGCTGGAGGCGGGCGCGTCGATGGCGGACATCGAAGGGCGGGGCGTGCTCGACACCATAATCGCAGGCTCCGACGGCAGCGTGCACGCGATACGTCCCGATGGCAGCGAGGCGCCAGGCTTTCCGGTGATGACCAATCTTGCTCGCGGAGTCGATCCGACTTATCCGTTCAACTATCTGAAATCACGGGCGTGGAAGTCGAAACAGATCCCGTTTCCACACGATCCGATTGAGAGCCCGCTCGCGATCGGAGACCTCGACCATGACGGCGCGCTCGACATTGTCGCGACCACGTCCGATGGATTCGCGTACGCATGGGACGGCGCCGGAAAACTGCGCCCCGGATTTCCAGTCTTCACCGACCGCAGCGTCGAACGGCAGTCGGTTCCTCCGCCTGACACGCCGAATTCGTACAACCCGATGACGGGATCGTTTGGCGGCGCCGCGCTTGGCGACCTGGAGGGTACTGGGCAGCTTGACATAGTCATGGGCGGATGGGACGGCAAAATCTACGCGTGGCGTCCCGACGGGTCGCTGGTTTCAGGCTGGCCGGTCGATGCGGCTGATCTGCCGGCCTCCGCAATCCCTCCCTATGGAACTCCCACCCATGATCCGAAGATCGTGACTACGCCGACGCTGGTAGATATCGACGGCGACGGGCATCCCGATGTGTTCGTCGGCCTCCAGGACACCGTGCAGGGCGGGCCGGTGATCAACTATGTAACCGCATTTTCGTCGACCGGCAATTTGCTGCCGAATTTCCCGCTGCAGCTTAGCGCCATTGCGCAGAGCTACGGTACCGCGACCGACTTCGTAACG